>Ga0214473_10003155_pt1 | contig 20102 bp, 17 predicted proteins | sample RVTome_7_FD_203509 | JGI IMG/M metagenome (GOLD analysis project Ga0214473, IMG submission 203509) | Soil microbial communities from uranium-contaminated site in the Upper Colorado River Basin, Wyoming, United States - RVT98D197 | ecosystem: Environmental > Terrestrial > Soil > Contaminated >... | reverse complement strand
CAACAAGATTAACCTCACGAAAGACGACGAACTTTACGTCGGTATTGACGTTCACAAAAAATCCTATCATGTTGCATTCTGGCTCAACCATGCACCCGCAATTGATTTCGTTATGCCGCCGGACGATGAAAAGCTCATTGACACGCTCAACAAACTCCACTCGGCTGTGCGTATGGTGGTTTATGAAGCAGGCCCGACAGGTTACTCACTTGCAAGAGCATTGCAGAATGCCGAACTGCCTGTCAACGTAGTGGCCCCCTCAAAAACACCACGGCAATCCGCGCCTGATTCAAAGACCGACTCTCTCGATGCCCGCAAGCTCGCCCAGTATGCCGCAAAAGGATTGCTCAGGCATGTCGCCATCCCCACCAGAGGTCAGGAAGCCCAGCGTCAACTCACCCGTTTAAGGGAACAACTGGTCGCAAAGCAAACCCGCGTCAAACTCCAGATAAAAGGGTTTCTTCTTCAGCATGGAATCAGCCAGCCGCAAGGTCTTTCACATTGGTCTGTCGCTGCCCTCGAATACCTCAAAAACATTCACCTTTCAGAACAACTGCGATATTGCCTCAATAGCCTGCTCGACGAACTTCGCTTCACCGTTGAACAGCGCAAACTCACCGAACAAAAAATCAAAGATGCATTTAATGGAAAACCGCATTCCACAGTGTGTAAACTGCTCGCTACTCATCCGGGTATTGGACCAACTATCGCCGCTCAGTTCGCCGCAGAGATATTCAACCCCAGGCGGTTCAAAGATAAAACTCAACTGGCCAAATACGTAGGTCTTGCTCCTTCCGTCAAACAGTCAGGCCAGATGCTGCGAGACGGCCCAATCCTTAAAACCGGCAGGCCGCAGCTTCGCTGTTCGCTCATCCAGGGAGCATGGCTGTGGATACGTGCAGACCACGATGCTCACAAAACGTTCTGCCGGCTTGTTCATAATACCGGCCATAAAAACAAGGCTATTACCGCTATGGCCAGAAAACTCGCCGTGCATCTATGGAAAATGGCCTGTGACAATAAACCTTATGCCTGTGCAGTATAGAAGTTGTATTAAGTAAAAATACCGGGATTTAACTGCTTGCTTACGGACAGTATATGGCTCGAATCCGTCTGGGCGACTACGACCGTGGGCTTGTGCCTTGAGCACGAAATTTAGATGGTAGCGTCCTGATGGTTAAATATGGATGGTTAACCTGTGCTAAGAGCACGAATAGCAGACTGAGCCGGAACTGTCACAGACAACGGAGAAAGTGTGCTTATGAAGTAAAAGGAAAAAAATAAATCATAACCGTTGACGGCTGCCCTCATAGCAGCCTGCGGTTTCACCGCAGGTTGCTAACTGCCGCCCAAAACAAAAAGGGCCGGGTATTTATTCCGGCCCTTTGCATTTTAAGGAAAACTCTTTTTTTATTCTTAGAATCCTCCTTCATAAATCGCTTGTATTTCCGTTGCTGATAAAGCCCTGTCATAGATACGAACATCGTCTATTGCACCGGTAAAGAATCTTGAACCTGGCGCTCTCGCTCCTATTGCCCAGTCCCAATCTACCTGTATTGCACCGACCGTACGTTGCCGCGAGGCAACCTCAACTCCATTTCTATACAATCTCCAGAATGCGCCGTCATATAATCCAACTAAGTGAACCCATGTCCCCTGGTCTGTCAAAGGAATAATATATTCAGCCCGTCCGGTGGTACCGCTATTCTGAATGTATGAACCGATTTCGTATTGGCCATCATTGGCAGTTCTTAAGTAAACTTCTTTCTCTGGGTAACCGACACTAAAGCCATGAACCACAATATCTCGATTTATATCAACACCTTTAATCAAGTCCGGTCTTATCCATGCTGCGATAGTAATTTGGCCGGTAAAATTCAGTCCTGCCGGATTGCCTAATCCTATATAATCATCCGAACCATCAAAATAATAGGCGCTATTGGAGTTCCCAAGGTGGTCATTAGTTAAAGTAGCATTATGCACCGTTCCATTATATCCATGACCAGTCCCATCGTTTGCGTTGCCATCAAACTTCCACCAGCCGACAAGATGGCAAACAACCTCATCCGCTCCCATATCAATATCATTCGTTCCGTTGCCTTTGCCCGGAGTATCTATAACACGGTTTTCGCCGTCTATGTCCATCTGACCGTTGTAATCAGGATTTGAATCGCCAATATCTATGCAAGGCGAAATTGACCATAGATGATAGTCCCTGCAAGTATTGGTAGGTGCGTTACCCCAGTTACGCACAACCTTGTTAGATGCAGAACTTGCACCAAGCGGGTCATTGGCAAACGTAACCGTATCGGGATTGGTTCCCGTATCTCTGGCGGTTACCTTACGCAGTACTCCGTCGTCGTTGTATTCAATATAATCATTAACGGCGTATTTACTTGCATCATATACGTAGATGGTTGTGGTGGTGCCGGCGGCCTTCGTCACATCCGTAAGTTTATACAGATTCACAAAAAGTGGGTCATCGATGCTACCGCCTTTAATACAACTGTACGAAATGTCATGTTTGCCAAAATCTATTTCAGGGGCCACGTTATTCCAGATGATGCAGTTCTTGATTGGGAAATTGGCGCCTGCGCCGATCGCTATTGCGCTTCGGGCCCCTGAGGGCGGGGCAGCGGTAGCATTCCCCACGATAGTGCAGTTTGTAAAACTCATTTCCTCATGTTCGCTTGACTGGGTTAAATGAATCCCGCCGCCTGTAATACCTGATGTATTGCCCGCAATCACACTGTTGCGGATTGTTGACTTGCAGTAGTTATTGTAAATTCCGCCTCCGTAGGAAGATGCAATGTTGCCCTCCACGGTACAGTTTTCAATAGTGAAAGGTGCGTCATCAGCCTCGTAGGTTCCGGAACAACGCCAGCAGTAAATCCCGCCGCCAGGTCCATTATCATATCTGCATCCTCGGATCTCGCAGTTTTTGACGGTTACGTTACAATCGGTAATGTTTATCCCACTGTTTGCGCAATCTGAAATAATACAGTTTTTGACAATAAGGGGAAGCAGCTTGCCGTACTCCGCGTCATCTTGAGAATCACACAAAATCCCCGAGTTGCCCGCGTTTTTGATACTTATTCCATCTATTATAAAACTGGGGTTCTCTGCCAGACCGGGATAATATGGCCAATAATATTCCTGGTCCAGATAAAAACCGCTGCCGTCATTTTCGCAGTCAATGATACAGTTCGCCGCGCCATTTTTAGATTTGACCGTAACTTCTTTTCTATTACAGGCCCAGCAAAGGTTCTTATTGCTGGGACCCTGATAAACACCGTCATATATCTCCACCGTGTCTTCATTATTCGCCCAGTCTATAGCCCGTTGGATGGCACTGTAATCCGGATTATCAGCAGGATTTGCGGAAACTTTTATTGTCTTGTTCGGTGGGTCATTTTGGTACGCCCCCGGATCACCTTCGAAGCTGGCCTGCGACCTGTAATCACCTGCCATAACATCTTTGAAACAGGGGTCGCTTGACCATGTTCCGATGGGAATATAGCTGGAACCGCTTTCGCAAATAATACTCCCCTCCCCATAATCACTGTCATTAAAATACAGGCAGGAATAATATGTATGGTCATCTGGGTATGGCACGTATTTTTTCAGTAATTCAATGGGATGGTCAACACCGGATTGAGGGTCCCAGATGATTGAGTCATTGACCGTTGCTTTTGCTCCGACGCATCTTATCGCACTGCCATCCCTATCATAGGGATGGCGTTTATTATTAGTTATAGTGCAGTTCTCGATGAGCGGCCAACAGTAATGGGCTGGATCCACAGGGTACTCATCCAAATGAGCACACAAGATTCCACCACCTATCCACTCGTCGTAAATCCCTGAATATCCCGTGTTATCGGAAATAACGCAGTTACTAATAGTTGGTGAAGCGCCTACGCACAAAATTCCGCCTACAGACTCTAAACCAGGGTCATAATCTGTCGCTCTATTTCGCATAATCCTAGAATTACTGATAGTAGTCTGGTCTCCGGATTCACACATAATCCCGCCGGCTTTATCACCCGAATTTTCTATGACCACGCACTGCTCGGCAGTCCCAGAACAGTCCTTAAAATGAATTCCACTGTCTCCTTGATTTCGTACAATTGTACAGCGCTCTATCGTGGGGGAAGCTCCGACACAGTAAATCCCGCCAGTGGAGTTGTCCGAAATCGTACAGTCGGTTATAGTCGCATTGGTTGCACAGTAAATCCCTCCGCCTAAATAAGAGGGATTTTGTGATAGGGACTTGGGATTGTTTAATATGACGCAGTTTTTAATAGTCGGCGAACCTCCTGTTGCGGCGATACCACCGCCACATCCGCCGACGCCGCCGGATCGTACAGCGCTATTGTCCGTAAGCATACAGTTTTCTACAGTGACACCCGAGGCAGAACAGAATATTCCGCCTCCATTACTGCCGGTGACCTTGCCACCTTTTATCGTAAAACCGTTGATTACGCTGGGACTTCCTGAATTTGTTAAATTAAATCCCCGGCCGCTGAATTCGCAGTCAATAATACATTTTGTCGGCCCGTTCGCGGATTTCAGCGTGATATACTTACTGCTCCAGGTCAGGTTTTTATTACCGGTCCCTGAATATGTCCCATCTGGTAGCTCTATAACAGCACCGTTGCTTGCCGCGTCGATCACCGCCTGTATGGTGCTGAACACTGTAAAAGTGCATGTTGCGGTATCCTGATAATCATAAGAGTTGGTTACCCTCAGCTTTATCGTATAGGAACGTGCACCACTGCCTGCATCAGTATATGTATGCGTTGCCGTGGCCGTCGTTGTGGTATCTTCGTAAGTCCCGTCATTGGTCCAGTCCCACTCGTAGCTGGTGATAGAGCCGTACGTAGTGGTAGAACCGCTTGCATCGAATACCGTGCTGACGTTCACCCGAACGTAACTGGGTGCAGTTACAACCGCATTCGGTGGGGGGGGAGCACATCCGTAACTCGTTTGTGAGCAGACAAGTAATCCGACCAATATAACACTGATAGTCATAAACCTTTTCATTTGCGTATCTCCTTTATTTGAAATTTTTTAGTAACTTAGCCATTGCTGAGCATATTTGGTTACGCTGCAGTCAGGATATTTCTCGACAAGCTGCTGGTAAACCGGCCTTATCTTCGCGTCGGCTTCTGCCGCGGAAATAGTCCCCGCCTTCTTGAGCGATTCGTAATTTTGCCCCAGCATAAAATACGCATCCCAAATCCTTCGATAAGAAGGGAAGCTATCTACTACTTTTTGATAATATCCGGCTGATTTCTCGTACCGACCGAGCCTTTTATAACAATCCCCGGCATAACAGCACGCCTGTGGCGTTATTGAGGAACTCGCCTGTTCGTTTATTACTTTATCCCATATTGCTGCAGCCCTCTGTAGATTGGCCTGCTTCTCCGCCTCGGAAAGCCCATTTCCTGACTCAAAATTTCTGTAGTAATATTGTTCAGCTATTTCTGATAACGTCTTGGGCAGATATGAATTACCGGCAAAATCTGCCGTCGCTTTATCTATCGCCGCCGTCGCCGCATCATTTTTGCCGGTATCAAAAAGACTTAATATCCGGCATTTCGCAATATCAATCTTTGATTTCTCCGCCTCCAAACTGTCCGGATACTGCTGTATTATCTGCTCGAAAAGACTTTTGGCTTCGCCATAATTTTTAGCCCATATATATCTTATCCCTATGCCGTGATATGCCGCCGCAAACTCCGGATTGTCTTTGAATTCTTTGACAAAGCTCTCAACCGCAGCTTTCGCCTCCGCTATTTTCCCTTCTTTAATCAGCGACCATATCGTCATCTTTACGACTCCAAGTTTTGCCTTGCTCGCATACGGGCTCCCGACGCATTGCTGCACTATCAGTTGATAAATTTCTTTAGCTTCATCGAATTTCTCATTTTCCTTGTATTCTCTGGCAATCTGGTACAGTGTCGCCGCAAGCGCGGAATTGCTGGAAAAGTCCCTTGTCAGATTGTCCACTTCTGTCTTGGCCTCTGCCATTCTGCCGTCGTTTATAGCGCGGAATATCTGCTCCTTGACTCCACCAATCTGTATCTTGTCGAACTGATAGCTGCCGGGATACTGCTTTGCCAATTGCCCGAAAATTTTATCCGCTTCGGCAGTCTTCCACGATGCTTTATATCTTTGTGCGATACCGTAAAGTAATGCCGGCAATTCAGGATTACCCCCAAAATCTGCCGTCAATTTTTCAACATCCCCCTGCGATTCCGCGTCCTTGCCCATCAAAATGTTTATTATCACCAGCTTCGCCTGCGCCTTTAAGGCAGAATCACTTTTCCTGTCACTCTGCACTATCGTCTTGTAAATCCCATCTGCCTGACCATAATATCCGGCATTCATCAGCTTGTCTGCCTGACTCAGTTGCGCCGCCACATCACCGAAACAACGCCCTTGCGTGAAAAACATCACGCAAGCCAGAAACAAAAATGATAAAAGTGTTTTTCTAAACATGATTGTGACCTCCTTAAACTTAAAATGATAAATTGGTTTTTTTCTTTACATCCGCTTGCTTTTCGACGCAACTCGCTGATTTTTTGATATTTCCATAAAATTTCCTCCTATGTGCCACTAAAATATTTTCTCCTTTACCTGTCTCAACAACAACGCGTTGCCAAGATATTTTCCTCTAACTAAATAAATCGCATAAATGAATTGCCTGCTGCCGTCAACAACAAAATCGAAATTTTTTTAAGGCTGCGACATACGTATGTCACCATAAAGCATAATTTTTCCTAAATCTTCCCCATCTTAACATTTCCCTGCCTTATTTTTCTGTGTTTCTGCAATCCAAAAATCCTGCACTTGGCCCGCAGCTAAACTCCGGAATCGAACGGTTTTCTATTTGCTTTTCGGCCTCGGTGGCTTTATTTTCTATACTTATGGCTAAACAGGAATATTCAAAATACCAGCAGGAAGTGATTTCGCAGTATTACAAGAACCTCGATTCGATAATGCTGCAAAAGCTTAGCGAACTGGTCAGCGACCTGTATCTCGCCGACTCGCCCGAAAAACTCGACAAACTTTGGGACAGGGTACACAAATCAATGCTGAAATTAAAAATACCCCCTGCCATCGTCAACCACATAATGCAAAAAAGAAGCATCGAAATCCTCGCCAAAAACCTCCAGGAATGGCTCGGTATCAAAAAACCTTGAACGATATCCTACATACGATATACAAATCCTTTGATTTTTAACAACCTTTCTGATATACTGTTTTAAATAAAGCTTTTTATTCTGAGGGCAATATGGCACAGGATTTTGTTCCAACCGCGAAGGCCTACACCGCCGAAAACATGGGCAAGCTCAGCATCCTCGATATGCTCAATTATTTCCTCGATAAAGGCGCAATGAGAGTTTCAGATTTGCATCTGAAGGTCGGTGCGCCGCCGACATATCGGATTGACGGCGACCTCGTAAAACTTAAAGGCCCGAACATCACTCCCGAAATCGCAAAACAGCTCATCTATCCCCTTATGTCTGACAACAACCTCCAGCGGTTCCTCAGAGAATTCAGCGTGGACTGCTCCTACCGCGTCGAGACGCTGCAGTTCCGAATCAACGTATTTTTGGAAAACGACGGCATCTGCGCCGCAATCCGTGCTCTTTCGCTGAACATCCCCAAAATCGAGGAAATCGGCTTTCCCAACAACGTCTGGAAGGACATCATCGAAAGAAAATCAGGACTCGTCCTCGTGACCGGAATCACTGGCGCCGGAAAATCCACTACCATCGCCTCATTCATCGACCGTATCAACGATACGAGGCCCTGCCGTATTATTACCATCGAAGACCCCATTGAATACATCTTTCCCCAAAAACATTGCATTATCTCCCAGCGGGAAGTCGGAAAAGACGTACATTCCTTTGTTGACGGCCTGCGCCAAATGATGCGAGAAGACCCAAACATAATTTTCGTAGGCGAAATGCGTGACGCTGAAACCATCTCGATGACCCTAATGGCCGCCGAAACCGGCCATCTCGTCTTTTCGACGCTGCACACAAGAGACGCCACCGGCACTATAACAAGAATCCTCGATTATTTCCCCGAAGGCCGGCAAAGCGAAGTCCGAAACCAGCTTTCATTAGGCCTGCGTTCCATCATCTGCCAGAAGCTCATTCCCCGCAAAGATGGTACAGGCCGTGTCGCCGCCATGGAAATTCTCAACAACAACTACGCCGTCGCGAATCTCATCCGCACGGGAAAAATCGAGCAAATCTATTCGCAATTACAGACCAAAACCAAAGACCGCTCCGACGAAAAAATGATAGCGCTCGAAAGCCACCTCGCGATGCTCGCTAAAAACGGCGACATCTCCGTTCTCGAAGCCCAGAAATGGGCCGGCAACGTCCTGGCGTTCAACGACGCGATGCAACAATCGTAAGACCTCACATTTTACGATAAGCAATTTTCACCCGGCAATTAGGCAAAATCCTTATTTAGCATTTTCCTTCAACCTGCTATTTTTAACATATAAGGTCATAAAATTTAGTTCTGAAAGGAAAAAGCAATGAACGAGAAAATCAAAATCCTGTCATTCGCGGGCAGTCTCCGCAAAGGCTCCTACAACAAATCGCTCCAGCGGGCGGCCGTCGAACTTTGTCCAGAAAACGCCTCCATAGAAATCTTCGACCTCGAAGGCATCCCGCCTTTCAACCAGGACCTCGAATTACAGCCGCCCGCCAAAGTAAAGGATTTCAAAACGAAAATCAGGGCGGCAGACGCCCTGCTAATTGTCACCCCGGAATATAATTACTCGATGCCCGGCGTCCTGAAAAACGCTATCGACTGGGCCTCAAGGCCTTATGAGGACAACGCCTTCAACCGCAAACCCGTCGCGATTATGGGCGCCTCCGTCGGAATGACGGGGACCGCCCGCGCGCAGTATCATCTGCGCCAGACGTGCGTCTTTTTGAATGTGTATCCGCTGAACCAGCCGGAAGTAATGATGCCCTCCGTACACGAAAAAGTCGATAAAAACGGCCGGCTTACAGACGAAAAAAGCAGACAGAAAATAAAAGACCTGCTCGAAGCCCTAATCGCGTGGACCGAGCAATTAAGAGTGGAAAAACACGAGGAGGTCTCAGCTACCTGAACGCGATTTTACACAACCGCGGCGCTGACAGTTGCTGCGCCGGTGTATTTCGCGTCACCGAAGCCAAGTATCGGGACAAAAATAAAGGGCAGCAGAATCAAGCCTATCGCAAAACCCGTGCCCTGTCCGAACTTCTGGGAAAGGGCGAGACTTACAAGAATCCAAATCACAATATTCACGATGGGAATCAGCATAAGTATCAGCCACCACCAGGGCTTGCCAACAATCTGCAGAAGGACGTAAATATTGTAAATCGGAATAATGCTTGCCCAGCCGGGCTTACCCGCCTTGATGAAGACCTTCCACATCCCCACAATCATAAGAATAATTATCGCAAGTTGAATTATTGACATCATTTTTATGCCCCTTTCATTAAATTAATCGCCGTTTCGATAGTCATTATAAATATCGAAAATCCCCCCGCGAGAGCATAAATAATTATTCCGCCGCTCTAATTCCAATTCCCCCAAGCACCCGCTGCAGAAGTTCCATCGGCAGGCCCATTACGTTGGTGAGGCTGCCTTCGATTCTTTCGACGAATTCGTCGCCGGTCTCCTGGATGGCGTAGGCCCCGGCTTTATCGCGCCAACTGCCGCCTTTGATGTGTTCGGCGATTTGGGAAGGTGACATCTTCTTCGGGAAAACAATCGTCGTATCGCTTTCGACGATTTCAAGATTATCGCTTAATTTCACAATCGCGACGGCGGTGATGACCTTGTGCTTGCGGCTAAAAAGTTTTTTGATAATTTCCCCGGCGTGTTTTTCGTCACCGGCCTTACCGATAATTTCGCCTTTGTAATCGACGACGGTATCAGCGCCAATCACAAAATAATCGGGAAATTTTTCCGCTATGTTTTTGGCTTTTGCAAGGGCAAGCTTTTTAGCATATTGCTCGGCACTTATACAAGCGGAGGAAAAGGAAGATTCGTCAATATTCGGGACGGCAACATCGAATTGAAAACCGGCTTTTTCGAGCAGCTCTTTTCGTCGCGGTGACGCTGACGCGAGAATGAAGGCGGCTTTTGCTTTTTCGCTCATAGCGGCATCACTCGAAGCGGACGTGATAAACAATCTTTTTGCAGAAAAGCTGATACTCTTTTTCGATTTTTTCAAAATCACCGCTTATATACTGCTCGAACAATTGGGGCCCGACCTGCTCGTTCCACGATATCGTCAGCGGGATATTGCGGTCCACGGCGATTTTTTTGTTGGTGTCGCCAATCTGCCAGCGGCCGTTAAGACCATCCAAAAGCAGGCGGTGAAAATTACTCAGCTTTTTGCCGTAATTTTCCTCCCTCAAAAACCGGACAATCGCGTACGACTGGCTGTAAAACGCCGCCACCGAATAATCGTCGGCCGTCATGAGCACCTGACCTGGATTTATCGCGACGAGCGTTCGCAGCGGTATTATTTTGCGCTGCGCCAAAGTAATCTTCAAATCACCGAGCCTGTATAGATTCTTACCCGGTTCGAAATAAAATAATCCGTCCTCGTACCGCGAGACCTCGAACTGCATTGCGATGCCTTCATCGAGCCAGCTCGGCAGGCGGTATTTGAACAGCCTGCTGTTGAACTGATGCCAGCCTTCGTGACCCAGCACGGAAAAGGTGCGCTCCCTTCCGATATTGTACGCCACGCACGAGCCGTTGAGATAATACGCGCCCGCTTTTATTTTGGTATATAATGCCGCCTGATGTCCCGCGAAAGTTTTCGTGAAATCCTCCCACTGCTTGCGCTGGCCGAACAGGTACACGGTGAACTTCGTTGTCGTCTCAATGGGTTCGGGCAATTGGCTATTAAACCCTCGATACGCGGACTCCACAAAACCGGGCACCTGGCTGAGCATCAAAGGCTCCAGGAGCGTCGTGAAAATCTCGTAATGCGCCGTCGTTATTTTCAGCCCCGGTCCATATTTATTGTCCCACTGCTGCACGTCCCTGAGCGTCGGCAGATTTTGCTTTTTCAGATAATCAACCATACCCGCGGACGTATTTATTTCCTGGCCGACAGGCTCATACCCAACTTCAGACGCGGGTTTACTGCAGCCTGCGAAAACTAAAATGCTCAACAATAAAACCGATACGATGTTTCTCAACATATCTCGCCGCTAAAGTATAAATTATATACTATTAGAACGTTCTGTCAGCACAATGTCAAGAGATGCTCTATTGCATTGCAAACTTGATTTGCAGAAGAAAAAAGATTTGAACGCAGCCTTACGCCGTCCCGCTCAAACCCTTGTTATATGTCTTTAGCCACCAATGGCGGCTGGGCATCTTTAACAGCTTTATTGATTGCCTGCTCGAATTTGTTTTCCTGTGGCATGCCCTGCCAAACAACTTTGCCCTCGTGATCGACAACAAACGCGGTAGGATAGCCTTTTATAGCGAACCCGTCTGCCGACCCGTTGTCAATCGCGACGTTGTAATTAATCCCTTTTTTGCGGACGAACTTGCGTACCGTATCTGCGGATTTATCTGCGGAAAGAGAAATAAACAAAACCCCGTTTTCGCGGTACTTGTCAGTCAGCTTTATCAAATGGGGAACGCTTTCGCGACAAGGCGCACACCATGTGGCCCAGAACTCTATAACGTACACTCGATTCTGAAGATTTTTCACATCGGGAGGGTTTGAAGTTATCCATTCCCGAATTGCAATTTCCGGGGCATTTTTGCCGACCAAATCTCCCGCCCAACAACTGCCGCAAAGCAGTACGAGCTCCAAAAAAACGACGAATTTCCATGCCTTGTTCATATAGACTTCCATATCTAAAGTATAAAAAATCGAGTAAAGAACCACTAATCGCAAAGTATCAAAATCATCGGCAAAAGGCAAAAAAAACTGAAACTAAGACTACATAATATATTGTGCTGCCAGCCCCCAAATTTACCGTTAAAGGCCATAACAGCCTTATGGCTGTTCTTTGCATCAAAAGCTACACCAAAAATAGAAATGACCTAAGTTCTTTAATAGGAATATGTTACAAACAGCAAATTTGCAGAGTCTCTCCCTTTATGGCCTAAAACTTAACGCTCACAAGTTAACTTTCGCTGATGTTTGCGCTTAGTCCGAAAAGGTTAAGCTAATGGCATAAAAATATAGGCAAAAACCTTACGCTCATATAGGCAAAAACCTTATAAAACACGAGCCAGCCCTTCAAGCAACGATGTCCCTGAATGGAATGGTTGCTTAAAAGTACCGGCTCGTTTATTCTCGAAGTTCGAGAACTCGCAAAAACCACACAAAAAGCTCGACAGCAAATTATTTATAGAAATTCGTCGCTTCAGTTTCCTCAACAGGCCGTGTCAACTGGTCGCTGGTCAAAGAAGCCTTAAACCGCATGTCACCCACACCGGCCGCCCGGACTGTCACCTGCCAGCTCGCACGTTCTTTCGAAGCAAGTGAACTCAGCGGAGCAAACTCAATCTTGTTACCGGACAATGTTCCTGTCGTCGACCCACTCGATGAAACATATTCCATACCGTTTTCAAGTTCACAGATTATGTGAATGTTCGTGTCCGCAGCAGAACCCTGATTAGTTACAGTAATGGTGTACATCTCATTTTGCCCGACTTCGACAGGGTCCATCTGGTCAACTACTTCCAGCAATATGCCGGGAATGCCCGAAACAATGGTCTCGGCTGAAGATGAGACGCTCTCGGCACAATATGCCTTTGCCACCAGCTTCGTACCCATCGAACCCAATTGTTCAGGCATAAACGTTACATTCACTTTTCTGGATTCATTCGGAGCAAGTGTCCCGAGGTGCCATGTCACCTTGCCGGGTGACATATGCGTAAACTGTCCGCTTTCTGTTGCGCTTTCGAATTTCACTTCCTCAGGCAGCCACGCTTCGACTACCGTATCTTTGGCAATACCGTCACCGTTGTTGGTGACAACGATTTCATACGTCACAGGACGCCCAACATATTCCTTATCTGGACCGCTTTCGATTATCGCCAGCACCGGCTGGCTCACCATTGTCGCAGGCATGTCTGACTCGACTTTCGCACCCTGCCACGTTGCTATCGCCATGCTGGAGTATCTGCCGGGCTTGCTCGCATCAACCATTGCCTCGAATTTCCGCGATTGACCTGCTGGCAGTGAATCCACACGGAAAGCCACTTTATTACTTCCATCGGACGTCATTAGTCCATCCGGCAACTGGTCTTCAACCGTAATGTCGCATGCTACTCCGCTGCCCTTGTTCGTGATAACATATGTCAGCGGTATTCGGTCACACATCAGAGATTCAGAAGGCGCACTTTTGGTAAGTGCAAGTTTCGGTTCCACGATGTTTATATTCGCGCATGTCGCGTAAAATACGTCTGCGCAGCTTTTCAGTGTTCCCGCACCCGATGCTACCGCCATGGCGTTTATCGTCTGCGAACAATTCGCGCCGAGCTTGCCGATTAACCATCTGGCACGCTCTTCCATCGGAGGACTCATCTGCTCAGGGTTGGAACTCTTGATTTCCAGTCCTTCCGGTATAGTGCTGACAATAATCACATTGTCGACTTCATGGTCTGTAAGATTCGTCACTCTGACGCGATAGTCAAAAGGCTGATTCGCAACGACTTGGTCGGGCACCATCGTCTCAAGTTTCAGCACAGGAGCGCCTTTTTCCGCGCCGGAATACTTCTCGCACGACACCACCATTCCCGGCGCGCACGGACTGGCCGGATACGGCTCTTTGTGTTTGCGCGCAAACATTTTTGCGAACGGACACGGCTTCTCCGCTTTCGCGCACGGACTTATGCTCTCACCCTGCGCCTTCGCCATTTTTTCCTCAGGGCTCTTGCAGCCGGACAAAAACATGCCCGCAACCGCCAGCACCAATGAGGCTAAAATTAATTTCTTAACATTCATAATCATTACTCCTTTCACTTTAAAATTATCATTTTTCATTCATTTCGAACGATGTTTATTTACGTCACTTCATATCCGCTTCCGTAGATGGCGCCGCTGTGTCGCACGGACTCTTGCTCTCGGCCGGCTTACCCCAAAAAAGCTTCTTAAACGGACACTGGCCATCGCATCCGCAGCCGGCCAAAAACAAGCCCATTACCGCCAGTAATAATGCGGTCAAAATTGATTTTCTAAGGTCCACAACCATTACTCCTTTCGTTTTAATAATTGAAATATTGTGGTTCGTTACTGACAACCGTTTATTTACTTCATATTTGGCCCTCCACAATCAAACGACAAGGCGCACATTGCCACGCTGGCAAAACTTTTCCCCTCTGCCTTTTTAACCATAACAACCCCTTAATTTGCGCCTTTAATGCTATGCCGAAAGATAAAGATGGTCAATCAGGGCTGATTCTGTATTTGATATACTGATAGCCCCCACCGCCCTTATCAGGAATCTCCCCTCTGCCAATAGGAGCATCCCTGAATTAGTCCACTCGAAGACCAAAAACCAGTTGCGACGCATCCTGATATTCTGATATCAGCCTGCCGAGGCTGCAATTTTGCAAAAAAAATCCAATTGCTCTGGCAAATAATTGTCGTAAAATGGCTAAAATTAACGTGAGGAAAAAGAACGGGGCTAAGACGAATGATTGATGATATAAAATGGGAAGTCCTGAATAACCGTTTGTTGGTATAAACCACAATATTTCAATTATTAAACGAAAGGAGTAATGAAAATGAACCTTAAAAAATCAATTTTGACCGCATTATTACTGGCGGTAATGGGCTTGGTTTTGGCCGGCTGCGGATGCGATGGCCAGTGCCCGTTTAAGAAGATTTTTGGGGGCAAGCCGGCCGAAACCAAATGTCCGTCCGGTGAAGCGACGCCGGCACCTGCTCCAGACGCGAATACAAAGTAAATAAAAACAGTAGGCGATTCTATGGCGTTGCCGAATAACACAGGTATATGCGGGAAATGCAAGGCCGATGCACCTGCGAGACATACAATCAGGGATGGGAAGGTCTATCTGACGAAAGACTGCCCCACGTGCGGAACCACCGAAGCCCTGATAAGTTCAAACGCCGAGGTCTGGCAGAAGAAACGTCAGGTCTGGGAGTACGACCCGCAAAAGGCCGGCAACTGCAACCTTCAGTGCGGCTCATGCAATACGGACCATAACCCCGCAATCGTATTCGTCGAAACGACAAACCGGTGCAACATGCAATGCCCTATGTGTATCGCCAGCGTCCAGATTGGAACTGATTATCATCCCCCTCTCGAATATTTCGATAAACTGTTCAAAAAACTGGCGACCTTTGAGACCAAACCATTTGTGGAATTGTACGGAGGCGAACCGACAGTTCGCGACGATTTACTCGAGATTATAAAGATGGCCCGTTCTTACGGTCTAAGGCCAAGGGTCGTGACCAACGGCCTTAAACTGGCCGACGAGGAATACTGCCGTAAATTGTGCGAGACCAAATCGCGGTTCAGGTTTTCCTTCGACGGCAGAAATCCGGAGATTTACCGGAAAATGCGCAGAAGCGAAGGGGCCTACGAGAAAAAACTAAAAGCGCTTGAGAATATCAAAAAACACAACCAATACAAACACACCATCCTCAGTTGCGTCGGCTGCGGTGTTAACGACGATTATGTAGGGGACCTGATAGAGGTCTGCCACCAGTACCGGGATGTCTTCGATGAACTCGGAATCATTCCGTTGAAACAAGACTGGGAACCGGGCTCCGGTGGGACGGACGCTCCGACTACGATAGAAGACATCGAGGCTGCCGTCCAAAGGAGCGTACCGGATGGACAGGTGGAGTTTATCTCTGCCGGACTGGTGCATTATCTGACACCGGCCAGGTCATTCTTTACCGGTAACAGACAATCTGATAAATTCATGTTCGGCGGCGCCCATCCGAACTGCGAGTCGGCCACCTTCCTGGTCTCTGATGGACAAAAATATCGCAGCATCAATCATTACCTGAAAATCCCTATGAGCAAACTCGTAGAAATTGTGAGTAAAAGAACCCAAAAAATGAATGAGCGGCTTTTGCGGTATGACCGGGAAAAATTTTCCGACCGCTGGCTGGCAAGGGCCATTATTTTGAAAACACTCATACCGTTGATATGGATAGCGCCAGATTACAACGCTATCTTTAAAGGCAGACCCATCCGGGGCATAATTCTTACACTATGGGGCGCTCTTAAGGGCGAGCGATTCGAGTATGCTCTTAGCCGCGTTTCCGGGCTGCCCAGAGTCCTGCGTGTCGGTGTCCTGCCCTTCGAACAATATCAGGCCGTGGAATCCAACCGTCTGGCCAACTGCAAAGGCGCGTTCGTCTTCGAAGACACTAAAACCGGCCAAATCAAATTCGTCCCAACCTGCACCTGGTTTCGGTTTCGACAGAATGTACTCCAATCCATCACGGCCAAATACGGCATCGCTTCAAAAACCGTCGGTACGCAGGCCAAAACAAGCAGAGACGCAAACAGCCAAAGTCCCGCTGAAGGGCTGATTGTCAAGTAATACCCAAGGCAAAACGGGCTTAAATGTTTTGGAATTTCTCACCGAAGACTTCAGCGGTAAAAAGATATACTTCGGTTTGCGGGTCCTTCCATGCGTCCGCAGATAAACCCGCCTTATGCGCACAGCAGTACGACAGAAATTCTTCCTTGCTCCAGCCGGTCTCCGTCGCAACCTGCGGTAAAAAACATCCCGCCGCCCACCCCTTTTTTATGTAAATCCCATCTACCCCCAACCGCAGACTCAGCGGGTCATTCGTCCGTTTCAAAAGCGACAGCACCGAAATCTCAACATCCAGCTCATCCAGCTCGTCGGCGGTTATCGGGTCATCGAAAAATCTCGGGTCGCCCGTCGCCGACACCTGCGCCATTTCCGCGACAAGTTCCACCAAAGGCTTGTCCGAAACAAATTGCCCGATGCATCCACGCAAACGCTCCCCATTTTTCAATGTGACAAAACATCCGCACTGGGCGTTCAGCTCCGGGTCATCCGCCTCGAATTTCGGCAGAGGCTTCTTCCCAATCACCGCCCGAACGGTGTCACTGGCTATCTTCAATAACGCACTTTGTTGTTCTTTATTCATCCCTGCTTTTTAATGCAACCATTTTATCACCGCGAAACCAGCAACAAGAAGAATCACAAACGCGAACGAAAACCAGTTGAAATATTTTTCTATCACAGGTTTTATCTTCTCGCCCTTCCAGCCCAATAGTCCAGCTACCATAAAGAAACGGGCAGATCGGCTTAGTACGGAAGCGATGCAAAAGACAATGAAATTAATTTCGAACACGCCGGCGGTAACGGTAATGACCTTATAGGGGATTGGGGTGAAGCCGGCGATAGCGACGATTTCCCAGTCGTATCTTTCATATAAGGCGCCGACGGTGGTGAAGGGATTGATTTTGATCTCCTTTATTGACTGCTCGTCACAAGACTGGTTTTGGCCATCCGGTAAAGAAAGAACAATGGGATAAGTGAGCGTTTTTTCAAATTTTGGGTGAGGGTCAAGGGTCATTTTAACGTCGATGCAGTTTCGGTCAACAAGGCCGTGGACTTCCAGGCCTGACGTGAGCACGACGACGTCGCGGGAAAAGCCGGGAACGTGGTTGTGAAAAAAGTTACCGAGGCCCGCCCAGAGGAATATACCGATTATGTACCCGAAGCAGCCGCCGATTACAGAGGCGATTGAGCACAACATGGCAAACCTGAGCCATTTCTTAGGATTGCCGAGCGACATCGCAGCCAGAAGGACGTCGGGGGGAACGGGGAAGAAACTGGATTCGGCGAAAGCCAGCAAAAAAATCGCTACCTGAGCATGGCTGGTATATGCCCAGTGCACCACCCAGTTGTAAAGCCTTCTGTGCCAATGCCACCACACCACTTTATTCTGCGTTCCCGCTGCCGCTATTTCTTCCATACTTGTCTCCTATTAAATATCCTTTGTACGTTTCCCAATATTAGCCCACAATCGTAAACATGTCAATCACACATACTCACCATCTGTTTAGCCATCGTAGTGCCAGCAACAGCTTGAATAATGGACGATATGCGATATACTACATACGAATTATGACGGACAAAAAACAATTCGAGATGCGAAAGAACGGTCTGCTGGTGCGGGCGCCCGCCAAACTGAACCTGAGTCTGCTGGTCGCGGGAAAACGCCCGGACGGTTTTCACAATCTCGAAACCATAATGGCTAAAATCAACTGGTACGATGAAATCATCCTGCAAAAAAACGCAAAACCCGGAATCGAACTAATCTGCAAAGGCCGATACTGGGCACCGCAGGGAGCGGAAAATTTGGTTTACCGTGCTTGCCAAAAACTGTTGGAAGGATATAAAAAAAATGTCGGCCTGAAAATCATCCTCAAAAAGAATATCCCGGCAGGTACAGGCTTAGGCTCCGCCAGTAGTAACGCCGCCGCTGCGCTTTTAGGTTTAAACAGATTGCTGAAATTGAACGCCAAACCCGCACAATTAAAAAAAATCGCAGCCGAATTGGGCAGCGACGTTGTCTTCTTCTTGAATGGCGCGATGGCATTTTGCACCGGCAGAGGTGAAAAAATCAAAAAAATCAAGAAAATTTTTAACTTTAAGGCTTTATTGATAATTCCCGATGTAACTTCTTCTACGAAAATGGTTTACGCTAATTACAAACACGACCCCGCTCTCTATAAATGCCAAAGCGCCCAAATAAAAGGCCTTTTGCGAAAAAACAGGATTGATTTAATACACCGAATCTGCGCAAATATGTTGCAGAAGAGCTGTTTCGAATTATATGAAGGGCTTACTGAGTTGAAAACAGCAGTTGAATCACTTGGAATTAGACCTCTGTGTCTTAGTGGTAGCGGCTCGGCGATGTTTCTGATACTGCAAAAGCAGGATTTAAATAAGGCCGCGCAATTCAAACAAAAAATCACCAAAAAAACCAATTGCAATTGTTTAATCGTGCGTAACAACAGATGGTAAATTTTTAGCGAGGCAAGAATTATGAAAATCACTGAAGTAAGAATCAAATTGATCAACAACAAGGATGACAGGCTAAAGGCGTTCTGCTCCATGACCATCGACAACGAATTCGTCGTTCGGGACATCAAAATCATCGAAGGTACCGGCGGGTACTTCGTCGCAATGCCGTCGCGGAAAATGAGCGACCATTGTGACAAATGTGGAGGCAAGAACCACCTCAGGGCAAAGTTCTGCAACAACTGCGGCGCGTCACTGCAGGAAAACAGGGCCAAGAAGGACCTCAAAGGCAGAATGAAGCTGCACGCGGACATCGCCCATCCGATTAACGCAGAATGCAGGCATAGAATCCAGGAACAAATCACCGCTGCTTTCACGGAAGAACTCGAAAGGTCTAAGCAACCCGGCTATAAGCCGCCGGAAATGGATACGCCGGATGATGAGGTTCCGGAAGTGATTCAGTAATCTTTGCCGTTTCGGGCCTGTTTTTTTGCGACAGGCCCGAAAATGGATATAGACTTGTTGTGTACGTGGGAGGGAGTTGGAGACTATGCATCCGGCCGACTACGCGGTCAGATCCTCGATCACTTTATCCAGCACAACGTCCAGCCGTTCGCCCACATCATAGTTGCCGCTGGTTAGCTGCTGCCGCACATTCAACACCTTCTGCTGACGCACTTCAGGCAGCGCTGCCAATTTTTTCAGCACCTGGCCGACAGGAGTATTGTTGAGATTATTGATAATCTCCTCCATCAGCAAATCCTGCTCCGCCAGCATCTCCTCACTCATTTCGCCCGCGTTATTATCGCCACCTTGCTGCGAACGATCTTTGAAATCAAAATCCGGCATTGAAAAACACCCTGCAAAAAATGCTAAAGCTGAAAACCTCCGTTTTCCCGACCTTGAGCCTATCTACTATATGTTGTATGCCTCATAAATCCGTTTGAGACATCTACCCGTCTTTCCAATACTGGTATCGGCATAGCTTCTTGAAAAACTTTAGAAAAGTTGCCATTTTGCCAAACTTCCTTAACGCCTTA
>Ga0214473_10003154_pt1 | contig 20102 bp, 20 predicted proteins | sample RVTome_7_FD_203509 | JGI IMG/M metagenome (GOLD analysis project Ga0214473, IMG submission 203509) | Soil microbial communities from uranium-contaminated site in the Upper Colorado River Basin, Wyoming, United States - RVT98D197 | ecosystem: Environmental > Terrestrial > Soil > Contaminated >... | reverse complement strand
CCCTCTTCAAGGACTTCAAAATCGGGACTGATCAAGCTGGTTTTCCCACCAAAGTTTTCCACCTTTCCGGCTAGGCCCACCCTCACCCCTTCTTTGAGAGTTTGGGTCAGGTAGGGCTGGTTGAACCAGATCACCTCGATTGCCCCGCTCTCGTCGGCGACGGCCGCTTTCGTCAGAAATTTTCCCCACTTCGTGCGGATATTTCCGATTTGAATGATTTTTCCTTGGACGGCAACATCTCTGTCAGGAGCCAACAGATTGATCTTGGTGGTTTGGGTGTAATCCTGATAGCGAAACGGAAAATGGTAGAGCAGGTCGCGCGCGCTCATTATCCCCAACCGGGCCAATCTTTGGGCATAGATTTTTCCAACGTAAGGAATTTTTCCGACCGGGTCGGTTACGGTTATTTGCATTTTCAAATTGCAACTGAGCGCAGCGAGGACAGCCAAATTTACCTAAACAAAAACGGCAGGAACGATGCTAAGACCAGGCTTAAAGAAGCGATGACAACCAGTACGATCCCCAGTTTTTGATTTCTTTGAAAAAATTTCATTTGGCCGAACGGGTCATTCTATTTTGATAAAAGTCCTCTTGCCGATCTTTAGAACTCCCTTCTTCAAAACCGTTTCTTTTTTCGTCAATTTGTTGTCATCCAAACTGACTCCGCCCTGTTCCAAGAGGCGGCGGGCTTCCGATTTGCTGGGGGTAATCCCCTTCTCAACCAGCAGATTGACAAGATCAGTTTTCTTTCCAGCGACTTTCCAAACCGGCGCGTCTTCCGGAGTTTCACCTTTAGAAAAGACACTTTCAAAATCTTTCTGGGACCGCTGGGCCTGTTCCTCACCGTGGTACATCTTCACGACCGCTAGAGCGAGAAGGTGCTTTTTATCAAGAGGCTTTAGCTCTTTCGCCCGATCCAATTCCGCTTGAGAGATATCCGTTACTAATCCCAGATAAGAATCGATCTGTTCATCTGGAAGAGACATCAACTTTCCGTACATCTCCGCGGGCTCATCATCCAACCAAACACAATTGCCGGAGGTTTTGCTCATTTGTTTCCCGTCGGTACCAAGAATCATCGGCACCGTTAGAACGTATTTTTCCTTACCGCGCATCTTCCGCAGCAATTCCCGGCCAATGAGCATGTTAAAGGTTTGGTCGGTCCCGCCGATCTCCAGGTCGACGTCCAGAACAACCGAATCGTACCCCTGAAGAAGGGGGTAGAGTGTTTCGTTGGCCCAAACGGTGTTCCCTCGTTCCAAACGCTCCTGGAACATATCGCGTTTGAACAACTGAACGGCACTGATGTGGGAGGCAATGGAAATCAAATCCCTCATCGTCAGTTTGAGAAGCCAGTCGCCATTTTGTTTGATCTGCACCTTGGAGAAGTCCAGAATATTTTCCGCTTGCTTTTTCCAATTAGAAATATTCTTCTGGATCTCTTCCTCCTCGATCTTTTCTCTTGCCCCCGTTCTTTGAGAAGGATCACCCGCCAAGACCGTTCCGGTCCCGATCAACAGGATGGCCTCGTGGCCCAGTTCGGCAAATTTTTGGAGTTTGCGAAGAAGAATGGCATGACCGAGATGGAGACGGTTGCCGGTCGGGTCGATGCCGAGGTAGAGGCGGATCTTTCTTTGTTGAAGGAGTTTCTCCAGCGCCTCTCGGTCGGGATAGATCTTCTCAACCCCCCGCGAAAGGAGTTCTTCAAGAGATACCATTTCGATAAATTCTATCAGATTCTGTGTTAAAATTCTCCAGTGAGATCAAGAAAATACCTGCCGACCGTCTCCGGTCATTGGGGACGGAGAGACGACGGGTTGTTCTCAAAATTAGTTAGCGTGTTAAAGAAGATCCTGCGGCCTTTTTTACGGTTGGCCTATCTCCTCGTCTCCAAGCTCTACGGTCTGGTTTTCGGGATCCTGTCGAAGCTGCCGGGATTTCGAAATTTCTCGCGGCGGGGCCGGCGCAGTCCGCTCTACTGGCTGAACGTACTGGCAACCATCTTTCTAATTTTCCTCATCTTCTCCTCGCTGGCTTTCGGGGCGGTAGCGATCGTCTTCTCCAAGGACCTCCCCTCTCCTGATCGCCTGATGGATCGACAGGTTTCTCTATCAACCAAAATTTATGACCGCAACGGTACTCTCCTTTACGATATTTACGGGGATGAAAATCGAACGCTGGTTAAGATCGATCAAGTTCCGGATATTGTCAAGCAAGCCACCATCGCGATCGAGGATAAACATTTCTATACACACCAAGGTTTTGACCCGATTGGAATGGCCCGCGGGATTTACCGCACCATAGTTCTACGGGATACTCAAGGGGGTTCCTCCATCACCCAGCAGCTGGTCAAAAATACCCTGCTCACCACGGAAAGAACGATCATTAGAAAACTCAAGGAATTTATTCTGGCTCTGCAGATCGAGGCCCGCTATTCGAAGGATGAGATTTTGCAGATGTACCTAAACGAAACTCCCTACGGCGGCCAGGCCATCGGTATCCAGGCTGCGGCCGAAAACTATTTTGGGAAAAACGTGAACAAACTTAATCTATCCGAGGCGTCACTTTTGGCCGGCTTACCCCAAGCGCCCTCCCGGTACTCTCCCTACCGAGACCCCGATCTCGCCAAGGGACGGCAAGGGGAGGTACTCCGGCGGATGAGAGAGGATGGGTATATCACCCGGGAGCAGGAAGAATCAGCCAAGTCCGCCAAGTTAAAATATAGACCGGAAGGAGCCCAGATTAAAGCCCCCCATTTTGTGATGTACGTTAGAGAAATCCTCGCCGAGAGATACGGAGAAACTCTTGTTGAAACCGGGGGTTTGAGAGTGACCACCACGCTGGATCTGACCCTTCAAAACAAGTACCAAAAGATTGTCGCCGAAGGAGTGGCGGCAAACAGGATCTGGCGAGTCTCGAACGGAGCCCTCCTAGCCACCAACCCTAAAACCGGGGAAATCCTGTCTATGGTTGGATCGAAAAACTACTTCGCCACCGACATCGATGGTCAATTCAACGTCACCACTTCCCCTTCCCGCCAGCCGGGGTCATCGATCAAACCGATCATGTACGTTACCGCTCTAAAGCAGGGGTTCACCCCCGCGACCAAACTTGTCGGAGTTCCGACCACTTTCGACATGCCTCCCGGCCAACCGGGATACCAGCCGAGAAACTTCGGCAACACCAGCTACGGGATTTATTCTTTGAGAGATTCGCTCGGCAACTCGTTGAACGTTCCTGCCGTCAAGACGCTCTCTCTGGTCGGTCTGGATAACATGATCGCCACTGCCCAGGAAATGGGAATCACCACCCTTACCGATCCCGGCCGCTACGGCATCTCTTTGACCCTGGGAGGGGGCGAGGTCAAAATGCTTGACATGATCACTGCTTACTCCGTTTTTTCGACTGGGGGAATCCGACACGATCCGGTCGCAATCCTGAAAGTGGTCGACTCAAACGGCAACGTGTTGGAAGAATTCAAACCCAATAAGGGTGTGCGGGCCTTAACCGGACAGCAAGCCTACCTGATTAACAACATCCTTTCCGATGACGGTGCCCGGGCGGTAACCTTCGGAAGAGGAGGGTCCCTCTATTTTTCCGGACACACGGTCGCGGCCAAAACGGGTACGACCAACGACAATCGCGATAACTGGACTTTTGGCTACACTCCCGCGCACGAAGATTCCAAAGCGGCGATAGCGATTTCGCTCTGGATTGGGAACAACAACAACACTCCGATGAATCCTGGGTTTCGCTCCACCGGCGGAGCGGCCCGAATTTGGCACCGAGCCATGGCCGATTACCTTTCAAACAAGCCCAATGTCAACTTTAAGCGTCCGGATGGGATCGTTTCCGGCACGGTGGATGCACTTTCCGGCATGGCTCCCGGCCCCTACACCGGCGGAACTAAAACGGATATTTTTATTGCGGGAACGTTCCCGACCGAAACCGACAACTGGCATGTTCGGCTCAACATCTGCAAGCCGGATGGCAAACTCGCCTCCGATGCCTGTATCGCCGCCGGTCAATCCGAAGAACGGAATTACATTCAAATTCGGGCCGAAAAACCGGAGTGGCAGGATGATGTCGATGCTTGGGTCGCTAAAACCTACAAAGGAAAATCGCAGTATTTCCCGCCGAAGAAGACCTCCACACTCTGCTTCAATGGCAGCGGAAATGTTGTGAGCTGTACCGGGGGAGAAACCGGCCCACTTCTAAATGCTGGCGATGTTTATTTTCATCAATACCCAAACAGCTCAAACCTTTTGGATAAGAATGATCTCCCTGCGAGTTTCGCCGTTTGGGTAACCCCGACGCCACAACCGGGAGCAGACATCTCCTTTGTCCAATTTTCACTAAGTGGGGCAGATTGTCCTAGCAATCCTAACGAATGCAACAAAGGAGAGGATGGGGATGAGAATAAACTCAAGGAATGGAAGGTCACCAGTAGTACTTGTGGTGCCGGCTGCTACTCCTCAAAAGACAACGGCCCGATCGGAACCGCTCTTCCTCTCTTCCAGATGAAAAGCCAAGATCTTTGCATACCTGGGCCTTATACGCTCAAAATTGAAGTTCAGGATAAGGCAGGAGGATCAACCACACTAGAAATCCCAATTAACCTTTCCATCTCGTGTAATATCTAGCAGTCTATTCTCGGATATTCCCGCCGCTTTTCCGAATAAGATCGGCAATTTTCTCCCTGAGGGGTTCGATATCCCTACTGGATAGACTCTTTTCCATCGACTGGTAAACTATTCGGACAGTAACCGAACGATCTCCTTCCTTCGTTTCGAAGCGGTCCTTGATCTCTAATTCCCTAACCAGAGGTGAGGAAGAGCGGATCTTATTAATCAGGTCTGCCAGCGAGCGGGTCTGGGGGAGAAGGAAGGAGTAATCCTCGAAGATCTCCGGATAGGCTGGGATCGGTGTGAACTTGCCCCAGGTTTGGGCGAGATCGGCGAACTTTTCAAAGTTGATCTCAAAGACCGCCGCTTCCGGAAGTTCAAAGGCGGCCGCGAGATGGGGGTGAACTTCTCCTAGGAATCCAATCCGTTCCCGGCCGACTCTTATTTCGATCGCTTTTACGGGATGGAGGAACTCTTCTTTCACGGGAGAGAAATCCAGTTTGAGATGGGCTTGTCTTCCCAGTTCCTCCAGAATTCCCTTCAGACCCAAAAAGGTTTCTTTTTCGCCCCAAATCAGGGCTCCCAGCGCTAGATTCTCCCCACTCCTGGGGTAGACCTTCTCCAGTTCGAAAACCCTTCCTCTGATATAACGAGGGTTGTTTCTCTTGGCAACCTCCAGAAGAGGCAGGAGAAGACTGGGACGGAGGTATTCCGCCTCGACCGAGATCGGATTTTTGAGTCGGAGGAGATCCTTGGTCTTGAGATGGGTCAGAGCGGCGGTGGAAACAAAAGGAAAGGTCTTTATCTCGGAGAATCCATTCCCGGTCAATCCGGAGGTAACCCGGTCGCGCCAATCTTCCTGCCTGTTCTCACGAACCTCCTCCAGAGTGGTCTGGATGGGTTTGGAAAGGATTTTTTCATATCCGTGCAAGCGGAGGACTTCTTCGGCGACGTCCTCCGGAATCCGGATGTCTCCCCGGAAGTGGGGCGGCCAGCAAAGAAGTCCTTTCTCCGATGACATCACTTTGAATCCCAAGCGCTCAAGATAGAGACGGGCCTTCGAGAGAGGAAGGGCTTCTCCGGCCACTCGAGTGAGTTTATCGTGAGTGAGTCCGACCGAATACGGCTCGGTGGTTCTCTCCCCTACCGAGGCAAATCCGGTGATTTTACCCTTCCCGTAAACTTGGTATAGTTGGAGGATTTTATTGAGAGATGTGTAGAGGTTATCAGGAGAGAGGTAATGTTCGAAACGGTTGCTGGCCTCGGAACGAAGCCCCAAACGCCGCGCCGTCCTGCGGATGGAGATTGGATCGAAAATCGCTGATTCCAGGATAATTTCGGTGGTTCCCTCGTCCACTTCCGTTTCTTCCCCTCCCATCACTCCGGCGATCGCGATCGCCCCGGCCTTGTCGGCGATGACGATATCTCCCTCGATCAGATCCCGATCCAATCCATCCAGAGTTTTTATTTTCTCTCCTCTTTTCGCCGAACGAATTTCAATCGAAAGAGAAGGATCCCGCCGGCCCACTTTTTCGGCATCAAAGGCGTGAAACGGCTGACCCCATTCCAACATTATGTAGTTGGTTAGATCGGCCCAGAGGTTGACACTCCGCATCCCCGCCGCCTCTAATCGGACAACGATCTGCTTTGGGGTGATTTTGTACCTGAGCTCGGATATCTTCGTAAGAGTGTACAGTTTTGAGAGTGAAACATTATTCTTTACCGGAAGCGGGGAAAGATGTTCAACCGGTTGGAACTTCTCAACCAGTCCTTTTAGAGGAAGTTCATAGATCGCTGCCAGCTCCCGCGCAACGCCGACAACGGAGAGAAGATCGCCGCGGTTGTAGGTGATGTCGATGTCAAGAACCTTGTCGGAACCGATTTTTCTAATCCCTTCCACCCCGACCGATACCAGGGATAGGTCGCTCGCCACCTGTTCGGCAGATTTTCTCAAGCTGACGAATTCCTTGAGCCAAGAATACGAAATTAGCATTTCAAAATTGTTTCAAAAATCTGAGATCCCCTTCATAGAAATAGCGAATGTCGTCGATTCCCTGTTTGATCATCAGCATGCGGTCGGGGCCGAATCCCCAGGCCAGCCCGGAGTATATCTTCGGATCGATTCCCCCGTTGCGAAGAACCTGGGGATGGACCAGGCCAGCACCAGCGATCTCGAACCAGCCTTCCATTCCGCAGATCCGGCAACCCTTCCCTTCGCAAAACGGGCAGAGGGCGTCGACTCCCACCCCCGGCTCGACAAACGGATAGTACTTTGGCCGAAAACGCGTTTTGGTTTTTTCCCCCAGAACCGCTTTGAGAAAGAGGTCGGAGAGGAAACGGAGCTGGCCCATCGAAACATCCTTGTCAACGTAGAGAACTTCAAACTGGGTGAAGGTGTGGCTGTGATGAGGATCGACGTTTTCGTAACGGAAACACCGGTCAAATGTCATCACTCGAATCGGCGGTTTTCTCTTTCGCATCTCGCGCACCTGCATGTTGGAGGTGTGAGTCCGCATCGCTCGGCCATCCTCCAGGTAGAGGGTGTCCCAGAGATCTCGAGACGGATGGTCCGGGGGGATATTCAGAAGACCAAAGTTGTATTCATCTTCCTCCAGATGAGGGGCGTAAACCTCTTCAAATCCCAGCTTGGAAAAAGTGTCCCGAACAAATTCTCGGAACTCGGTCAGAGGGTGGACCGAGCCGGTTGGGGGAGAGATACCGGGGGAGGTGGTGTCGAAAGAGGAACGGTCGATTTCTTTCAAGTCCTTTCTCTTAAGTTCCTGATCTTTTCTCTCAAGAGCGATCTCGATTTTTTCCTTAACGGAATTGATGATCTCACCGGCGCTTTTTCGGTCCTCCTGCCGCGGGAGTTCGGGAATTTCGCTCAAGAGTTGATTGATAACCCCGTTTCTCCCCAGATGGCGAAGACGGACCTCTTCCAGCTCGGCGAGAGAAGAAACGCTCCCGATTTCTTCTAAGGCTTTTGCTTCGGCCTCAACAAGATTCATACTATTTTTTGATAACTTTTTCCACAATCGCTTTGAATGCTTCCGGTTCTTCCAGCGCCAGTTGGGCGAGGATTTTGCGGTCCAGATCAATCTTTTCCTTTTTGAGGAGAGCAATGAATCGGCTGTAACTCAACCCAAATGGAGTTAGAGCGGCGTTGATCCGGGCAATCCAGAGAGTCCGGAAATCTCTTCTTCTCTGCCGCCTTCCTGCAAAAGCATATTGGCCGGCGTGCAGAACCGCCTCCTTAGCCCTTCGGTACTGGCGGTGCTTGGCACCGCGGTACCCCTTGGCCATTTTTAATATTTTTTTGTGTCGTCGAGCGGTGATGCTACCTTTTGCTTTTGACATTTTATTTCTTTAAAATGCTAGGTCGTTCCTTCGGCCGTCCACTTTATACTCCTAACACTCTTCTGAGACGCCGGCGATCGGCCCGGCTGATCAGCTTATCTCCTCCACCCCGAGCCACCAAGTTGGATCTTTCTTTGGAACGGCGGTGTTTCAATCCCCCGCTCAAATGAAGAACTTTCCTTTTGGAGGTGATCTTAAACCGTTCGGTAATTGTTTTGGAAACTTTAAATTTAGGCATATTTTGTTCGCAAAACTAGGTCGCTGGAGCGGCTGTCCTTTTGATCGGGAGAAGAGTCACTTCATAACCCCGCTCTGCCCGGACCGGATCCTTTTCCATCTTTCCAAATTCTTTAAGAGTTTCGGCCAGTCCCCTAATTTTTTCCAAGCCGATTTCGGGGTGAGCGGCTTCCCTCCCTCGAAAAACAACGGTTAATTTTACCTTATCTCCTCCCCGAAGGAAATCCTCTGCCCGCCGAGCGCGCAATCTCAGGTCATTCTCGCCAATATTGGGACGGAAACGCAGCTCTTTGAGTTCGCTCCGCTTTTCGGTCGTCTCCCCTTTCTGTTTTTCCCGTTCAAAAAGCCAGCGTTTGTAGTTAATAATTCTGGCAACCGGAGGTTGGGCCGAAGGAGCTACCTCGACCAAGTCCAATCCTTTGCTCCGGGCGGCTTCCAGAGCAGCCCTCGTTGCCATCACACCCAGCTGTTTACCATCCTCATCGATCACCATTAGTTCGGCGGAACGGATCCATTCGTTGGTTCGATAGGAGGGCCTTTTTATCGCCATAGATCCATGATACGGGATGTGGCTATCTGCTTAATTGTTTCCGTGATCTCAGTAACAGTTTTTGCTCCCAGGTCTTTGCCGCTCCGCAATCGCACGGCCGCCGATTTCGCTCTCTCTTCCCGTTCTCCCACCACCAACATGTAAGGGACTTTTTGAAGCTGGGCATCTCTGATCTTGGCTTGCATTTTCTCATCACGGTCATCCAGTTGAGACCGAATTCCTTGAGAAACCAAAGCTTCGGAAACTTCTCGACCATAGGCGGTGAATTTTTCGGAAATCGGAATCACAATTGCCTGAACCGGAGAGATCCAGACCGGAAAATCCCCACCGAAATGCTCGATCAGGAAACCAATGAACCGCTCGTGAGAACCCAACGGAGCCCGGTGAATAATCACCGGAGTTTTTTCCTTACCATCTTTATCGGCGTATTTCAAACTGAAACGGTCTCCCATGTAGAGATCGATCTGATTGGTGGAGGTGGCGAATTCCCGTCCGGTAGAGGAACGGATGATGAAATCAATCTTGGGACCATAGAAGGCGGCGCTGCCGGTCTTTTCGATCATTTTGATATCCAGCTTGGAGACCGCCTCCCGCATCATCTTTTCGGCCAGTTTCCACATCTTTTCATCGCCGTGGTACTTGGTTGTCTTATTCGGATCCCGCAATCCCATCTCCAGATAGTAATCGGTAATGCCGAGACTTCGGTAGTAGTGTTCGTGGAGCTTCATCACCGCCACAAATTCCGCCACGGCCTGTTCCGGAGTGCAGTAGATGTGAGCATCGTTCTGGGAAAATCCCCGAACGCGAAGCAGTCCGAAGAGCTCACCGGCGGCCTCGTACCGGTAACAGGTACCGTATTCGGCCAGTCTCAAGGGAAGCTCGCGGTAGCTGCGAGAACGGGAGGCGTAGATCAAGTGGTGGTGGGGGCAATTCATCGGTTTGAGATAGTACTCCCCACCATCTTTAAGCTTCATCGGAGGGTACATGTCATCCTGGTAGTAGGGAAGGTGGCCGGAAGTGTGGTAGAGACCTGATTTGGTGATGTGAGGAGTGGTGACCCGCTGGTAGCCCCAGGCGGATTCGGTTTCTTTCGCCCATTTCTCGAGTTCTTCTTTGATGATGTTTCCTTTTGGCAACCAGAGAATCAGGCCGGGGCCAACCTCCTCACTAACCGTGAATAGTTCCAGTTCCCGCCCGAGCTTGCGGTGGTCGCGCTCCTTGGCCAGTTCCAGCTGAGCCAGGTGCTTCTTCAGTTCCTCTTCGGTCGGAAAAACGGTCCCGTAGATCCGGGTTAGCATCGAGTTCTTCTCGTCACCGCGCCAGTAGGCGCCGGCGAGGGACAGGAGCTTAAAGTTTTTGAGATCAACAGAGGGTTGATCGGTGTGCCCGCCCCGGCAGAGATCCCGAAAGCCACCGGATTGGTAAATCGAAATCTTTTCTTTGTTTTTGACCAGTTCTTCAATCAGTTCGAGCTTGTAGAGATTGCCGTGGAACTCTTTTTTAGCTTCCGCCGGAGAAACATCGATCCGTTCAAAGCTTTTCCAGCTCGGTAATATTTCCCGCATTTTCTTCTCAATTTTGGAGAGGTCTTCTTCCGAGATTTTGATATTTCCAAAATCAAAATCGTAGTAGAAACCGTTCTCGATCGCCGGTCCAATTGTCGGCTGGGCCGAAGGCCAGAGTTGTTTAACCGCCGCGGCTAGAAGATGGGCGGCGGAGTGTCTTAGGGTTTCCAAATTTTTCGCTTCCACGGGAACAATGATAACAGAAAATAGCCTTTTTTAGTTTATCTCTTCAACCGAAATTTTGAAGGGAGCGTCTTTGAACTCGGCGAGCCAGGAGTGAGGATAGCGGCTTCCCATGAATTCTTCGTCCTCCATTTTGTCCAACTTATTCGCGATCGTTTCGGCCAGACTGGCTGAATCTCTGGACAAGAAATAGACGTCGGGGAGGCGGGGATCGTACCAGCTGGCGGCTTTGAGTTTTAGGTAGACCTGTCTCTCTTCATCGTATAGTTGGCCCAGGTCTCTTCCCTGAAGGAGAATGCCCATTTTTTTCTGATAGAGATTCGCGATATCTTCCGGAGACCGATACCCCTCGCGCGCAAAAGTGTAGATCTTTTGAGGCTCGCACAGGAGCTCAACCAACGGAATCCCGATGGCCGCCGCAATTTTGGAAGCGCTGTTAATGGACGGGTTTCGCAGCCCGCGCTCAATTCCGGAGATGTAGGTTCGATCGAGCCCCGACCGAAAACCCAGCTCCTCCTGGGTTATTCTGAATCTCCCCCGGTATGAGCGGACACTTTCGCCAAATTTTTTGATCGCAGCGTTGGTCATAGAAGTTCAAACAAGAACAGAAGCATCATCCTAGGAAAAAGACGCCTAGTCAACAGACTATGTGTAACAAAATAAGGTTGGAATGGTGAGAAGCGAAACGGCTTGATTTTGCCGAACTGTCTGTATTCAAAATGGTGGGCGGTAGAGGAATCGAACCTCTGACCTCCACAATGTCAATGTGGCGCTCTAACCGACTGAGCTAACCGCCCAAAGTATCTCCTTAATTATTATATCCAAACGGGAAAAATTTAAGCGACGATCTTGTCAATGATGCCGTACTTCTTGGCTTCCTCGGGAGTCATGTTGAGATCGCGGTCGATGTCGTGCATGATCTTATCCGTGGTTTGGCCGGTGTGCTTTGCCAGGGTCGCCGCATAGAGGTCCTTCAGTCGAAGGATCTCTTTGGCGGTAATTTCAATGTCAGAGGCCTGTCCCCCCGCTTCTCCCAGCGGTTGGTGAATATGGACTAAGGCGTGCGAGAGCGACAGCCTTTTTCCTTTGTTGCCGGCCGCCAAAAGCAGAGTGGCCGCGGAAGCTGCCATCCCGACCGCAATGGTGGAGATCGGAGTAGAAAGCTGCAGCATTGTGTCGTAGATCGCAAAGGCAGCGTAAGCCGAGCCGCCGGGAGAGTTGATGTACATTTTGATCTCTTTCTTCGGATCCTGTTGCTGCAAAAGAAGAAGCTGGGCAATGACCACGTTGGCCATCCCGTCCGAAATCGGGCCGGCCAAGAAAACAATCCTCTCCTCTAAAAGCCGAGAGAAAATATCATAAGCGCGTTCTCCCCTCGGTGTTTGTTCGACGACGAACGGAACCGGATAAGATGACATAACTTCTAAAGTATATCAGGACTTTCCTTCAGCGGTCTTAATCAGATATTCAATCGTTTTTCTTTTGCGGAGAACGTCCTCCAGATACGCTTTTCCTCTCTGCTCTTGGAGACGCTCTCGGGTTTTGTCGTCCGGCGCCGCTTCGATCGCATCCGTAATTTCTTTTTCGGAAGCGCTAATTTTTTCCTCTTGGGAAATTTGATTGAGAATAAACTCATCCTTCAGGTTCCTTTCCGCAATTTCGTGGTATTCCTTCTGCATATCTTCCGGCTTTTTTCCTTGAGAAGATAGGTACTGATCCACGGTCAATCCTAAGGAATTAACTTGGTCAACCAGGGAAGAGAGCATTCGCTGAACTTCATAATCGATCAGGATATGGGGAATAGAAATTTCGGCAGTTTCGCGAATTTTATCCAATACCTGGGAGGCCGTAATCTTTTCGGAACCATCCTCAACCGGCTCCCCCTTCGGACCATAAATAACCTTCCCTTTAACAGACTTGAGGGATTTCTTGTAATCTTTCAAGTTAACCTGAGGAGACTCCGCCGTTTGAGCTTCAAAAACCAAATCTTCCCCTTTTTTGAATGAGACAACCGATACCTGCGGAGGAATGATCGGCTTGAGTTTGTTTTCGGAAACGGCTTGGGCGTAAGCCAAGGGAACTACTTCCTGAAAAAGAGCCTGAGAGAGACGATCTTCGTTGAGTTGGGATTCCGCCAGCTTGCCGGGGGCTTTCCCGGTTCTAAATCCGGGAACTTTTACATCTCTTAAGGCCGCGGCTTTAACCAGGTTAAAGGCTTCCTCAACTCGCTTTGCGGGAATGGTGATAGTTAACGTTATTTCTGAATCTTTGCGGGAAACTTGCGAATTAGCCACGGTTTAAAGTTTACAACTTCGGTCAAGTTGCTAGCGATTGTTCTTGATCGCGTCCAACTTCGGTCAAGTTGCTAGCGATCTTTAGATCGCGCTCGCTACCCCTTCTTCCTCTTCTTCTGTTTCTTCCCCAAGAACTTTATCCTTAGAACCTTCTTTTGGCAGCATCTGTCCACCGCAGATCGGGCAAATATCATTTTCGGGTCCTTCGTGCCCGCACTCGCTACAGACGTATATCTCTTCGCTTTCGATTTCTTCCATTGAGTATCACCCCCTTGCCGTTAAAAAGCTGAACGCTTGCCTATTTTTAAAGAAACAGAGTCTTAAAGTCAAGGGGTGGTAGACACTTGGGCGTCTCGCTCTTTATTAAACCTCGCGGACAATAATAAAGGGGGTTAGTTCTGGACCCTGACCCTGGGGATTATCAAGCAGAATTCGCTGAACGGTTTTCCGATCCAACTTAATTCCGGAACTCTGCGCGATCACCTCCACATTAACGTTTGTGCCATCCACCATTGCCACCGGATAGCCGAGTTTTTCTTCCAATTCCTGCACCACCTTATTGGGCTCTTCGGGAGGCAGCATTACGTATTCGGGGTAGGGATACATCGCAGCGGGGTTAAAGCCGTCGATCTCGGAGATCCGGTGGCCGGCGACAATCCAGAAAATCCCGCGGAGACCGAAGAGCTTGCCGATTGACCCCAGGATCATCGCGAGAATGATTCGCGGATAGCCCGCCCGCTCCACGGCAACTTGCATTTTCTCCGGTCGAGAAAAACCGATGTCATTGGGATATTTCTTCACTCCCTTAACGATTAATTTCGCCAACCAACTCGCCCTAACGGTGGATAGATGGCGAACATTATTTTGACAGACCGAAACGACCTTTTCGGAAACGGCAACCCAATCGCCAGGCTGGAGTTTAGGAAAAGCGTACTTCTTTAGTACAGGAAAAAGATCCTCTCCAAAAACAATTTGGTGAGTTTTAACCAGAATTCGGGCATAATTAACTCCATCAACTTTTCGGATCATTTTCTTGATCATGACAGAACTGGTGCCGAGGGAGAGATTCGAACTCTCACGTCCGGTAAAGGACCCGCGGTCTTAAGCCGCGTGCGTCTGCCGTTTCGCCACCTCGGCACGAAGTAACGAACAGAGACCATTTTAGCGCAGGTGCGGGAGGATTTAAATTCGACGGAAGAAACTCCAGATCTTGTTTCCCCAATTCTCCCACTTGGAGGTCCCGACGTAAGCCCGAGAAACCTTGAGCAAATCCCGATAGACAACCCGGCGCATTCCCAGTCTAGTGACAACTTGATAGAAAGCGGTCGCCCCCTCTTTCCAGGAGTCGTAATCAATCCAGCGATGGGGGGTGCTGGCCCCCAGCCCCCAAATATTGTAGGAACCCTCTGGATAAACCTCACCTAAGTAAGATTCGTTGAGAGCAACGGCAGTGGCAAGTTTGCTGAATCCCTTCATTTTGTACCTACTCTCGACAGCAATAACAGCCTCGATATAATCTGAACCTAATTTGGAATGATAACGTTTGAGAAAGAAACGAAGCTCTTTTCTCAATTGATTAGCCTCTTTCCGGTGCTCAATTTGGGCAACATCCACCGCTGCCATAATCGGCGCGTGGGCGGTGCCGATTTGGGCAAACGGAGATAACAAGATAAAGATGGCGTAGAAATAAATTAAAGATCTGGAGTAAAAACGCCGCATAGTTTGATGGTTTTTCGCCACCGAAGAAGCAACCCGCTTTCGCGGGGCCAGATTTGCCCAGATTTTGCCAATTCTCTTAAAAATCATAAAGGCTCAAGCAAACTCGTCGGTCTCGGATATTCTCTGAAACCGCCGGAAATCTACTCGAGCAACTTATAGTTTAACATCTAGCCCACTATAAGTCAAACTACTGGGGTGGGTACCAATTTAACATCTTGACACCAAGGTGGTTTATAATTAAGGGGAAGCGGATGTAATTCAGTGGGACGACTCCTCGCGGAGTTCTAGCCACTTCATTACCTTACTCGCAGAGATCGCGGGCGTAATTCAGTGGTAGAATGGACGCTCGCTAAAGCGATCTAGCAATTGCGGGACGCGCAATTGATAGCCTTCCAAGCGGGATTAGTTGATGGGCTCAACGTCAGCTTTCCAAGCTGAAGAAACGGGTTCAAGTCCCGTATCCCGCTCCAGGAGCCTCCGTAGCTCAATCGGTTAGAGCACCGCCCTCTTAAGGCGGGTGTTGAGGGTTCGAGTCCCTCCGGGGGTACCATGGTGACCGTAGCTCAGCGGTAGAGCGCTTCCCTGTGGAGGAAGATGCCGTGGGTTCAAATCCCACCGGTCACCCCACGCCCTTGTGGTGAAATGGATATCACGACTGCCTTCGGAGCAGTTATTGGGGGTTCGAATCCCTCCAGGGGCACCAGAGAGGTTGGAAGGGCGTCTAAACGCCTCTGGGTAGCGCCCTTCGACGCGATGCTGAGAAACCTGCCCCGGTAGCTTAATGGATAAAGCAGGACCCCTCTAAGGTCAAGAGTGGGGGTTCGAATCCCTCCCGGGGCACCAGCATCGCTATTCTCGCCGAAAAAGCGAGAGAAGGCGCTGGTGTTGAATTCCGACGCAAGTCGGAATAGTGATAACACTAATCGATTCCTGCCGGGGGCACCAGAAAATGCATTTCTTATTTCAGAAAATCCGGGCGTTCCCGGAAGATTTTTTTACACTTTGGTCGTTTCTTTTCCAATCGACAATCACACCGACTTCATTCCGAGAACGATTGGGGTTAATCCTGAAGTGCTACCGAATCTCATATTCTGTCGAATCCCCTCATATGGAGAACGAAATAATTCAGGTGGTATCGGCAATTCTTTCTCTAAAGCCCTCATCCGAGGGCGTTTTGGTGGAAGCGGGATCGTACAAGGGTGGTAGTACGGCGAAGTTGAGTTTGGCCGCCAGGATTGCCAAACGAAAATTGGTCGTGTTTGATTCTTTTGAAGGTATCCCGGAACACAGGGAAGTACAAGGCAAGAATATTTTTGGGGGAAATGCCTATTTCCCTCCGGGAAGCTACGCCGGTTCTTTGGAGGAAGTTTCCAACAATGTGAAAAGATTCGGCGCGATTGAGGTGTGTCAATTCCGGAAAGGGTGGTTTAAAGACACGTTGTCTGGTTTCCATGTTCCGGTCGGAGTTGTTTATATTGACGTTGACCTAGAATCATCTACCAGAACCTGTATCAAATATCTCTACCCCTTACTTATTACTGGTGGAACTTTATTCTCCCAGGATGGGCACTTGCCTTGGGTGATAAAAATATTAAACGACAACGATTTTTGGAAAAAAGAAGTAGGTTGCCAAAAACCACCCAGGATGGCTGGCCTGGGTAAAAGGAAACTTGTAATAATTCGGAAGGATTAAGGGAGTTATTTTTGAAACACCTTAAGCCGGGAGCAGTTCCTTAACTTTCTCGAGCACGTCTTCCAGCCGCCATTCCGATTTGATGAAATAGTGGGCCGGGTGGTAAACCATAATCTCGTTCAACATCTTTTCGTCCGCATCCAAAACGGTGAGAATAACCACCGGAACGTTCTTCCCCCAAGAATCCGCGCGCAACTGATGCAGCACTTCCCGACCATCTTTTTTGGGAAGAATAAGATCCAGCAGGATCAGATCGGGATGAGACTGAAGCGCTAATGCCAGTCCTTCATCCCCATCAACAGCCGAAGTGACCGTGTATTCCGATTCGTGTAGTTTGGCGACCAGCGCTTCTCTTAAAGGACTATCGTCCTCAATGACCAGAATTTTTGAAGAATTAGGCACAAGCTACTCCTTTTTTTCGGCTAAAAATCCCTGGATATCTTTAACCAGTTGATCCAACCGATAATCTACTTTGGCGTAGTACTTGTCCACTCCCAAACTAAGATAGGCATGTTTCTTCTCCGCCCCGGAAGCGTTGGAAACTACAAAAATAGGAATTGATTTCCATTTTGGGCTGTTTTTGAGTTCGGCAACGAAAAGCAAACCGGGCTCTTTACCAAAGAGGTAATGATCTAACCAAATCAGGTCAACTCTCTTCTCATCCTGTAAATAGGAAAGGGCCTGCTCGGTTGTGTCTGCGGCCAAAACACTCGAACCACTCAATTCCAGCTTTCTCTTAATCGCTTCCAAAAGAGGGGCTTCGTCTTCAATGACCAAAATTACTTTTTTATCGGGACTAATAGAATCTTTCATGCGAGCTTCTTTTCTCCTTTTTGGAAAACCATTCCAGTTAATGGGATTGTAACGTAAAAGATAGTGCCTTTTCTCTCCCCGGATTCGAACCACATTTTTCCGCCCCATTTCTCCACGACCGTCTTAGAGATGTAGAGGCCCAATCCCGTTCCGCCCGGTGCCGCTTTTTGAGCGTTGCTGGCTCGGAAAAACTTTTCAAAAACCCGGTGTTGCTCTACTTTAGGAATTCCAATCCCGTTGTCCTCCACCTTGATCACTAAAGAGTTAACTCCTTCGACAGCCCGCTTATCCAAACTTACCTCAACTTGGGGGTTGGGTCGACCGGAGCAATAGCGAACGGCGTTGTTGATGATATTACGCAAAACCTGACTCAACAGTTCCGAATCAACCGCCAACTTAATATCCTCCTTATAATTTTTAAAACGAACCGGGATCTCTCTTTCCGCTTCTATGAACTTGCCCTCTTTTATGCTGGCAGAGATTAATGAACTGATTTTCGTTGGGACTGGTTCAACAATGAGACCGCCGGCTTCCAATCGAGAAACATTCAAGAGATCGTTCACCAGCCGCACCATCCGCTGACTACCCTTATAAATTTCTTTTAGATAGTGGGATTGCTCTTCGGACACTGCTCCCACATCTCCCGAGAGGAGCATCTCGGAGTACCAATTAATAGCGGTCAGAGGCGTCCGGAGTTGATGGGAGGCCAGGGAGACAAACTCGGTTTTGGCCCGGTCCACTTCTTTATCGTGTGTGATATCCCGTTGAATCTCGAAGAAAAACTGGACATTACCATCCTTGTCTAGAACCGGGGTAATGGTATGAAAAGCATCATAAAGCGTTCCATCCTTTCGCTTGTTCTTGACCTCTCCGGTAAAAGGTTTTTTGTCCTGCTTGAGTATTTTCCACAACCTTTCATAAAAGGGCTTACCCATTAGGCCCCCCCAGAGGTCCTTGGTTCCGGCCTTCTTTCCAATCACTTCCTGGGGAGTAAATCCGGTAATCCTTTCGATCGCGGAATTGGCATAAAGAATGATCCCATCAGGATCGGTGATCAAAATATAATCGAAAGACCCATCGACCGCTTCTTTAAAATTGCTAAGAGGAATGGAAACCATCACTCAAATCTATCTAGTGACGCTGATAGTATCACTCAACTCTGCATCCGGAGCACAGACTGTAATTCTCCCGTTCCCACTTTTGGCAACTTGATAACCCGCTCCATTGGTGGTTGCTCCGGTTGGATCGATGGGAATGGACACAATATAGGTTTCACTGGCGGTCAGGACCGAAAGATCCACCAAACCGGTGCAAGTCCCGCCGGTTTTGCAGATTTCGTTAGTTGCCAAACCGGGACAATTCCCGTTGGTCGGGATCGAAGCGGGAACTGTACCGTTGTTATCAATCGCGTACTGATAAGCGGCGTTGAGAATGGTGTTCACATCCACCGATCGCTGGGCGTTGCGGGTTTTGGCGAGCTGGCGGGCGGGGTTGATTGCCAGAATCACAATCCCGGCGAGAATTGCCAAGAGGGCGACGACCAGCAGAATTTCCAAAAGGGTGAATGCAGACTTTTTCACTGTAGACAGATTAACAAGTTTAAGGGGGAGAGTGCAAAAAAACATTGTCAAAAAGAAACCACTTCCTGCCAGGAGGTCACATTGACGGTGGGACTAACCTGGTCGATCGAAATCTGAATCCTCCGGACCGCAGCCCCCACCGTACCGGAGGCGATCAACAATCGGTTCTGAGCGCCGAGGTCCGTAACGGTATAGCTACAGCTCCCCTGCCCCAGCGGAATCGTCGCCGAACCGGTAAAACTACCGGAGTCTTGGATCTGTTGGAGCGCTTCCTCCGCACAGGCGTCGGCCAGCGCCTTGGCCTGATGGGACTGCTTCAGGGACAGGCTGGTCTTGGTAAAACCGGTCCCCCAGAGGATTAACGAGACACCCACCGATAGAGCAACCGCACTGGCAACCAAAACGCTAACCAGAGTTATATAACCTTTCCTTTTAGGGCGTGCGAACCATTGCTGATCCATAGAATATCTTGGAAAAAACGTAGGTCGCCTGCGTCGAGGAAGAACTGTAGGTGAGGGTGAACTGGATCTTAACCGCTTTTTGCATGTTGTGAAAAGTGAGCGAAGAGGCGATCACTCGAGACGATGTTAAAGGAGTAGCGGATCCCGTCCCCTCTTTGATCCGAATGGCTCCTCCCGAGAGGTCAAAAACCGTTGGGTTGTCTGGAGCCGGAACCTTTATGTCCAGATAGACATCGGTATCACCCTGATTGGGAAAGTTAACGGTTTGGGCATTGCGGGTCGCCTGAGAAATAATCTGCATTATCTGCATCCCCTGCTGTTCCACTTCGGCAACAACCTGGGACCTAACCCGAGCCTGCAGATTTAGATAGATAAATATAGAAACAGTTGAGATAATTAGGGTTGCGATCCCCAGATATAGTAGGAGTTCGATTAGTGTAAAGCCCTTCACTACGTTCAGAGACTTTCTTTGTTCAGCCGATAGATCCATATCGGCTTGAAAAATGAACCCACTTCGCCGATGGCTCAGTAGCTTCGTCTCCTCATTACGTTCGGAGATAAATCCATCTCTATGTTTTTTTCTTGTTACTTGCAACATGTTACTTGTCACTTCTTAAAATGGCAGCCAGTTCGTTAGGTAGGTTGTCAGTGTGACCGTTCCCGTCCGAGAAGCGGTCTGCTGCCAGGTGACCGTACTAACCACCTGTTTCCGGTCGGTTCCGGCCGATGAAACGGTAATCACCCTCGTAAAGATGCCGGTGGTGTCCGAGGTCCCCGAAAAAACCCACTTGTTGGCCGTCGTCGCCAAACCGTGCACCCCATCAGTGAGATTGGCATAGGCATCCTTGCGAACGCCGCGGGTAGCCTCCAACCCTTCTTCGGCCAGAAGGGTGGCGCGGTTTTGCACTCCCGAGGTCGCAACACTCTCCCGTCCCACAATCAACGCTCCCACCAGGGCGGTCACCAGAAAAGCCATCACCCCCACCGCCAGTAGAACCTCCACCAGCGAAAACCCGACGACCGAA
>Ga0214473_10003153_pt1 | contig 20104 bp, 12 predicted proteins | sample RVTome_7_FD_203509 | JGI IMG/M metagenome (GOLD analysis project Ga0214473, IMG submission 203509) | Soil microbial communities from uranium-contaminated site in the Upper Colorado River Basin, Wyoming, United States - RVT98D197 | ecosystem: Environmental > Terrestrial > Soil > Contaminated >... | reverse complement strand
GGAATCTCCCCCGGCTCCCCAGGGAACCAGTCCCGTCGGTTCCCTGCTTCGGCCCCTCTCCGCTATGGGAGCCTTGGGGAGATTCCGGCACCTCGATTTGTTTGATTATAGATCGGTACCGGAATCACTCTCGAGCTCCCGGGAAACCAGTCTCGGCGGTTCTCCCAGTCGAAAAACAACGGGCCCCCCTCAACTATGGGAGCCGGGTATGATTCCGGCACCTCGATTTATCTGATTTTGGATCGGTGTCGTAGTCGCCTTCTGCTCTTAGAGAAATTTGGGAAAATTGACGAACATCGCCGAGATTTGATATAAAGGGGCGAGGGCCTATAGCTCAGCGGTAGAGCTCCCGGCTCATAACCGGTCGGTCCCAGGTTCGAATCCTGGTAGGCCCATTTGACCCAGAGGAACAAATGTGGAAATCGCATTCGACAAATTGATCAGGCTGCAAGATGTTGATTCTGAGATAAACGCGGTTTCTTCTATTCTCGAGGCGATTCCCGGCCAAGTCGAAGCCATCGACCGGAATATCAAGGCCGCGGATGAGATCCTCACCCAGGCCAAGGAAAAACTAGGCGTCAACCAGAAAAAACGCCGCGATCTGGAGGGCGACGTCAAAAGCTTCAAAGAACAGATCGCCAAATTCAAGCGTCAGCTCAACGACGTCAAAACCAACAAGGAATACACGGCCTTGCTCAAGGAGATCGACGAAGCCCGGCACAAGGCCGACAAGATCGAAGAAGACATCCTCAACGAAATGATCGCCGCCGACGACATCGAAAAGGACATCAAGGCGGCCAACTCCAAAAAAGGCGAGGAAGAGAGCCGTCTCCATAAGGACAAAGACGCCATCTTCGCCGGTCAAAAAGAGCTCGAAGACAAGAAAAACCGGCTTCTCAAGGAACGCGAGGCCCTTCTCCCCCAGATTCCCTCGGATCAGCTCAAGCTCTATCTCCGGATCAGCAAGAAAATGAACGGGATCGCCCTGTCGCCCGTGACCGACGATTTCTGCTCGCTATGCCAGATGCGCGTCCGGCCTCAGATCCTGAACGAGCTGATGGAAATGGAGCAAATCATCGCCTGCGAGGCCTGCGGCCGGATCCTGTATGCGCAGAAACCGAAAAAAGAAGACGTTCCTGAAGAGAAAAGCGACGACCCGAACAAGGTCGACGAGACCGTCCGCCGCTAAAAATCGGCCGACAGCCCGATAAAAGGAATGAGGGGTAAGTAAGTGACGAGATGTTCTTGTCCCTCGTCCCAGAATTTGTAGTAAATGTTCTTCCGGTTATAGACGTTCTGGATATCCACGAAGGCGCTTAAACTCCAGCGTTTAAAGACGAAAGCCTTTTCCAGGCGCAGGTCCAGCCGATGATAGGGCGGGTAGCGGAGGGTATTGATCCGGGTCAGGTCGAAATAAGCTGAATCGTGGGCCGTGGACAAGCCGATATCGAACGGCGTATAAGGTTGTCCGCCCATCAGCCTCCATTTGAAGCCAAGATACAGCGTCGGCGAGATGCGGCAAGAAATCATGGCGTTCAGGATATGGCGAAAATCGAAATCGCCGTTCCTCAAGACGCCGTCCAAGGCTTTGAACTTGACTACGGAGTAGGCGTAATCGATTAGCCAGCTCCAGGCTCCGGGAGCTCCATTCTGCGCCGAGAGCTCGAAGCCGCGGGCGTAACCCGATCCGGCGCTGACGAGCGGCGAGCCATAATAGGTGGGGATAACGCTTCCTCCGAGATTGGCCAGGGTCTGGTAAGGGTTGGCCCTATCCACGGGGTAGTCGCGATAAGTTTTGCTGTAAATTTCGGCCGTGAACTTGACCGCGTTCCCGAAAACCGATTCTAGGCCGAAGACCGCCTGGCCCGACCTGAGGAACTTTAAAGATCTGTTCGTCGGGTCGGAATCGAGCCAAAACGTCTCGGGCGATTGGAAGTAGACGCCGTAGGAAGCGTGCAGGGCGCCGCCCCTCCAGAGCTCGAAGCTCAGCCCGATTCGGGGGCTGGCCGCGGTCCGGCGGATATACTGAAACCGGTCGACGCGGACCCCGGCCGTCGCTTTCAACCGGGACGTGAGCGGATAGCTGGCCTGCAGGTAGAGCGCCGTCTTTTCGGAGGCCAGCCCGGCGTCCATGCTTTTTCTGGTGTAGCGGAAACCCATCCGGTCGATCACAAGATAGCCACCGCGGTAAAAGATGTGATCTCCGGCTTCGATCTTTTTATAGGAAAATCCGCCCATGAGCTGCAGCCGGGGCGTCACAAAAAACTCGACATCGGCGCGGCCGGCCGTTTCCTTGCCCTCGGACCGGATCGTGTATCTCTCCTGGCCATGGCTGCTCTGGGAGTAAGTGCTGCGGCTGTCCGTGCGGGAGAGAGTCAGGTAGGCAACGCCTGATTTTCCGAGGATTCCCTTCAATGTCCCGCCGAAAAGATATTGACGGTCGCCGAGGTTGATCGCCATCCGTTCTTGGGGCGGCTCATCGGATTCCTCGATATCCAAGTCGTCTTGGGCGGCAAGACCGAGCAGCGAAAACTGGAGGGTTCTGGAAATATCGACCACGGCTTTGATCTGGGCATCGGAAAAGTCGGGCACGACCGTCAGGTCCATGGTCATGTCCTTGGGGATGGCGGAGAAATAGTCCTTTCTCAAGGACAGGATCCAGGAACCTCTTTGACTGAAGAGCGGCCCCTCGACAGTGCCGCTCACGCCGAAGAGGCTAAGGTTCAGACCGCCTCGGATCCGCGATCGGTCGCCTTCGCGAAGCATGATCCGGGTGATCGAGGAAAGCTTGTCTCCGTAATATGCCGGAAACCCCCCGCTGAAAAACTCGACGCTCTTTACCAGATCCGCGTTGATCAGACCGAAGAATCCGCCGCCGCTCGAATTCTGCGAGCCGAAATGGCTGAGGCCGGGGATTTGAATGAAATCGAGCATGAACAGGTTTTCGGCGGGGCCTCCGCCCCGGACCATGACGTCGTTTTTGAAATCGCCGGAGGAGGCGACGCCGGGGATGACCTGGATCGCCCGGCTGACGTCCTCGAATATTCCGGGGAGCGCTTTGACCTCGGTTCCGCTCAATTTATGACGGCTCGAGGCCGCGGTTTCCGGCCGCGCTTCCTCCTCGGCCGTGACCGTGATCTCTTTCTGGATGGCTTCGAGGACCGGACTGACGAGGATTTCTTCGGAGCGGCCTGAAGCGCGAACCTGGACGAGGGCGGGAACATAGCCGTCTTTCTCAAAGATAATCTGATAGCTTCCCGGGCCGATTCCGGAAATGGCGAAACGGCCGTCTTCGCCGGTCTTGCCTTCGAATTTCGTGTCAAGCACGGCGACGCTGACTCCGGACAGAGGAACGCCGCTCTTTTTGTCCGTGACAAGCCCTTTGAGAACAGTTCCGGAGGCGTTCTGGGCCGAGCCGACAGAGGGCAGGAAGACGAAAGCCGCGGCCAGGATAAACACCCCGCTGTGACGAAAGGCTCGATCTACCCGCCGAAGGTCAATCACGCGGCGCTGCGTTCCCCTCTCGTCCGGCTGGCGACCGAGGTTGCGCTTCCGCCTGGGCCGACTTCAGCCGACATCACCCCGGTAGAGAGCGTCGATAAGGGCCTTGTATTTCTTCTCGACGACGTTTCTTTTAACTTTCAGCGAGGGCGTTATCTCGCCTTCGGCAATCTCGAAATCCCTCTCGAGAAGAGCGATTTTCTTGATCCGCTCATAGGAGGCCAGGTTGGGGGTCGCCCGGTCGATCTCGGACTGGATGAAGTTCACGACCTGCGCGTTTTTCACGAGATCCGACCGCACGGCAAAGGCGATCTTGTTAAACCGGGCGTAATCTTCGAGCTTCTCGAAATTCGGGACGATAAGCGCCGAGATGAACCTCTGCCGGTCGCCGAGGACGACGGCGTTGGCGATATACGGATTCGTTTTGAGGATGTTTTCGATGGGCTGCGGGGCGATGTTCTTTCCGCCGGCGGTGACGATCAGGTCTTTCTTCCGGTCGGTGATCATCAGAAAATTGTCCCGGTCGAACACCCCGATATCACCGGTCTTGAACCAATCGCCGTCGAAGACCTCCTGGGTTTCCGCCGGTTTCCGGTAGTACCCCTTCATGATATTTGGCCCGCGGGCCAGGATCTCTCCGTCGGGAGCGATTTTGACTTCGACGCCGGGAATGACCCTCCCCACGGTCCCGAAGCGGGGTTCCTCGAGGACGTTGACCGCGATCACGGGCGAGGTCTCGGTCAGGCCGTAGCCCTCCAAAATCGCCAGCCCGACCGCGTAGAAGAACTCGCCGATATCCTTGGACAGCGGCGCTCCGCCTGAGACGAAGAATCGGATCCGGCCGCCCGTTTTCTCGACGATTTTGGAAAAAACAAGCTTATGGGCCAGATTCCTTTTAAAGGTCAACCCGCGCCCCGGCTTTTTTCCGGCCAGCCTCTTTTCTTGAAAGGCTTTCCCTGTTTTGATGCCCCAAAAGAAGATCTTCCGTTTCAAGCCGGAGCTGGCCAGGACATTGTCCATGACCTTTGCGTAGATTTTTTCGAAAATGCGCGGGACGCCGACCATGATCGTCGGCCGAATCTCGAGCAGGTTTTGGCCGACTTTGTCCAGGCATTCGGCGTAGGCGATTGTCGCTCCCCGATAAATGTAAGCGAACGTCACCATCCGCTCGAGGACATGCGACAGCGGCAAAAACGAGAGGACGGTGTCCTTGTCGTTAAAATGGAGGAGCTCGGCTGAGGTGGCGACGTTGCTCGCGAAATTGCCGTGGGTCAGGATGACGCCCTTGGGAACCCCGGTCGTGCCTGAGGTGTAGATGATCGAGGCTTCGTCTTCAGGCTTGAGACTGAGAGCGCCCTTGACGAATACGCCGGGCTGACCCGCGGCCATCTCCGCTCCGCGGGCCAACACCCGCTCAAACGCCAGGCAGCCTGGAGGGACGTCGGCGCCAAAGGTGATGAAATTCTTGACCTGAGGAAGCTCGGCTTTGACCGCCGCGATCTTCGCCCATTGATCGAGGTCGGAGAAAACGACGATTTTAGCGTCCGAATCGTTGATGATGTACTTGACGGATTCCGCTACAAGCGTGGTGTAGATCGGAACGGTGATCCCGCCGAGGCAGATACAGGCGAAGTCGGCGATGGTCCATTCCGGCCTATTTTCGGAAAGGATGATGAGCTTGTCCCCCTTGGCCAAGCCCAAATCGCGCAGCCCGAGGCTGAAGTGTTCGATGCGGCGGCCGAACTCAGCCATCGAGATCGGCCGAAATTGGCCTTCCTTTTTAACCAGCAAGTATTCGTCTTTAGGAAAGCTCTTGACGGAATTGATTAAAAGCTCGGAGAGGGTCGAGATCATTATTCCCTCCTAAAAAAGGTGCGCTCATTGTATTTTTCCCCGCCCCCCCTGTCAAGTTCTATACGAAGGAATCCGTATGGCGATGAGCGGCTTACCCCGAGTTTCACTCGCTCTCCGCCGCCTTGGCGACGGAGCAGACGCGGTCTTTCTCTTCGAGGTTGATCAGGCGCACCCCCTGGGTAGCTCGACCCGAAGCCCTGATCTGGGATGTCTTGAACCGGATGACCTTGCCCGAGACGGTGACGATGAGCAAATCCTCGCCGGCGACACCCAGGATGCCCATGGCGTTTCCGATTTTAGGCGTGATTTTGAGATTGATCAGACCCTTGCCTCCGCGGCGCTGCCGGCGATAGAATCCGGTCTCGGTCTTCTTGCCATAGCCCTTCTCGCTGGCGGTGAAGATGAATTTGTCCTCGTCGCCGATGGCGACCATGCCGATCACCTCGTCCTTCTTCCTCAGGGTCATGGCCCGCACGCCGGCCGCCGTCCGGCCCATGAAGCGGATGTCCTTCTCGCTGAAACGGATGGCCTTCCCGTACTTCGTGGCCAGAACGATATCGCGCTTCCCGTCGGTGAGTCGGGTCCACATCAGCCGGGCTTTTTTCCGAAGCGAAATGGCGATGATGCCGCCCTTCCGGATATTCTTGAAATCGGCGAGCTTTGTTTTCTTGATCAGCCCGTCCGTGGTCAACATGACGATGTATCGCTCCTCTGAAAAATCCTTGACGGCCACGACCGATGTCGCCTTCTCCTCAGGCTGGAACTGGATCAGGTTGGCGATCGCCTTCCCCCGCCCGGCCAACCCGACGTCGGGAATCTCGAGCGCTTTCAGCCAATAGACACGGCCGATGTTCGTGAAAATGAGAAGATAGGAATGAGTGGAACAGACATAGATGTCCTCGACGACGTCCTCGACCTTCATGCTGATCCCTTTGCGGCCCTTGCCGCCCCTCAGCTGGAAATGATAGGAGCTGAGGGACGTCCGTTTGATGTAGCCGGACTGGGTCGTCATGACGACGACGTCCTCCTCTTTGATGAGGTCTTCCGGCCGGATATCGGCGATGATTTCGTCGCGGATTTCGGTCCGGCGCTCGTCCCGGTAGGATTCCTTGATCTGCTTCATCTCCTCGATGATGATCTCCTGGACGAGCTTTTCGGAGCTCAGGATCTTCTTCAGCTTGACGATCAGCGCCTTGACCTCTTCGTACTCCTGAACGATCTTGTCCCGCTCGAGATGGGTCAGGCGCTGGAGCTGCATCTCCAGGATGGCTTGCGCCTGGAGCGGGGAGAGCTTGAAGCGCTCGATCAATCCGGCTCGCGCCTCCTCGACGTTCTTCGCCGCGCGGATGAGCTTAATGATCGCGTCGATATGGTCGAGGGCGATGGTCAATCCCTCGAGGATATGGGCCCGCTGTTCCGCCTTTTTCAGGTCAAACCGTGTCCGGCGCCGGATGACGTCCTGGCGGTGGCTGACAAAATATTTCATGATGTCGATCAGGCCGAGCGTCTTCGGCTGTTTGTCGACGATGACCAGCATCATGATCCCGAAGGACGTCTGGAGGGCGGTGTGCTTGTAGAGATTGTTGAGGACGACTTCGGGAAGGTCGCCTTTCTTGATTTCCAGAACGATGCGAATGCCCTCCCGGTCGGACTCGTCGCGGATATCGGCGATGCCTTCGAGCTTTTTGGCGTTGACGAGATCGGCGATGTTTTCGAGCAGCCGGGACTTGTTGACGGCGTAGGGAATTTCGGTGACGACGATCCGCTCCCGTTCTCCCTTGTCGCCGTGCTCGATGACCGATTTCGCCCGGATCTGGATCACGCCCTTGCCCTCGCGGTAGGCGTCGCGGATGCCCTGGCGATTGAAAATATACCCTCCCGTGGGAAAATCCGGGCCGGGAACAAATTCCATGATCTTGTCCAGGCCGGCGTTCGGATGCAGGATCAGATAAACGAGGGCGTCGCACACCTCGCCGAGGTTGTGGGGAGGGATATTCGTCGCCATCCCGACGGCGATACCCGATCCGCCGTTGATAAGCAGGTTCGGGAACTTGGTCGGAAGAACCTCGGGCATGGTCAGGCTCTCGTCGTAATTCGGGACGAAGTTGACCGTGTCCTTCTCGATGTCGGCCAGCATTTCCTGGGCGAGCTTGGACATCCGGACTTCGGTGTACCGCATCGCCGCGGGCGGATCGCCGTCGATCGAACCGAAGTTGCCCTGGCCGTCGACGAGGACGTAGCGCAGGCTGAAGTCCTGGGCCATGCGGACCAGGGTGTCGTAGGCGGCCTGATCGCCGTGGGGATGATACTTTCCGATGACATCGCCGACGATCCGGGCCGATTTCTTGTAAGGTTTGTTGTGCGTGGTCCCCGTTTCATATAACGCGTAAAGGACGCGGCGGTGGACGGGCTTCAGGCCGTCCTTGATGTCGGGGATGGCCCGGCCGATGATGACGCTCATGGCATAGTCCATGTAGGACCGCCGCATTTCCTCCTCGAGGCTGACTACGGAAAGATCAGCCGCGGCGGGCGGGAGCTCGACGGGCGGATTGTCCTTGTCCTGTTTGGCTTTGTCCTCGGTCTCTTTGTCTTGGGTCATGTTTTTATTCTGTTCAGAGACGGCCGGGCGTCACCCTGGTCCACGGGCCCGCATCGCCTTTAAATGTCAAGGTTCGTGGCGATAAGGGCGTTCGTTTCGATGAACTTGCGGCGCCGTTCGACCTCATCGCCCATGAGCGTCGAGAAAACGTCATCGGCTTCGACCGCGTCCTGGATCGAAACTCTGAGCAGGGCTCGGTTCCCGGGATTCATCGTCGTTTCCCAAAGCTGACCGGGAGCCATCTCTCCCAATCCTTTGTAGCGCTGGATCGAGACGCCTTTTTTCCCTTTTTCGTGGAGATAATCGATGAGCTTGTTCTCGTTTTCGATGATGACCGTGTCGCCGTTCGACAGGACTTCGTAGGGCGGACGGAACTCCTCGAGCTCCTTGGAGATTTTAAAGAGGTTTTTATATTCGGGAGAATTGACCAGGGCGAGGTTGATGACGCAGGAGATGGACATGCCGTTGAGCTGATACTTGGCCGACAGCTCGTGAGCCTCATATTCTTCGTCCTTCGTCAGCGCGGTTGTGAATCCCTTGGCCTCGATCAGCGTCTGGAGACGCTTCATTTTTTTCTTGTCCTGGAGATACTCGAGTCCGTCCACGCCTTCCTGGATGAGAAACCCGATCAGGATGAAGGGGAAATTTTTGCGTTCGAGGAGCTGAATATAGTTTTTCTTCTGCATGATCCGGAGAAACTGCTTCCGGAATTTTTCGCCCTCGAAGACGTCTTTCCGGCCTTTAACCCGGACCGTGAAGTCCTCGGAAATCTTTTTGACGATCCACTTTTCGTAGGCCCGCTCTTCTTTCAGGTAGAGGATTTCTTTTCCCCGGGTGATCTTATAAAGCGGCGGCTGAGCGATATAGAGATAGCCTTGATCGATGAGCGACTTCATATGCCGGTAGAAAAAGGTCAGGAGGAGCGTCCGGATATGGGAGCCGTCCACGTCGGCGTCGGTCATGATGATGATTCTGTGGTAGCGGAGCTTTTCCAGGGTGGATTCCACCTCGCCGATGCTCATCCCCAGGGCGGCAATCATCATCCCGATCTCTTCGTTGTTGAAGATTTTGTCCTGGGGCGCTCTCCAGACATTGAGGATTTTGCCCTTGAGGGGCAGAATCGCCTGAAAGCGGCGGTCGCGGCCCTGCTTGGCCGAGCCGCCGGCCGAATCGCCCTCGACGATGAAGATCTCGGCCAGGGCCGGGTCGCGCTCCTGGCAGTCGGCCAGCTTGCCCGGAAGCGAGGTGGATTCGAGAACGCTCTTGCGCCGGGCCAACTCTCTGGCCTTGCGCGCCGCTTCGCGGGCCCGGGCCGCGTCCAGGGCCTTGAGGACGATCCGTTTCGCGTTGGTCGGATTTTCCTCGAGATAAGCGGTGAGCTGTTCGTTGACCAGAGATTCGACGATCCCTTTGACCTCGGAGTTCCCGAGCTTGGTCTTGGTCTGGCCTTCAAACTGAGGATCGCGCATTTTGACGCTGAGAACGGCGCACAGACCCTCGCGGGCGTCATCCCCCGAAAGCGAGCCGGCGCTCAAGTCCTTGAAGAGATTACTGGCCACCGCGTAGTTGTTCAGGCAGCGGGTCAGGGCGGACTTGAAACCGATGAGGTGCGTCCCTCCCTCGTGGGTGTTGATGTTGTTGACGAAGGTGAAGATCGTCTCGGTATAGCCGGCGTTGTACTGGAAGGCAACCTCGACGATGATGTCGTCTTTCTGGGATTCAAAATAAATCGGCCGGGGGTTGAGGACATTCTTGTTTTGGTTGAGAAACTGCACGAATTCGACGATACCGCCTTTGTACTGGAATTCGTGGGTTTTGTTGGCCCGTTCGTCCGTGATCGCGATCCGGATGCCGCGGTTGAGAAATGACATTTCCCGCATCCGCTGGGTCAGAATCTCGAAGTTGAACTCCGTGGAATCGAAGATCTCGTCGTCGGGCCAAAACGTGACTTTGGTTCCCGTCTTCTTGGTCTTACCGACCTGTTTCAGCTTGGCGAGAGGAATGCCGCGTTCGTAGCTTTGGCTGAAAATCCCGCCGTCGCGCTTGATCTCGACGTCGAGACGCCTGGAAAGGGCATTCACCACCGAGACGCCGACGCCGTGCAGGCCTCCGGAAACTTTGTATGTCTTATCGTCGAATTTGCCCCCGGCGTGGAGCATGGTCATGACGACCTCGGCCGCGGATTTCTTTTCTTTCTTGTGAAGCCCGACGGGGATGCCCCGGCCGTCGTCGATGACCGTCAGGGAATTATCGACGTGGATGAAGACATCGATGTTCTTGCAATAACCGGCGAGCGCCTCGTCGATGGAGTTATCCACGACTTCATAGACCAGGTGATGGAGGCCGTCCGGGCCGGTGCTTCCGACATACATCGCCGGCCTTTTCCGGACGGCTTCGAGTCCCTTCAGGACTTTGATGCTTTCGGCTGTATATTTTTGTTCTTTCAACGTTTTTATCCCATTGAAAATAGACGATTTATAAGGGCTTTCGTCTCACCCGAATCCGGTTCGTTCTCCGCCCAAAATTATACCTCAAAAAAGGAAGCCAAGTAAAGAGTTTTTTTGGGCCTCATCCACAATATTTTGTGCTCGTTTGGCCGCTTTATCCCAAGAATTTGGGGTTTGAAGCTCCGGCTCCGCCTTTCCGGTTTCAGCTGGCCGAGATCCCATGGAAAGCCGGAAAAAACCGGCCGATTTTTTAGCGGAATACGTCCTCGGAGATATGGCCATTTCTGACCTGCGTCCACCTATCAAGAACATAGCATTGAAGCATCGCCTGTGATGTGATTTCAAAGAGGTGGTGGAATCGCCCTTAGGTCCCCATAGCGGGGGGACCCGTCGGCTTTTCGACGGGGGGAACCGACGGGACTGGTTCCGGGGGGACCGAGGGCGATTCCAGCACCTCTTAAACATCACCTAAATTGAGATGCTCACACAAGAGACCATTCCCTTGACAAGAAGTTCGAATGACGCCAGTATAAAGAAGCGTATCATGAAGCCCAATAAACGACAGCTCCTCGCTCTCGCTCTGGCCCTCGTGACTTTCCTCTCGGGATGCCGCTCCCGCCGTCCGGACTTTCCCGGCTATCTCTACGTTCTGGCCGGTGGGGCAATCTACGAAATTACCAGCCAGGGCGCTCGGTCGGTCCGTTCCGGCATCCAGACCGCGGCCCTCTCCCCGGACGGAGAGATCATCCTCATCGCCGAAGCGGACCGGACCTTGTTCATGAATTCCGCGACGGGAGCGGAACGCACGATCGCGGACCGACCGGCCCGCAAGATCGGGTGGAATCGGGACGGCTCCAGGTTTTTTCTCATCTCGTCCGCGGAGGTCAATCAGCTTCTCGTCGGAGATCGGCTGGGCGCCGTGAAAGGAATATTTCGCGGAGCGCGCCAGGCGACTTCCCCGGACCTCGTTGCGGCGACGGACACTCCGGGCAACATCGCCTTCGGGGAGATTTCGGGCTGCCTGTTCCTGGATAAAAATACGCTGCTCTTTTCTGCCTACGACGGTATCATCCCGCCCTCGACGGATGTTCAGGAGATCGCCGCGAGCCGGGCGTATCGGATTGACCTGAGTCTCCCGGACGCCGAGCTCAAGTCGATGAAATTTCCGGCCGACGAAAGTTGGAGATTCATCGACGTCGACTCTGGGGACGGCTCCGTCCTGACCGTTGTCGAAAAAAAGACGAGTCGGGACTTCCAGGCTTTTTATGCCCGGGCTTTCCAGGAATGGGAAGATTTGTCCTTCGAAAGGGAGATCCCCGGAGCGATCATCCGCTGCGCGAACGGCGACTATGACCTCATTTTCCAGCCGACGACGGGGTTCATCTTCGGCATCGACGCCGTCCCGGTTAAAGCTGGACGGCACGCCGTTGTTTTTCAGTTTGATCCCGGGACACAGGAAATCCAATCCGGGCCTGACTTGGGATGGGGAGACAATGTCGTCGGACCAACCCTTTCCCCAGACGGCCGTTTCGCCGCGGTTCTTATTTACGAGCGTTCAAAGGAATGGCGGCTGAAGGTCGTCGACCTGGACAAGCGCGCCGAGACAACGGTCTGGTCGCTCCGCGATCACAACCGGAATCTCGGGAACCCGGCCGACGCCATCCTGGCCTGGATGCGATAGGCGGGCCGCGGATATCATAATGGGCAGGTGATCACGTTATGCCGGCCAACCTGACGCCTCAATACATCGAAGCCGAAAAAAAGCTGCGGACGGCCAAGACGCCCCAAGAGAAAATCGAAATCCTGGAAGAACTTCTCCGCCTCATCCCCAAACACAAGGGAACGGAAAAGCTCCAGGCCCAGCACAAGAGCAAGATCGCCAAGTTGAAGGACGAAGTCATCAAGCAGTCTACGGCGAAACGCGGACAATCCTTCATCATCGAAAAACAGGGCGCGGGGCAGGTCATCCTTGTCGGCCCGCCGAACGCCGGAAAATCGATGCTGGTCAAAGCGCTCACCGGAGCCGAACCCGAGGTCGGAGACTATCCTTTTACGACCCGCGTCCCCGCCCCGTTCATGATGAAATTCGAGAACATCAAAATCCAGCTCGTCGACATGCCGCCGCTGACCTCCGAGCTCTTCGAAAGCTGGCAGGTCGAACTCATCAAAATCGCCGACGCGGCCCTCATCGTCGTCGACCTGGCCGACGCGGATTCCCCCGCCCTGCTCGAATCGCTCCTCGCCATGCTAAAGGAGAAGAAGATCGAATTCATAAAAGACGATGCCCGCTCCTCCGAAGAAAGCGCCGGACCACCGCGCTTCAGGAAAAGGACACTCATCGTCGCCAATAAGACGGACTTCGACCCGGGCGGCGAGAACCTGGAAGCGCTTCGTGTGTTTTTTGAAAGCCAGATGGCGATCGTCCCGGCGTCTGCGGCCACGGGCGGCGGGATCGAGGACCTCAAGAGACGGATATTTGCCCTCCTCCGCGTCATCCGCGTCTACAGCAAGGCTCCCGGGAAAAAGCCGGACAACGACGAGCCTTTCGTCGCCAAGCGGGGGAGCACGGTGATCGACATCGCCCGCATGATCCATATGGATTTCGCCGAAAAGCTCCATTACGCCCGGCTGTGGCGCGGCCAAGAATACACGGGCCAGATGGTCAACCGCGATTTCGTCCTCGAAGATGAGGACGTCTGCGAGTTTCACATTTAAGAGGGCGGTTTATTCTCGCCTTCTTCTTTTAAGCCTGGCCTTTTCCCGGAACAGGACGGCGCTGCCACCTTCCCCAGAGGCGGGGCGGTTCTCTCCGGACCATATCTGATTCAAAGCGGGATGGACGATCTATTTCCGGAAATCGACCGCGTCCTCGTCGGCGATATCCATGACGGCCATGAAGAACAGCTGAGCAATGTCCTCCATGATTTCAGGGGTGATCAGGCCGATCGCGTCCTTGGTGTTATGGTAGGTCGGATAGGGGACGGATTTGCCATAAGCCCTGAAGGTCAAGGCCGGGACGCCCTTCCAGAAAAACCAGGCTGAATCCTGGCGGGGACGGCCGGGATAGGACGCGGTTCCTGTCGACAGGGCCCGGTGGATATATTTCTCGTTCGCCTTCTCGATGAATGCCCAGAAACCGGCATAGGTCTTTCCCCCCGAGGCCGAAATCTTGTCGCCCATCCCCGGACCTTCCATGTTGATGAAAACGAGGCTCTTCTCAAGGGAAATGACGGGGTGTTCGGTATAGTATCGAGAACCGGCCACCGCCTGCTCCTCGCTTCCGAAGAAAATGAACAGAACCGTCCGCTTTGGTTTGACGGCGCATTTCGCCATCGCTTCGGCCACTCCCAGGCCGACCGCGACGGCCGTCGCGTTGTCATTCGCGCCGGGCATAAGGTCCCAACATCGGCCGAGATGGTCGAGATGCCCGCCGATGATGACGGCCTCGTCCTTGAGCTTCGGGTCCGAACCGGGGATGGTGCCGATGACGTTGAACCCGACGCCTTCCGGATGGTGTTCGGTGACGTTCTTGACCGTCATGATTTTCCCCGTGGGAAACGATTGGGGCTTCAGGTCTTTCCTGATTTTCGCCGCCGTGCCGGCATACGTCCGGCCCGTCCCGGCAAAGACGTCGGTGACCACGGCTCCTCCGACATGATGATAAATGAATCCCTCGCGGTAGGAATTGTTGGGATTCGAAATCGGCCCGTAGTTATAGATCATTCCCTTAGCCCCATGGTTGACTGCGTTTTCGAGTTTGTATTGGTGAAAGGAATACGGCCGCCATTTTTTGAAGAGCTCCAGGGACTTGTCATCCGGCGGCACGGGAACCTCGGGATCCATGAGAACGATTTTGCCCTTGACATCGACCCCGGCATAATCGTCGTAGCCGAGTTCTGGCGCGGTCACGCCGTAGCCGACATAGATGACTTCCGCGGTCACCTCTCCCGAGCCCGATGTCGCGCCCGGGATGAACTCGTCCTCATAAACGTAGGTTTTTTTGATCGTGCCCTGCGCCACGGGAATGTTCAAGGTCAACGCCCCGCCCTTGAACACGAGCGTGTAGGGATTCGGGTAGGACTGAAGATACGTTCCCTGATTGCCGGCCGGTTGAACGCCCCATTTTTTCAAGAGAGAAATCACCCAGTCCGCGCAGGCTTTGTATTCCGGCGTCCCGGTCAATCTCCCCCCGTATTTTTCCGAGACAAGCTCCTTGACATCATCGTAGAGCGTCTGGCTCGAAATGGAATGCATGGCCTCCAGGATCTTCTGTTCATCCGAAACCGGAACCGGATTCGGGCGGCTTTGGCCCAAAACGCTCAGCGGGGCCAGCAGGCAGATAACGAGGGCTAAGACGACGTTTCTTTTTTTCATTTCTGACTCCTTGGGAGAACCGGCAGCGGGCGCGGACGGGACATTCCTTTTCCCCGCGGAGCGCGATCATGGGAAAAAGAATAGCCTCGCCGCTCTCGCATCAGCAAAAAGGTGATTATACCCTGACCCGCTCAAATATGGAAAGAGCTGTCCGCTTCCCGACCCATCAGAATCTGAAGGCCAAGCCGCCACGGAGGAGGAATCCATCGAGGACGCCGTAATCGATGAAAGCCTGGACCTTGCGCAAGATCGTGAATTTCATCCCGAGGTGAAGCTGGAGAAAAGGCAGAAAATTAGGCAGGAAAAATTCCTGCGGCTCTCCTGTCTCCGGGTCCACCTCCGCTTCCATTTCTTCCTTGAGCTCCTTGAGTGTTTTGGAGACCTCTTCCTCGTAGTGTTCGTTGATGTCCGGCGCGTTGAAATCAGCGGTGTACCCATACCTGAGAATCCCTTCATCAAGCGCGCTTCCTCCGGCCATGCCCAGACCGAAGGTGATGTAGGGATGAAAGCTGCCCCGCGGGAAGATGTCCCAGCGGAAGCCGACCAGGACGGCAGAGGGTTTCAACAGAAATTCTCCGTGGACGTTGGCCGCCATGCTTCCGGTTTGGCCGGTTCCTTGTTCCTCGAGGGTGAGGTCGACCGCGACTTCCGGAAAGCCGACTTTCATCGTCGTCTTCTCGTAGGAAAATCCCAGGCTGAACGAGCCGTATTCTCCGCCCGGATACCATCTCAATTCGAAGCCGTAGTTCGGCCCTCCCGAATCGAAGCGGACGACTTGGTGATATTGGGTCAGATGGAAAAGAGGATTATCCTGCTGGACATTGGCGACGAGTTTGTCCCGGAATTCGGTTTCGAGCGCGTCACCGATGGCCGATTCGATCATGCCCTTGAAGATGTTGACGCTCCACCGGCCGTAATGGCCGCTGAATTCGAACTTGCCCTGGGCCGAGGCCGACGGCCCCGGCCAAAGGACGACCAACGCGGCGAATAGCAGGAATCCGATAGCCTTCGAAAATTTTTTCATAACGTCCTCCCACGCATCGTACGCTCTTCCTGCCAATGCTTTTAGCACCGCGGGAAACTTCCGTCAAGCCCGCCGGGCGGCATCGCTCCGTTGATTCGGCCGCCGGATTCTGCTATCTTCCTTTCTTCGAGCCGCTTCCGGACTCGACGAAGGAGGCCGTTATGGTGCGCATCATGATTCTAACCGCGCTGGCGCTCGCCATGCTCTGCGGATCGGCGTTCGTCATCGCTCAGGCGAATCCCGTGGTCATTATGAAGACGAATAAGGGGGATATCACGATCGAGCTCGACCAGGCGCGGGCTCCCCTTTCGGTCAAGAATTTTCTCCGCTATGTCGACGAAAAATTTTACGACAACACCATTTTTCATCGGGTCATCAGCGGGTTCATGATCCAGGGAGGGGGGCTGACCGCCGATTTCACCGAAAAAGAAGCCCATCCCCCGATCAAGAACGAGGCCGGCAACGGATTGAAAAACCTCCGCGGCACGATCGCCATGGCCAGAACGGAAGATCTGAACAGCGCGACCTGCCAGTTCTATATCAACCACGTCGATAATCTCAACCTCGATGGAATGAAATATGCGGTCTTCGGGAAGGTGATCAAGGGATTGGATGTCGTCGACGCCATCGCCGCCGTGCCGACGGGTACGATCAGAGGATTCGCGGACGCCCCGCGGCAGACGATCACGATCACTTCCGTCCAGCGGGCCGGAACCCCTTGACCTTGATGGCCCGGGAAAAATCGAACGAACCCAAGGCCAGGCTCGGCGACACGATTTTCGCCATCGTTCACCTGCTCCTGGTCGTCGCCCTCGTCGTTTTCGCCTTTATCGATCTCTTCCAGGGTCATGTCATCCGCTTCGCCGTTCTCATGACCGCTCTTGTCCTTTATTACTTGCTCGTGCTTCACAAGGCCGTCCTTAAAGAAATCCGGCGGAAGAGGAGCGCGGGGACTTCATCCCCGGCGAAGAACGCCAAGCGCTGAAACCGTCGGCGCGAACGCGACGTTTATTCTTATGAGCTCATGAAGACCCGCAAAGAAACCGGCCGAGGCGAGCCGTTAACGCCATCCCGGCATCGAATACCGAGGGGACGGACGATCGGTCTCGCGATTCTCATCTTGGCCGTTCTCGGAGCGGCCGCTCTCCTTCGGCTCGCCGGTCCCAAACGCCGGTCGTCCGAATCCAAAGCCGCCCCGATCCCGACCGCGCCCGCATCACCCGCTCTCGCGGTCTCGGAACACATCATCCGGAAAGGCCAGACCATCTCCGACTTGCTCGGAGGGAAGGGGTTTTCGAACCAAGAGATCCACCGGCTCAAAGAGCAGGTCAAGCCGGTTTTCAACCTCAACCGGATCGTCGCCGGCCGCCGGATCCGGTTCCGGAGCGAGGCCGACTCTTACGTCCGCTCCGTTGAATACGAGATCGATGATGAGGCCTATCTTGTCATCGACCGCGAAGGGACGGATTTCCGAGCCGAGAAGAAAAAAATTTCGTATGAGACCCGGGTCGCTTATATCGACGGCTCGATCGAAGACAACCCGATCAACGCCTTTGGCGCCCAAGGGGAGAAGGCCGAGCTGGCCATCGCCATGACCGACCTTTTCGCCTGGGATATCGATTTCTATTCCGAGCTGCGCAAAGGCGATTCGTTCCGGATGGTCTTCGAAAAAAAATTCCTGGACGGGGCGTTTGTTCGCTACGGCACGATCCTCGCCACGGAATTCATCTGCCAGGGGAAAAAATACGAGGCTTTCCGCTTTGAATATCCGGATACCCACAAGGCCGACTTTTTCGACCGCGAGGGAAAGTCCTGCCGCAAGGAATTCCTCCGCTCTCCCCTGCCCTTTGCCCGGATCACTTCGCGCTTCAGCTTCAGCCGGTTTCACCCGATTCACAAAGTCTACCGCGCCCATTTCGGCGTCGATTACGGCGCCCCCGTCGGATACCCGGTTCACGCTACGGCCGACGGGACCGTGACCTTTGCCGGGACGAACGGAGCTGCGGGCCGGATGGTGACGATCCGCCATAAAAACAGCTATGAAACGATGTATCTCCACCTCCAGCAAATAAGCGTGAAGAAGGGAGACGTCGTAAGCGGCGGGCAGGTTATCGGGACCGTCGGCTCTTCGGGCGAATCAACCGGGCCGCACCTCGATTATCGGGTCAAACAGGGCGGGAGCTACGTCAATCCCCTTTCCTGGAAATTTCAGCCCGTCGCCCCTCTCCGTCCGGAATTCAAGGACGGTTATCGCGAGGAAGTCCGAAAATATGACTTGTTGCTGAACGCTCCTCTCATCCTGCGGAGCGTCGGAACGAGATAATTATCGGATGTGCCCGCCGCCGGATGACGCGCTCGACCCGGAGGAGGTGCTCGCTCCGGACGACGCGCCGGCCGATGAGCCGCCCGACGCCGAAGAGCTTCCCGCACTGTGAGAGCTCCCCGAAGAAGAGGTTGAGCCGGCGCTCCCATCCCCGCGACGGAGTTCATAAATACCCGTCGGAGACGAACTACGCATGATTTTCCCGCCGAGCGCATCCAATGAGGAAAGTTTCAATTGCGGCGAGAAGATAGTGTTGCTGCCGCTCAGGTAGACGAGGTCGACGCCGATCCGCCGCGCTTCTTTTACGTCCGGATTCCAGTCTCGGAAGCGAGCCGGGGGAGAGAGCAGATACGACCGGATCGCCGACGGTAGAGGCCGGGGAGAAGCGAGGCCTTTGTCCACAATTTGTGGTTTGGGCATGGCGCCCTCGGCCGCCCCGGGTGAAGCCGGCCGGGCGTTCCGGTCGAATGATCTCGCCGCGATTTTCGCCGAATTCCGGGAGGACAAAGCGGGGAGACGCGAAATCGCGTTGAGCGGAGCCTGGCCGGACGCATTCCGAACGGCCGCCAGGATGGATTCCCGCGTTATGACCTTGTCCGGGATTTTGAGGGCGTTGATATCCGAGGCTTTGACGATGACCGTTTGTTTCGAGACATTCCGGAGCGCGTCGAGCGCCCGGGCATCGCCCCTTTTGATCGCGTCCCGGAGCGATTTGTAAGATCTCTGAAACTCCCTCGGCATCTGGAACGGCGGATTCGCGGGCCTTCTGAGCTGATTGACGGATACTCTGGTCTTAGCGATATTGGCCGAGCGGCCCGCGGGCAGATTCATCGTGTCATCGTAATACCAGGAATAGCTGTTCCAGCCAAAAAAACCGAATTCATCGTATCCCCAGAAATCAAAATTCCCCCCGTACCACATCCAGTCCCACATCGACCACGGCCTCCAGGCGTAATAGGATCCGCCGAAAAAGGCCCAATCGACCCAAGCCGGCGCAAAGGCCGAGCCGGGAAGCCAAAACCAGCCTCGTTTCTCGTCCCATTGCCAGACCCCGAGATGGTACGGGACCCAGCCCCAGGGCTCATCGGGAACCCAGAACATCTGTCCGGCGGAAGAAGTCCAGCGGCCATAAAAATACGGGCGCCAGCTTCCCTGCGGGTAGTAATCGTTGTAGAACGGCCGCCAGATGTATCCGTACAAATCGTCGTAGAGCCACTCTCCGTAGAGATTCCCGAATGTCTGGGCGAAATAAAACACGGCGGGAGGCAATTTCTGAACGGGCTTGGGAAGGGCGCTCTTGCCTTTGTGTAAATCGAGAAAATCCTTGTTCACGGCCTCATTCCAGGACTCGAAATCCTGGCTGCCGACAAATTGACCGAAAACGAACAGATTGTTCTTCAGGATCGTGATCCGCTCGTTTTTACCGATGTCTTCCTGGCGAAGATGGCCGATATCCGGGCCGAAGAGAACCGAGGCCTTGCCGTAGTCGACGCGGACTTCCGTACCTCCGTCGCTTTTGAATCCGATCGCTGCGACGGAATTATGCTTGAGCATGACCGCGCTGTTGGCCGTGACGACTTGAAAAACTTCTTTCTCGTTATACTGTTTGTACATGATGAAAATCCGGCCACGGCGAAGGACAAGATTGGATATTTTCTTAGGAGAGCTTAAACTCTGGGCCAGCAGGGTCTCGATCTTGAGCTCGGTTCCGACGTCAAGCCGAATGATCGTCGCATTGTCCAACTGAATCTCGCAGCGCCGCTCGTCCGAGGTCCGGACGGTGTCGCCCGGAGCCAAGGGGAAGTTGAGGCTCGCGATCTCCGGCGTTTCTTTGCCGTCGCGAATCACGACCGGATCCTTGCCGTCATTTTTGATGTCGGCGAGGCTGACATGCCCATAATACGTCGGCGCATTTTGATCGACGACGTAATAGTTGTCGCTTCCCGCGAGGGCGGAGGCGGCAACCAGGATTCCCATCAGAA
>Ga0214473_10003152_pt1 | contig 20106 bp, 21 predicted proteins | sample RVTome_7_FD_203509 | JGI IMG/M metagenome (GOLD analysis project Ga0214473, IMG submission 203509) | Soil microbial communities from uranium-contaminated site in the Upper Colorado River Basin, Wyoming, United States - RVT98D197 | ecosystem: Environmental > Terrestrial > Soil > Contaminated >... | reverse complement strand
CCGCCGCTCGCCCGGATGCGCCGACTCGAGGGCGTGGCGCGGGTGCGCTTCGCGATCGCCGCGGACGGACGACCGCAAGCGCTCGCGGTGGCCGGCTCGACCGGGCACGCGATCCTCGACCGGGCCGCCCTCGCGGCCGTGGAGGCGGCGGCCCCGCTGCCGTGGGTCTACGGGCTGCTCGAGGTGCCGGTGCGCTTCGAGCTGTCGCGGCGCCAGTAGATCACGAGCTGGGCCTCGGGGTCGTCGGTCGCCGGCGTCTCGAAGCGGTGCGGGTCGGGAACGAAGCGCGAGCGCGAGAGCGCCGGTACCTGATTGAAGTGCACGTCGCGCACCGGGAAGCGGAGCTCCTCCCACTCGCCCTGGCGCAGGAAGGGCGCGAGCTCGCGCAGGCTGCGCGGCCAGCGCCGCCTCGGAACCACCACGTCCGGCAGCAGCTCGCGATCTACCAGCAGGTTGTTGAGCGTCGTGCCCACGATCGTGCGCGCGCCGAGGTAGTACATGAAGACCTGCTCCTCGTAGTTGGTCGCGACGACGAGGGCCTTCGGCCTCGGCGTGCTCGCGAGGAGGTGGGGGATCACGAAGTCGAGAGGGCCGCGCACGGGCGTCCGCAGCTCGGCCAGGCGCCCGCGCACCTCGGCGACGGACGGGAGCCGCATCGCCAGCGTGACCAGCGCGAGGGCCGCTGCCACCGCCCGACCCGCGCGGCGGCGCCCGACGCGGGGCCAGCGCGCGGGGAGGCCCAGCGCGAGCGCGAAGGCGTCGAGCAGGAAGCTGCAGAGCAGGAGCGGGCTCAGCACGACGAAGTAGCGTTCGAGGGCCAGCGGGTTCGCCGCCCCGAGCAGCAGGTAGCCCGCGCCGAATCCGAGCAGCCGCGTCGAGACCCGCCGGCCGACGTCGCCGCCGCAGCGGGTCCACGCGACGGCCGCGCGGCAGGCGAGCGCGGGCCCCAGCATCTCATGGCGCAGCAGATGCCGCCCGACCTCGAGGACGTTCTCGGCCCAGACGCGGGGCCCGAGCCCGAGGTCGCGCGCGAAGACCGCGGCCACGTGGAAGGTCTCGAAGAAGACGAGGAACGGCGCCACGAGACCGGCCGAGAGGACGAAGGGCAGCAGGTCGGACGTCGGCGCTCGCCGCCGCCAGATGGCGGCGACCCGGTCTGCTGCCAGCAGCACGCTGAAGGCGAACCACGCCGAGAAGAAGGTGTGGAAGAGCAGGAAGAGCAGCGCTGCGAGCTCCACCGTGTAACGCCGCGACGACAGCGATCCGTACACGCTGCGCCGCAGATGGACGCGTGCGATGGCACCCCCGAGCAGCACCAGCAGCGCGTAGTAGCGAGCCTCGCGCAGGTGGAGCAGCAGCGAGACCGAGACGGCGGCGAGCGCGAAGAAGAGCGCCGCAAAACGCAGGCGGAGCCCGCACTCCGGGCCGAGCGCCGGGAGCACGGCCGCGAGCCAGAGTCCCAGCCCGACCGCCCCGGCCAGGGCGAAGGGGAGGCGCACACGGGCGGTCTTCTCCCAGGGGTCTGCGACGGACTCCGCCCACCAGAGCCCGGGCACCGCAAAATAGAAGTGACCCCAGGTAGTTCCGATGTAGGCGTCGAAGCTTTCCTTCACACCGAGCGCGATGTCCGGACCAAACTGGTAGACGACGTTGTCCGGGCCATGGACCTTCGGGTAGCCGACCTCGAGCACCCGGGTGCCGAACATGGCCGTATCCGCCTCGTCGGACCAGAAGAGCGGGTGGCCGAGGTTCCCGAGCAGCATCGTCGCGAAGGCCGCGATCGCGAGCAGCACGAGAGCGAAGTCCACGGCGGGCCGCTTCATGGGGTTTCTTCCCTACGACGATGCCCGGGCGTCGTGGCCTCCGGGCGGCAGGCATGTTATTGAACTCGTGCCCCGGTCGTCCCCGGCGGGGCCGGAGGGCCCCTCGCCCCGGCACTCGCGGGTGCACCCAGCAGAAAAGGGGGGGAGCTTGGCGCGGATCAGGCTGGCCATCGTCGGAGTCGGCAACTGCGCGAGCTCCCTGCTGCAGGGGATCGAGTTCTACCGGACCGAGGAGGCCCGCCGGATCCCCGGCCTGCTGCACTGGGAGATCGGGGGCTACCGCCCCGGCGACCTCGAGATCGCGTGCGCCTTCGACGTCGACGTTCGCAAGGTCGGCAAGGACATCTCCGAGGCGATCTTCGAGGCGCCGAACTGCACGGCCGTCTTCCAGCGCGACGTCCCGAAGACGGGCGTGCGCGTGCGCATGGGGCCGGTCCTCGACGGCGTGGCCCCGCACATGGCGGACCACCCCGAGCACCGCACCTTCCTCGTCTCGGACGAGCGCCAGCCCTTGCGCGAGGAGGTCGTCGAGGCGCTCGAGAAGTCGGGCGCGGAGGTGATGCTCAACTACGTCCCCGTCGGCTCCGAGCAGGCCGCGCGCTTCTACGCCGACTGCGCCGTCGAGGCGGGCGTCGCGCTCGTGAACTGCATGCCGGTCTTCATCGCGAGCGACCCGGTCTTCGCCCGCCGCTTCGCCGAACGCGGCATCCCGATCGTCGGCGACGACATCAAGGCGCAGCTCGGCGCCACCATCACGCACCGCACCCTCACCGACCTCTTCCGCCGGCGCGGCGTGAAGCTCGAGCGCACCTACCAGCTCAACACGGGCGGCAACACGGACTTCCTGAACATGCTGAACCGCAGCCGTCTCGTCTCGAAGAAGCTCTCGAAGACGGAGGCCGTGCAGTCGGTCGCCGGGGAGCGCCTGGCGGACGAGAACATCCACATCGGGCCGAGCGACTACGTCCCCTGGCAGAACGACAACAAGGTCTGCTTCATCCGCATGGAGGGCCGCCTCTTCGGCGACGTGCCGATGAACCTCGAGCTGCGGCTCTCGGTCGAGGACTCGCCGAACTCGGCCGGCGTGGCGATCGACGCGGTCCGCTGCGCCAAGCTCGCCCTCGACCGCGGCCGGGGCGGCGTCCTTGACTCGCCGTCGGCCTGCTTCATGAAGCACCCGCCGCGGCAGCTCACGGACGACGAGGCCCATCGCCACACCGAGGAGTTCATCGCGGGCACGCGGGAGGCCTGAGCCCGGAGTCCGTGCCGGCGGGGACACGGCCCCCCGGGTCGCCCCTGGGTCGCCCGGGATCAAGCGCAAGGCCCGATGGTTCGATAGGTCCCACGCGCCCCCTGCCCGGCGCCTGCTGGCCGGAGAGAGGCGTTCGGAGGACCTGCGCAGATGCCCCTGGGTCAGATCCTGCTCGACCGCAACGTCGTCGACCCCGAGCCGCTCGAGGCCGCCCGCCACCGCCAGAAGGTCTCGGGGGGCTCGCTCGCCGAGAGCCTCGTGGCGATCGGTGCGGTGTCGCGGCACGAGCTCGACGCCATCCTCGCCGAGATTCCTCCCGAGCCGGTCGGGCCGGCCGAGACGGGGCTCGACGCGCAGTTCCTGATGCTCTTCCTGCTGAAGACGATCTACGTCTACGGCCAGGAGACCGCCCGCCAGCTCGCTGCGACGACGAAGCTCCACGAGGACGTGATCGACGCGATCCTCCAGGGCGCGAAGGACAAGCGCCTCGTGGAGGTCCTCGGCCTCACGGCGGAGCGCCCGCAGGTGTACCGCTGGTCGCTGACCGACCTCGGTCGCAAGTGGGCCGTCGACGCACTCGAGCATTGCCAGTACACGGGCCCGGCGCCGGTGCCGCTCGCCGACTACCAGGTCCAGGTCGTGAAGCAGTCGATCGCCAACGAGCGCGTGACGCCGGAATCCCTCGAGCGCGCCCTCGCGCATCTGGTGCTTCCGCCGGGCACGGTGGGCCGCATGGGCCCCGCGGTGAACTCCGGACGCGCGATCCTCTTCTACGGGGCTCCCGGAAACGGGAAGAGCTCCTTCGCGGAGGCGATCGGGCGCTCGTTCACGCAGACGATCTTCATCCCCTACGCGGTCCACGTCGACGGCCAGATCATCAAGATCTTCGATCCGACGGTGCACGAGCCCTGCGCCGAGCCGGAGACCGGGGCCGACGGCCCCGAGGCTGCGGCTGCGGTGGGCCCGCAGGATCCGCGCTGGGTGCGCTGCCGCCGCCCGGTGATCCTGACCGGTGGCGAGCTCACGCTCGAGATGCTGGACCTGACCTTCGACCCGGTGTCGAAGTACTACGAGGCGCCGGCCCACATCAAGGCGGTGGGGGGCCTCTTCATCCTCGACGACTTCGGTCGCCAGCGCGTCCGCCCGCAGGATCTCCTGAACCGCTGGATCCTGCCCCTCGAGCGGCGGGTCGACTTCCTGACGCTCCACACCGGGAAGAAGCTCCAGATGCCCTTCGACCAGCTCGTCGTGTTCTCGACGAACTTCCCGCCGAAGGAGCTGATGGACGAGGCCGGGCTGCGCCGGATCCCGTACAAGTTCCACATGGCCGCGCCGACCCGGGAGGAGTACGAGACCATCTTCTTCCGCGTCTGCGACTCGCGGAACATCGAGGTGCCGCCGGAGATCCTCCCCTACCTCTTCGGCACCTTCTACCCGGCGACCGGGACTCCGGTCTCCTGCGCGCATTCCCGCTTCCTGATGGACCACGTGGTGGCGCGCTGCCACTTCGTCGGGGAGACGCCCGCGCTGACCCTCGAGCTGCTCTGCGAGGCGCTCCAGAACCTCGTGGTGGACACGGTGGTGCCCGTGAAGGAGCCCGGGGAGGCCAGGGAGTCGCCGGCCCGGCCGCCGCGAGCGCGGCCCCGCCGCCGGCCCGAGGCCTCCGACTAGGAGGCCGACTCGGGAGTCGGCCTCCGCGCAGCGAGCGCAAGCGAAGCGCGCAGCGAGGCGAAGCCGAGCGAAGGCGGGCCCCTGCCGGGAAGGCGAGCGAAGTTCGTCGAGCTAGAGGCTCACGCGGAAGCTGAGCCCCAGCGTGTTGTCGAGGGTGTCGGCGGACGGCAGGTTCGAGTCCACGCCGGTGAAGCGGTAGTCGAGGTGCGCCTCGGTGTGCCGCGTGAGGCGCCGCATCAGCCCGACGCCGACCCCGTGGTCGAGGTCGAGGCGGGCCTCCCCGATCGACGGCGTCTGGTTCGAGTAGTCGCGCAGGCGCAGCCGGTACGCGAGGTCGAGGGCCCACTCGCCGCGCCACTCGAAGGGGACGCGCAGCCCGGCACCCAGGGAGAGGCCGAGGTAGTCGAACTCGGCCCCGCGCGCGTCCTCGGCCTCGAAGCGCGCGCCGGCGTCGACACGGGCCTTCCCGTCGGGGAGCCGGAAGAAGTTCTGGACCCCGGCCGAGACGTGGTGCGCGTCGCGATCCCGGTTTTGCGAGTCGAGGAAGTCCTTGTTCAGGTAGGCCACGGCGAGCTCCGCCGTCCAGCCCGAGCGCACGGGAACGTCGAGGCGCGGCCGCACCTCGTGCAGGTTCAGGAAGCCGTCTCCTCCGAGGGTCGAGGTCGCGAACCGGTAGCCGAGCCCGCCGTCAAGGCCGCCGATCGCGTGCGAGCCGTCGAGCCACAGACCGTGCGACTGGAAGTCCGCGTCCGACAGCTCGAAGTGCAGGCTCTGCGCGAAGTCGTAGCCGGCCTCGACGACGGCGCGCTCGGAGTCGAAGAAGCGGTAGGAGCCGGCGAGATCCGCGACGAAGGCGCCGTCGGCCTCGTCGCTCGTGGCGTCGATCTCGGGCACCGACACGTTGTCGTCGAACTCGATCCCGAGGCGCGTCGCGAGCCGGAAGCGCCGCTGCGGCCTCGGATCGAGCTCCGCCTGCGCGTCGACCAGACCCTCGTAGCGCGAGGCCAGCGGCTCGAGCGAGGGGTCGGCGTGGCGGGCGGCGGCGAAGTGTTCGAGCGCGGACTCCGCATCGTCGAGGGCGAGCTCGGACATCCCGAGCAGCAGCAGCGCCCTGCCATCGGCCGGATCCGCCGCGACGGCGCGTTCGAGAGCCGCCCTCGCCTCCTCGTAGCGCTCGGCCTCGAAGGCCTGCATGCCGGCGAGGAAGTCCTGGGAAGCGACCGCCGCGACGGACGGCCCGCCCGCGGCGAAGCAGACGGCGAGCGTGGCAACCCAGACGATCGCGGTTCGTGCGCGCAAGGCCCTCTCACCCCCCGGTGAGCGGGCCGCGGCCCGGAGGCCGCGGCCCGCGCCTTCCGACGTCTAGCGATTCTGTCCCTTGGCGAGATGGCGACCGTGGTCGCTCCCCGCCTCGTCGGCCGCGGCCTCCTTGGCCGCCTCGCGCGCCTCGCGTTGGGCGTCCTGCTCCACGAAGCGGTCGATCTTCTCCAGGAACTTCTCCTTCTGCTCGTCGCCGCGGGCGGCGAAGCGATCGGCCTGGTCCTGGAAGTGGTCGCGCCCGGTCGCCTCGAAGCGCTCGACGAAGCGCAGCGCGAGCTGGTCGAAGCGCGCCTCCTGCTCGTAGGCGTTCGTCAGCGCGTGGATCTCGCGCGTGCCGTAGTCGCCGTCGAGGATCGCCTGGAGCTGCTCGGCGTCGAGGTCAAGAGGCAGGAGACCCGTCTTTCGGGCGTTCTGGAGCGAAGCGTTCAGGTCGTGGACCTGCTTCGCCGAGAGTTCGCCCACGAGCTCGCCCGTCTTCGCGATCTCGGTCTCGATGGCTTTCACGGCGGCGAGCTTCCCGTCGTAGACCTCCTGCTTGGCGGACGCCTCGGCCGCGGCGGCGTTGGCCGCATCGGTCGCGAGGTTGGAGGCGTCCGTCTTGGCGATGACGTCCGCCTCGGCCGCGGCGATCCGGTCGCCATCCGGCGGCAACGCGGAGAGCGCCGCCTGGAGCTCCGCCTCGGCGGCGAGCAGATCCGCGGCTGCGGTGGCCGCGGCGGACCCGGTCGCGGTCTCGGCCTCGCGGGCCGCGAGCAGCGCCTCCTCGGCGACGGCGAGCTCCGCCTGGGCCTCGGCCAGCGGTGCCTGCTCGTCCAGGGTCAAGGTCTCGGTCAGCAGATCGCGATCGGAGAAGTCCGTCGCCCCGGCGCTCGGCGCCGCGGCCAGACCCGCTCCCATCGCGATCGTCAACACAGCTCGAACAGCACAGCAAACACGCATGGGGATCCTCTCCTGGTGGAAGTTTCGCGCCCAGACGTCGCAACTTCCGTGCCGCGAAGAGGCCGCGTCCGCGCGCCTGCGTGCGTCCCGAGGGCGACGCGCAGCGCACGGGTGGAGCCGAGGTGCGAGAAATGGAAGCGGATTGCCCCGGGCTGCCGGTGCGCTGCGCATCGAGTGCGCACACGCTCGAGACGCGTCGCGCCCTCAGATCGGGAGGTCGCCTGCCGCCGCCCGCACCGATCCGTCCTTCGACCAGGCCTCGATCGCCCGCTGGGCGATCCGCCACTGGTGGACCTCGTCCGCGCCGTCCGCGAAGCGCGCCCAGCGCGCTTGCTGGGCCATCTGTGCCAGGGGGGTGTCCGTCGAGTAGCCGAGGGCACCGTGCACCTGGATCGCGCGGTCGATGATCCGGCCCAGCGCGTTCGCGACGAAGTGCTTCGCCATCGAGACCTCGCTCTTGAAGTCGTCGCCGCGGTCGATCCGATAGGCGGCGTGCAGCACCATGAGCTTGCACTGGTAGAGCTCCACGGTCGAGTCGGCGATCATCCACTGGATCCCCTGCTTCTCGGCCAGCATCGATCCGTGCGCGTAGCGCGAGAGCGCGCGCTCGATCGTCATGTCGAGCGCCATCTCCGCCTGCCCGATCCAGCGCATGCAGTGGGCGAGCCGGGCCGGCCCGAGCCGGTACTGGCCGAGCTTGTGCCCCTGCCCGCGCCCGCCGAGCAGGTTCTCCGGCGGGACCTCGAGACCCTCGATGCGGATCTCGCAGTGGTTGTGGCTGCCGCTCATGGTGCGGACGTCGCGGACCACCTCCCAGCCGGGGGACGGGATGTCGACGAGGAAGGCCGAGTTGCCCGCCTGCGGGAGCTCCGGAGCGTCCTCCGTGCGCGCGATCAGGATCGCGAAGCCGGCGCCTCGCGCCCCGGAGATGAACCACTTGTGGCCGTGGATCACCCAGCGTCCCTTCTCGAGCACCGCGCGCGTCTGAATCAGGGTCGGGTCGGAGCCCGCCACCTCCGGCTCGGTCATCGCGAAGCACGAGCGGATCCGCCCCTCGCAGAGCGGCTTCAGGTACTTCTCCTGCTGCGCGGGGGTGCCCCAGTGCAGCAGGGTGTGCATGTTGCCTTCGTCGGGAGCCTGGCAGTTGAGCGCGAAGGGGCCGAAGCGCGTCTTCGCAGCCTCGGCCGAGACGGCTGCCATCGCGACGTGGCCGAGGCCCATCCCGCCGTACTCCGCCGGCATGTGCGGAAGCCAGAGCCCCTGCTCGCGAGCGGCCTTGCGCATCCGGATCACGCCGCGCACGAGCGTCTCCCGGTCGTCCTCGCGCTCGGCGATCTCGGCCTCGGCCGGACGCACGACCTCGTCGCAGAAGCGCCGGACGCGGTCGACCAGGAAGCGGATCTCCTCCGGGAAGCTGAAGTCGATGGCCATGGGGCCCTCCGTGGCGGCGCATTGTAGGCGACGCGGACGCCCGCCCGCGCCCGGGGCCGCCGGGCTACCAGAGCGCGAGCAGCGCCGGCAGAGTGTCGCGGCGGCTGACCTGGCCGATCAGGCGGTTGCCCTCCATCACCGGGAAGCGCCGGTAGCGACTGGCGCGGAAGGCCTCGAGGATCTCGGCCAGCGTGGCGGTCGCCTCCACCGTCTGGACCGGCGACTTCATGTAGTCGCGCACGCGCCCCGCGGGCTCGCGGTGGTAGACGCCGAGGAGACCGACGTCGAGGCAATCGCGCTGGGTCAGGATGCCGACGAGGTTGCCGTGGTCGTCGACCACGGGGGCTCCCGAGACGCCCTCGTCGAGGAGGGTCTGCATCGCGCGCAGCACGTCCATCCCGGGCGCGAGCGTGACGATCCGCTTCGACATCAGGTCGCGCGCCGTCACCTCGCGCGGATCCTTCACGGCTGCGCCGCCCCGCGATCGCGCCGCTCACAGGGACGCGCGCATCCCGCGCAGTCGGCGCCGGTGAGGCTCCCGCATCCCCAGCGCAAAGGGGCACGCCCGAGCATCGCACCGAGCGACAGCAGCCCGAAGACCACCAGGAAGGCGCCGAGGGTCAGGGCGAACAGCTGCATGCCTCTCCTCTGCGCGCGGCCCTGCGCCGGGGCCTCAGCGAAGCAGGTGCCGCTCGAAGGCGCCGGTGGTGGTCGTCTCGAGCCAGCCCCCTCGCTCGCGGACGAAGAGTACGGCGAGACCCTCGCGTTCGGCCACGGCTGTGCCCATTTCCGGGCCGAGGACGAGGAGAGCCGTGGCCCACGCGTCGGCGCGCGCCGCCTCGCCGGCGAGGACCGACACGGACACGAGCCCGTTCGTCACGGGGCGGCCCGTGCGGGGGTCGATCACATGCGGCAGCCTCTTCCCGCCCCACTCGAGGTAGCGGTGATAGTCGCCCGAGGTGGCGAGCGCCGCATCGGCGAGGCCGAGCTGCCACTCCACACGCGACTCCCCCGGCGTCGGCCGCTCGATCCCCACGCGCCAGGGCCCGCCGCCCGGCCCCTCCCCTCGCGCGCGCAGCTCTCCCCCGACCTCCACGAGGAAGCGCTCCACACCCCGGGCCTCGAGGCGCCGCGCGAGCGCATCGACGGCGAAGCCCTCGGCCACGCCCGAGAGGTCGAGGGCGAGATCGGCGCGCGTCTTGCGCAGCGCCGGGGGCTCGTCGCGGAGCGCGAGGTCGGCGAAGCCGACGCGCGCGAGGGCCGCGGTCAGCTCCGCGTCGCCGGGCGGGGCGGCACGCGCCGGGCCCGGCCCGAAGCCCCAGAGGTCGACGAGGGGGGCCACCGTGGGATCGAAGGCCCCGCCGGAGAGGCGATGGACGGCGACCGCGTCGCGCAGGACCCGCACGACGTCCCGGTCGACCGGAAACCAGTCGGCCGCGCGGAGCGCGTTGAAGCGCGAGAGCTCGGAGTCGGCGCGCCAGCTGGACATCTGCGCGTCGATCGCGGCGAGGACCCCTTGCAGCTCCGTCCCGAGCGCGCGCGCGGCCCGTGCGTCGCCGAGCAGCCGGACCTCCCAGGTCGTGCCGAAGGCCTTGCCCGAGAGCTCGACGAGCGGCGGCGGTGCGGCCGGCGCGCCCCCGCGCGCGCCGGCCGCCACGAGCCACAGCGCCGTGCCGAGCGCGAGGGCGAGCGCGAATCCCCTCACGACTCGAAGTCGTCCGTGCGGATGCGCTCGGCGTCGACGCCGAACTCGTCGAGCAGGCTCCGCACCGCCTTCACCATCAGCGGAGGGCCGCAGAGGTAGTACTCGCAGGTCTCCGGGGCCGGATGCGGCTCGAGGTGTCGGCGCCGGAATACCTCGTGCACGAATCCTGTCTCTCCCTGCCACGCGTCGCCCGGCCGGGGCTCCGAGAGCGCCACGCTCCACGCAAAGTTCGGGTACTCGGCGGCCAGCCGGTCGAACTCCTCGGCGTAGAAGAGCTCGCGCAGGCTGCGCGCCCCGTAGAAGAAGCGCAGCCGGCGGCGCGTCTTCAGGCGCAGCAGCTGGTCGAGGATGTGGGCGCGCATGGGGGCCATGCCGGCCCCGCCGCCCACGAACACGAGCTCGTGCTCGCCCGGCTCGAGCGCCACGTGTCCGTACGGCCCCGAAACCAGGGCCGGGTCGCCCGGGCGCAGCGAGAAGAGCCAGGAGGAGACGATCCCCGGTGGGGCCTCGGGGACCGCCGGCGGCGGCGTGGCGATGCGCACGACCAGCACCGCGACCCCGCGCTCCTCCGGGGAGTTCGCCAGCGAGTAGGCGCGCGTCGTGGGGACGGAGGTCCCGGCCGTGTGGCGCCACAGGTCGACACGATCCCAGTCGGCGCGCACCGCCGCGTCGATCGCGAGGTCGCGATACGGGAGCCGGTACGGGGGGCAGGTCACCAGGACGTAGCGGCCGGCGGGAACCCCGAGGCTCTCCCCGGCCGGGAGCTCGAGCACGATCTCCTTGATGAAGGTCGCGACGCAGCGCGCCCGGCGGACGCGGCAGGTCCAGCGCCGCACGCCGAGCACGTCCTCGGGCACGCGGACCTCGAGGTCGCCGCGCAGCGTCACCTGACAGGCGAGGCGCGTGCCCAGGGCGAGCTCGCGGCGGGTGAGGCGCGACGACTCCATCGGCAGGGCCGGCCCAGCCCCGCTCAGCACGCCGACGCGGCACTGGCCACAGGTCCCCTTCCCGCCGCAGCTCCCCGGCACGAGAATTCCCGCCCCGTGCAGCGCTCCGAGGAGCTTCTCCCCGCAGTGGGCCGTCACCACGCGGTCCTCGTTCACGCGCAGCGTCGCCACGCCCGTGGGCGCGAGCCAGGCCCGCGCCGCGAGCACGGCCACCACGAGGGCCATGGCGATGGCCGTGAAGAGCAGCACGCCGGTGAGGATCTCGGTCACCGCAGCTCGATGCCCGCGAAGCCGAGGAAGCCGAGCGAGAGCAGGCCCGCGACGAGGAAGCAGAGGCCGAGCCCGCGCAGTCCCTCGGGCGGATCCGCGTACGCGAGCTTCTCGCGGACGCCCGCGAGCATGCAGATCGCGAGCGCCCAGCCGAAGCCGCTGCCGAAGCCGTACACGGCCGCCTCCCCGAACCCGTAGGCGCGCTCCACCGTGAAGAGCGAGCCCCCGAGGATCGCGCAGTTCACGGTGAGCAGCGGGAGGTAGATCCCCAGGCGGCGGAACAGCGCCGGAAAGAAGCGCTCGACCACCATCTCGAGGATCTGCACGGAGGCGGCGATCACCCCGATGTAGCTGAGGAGCCCGAGGTAGGAGAGGTCGACCTCCGGCAGGCCAGCCCACGCGAGCGCTCCCGGTCGCAGCAGCCGGGCGTGGATCAGCTGGTTGAGCGGCACCGTGAACGTCTGCACGCCGAGAACGGCCGCGCCGCAGCCGAGCGCCGTCTCGACGCGCCGCGACACGGCGAGGAAGAAGCACATGCCGAGGAAGAACGAGAGGGCGAGGTTCTCGACGAAGGCGGCCCGCACGAAGATCTGCACGGTGTCGCTCATCCGCGCCCCGACGCGGGCGCCGCCGCCGCGGGCAAGGGCTCGGCGGCTTCGACCTGCTCGGGCCGCCAGCTCCGCACGGCCCAGACGAGCGCGCCGAGCAGGAAGAAGGCGCTCGGGGGCAGCAGCAGCAGGCCCATCGGCACGTACCAGCCCCCGTGCTCCTGGAGCGGGAGGATCGACACGCCGAGCAGCGACCCCGAGCCCCCGAGCTCGCGCACCGCCCCCACGCAGGCGAGCACGAGCGCGTAGCCGAGGCCGTTGCCGATGCCGTCGAGGAAGCTCGCCCGGACCCCGTGGCTCATCGCGAAGCCCTCGGCGCGCCCGAGTACGATGCAGTTGGTGATGATGAGCCCCACGAAGATCGAGAGCTGACGCGAGAGCTCCCAGGCAAACGCGCGCAATAGCTGGTCGACGACCGTGACGAGGCTCGCGATGATCGTGATCTGCACGATCAGGCGGATGCTGCGCGGCACCTGGTGGCGGATGGCCGCAATCGCGGCGTTCGAGAGCGCGACCACGGCGATCAGCGAGGCCCCCATCAGCAGCGCCGTGTCGAGGCGCCGCGTCACGGCGAGTGCCGAGCAGATCCCGAGGATCTGGAGCGTGATCGGGTTCTCGTCCACGATGGGGCGCGCGAGCGCGCGCAGCCCTCCGCTCATCTGTCTCCTCCCTCTCGCAGCCGCGCCAGATAGGGGCCGAAGCCCTTCGACCCCACCCAGAAGCGCACGAGCTCGCTGACGCCGTCTCCGGTTCGCGTCGCGCCGGAGATGCCCTGGACCTCGAAGGCCGCCTCCGCCGAGTCGGCCGACGTTGCGTCGCGCACGACCCGGATGCGCACCCGGTCCTCCTCGTCGCGCAGCCGTTTGCCCTGCCAGCGCTGCTGCCACTCGGGCCGCTCGATCTCCGCGCCGAGGCCGGGCGTCTCCTGGTGCTCGCTGATGGTGATGCCGCGGATCGTGTTGCCGTCCCCCGCGACGGCGAGGTAGCCCCGGATCTGCGACACGTACCCGCGTCCGTGGACCGGGAGGATGACGGTGTGGAGGCGGCCCGCGCGGCGCAGCTCGAAGACGGGTGCGCTGCGCGGCACGCGCCCCACGCCGGCGGGATCCTGGTCGGGCGGGAGCGCCTCGCCGGGGGGGCCCTCCCCTTCGCCGCGCAGCAGCGCCTCCGGATCGGCGTCGGAGGCGTAGCCGCCGGTGGCGAGATCCACCGCGCGCAGCTCGAAGGTCGCGCCCCCCGCGCCGGTGCCCCACTCGGACAGGCCGGGGACCCCCTCGACGAGCGAGCGCACGCGCGCCTCGCGCGCGCCGCGCTGGTTCGCGAGCTGGAGCGGCCGCAGCAGCACCACCGACGCGCTCACCAGCGCGGCGCAGCCCGCGCAGACGGCGAACGCGATGGCCAGCGTCCGCGCGGCGCCGGGCTCGGCCGCGGGGGCCTCCGGATTCGTCCGATCCGCCTCAGCCGCCACGGCGCGCCCTCCGCCAGGCGTGGAGCCCGACCACGCCGCGATCGATCAGCGGAGCGAGGAGGTTCCCGAGCAGGATCGCCATCGACGTGCCGTCGTCGGGAGCGGGGTTGAAGATCCGCACCAGGGCCGTCACGAAGCCGATCAGCGCGCCGTAGACCCAGCGCCCGGCGTTCGTGAGGGGGGAGGTCACCGGATCCGTCGCGAGAAAGACCAGGCCGAAGGCGAAGCTCCCGGTCGTGAGGTGCCACCACGCGGGCAGCCCGAGCTCGGGTCGCGCCGGGTCACCCACGGCGTTGCCGAGCGCGACGGTCGCCACGAGCCCGAGGACGCCGCCGGCCATCACGCGCCAGGAGGCGAGCCCCGCGCGCACGAGCACCAGCGCGCCCAATAGACACGCGGCCGCGGACGTGTCCCCGAGCGCTCCCGGCTCGCTGCCGAGGAAGGTCGCGCGCCAGCCGAGCTCCCCGTCGAGCACGGCCTGTGCCCCCTGCTGCGCGAGCACGCGCAGCAGCGGCGTGGCCTCGCCCCCGTCGAGCGCCACCCAGGCTCCCTCGCCCGCGAAGCTCGCGGGATAGGCCAAGCCGAGGAGCGCTACGCCGACCAGCGCCGGGTTCACGACGTTGCGCCCAGTGCCCCCGAAGACCTCGAGGCCGAGCACCACCGCCGCAGAGGTCCCGAGCGCCACCTGCCAGAGCGGGAGCGTCGGCGGCAGCGACAGCGCGAAGAGCGCGACCACGACGGGGAGCGCCTCTCCGGCGCCCCGCCCGCGCAGCCGCACGAAGATCTCGTGCCAGGCCCACGCCGTCGCCGCCGAGACGGCCGCGATCGGCGCCGCCACGCAGAGGCCGTAGGCGAGGCACGCGATCGGGCTCTCGGGCGAGGTCGGGAGCCCGAGTGCCGCGAGCCACGCGGTGGGTCCGCTCGTCGGCGGCTCGAACCAGAGCTCGGCGGCCGCGAGCGCCTGATGCCCCGTGTTGGCGAGCCCCGCGAGCGCACACGGCGCGAGCGCCCACAGCACGCAGCGCATTGCGCGCCGCAGATCGAGGCCGTCGCGCACGTGCGGCGCCGAGCGGGTGAGCGCCGGAGACCCGACAGTCCCCTTCATGCGCCGCGCCTCTCGATCTCGTCGAGCGCCGCGCGCAGCAGGGCGCCGTAGTCGAGCTTGCCGGGACACAGGAAGGAGACCAACGCGAGGTCTTCCTCCGCGAGCTCGAGACAGCCGAGTGCTACGGCTGCGTCCTCGTCTCCCACCACGAGCGCGCGCAGCAGCGGGCCGACCAGGAAGTCGCCGGGCACGACCCGCTCGATGCGCTCGAGCGGAAAGAAGGCTCCCGGTCGCCCACCGAGCGAGGTCGTGAGCGGGAGCCGTCGCGCCCCGCCGAGCGGCCGTCCGAAGACGCGTCGCGGCAGGCCCCGCCACCCCGGCGCGAGCCAGGGCCGCGGGGCCTGCGCGCGCGCCTCGACGAACGCGCACACCTGCGTGTGTAGGCGCCCGAGGTAGGCGCCCGCCCCGACCGCGTCGCGGCCCGAGAGAACGGAGCCCGACACCACGCGACAGGCGGTCTCACGGCAGCTTCCGCGCACGAGGTCCTCCGTGCTCGCCCCGATCCGCGTGCGCACGAGCCGCGGACGCGCGATCGCGGGACCGGCGAGCGCCACGATCCGCTCGACGCAGGGCCGTCCGCTGACGAGCAGGCGCCCGACCGCGAGCACGTCCGCGTAGCCGATGTGCCACGCGGTGCGCGCGGGGCCCACCGGGTCGAGGTGGTGGATGTGCGTGCCAGGAAGACCTGCCGGGTGCGGACCGTCGAACTCGGCCAGCGCGACGCGGTCGAGCTCCGGCAGCGCGAGCCCCGCGTCCGGGCGTGCGCAGACGTGGACCCGCCCCTGCGTAAGCCGCGTGAGGGCGGCGAGCCCGAGCGAGAAGTCCTCCGCCCGCTCCCGCACGATCCGCTCCGCGGGTGGCGCGAGCGGGTCGGTCTCGATCGCGGTCACGAAGATCGCGTGCGGTGCGCTCCCCGGGTCCGGGATGCGTGAGAAGGGCCGGGTGCGGAGCGCCGTCCAGATCCCCGACGCGAGCAGGAGCGCCTCGACCCGCTCGCGCGGAAGCTCCGCGACTTCGCGCGCGTTGACGGGGTCGAAGCGTTCGCACTCGTCGCCCCCGAGATCGATCACGATCGCCTCGAGCCGGCGCCGCGCTCCGCGCTCGATCGAGCGCACCACCCCGGCGCCTGGCGCCGTGAAGCGGATCGCCGGACGCCGCCGGTCGACGAAGAGCGTCTGGCCGAGCCGCACGCGGTCGTCCGGCTGCACGCGCAGCTCCGGATGCACGCCCGGGGCGTCCGCGCCGAGGAGCGCCACGCTCCCGACCGGCGGACCCTCTTCGATCGTCTCGGGGTCGGCCGCTCCGGCGAGCGGAAGATCGAGCCCGCGCCGGAGCCGGAAGCGCGCGGAACGCGGTAGGATCCGGCCTCCGATGCCGCCGCGATCCTCACCGGACACGCGCGATGCCTCCGACTCGCGGGCCTCCGGCGAGGCCCCCCCCGGCTGGCCCTCGGATGCGCTGCGCGCGGACGTCGTCCGCCGCTCGCTGCGCGTCGCGCTGGTCGTGGGCTCGCTGCTCGTCGCGATCAACCACGGGGATCACCTCTTCTCGGGGGACGTGCCCCCGACCGGCTGGCTCAAGATGGCCCTCACCTTCCTCGTGCCCTACGCCGTCTCGACCTACGCCTCGGTCGGCGCGATCCGCAGCGGGCGCGGCCTCTGAGCTTCGGATCAGCGCCCCTTGCGGAGGCGCCGGCCGCGCAGGTGGTCGGCGAAGCAGCGGCATGCGTCGGTCGCGGTGAAGAGGCCCGCGATCCGCTCCCCCTCGGTCACGACGACCGACCCGATCCTGCGCTCCGCCATCTCGGCCAGCACGGCGTCGAGCGGCTCCTCGGGCGCCACGCGGTAGACCTCGAGCGAGCAGACGTCCCGCACGCGCAGTCGATCGCAGAGCTCGCCGGTGGCGCTGTTCGAGGCGAAGGCGATGTCGCGGTCGGAGAGGATCCCGACCAGCCGGTCGCTCTCGGTGACCGGGAGGTGGCGGATCTCGAAGTCGATCATCAGGTCCTGCGCCACGCGCACCGGGGCGTCGATGTCGACCGTGCGCGGAGTGGCCGTCATCACCGAGCGGATCGGGGGGGTCTGCGCCATCGCGCGAGCGAGACTATCATGTTGCGGTCCCCCCCGGCGACGAGACGGCGGTGAACGCGGAAGTCGAGACTCGATACGGGCGCATCCGGGGCAGCGAGTCGGGGGGAGTCCGCTCCTTCCGCGGCGTGCCGTATGCCGCCGCGCTGATTGGCTCGCGGCGCTTCCTTCCTCCCGAGCCGCCGGAGCCCTGGACGGGGACCCTCGAGGCCACACGGCCGGGCCCGAGCGCGCCGCAGTTCTCGATGCCGGTCTTCCGCTGGATCAACCTCTCCGGTGGGCGGCCGGGCTACGACTGCCTTTCGCTCAACCTCTGGACCCCGGGCCTCGACTCCGCCCGGCGCCCCGTGCTGGTGTGGATCCACGGCGGCGGCTTCCTGGTCGGGTCCGGCTCGACCCCCGTCTACCGCGGGCACGACCTCGCGCTGCGCGGCGACGTGGTCGTGGTGACCATCAACTATCGCCTCGGCGCGCTCGGCTACGCCCACCTCGGCGCCGTCCTCGGCGACGGCTTCGCGTGGAATCTCGGCGTTCGCGACCAGATCGCCGCCCTCGAGTGGGTGCGCGACCACGCGGAGCGCTTCGGCGGCGACCCGGACAACGTGACGGTCTTCGGGCAGTCGGCGGGCGGCATGAGCGTCGCGGCCCTCCTCGCTGCGCCACGCGCCCGGGCGCTCTTCCACCGGGCGATCTGCATGAGCGGAGCGGGCGATCACGTGCTCGACCCCGATGCCGCGCGGCGCGTGGCGGGGGCCTTCATCGAGGCGCTCGGCGGGCCGCCGCCCTCCCACGAGGCGTTGGCCCGGATCCCCGTGGAGCGCATCCTGCGGGCGCAGCTCGAGGTGATGAACCGGATGTCCGACCTGCGGCAGCTGATGGTCTTCCTGCCGGCGGTGGACGGCGACCTGATCCCGGAGCAGCCGCTCGCGGCGCTGCGCCGGGGCGCTGCGGCGCGGATCCCGATCCTCACCGGCACGACGCTCGAGGAGTGGAAGCTCTTCCGTCTCGTCGACGGGGGCATCGGTCGCTTCCAGTGGGCCGACGCCGACCGGCTCTTCGCCGAGGTGCTCTCGGTTCTGCCGGGTGCTCCGGATGGGCGCACCGCCCGGCGGCAGTTCCGGGAGGCACTCGGCCCACGATCCGCCGCCCGCAATCCCTACGGCGTGTGGAGCGCGTTCCAGACCGCCCGCGTCTTCCACCACGCCTCGGCGCGTCTGGCCGAGGCCCAGCACGCGGGGGGCGGTCGCGCGCACAGCTACCTCTTCACGTGGCGGCACCCCGCGTTGCGACGATCCCTCGGAGCCTGCCATGCCCTCGACATCCCGTTCGTGTTCGGGTCGACCGCGCATCCGCTGGCCCGTCCGCTCACGGGGATCAGCGCCGTCGCGCCGCGCCTCTCGCGACGGATCCAGCACTCCTGGATCCGCTTTGCGCGCGACGGCGAGCCGGGCCACGTGCAGCTTCCCCCGTGGCCGCCCTACGAGCCCGAGCACCGCAGGACGATGATCCTGGGCCGCGAGTGCACGCTCGCCGACGCCCCGCTCGAGGCCGAGCGCCGGCTGCTCGAGCGCTGGACCGCGGGCGGCTCCGTCGCGCTACCTCCAGAGGAGGCGGGCGAGCCCGCCGCGTAGGCACTCCGGCCCGCCGCAGCGGATGCGGGACCGCTCGTCGTGATCGCGCAACGATGGGGGCGAGAGGCCGGAGCCAGCCGTACAATCGAAGCGCATGAGCAGCGAGCCCGGACGCGCGGCGGGTCGGAGCAGCTTCACGGCCATCGTGGAACGCGAGGGCGACGGCTACGTGGCCCTGTGCCCCGAGCTGGACGTGGCGAGCCAGGGCGCCTCCGTCGTGGAGGCCGCCGCGAACCTGCGCGAGGCCGCCCTGCTGTTCCTGGAGAGCGCCGACGCCAGCGAGGTCGAGCAGCGCCTGCACGGCGAGGTCTTCGTCACCCGGCTCGACCTCGCGCGTGCCTAGACTCGGCACCCTTTCCGGTCGCGAGGTCTGCCGCATCCCCGAAGCCCACGGCTTCCGCGCGAGCTTGCTGCGTGAGGTGCACGCACCTGAACTTTTGTACACATTGATCATGTACAGGGGCGCTGCTAGTCTGGCTGCGTGAAGCTCGTCGTACGAGGTTTGAAGGGCTTCCAATGGGACGAGGCGAACTGGCGCAAGTCGGAACTGAAACACGGCGTCGCAGCGGCCGAGGCGGAGGAGGTGCTTCTCAACGATCCCGTCTGTCAGGTCGACGAGCGGCATTCTCGGGCCGAGCAGCGCTACCTCGCGCTCGGCGTGACGAACGACCGGCGTCACCTCCTCGTGGCGTTCACCGTCCGCCGCAGCGTCGTCCGGGTGATCTCGGCCCGACCGATGAGCCGAAGGGAGCGGGCCGCATATGAAGAAGCGAAGTAGGAAGGCAAGCGACGCCGATGTGGCGTCGTACTGGCTCGAGCACGACAGCACAGAAGAGGTCGACTGGTCGCAGCCGGGCGTGCGACTCGAGTTCGACCCCGCGGTGGAACGGCCGACGCGCTCCGTAACGGTGCGACTGCCGCGGCGTCTGGTGCAGGAGCTGCGCGTTCTCGCGAAGGACCGCGACGTCCCGTACCAGTCGCTGCTCAAGATCCTGCTCGCGGAGAAGGTCGCGGAGCTGCGGCGGAAGCGCGCGAGCTGAACACCGGGTGGAACCCGCCCGATCGAACACGCCCGACTGGAGCACGGCGGCGTATCCTATTCGGCGTGAGCAGCCCTGTCGACGGCGGGCCGTGCGTGAGAGGTAGCAGATGAGCTGCGGAAGCTGCGGCACCGCCAACGCCGCTGGCTCGAAGTTCTGCGCTGAGTGCGGCGCGCGTTTGACGGCTGCCTGCGTCCGCGCATCGGAGTCCTTTTCGCGGCGGCTTGGGCGCTCTCTACCCGCGGGAGTTGACGGAACCTCCCTACTCGGACGGAGGATGCCCGCTCATGCGGACCATCCTCATCCGCACGACCTGTCCGTACTGATCGCGGAGCGGGGCGTCCTGGTGCGTTGGGAAGCGGCTCCGCCTGTCCCGCCACCCCGAGGCGGACGCGCTCGACGATCTACGCGCGCCGCCTCCGGTACCGGCACAGGAGCGGCGGGAGCACGAACACCAGCTCGAAGCCGAGGCCGCAGGCAGGCGGCACCGTGACGATCGAGTCGCAGCCCTCGAACGGCGTCCCATCGAGCAGCTCGCCCGTGACGCACGCCTCCGTGTCCCCGTAGGCGATGCCGGCCTCCTCGGTGCGGAAGTAGGCGAGCAGGTCGTCTACGCGATCGCGGTTGGCATCCTTGACGTGCGGGCCACTCCGGTGCGCTAGAGACGCGCCGCTGGGACCGAAGGCCAGCGTCGTCACGTCCACGTCCGTCACGTCGAAGGTGTCGCAGCCGAGGATCGCCACCGGAATCACGCCGCGGCTCATCGGGTTGACGGGGTTGAGGTCGCTGCCCGGCTTGATGTCGACGCT
>Ga0214473_10003151_pt1 | contig 20108 bp, 13 predicted proteins | sample RVTome_7_FD_203509 | JGI IMG/M metagenome (GOLD analysis project Ga0214473, IMG submission 203509) | Soil microbial communities from uranium-contaminated site in the Upper Colorado River Basin, Wyoming, United States - RVT98D197 | ecosystem: Environmental > Terrestrial > Soil > Contaminated >... | reverse complement strand
TCGTCGATGTAATTCACCATCAGGCCGATCTGGTCGCAGTGACCGGCCAGCATCACCCGCGGCGTCCCCTTGGGGTTGAGCGCGCAGATCACGTTGCCGTGAACGTCCGTTTCGATCTGGTCGGCGAACGCCTTCATCCGCCGGCGCACCAGTCGCTGCACGGGTTGCTCGAAGCCGGACGGCGACGGCGTTTCCTGAAGTGACTTAAGGAACTCGTAGGATTCCTTCCTCATGGTCGATCCTTCCGTGTCGGGGATTCACTTCCTTGGATGTTAGGGCGCTTGCCGGCGCCAGGCGATAAGCCGAATGCGGCGTAGTGTATGACGTGCGCCGCGGCGCCTCAAGGCGCGGGCTGGACCATGCCAAGGACGATTGTAGAATACGGAGTATGACCGCCAACGAAATCCTCGAACTCCAGAGTCGACGCCCCTTCGAGGGGTTGCGCCTCTACGTTTCGGACGGCGCAACCTGCGAGGTACGCCACCCGGAACGCATGGTGGTGACGCGCACCCTGGTCCATATGGCGTTGTCTCCCGGCAAAGACGGGGTGCCGGAGCGCTCCGCCTATTGCGACCCCGTACACATCACGCGCATCGAACCGCTCAAGAACGGGTCCCGGAAGGACGGCGCAAAGAAGCATCGGTAAGAATATCAGGCCCGTTTTCCGAAAACGACACGAGTTGGGTTTGGAAACGGCTGCGAGACTCATGCTCGTTATCGCCGAGACGATTTCTTCTTTCGTGTGGCTTTCGCGCGTCGGCGCCCCGCGGCTCGTTCGGATTCCGTCACCACGGCCATCCGCCTTCGACCTCCGCCCATCTGCGACGCCTTGAGCCAGCAATCCCGCGCCTTTTCCATGGCCACGCCGAGCAGACTGTCCTTCGGATAACGTCCCGCCGCGTCTCGCTCTCCCGCCGGCACGCCCGTCAGAATCTCCAGCGCCTGCTGCACCGTCTGCACAGCGTAAACGCTGAAACGACCCGCCCTACAGGCCTCGATGACGTCTTTGCGGAGCATCAAATCCCCCGCGTTGCTATGCGGCACGATCACCCCCTGCGTTCCGGTCAACCCGGCGTCACAACAGGTATCGAAAAACCCTTCGATTTTTTCGTTGACCGCCCCGATGGCCAGCAGATGCCCCATTTGATCGATAGCCCCGGTGATGGCCAGGTCCTGGCGTATCGGTATCCCGGTCAGCGCGCTGAGCAGGCAACCAATCTCCGCCCCCGACGCCGAATCCCCGTCAATTGCCCCGTAGCTTTGTTCAAACGCGACCGATGCGTCGAACGCCAGCGGATGATCCGTACGCAACAATGACCGCAATAGTCCGCCGAGAATATAAAACCCTTTCGTGTGAATCGCCCCGCTCAGTGCCGATTCACGCTCGATGTTGATGACCCCCGCCGAGCCCGGTCCGATCGTGGCCGTGATCCGCGTCGGAAAACCGTAGATCATCGGACCCGCCTGAATCACCGCCAGCCCGTTGATCTGCCCTACGACGCTCCCGCCGGTCTCGACGCGAATCGTCCCCTCGGCCACGTACTCACGGAACTTCCGCGCCGGAAGATCCGCGCGGCGTTTGCCGCGACGAACCGCCGCGGCGACGTCCTCCGCCGTCACCGCTCTTTGTCCTTCCCGCGACGCGATAAACGCCGCCTCCCGGGCGATATCCGCCAGCCGCCCGAACCGCGTCGTCAACTTTTTCTGATGCGACGCGATCCGGGCCCCATGTTCCACCAGAGACGCCACCGCCGTCTTGTCGAACGGCGGCAGCTTCTCCTCGCAGGCGATGCGGGCGAGCACGGCCGCGTAGTGCCGGATGCCCTGTTCGTCGCGGGGAATCACGGTGTCGAAATCCGCCAACACCTTGAACAACCGCGGGAAGTTGGGCTCAAACGCGTCGAGTAACGCGTACGTATCGGGATCGCCAAGCAAGACCACCTTGATGTTCACGTCGATGGGTTCCGGACGGAGTGTGGGCATCCAGCCGACCATGGGATGGTCCGGCGGCGTAATCTCCAACTGCCCGGTGCGCAGCACCCGCACCAGCGCTTTCCACGCCCCCGGCTCTCCGAGTACGTCCTGATCCTCAAGGATCAAATAACCGCCGTCCGCGCGCAAGAGCGAGCCGGCGCGAATCCCCATGTGGCTGGCCCGCGGTTCGCCTCCCGGCGTGTAGTCAAAGTCGATCGTCCCCAACAAGCTGCGCACGCTCGCGCTATTCTCCACAATGATCGGGCAGCGACCGTCCGGTCCGCGCTCGCACACCACGTTGACCCGATAGGTCCGGCTGAAGTCTTCGCCATTCTCCGACGGCGTCAGCCGGTTTTTCACCACATCCTCGATCAGTTCCCGCAGAAACGTCGCCACCTCCTTCTGCGGAAACTCCAACTCAATCTCCCGGATGATTCGCCCCAGCACGCTTCTCGCGGCGTTCTCCAACAACTTGGCCACCGCCTCGTCGTGCTCACGCCGAACCTCGTTGGCCTTTTCACTTACCGCCACCAGTTGCGGCTCGAACTTCGCATACGCCTCTTTTTTCTTGTGAAACGACTCGTCATCGACCTTGCCCTGCTGGTGGAGATGTTCAAATTCTTCGGGCGGCATCGGGTTGCCGTCATGAAGCGGAAAAATCACCGCCTGCACGATGGGACCCGCCTCGATGTTCACCACCGCCAGTCCCGCCTCCTGCAACGCCTGCTGTAACGGCTCCACAATCGCCTTGAGTTTGGTTTCGCTGCTCTGCTTCAACGCCGCCCGCCGGGCATTCACGCTTTCCGAAGAAAGCGCCGACCGCAGATTGTCGCGGACAAAATCGGCCAGCCTGTCGATCCGCCGCCGAAACTCCGATCCGCGCTCCGCCGGAAGCGAAATCAATCGAGGCCGATCCGGCTGTGAAAAATTATGTACATAGCAGCGGTCCTTCGTCTCCGGGCAGAACGGGTGGATTTCCTGAAGCAGCCGATGCACCAGCGTGAGCCGACCCGTGCCCGTCAACCCGCGAACGAAGATGTTCTGACCCGCCGCCGACGTGGACAACCCGAAGCGCAAGGACTCCACCGCGTTATCCTGGCCAATGATACCGCTGACCGGCTCTATATCCGCAGTCGTCTCAAACGGAATGTCTTTCGGATCACATATCCAACGAAGCGAATCAGGGAAAATGGGGGAGACCGTCACGGCGGTTGGGGCCCGATGGCGAATCAGTCGGCTCTTGGCCATAAAGTACTCCTAGAACGCCCAATCATCCGGAATAAACGGTGAGCCTACTCGACGATCGTCCCGTCGCCAATTTAAGCCTCCTCTATGGCGGCCAACGAGCGGATCTCTGTTCTATAGGGACCTCGCCACATGACCGGTCCGTCGGATTCCGTCGAAATGGCGTTTGCCCCACCGGGCATCGACCGTGTTTTCTTATGCCGAATCCTTCGTATTCCGAATCCTTGACCACATTCCCAGGCGAATGATCGCATTCGAGCGCTTTTGAAGGGATTCGGCCCTTCCACTGGCATGGAGTTTGCCAGGTTTGAATATCGGGTCGTCGTTGACTCGCCTGGGCCACGGCTTCCCGTGAGGGCGCCGTCGCCGACCCTGTATAGCCCCTGGGAGACTGACCTACATCAAGTGGAAGACCGAGACCATGACCGAACTGGTGATTTTCGGACGCGGCGGACAGGGCGGGGTCACTCTTGCCAAGCTCATCGCCCAGGCCCATTTCCTACGTGGTCAGTTCGTTCAGGCCTTCGGCGTCTACGCCGCGGAACGCTCCGGCGCGCCCCTCCAGGCGTTCGTCCGAATCGACGATTCCGAAATCACCAATAGCAACCAGATTCGCGAGCCCGATCACGTCGTCGTCCTCGATCGCACCTTGATCGGTCCCCGGATCCTGGCAGGGTTGCGTCCCGGCGGTTGGATCATACTCAATAGCGCCGACTACCCGGAGGCCTTTGTCGAGCGATTCCCCGGACGACCCCTCGCCACCGTGGATGCCACGGCCATCGCCATCGCGCACGGGCTGGGCACAAAAACCGTACCCATCGTCAATACCACCATGTTCGGTGCGACGTCGAAGGTGCTGGGTATTTCCTTCGATGACGTCGAACACGCCCTTCGTGAAATCAAGCTCGGCGGCGCCAATATCGAGGCCGCCCGTCGCGCCTACGAACAAGTGCGCATGCAAGAGCTTCCCGGCGCGGCGACGTTGGTCCCTCCCTTGACTCCCGGCGACCACGTCGTGGGCTTGCTCGACGACGAGGTGGGCGCCCCGCCTTCTCTGAAGACTGGTTCCTGGGCGACGCGCCGGCCTCATCGGCAACGCCTGACGCCGCCCTGTAATCACGCCTGCCCCGCGGGAAACGACGTGCAGTCCTTCGTCGCCGCGGTCACGGAAGGGCGACTCGACCGCGCGCTTCATACCCTGTTGCAAACGTCTCCGTTCCCCGGGGTGTGCGGCCGCGTGTGCCCCGCGCCCTGCATGGAGGCCTGCAACCGCGGCACCTTCGATGAATCCGTCAACGTTCGGGAGCTCGAACGCTACGTCGCCGATCACGGACACCGCGAGATCGCGGATCACTCCTGGCGCGACGAACGAGTGGCGGTCATCGGTTCAGGACCGGCGGGGTTCAGCGCCGCCTATCAACTCGCCCGGCTGGGATACTCGATTACCCTCTTTGAGGCCGGCGACGAACTCGGCGGCGTGATGCGCACCGGCATTCCGGCCTACCGTCTTCCGCGAGATCGATTGGACCGCGAGATCGAGTTCATCCTCGACCACGGCGTGGAAACGCGCCTTTGCCATCGCGTATCGCGCGCGGAATTGATCGACCTATCCCGTGAATTTTCAGCCTTGTTTCTGGCGACCGGTCTTCAAGAGACGCGAGCGCTCGATCTGTCCGTCGAACGGGGCGGTTCCGCCGATCGCATCGAGCAAGGCATTGATTTCCTCGACCGCGCCCGCCGCGGGCTGGTCAAACTGAACGGTGAGCGCGTCACCGTGGTCGGCGGGGGCAACACCGCCATCGACGCCGCCCGAAGCGCCCGCCGTCTTGGGGCGAGCCAGGTGCGCATCGTCTATCGCCGGTCGCGCAACGAAATGCCCGCCATTGCCGAGGAGATTGACGCGGCCATCGGAGAAGGCGTCGCTATCGACGAACTGGTCTCACCGCTCCGCTTACGGACGAACGGCGTCCACGCCCTCCTGACCTGTCAACGAATGCGCCTCGGTGAACCGGATGAATCCGGCCGCGCCCGACCGGTCCCCGAAACCACCGAAGACGCATTCTTCGATATCCCCTGCGATCGCGTCGTCCTCGCCTTGGGACAATCCCCCGATCTATCGATCCTCCCCGAGGGCTGCGAAATCCGCGACGCGGGAGCGTTGTTGGGTTTGATCGCCTCCCCGGTTTTTTGTGGAGGCGATCTAGCTGCGAATGAAGGGACTGTCGCCGCCGCCATCGGCGGCGGACGCCGCGCCGCCTTCCACATTCATCGCACCTTGACGGGCGAGGACTTCCTGGCCGCGGAGGAGGCGCCGATCGCCGAACCGCAGGTCATTGCCGCTCATCTATTCACCCACTCTCCGCGGCGTCGCGGCGGTGTGATCGCTCCCAGCAAGCGCCGTCACAGCTTTGACGAGGTCCATACCGGCTGGGAAAACGACGGCTTGCATCATCACGCGCACGAGGAGGCCTCGCGCTGCTTCAGTTGCGGCGTTTGTAACGCATGCGACCGTTGCGTGGAACATTGCCCGGAGGCCGTCCTGCGACTGGACGCCGACGGTTATCGGTTTGATTACGACTATTGCAAGGGTTGTGGGCTGTGTGCGACGCAATGCCCCCGCGGCGTCATTTACATGGCGGAGTTGTGAACCGGCTACGAAGGAACAGAATAAGTGACCCTAAATGGGCAGCTTGGCAGGAGTAGCTTTCAATGCGTCGTTCTCGATTGTTTGGCGTTGAGACTATCGTACCAGTATGGCCAGGGTACCTAGGTGACGGGATGAACGCTCGTTATTTCACAATCGGACTGCTTGTCGGAGGCATCGCCGTTACCGTATGGTTTACGGCAGCCCCCTATCTAAACCCTCGGGCAATCACCGCGGAATATTGTAGGAATCCTGCGCTGGTGGAGACTCTCCCCGGCTGCGATTTCTATCAACTTCGAGACCGTGGTGAAGTCTTTGCTTTGATTACTGTCGATAAGTCCGGAGTAAAGAGCATTCTACTGGCTCCCCCCAATGACCCTCACCATTTATCCGTCGATAGGAATCAGACTTCTATGCTTGGAACACTAACCGTGGATCTGGTTGATCCCGCGAGCCCGTACGGTGCGCGTGAGACAACGATGGACAATGACTTCGACGGCGTCCCCAATGCAAGGATGAACTGGGAGAGCAAGGAGTTCCTAGAGCTCCATGATATCACTTGGCGGCCGAAAACAACTTGCGAAGTCAATGGTGATGGGAACGTACCGTTCAACGCAGCATCGAACAAGTATGCGATAGCGGAGTCGGAGGAATAATATGCCACGTGCACTCGTAACCGGGAATCATGCCGCAGGACACGCCCTGGCTCTGGCCGGAGAGGCCAATCGCATCGCCCGCGGCTGCTGCGGCGGGGCCTACCCCATCACTCCGCAGACGGAGATCATCGAGTTCCTCCGCGCCTTCCCCTTCACCAAAGGCCGCATCATCCCCGTCGAGTCCGAACACAGCGCCATGGGCGCGTGCATCGGCGCCTCCCTTGCCGGCGCACGGGCCTTCACCGCCAGCTCTTCCAACGGCCTGGCCTACATGGTCGAGAACATTTTCGCCGCCGGTTACTACCGACTCCCCATCGTGCTCATCGCCGTCAACCGCACCCTCGGCCCCCCCTGGAACATCTGGGTCGACCAGGGCGACAGCCTCATGTTCCGCGACGCCCCCTGGATCCAGTTCTACGTCGAATCACACCAGGACCTCGTCGACACTATCTTGCTCGCGTTTCGCGTGGCCGAGGATCAACGCGTTTTGCTCCCCGCCGCCGTGGCCTTGGACGGCTTCGTCACGTCCCATGCCCAGATGGTCGTCGATCTGCCCGATCAGGAATCGGTCGATCGTTTCCTGCCGCCATGCCGCGTCCCCCATCGTTTGCGCTACGACCATCCCGCCACCGTCGGCGGTTTGACCTGGCCGCGGGAAACCCAGCGTCACCGACGCGATTTGCAGGAGGCAATGGACTGTGTGCCGGAAGTGCTGGCCGAGGCCATCAACGAGTTCGAGGCCGTATTTGGCCGACGCCCCGTCGGCGCCCTTACCGCGGAACAAACCCAGGACGCCGACGAAGTCCTGATCGCCTGCAACACCATGGCGCAGACCCTGCGAAACGTGGTCGCCGACCGGCGAAAACGCGGCGAGAACGTGGGCATGATCCGGCTCAAGATGTTCCGGCCCTTCCCGCGCGAAGCGTTGCGAACCGCCATCGGTTCCGCCGTGCGCGTCGGCGTGCTGGACCGCAACCACTCGGCGGGCTCCGGCGGCATCTTCTGGCAGGAAGTCGCCGCCACCCTGCAAGCCCGTCCCGACGTCCTCGTTCAGGATTACCTCGTGGGACTCGGCGGGGGCGACGTCACACCCGAACATGTGAGCGAGATTGTGGATGACCTTCGCCGGCGCGAATCATCCGGCGAACCCCTCTGGCAGGAGGCCGCGCTATGACCGCCACGGTTACCAAGGTACAGTCAAACGGCCAATGTGTAGTTCTCCGCCCCGGCAACACCAACTGCGCGGGATGCGGCATGTCCCTGGGACTCCAGTGGCTGGAACAGGCCCTCGATCATGAACCGGTCACCCTGGCCATTCCGGCTTGTTGCGGCATCGTCACCGCCGGCGCCTTTCCCACCAGTGCCTACGGCGTCCCCGTCGCCGCCACCACGTTTGCCAGCTCTCCGGCGGTCGCCAGCGGCATCGCCACGATTAACAATCTCAACGGGGACGATCATCCCGTGATCTGCTGGGCCGGAGACGGCGGCACCTACGACATCGGCATCGCCACCCTCTCCGCCGCCGCCGAACGAAATGAAAACATGATCTACATTTGCTACGACAACGAAATCTACGGCAACACCGGCGGGCAACGCAGCAGCGCCACCCCGGAAGGCGTCGCCACCACCACCAGTCCGAAGGGAAAAACCGAACCCAAAAAGGACATCATGGCCATCATGGCCGCCCACCGCATCCCCTATGCCGCGACGCTTTCTCTGGCCCACCGAGAAGATTTTTTCCGAAAGGTGCGAACCGCCCGGCAGACCAAGGGTTTTCGTTTCCTGTTGATGCTTTCCCCCTGCCCGACCGGATGGAAATCGGAACCGGAAGAAGGCGTGGACCTGATCCGCTGCGCCGTCGGCTGCGGCATCTTTCCCGTGTACGAGGTCTTCGACGGCGAGCGATACCGCATCAACGTCCGTCCCGACGGTACCCCGATCGAGCACTATGCCGATCATCAGCGCCGCTACAAAAGCGTGTGCCTCGACAAAACCTTCCTCGAACGAAGCATCGCAGTGCAATGGCGACGCCTGACGGCGCTCGAAAGCATGTTCCCCGCCGACAAGGAGACCTTATGACCGTGGAACTGCTCATGGGTGACGAAGCCGTGGCACTCGCCGCGATCCACTCGCGAATCGGCGGCGCTTTCTCCTATCCCGGCACGCCGGCCACGGAGATTTTCGAGTTCATCGAAGCCCGATCCCTTGCTAACGGGGCGGTCTCTGCGCGCTGGTCCGCCAATGAAAAAGTCGCCTACGAAGCCGCCCTGGGCATGTCCTACACCGGAAAGCGGGCCCTCGTCTCCATGAAGCACGTCGGCCTCAACGTCGCCGCAGACCCCTTCATGAGCTCCTCCCTGACCGGCGCCAACGGCGGCCTGGTCGTCGCCGTCGCCGACGACCCCGGCATGCATTCCTCCCAGAACGAACAGGACACCCGCTTCTACGGTTTCTTCGCCCAAATCCCCCTGTTCGAGCCTTCCCATCAACAGGAGGCCTACGACATGACCCGTGAGGCCTTCGAGCTTTCCGAGCGCTTTCAAACGCCCGTCATCATCAAGCTGGTCACCCGCCTCGCCCACAGCCGCGGTGCGGTTCAAGATCGACCGCCCGCCGAACCGACCCCGCGGAGCCGGGCCACGAACTGGCGCGAATGGACGCTCCTGCCGGTCAACGCCCGAAAACGATTCCAGCGCGTTCTCGAATTGCAGCCCGCCTTCCGCGACTACACGGAACGTTGTCCCTTCAATCAGCTCGACAAACGCGGACCGCTGGGCATCATCGCCTCCGGCCTGGGAATGAACTACCTGAAAGAAGCCGTCGGTGAGCGCCACGATTATTCGATCCTCAAAATCGGGGCTTACCCCTTTCCGCGAAGACTGATCCGCGAAATCGTCGATCACTGCACCACCATCACCCTCATCGAGGAAGGCTATCCGCTGATCGAGAGACAACTCCTCGGTTTACTCGGCCTCCCCGGAAAGAGAATCCGCGGCAGGCTCGACGGCACGGTCCCCCCACAAGGGGAATTAACCGTTGACGTCGTTCGTCGCGCCCTCGAACTGCCGGTGCACGACACCCGTCCCCCCTTGAGGGATGTCCCCGCGCGCCCTCCGCAGCTCTGTCAGGGTTGTCCCCATTGCGATACCTTCAAAACCATCATTGACGCCGTCGATCAGGACGTGAGTCCTTACTTCTTCAGCGACATCGGTTGCTACTCCCTTGGCGCTTTGGAGCCTTACAACGCCGTTGATACGTGCGTAGACATGGGCGCTTCGATCGGCATGGCCATCGGGGCCGCTCGTGCCGGCGCCCATCCGGTGATCGCCACCATCGGCGATTCCACCTTCATTCACTCCGGCATGACTGCGATCATCGAGGCCGCCCACAACGACCTCAACATGACCGTGGTGATTTTGGATAACGCCCTGGTGGCCATGACCGGCGGACAGGAAGTCTTCGCCACCGGAGACAAGCTGCTGGACATCCTTCGCGGTTTAGGCGTGAAGGAGGATCATCTGATCCGTATCGAACCTCTGTCAAGAAGCGCGGAGGACAACAAGCGAATCATGAAACAGGAGATCGATCACCGGGGGCTGTCCGTGATTGTCGCGCAACGCCCCTGTATTCACGCGAAACGCCGTGGTTAGCCGTGCCGGGCCACGGTTGGTGTGTGGCGCCGCGTTCGACTGGTGCGGCGCGCCGCGGGCGAACTGACAAGACTGAAGTAAGAAGTGAGAAGACGGAATTGAGAAACCGATCGTGCATTCGGCATCTGGTTTGGTTTCACACTTCTGACTTCTCTCTTCTCACTTCCTGATTCGTCGCCTGACTCACATAGGATTTTGGAGCCGTTCCCATGAACTTCAACCTCATCCTCGCCGGCGTCGGCGGTCAGGGCATCCTCACCATCGCCCACCTGATCTCCCGGGCCGCCATGCGCCTTGAACTCAGCGTCAAACAGTCCGAAGTCCACGGCATGAGCCAACGCGGCGGCGCCGTCCAGTCCCATGTCCGATTCGCCGATCACCCCGTCTACAGCGATCTGATCCCGCTCGGCGAGGCCGACATGGTCCTCGCCGTCGAGCCGCTCGAAGCCCTTCGCTATGTCGAATACGTTCGCGAAAACGGCATCATCGTGTCCGCCGGCGCCCCTCTCGTGAACATCCCCAATTATCCTCCGATCGAAGAGGTCCTCGATCGCATCGCCTCGTTCGGGGATCACGTGATCGTAAACACCGCTCGACTCGCCCGACTCGCCGGTTCCGCCCGAGCGGAGAACATGGTCATGCTGGGCGCCGCCGCCTGCTGCATGAAACTGCCCCATACCGATTGGGACGCCCTCATCAACGATGCGTTCGCCTCCAAAGGCGAACGCATCGTCGAATCCAACCAGCGCGCCTTTCAACTCGGGTTCAACGCCGCTCGGCTCTTTCGCGATGCCCTGGAACAGGGCCTTACTTCGCCGGCGATCCGCCAATGGCTCGATGCCTGCGAACCCGCCGTGTTGTCGGACCCACACTCGATATTCCGTCCGTCGCTCGAGGTCGCCGCGCAACCCAAAGCCCTCACCGAGGCCGAAGTCGCCGCCCTGGATCAGATTTTCTCACGACTACGCGGCGAAAACCGCCCCCAGCTTTACGAACAGGAAGTCTACGCCATCGTTGAATTGGTCGGAGGACTCCTTCCTCCCCGCCACGAGTTCATCCCGATGTTTCAACGCATCGACCCCGAAACGCTGAACCGCTTCCCCGGCGACCGCGTCGTCCTCAAGGTCGTTTCGGCGGAAATCGTACACAAGAGCGACGCCGGCGGCGTCCTTTTTGTTCGCAAAACCGCCGATGAAGTCAATCACGGCATCCACCGGCTCTCCGCCCGATCGAAAGAAAACGGCGTCGAACTTGCCGGCGTTCTCATCGTCGAATGCGTCGAGCACGATCACCATGCCCTCGGCGGCGAACTCTTTGTCGGCATCCGCGCCACCCGGGAATTCGGACCCGTCATCGCCGCCGGCTTAGGCGGCATCGACACCGAATTCCTCGCCGAACGGATGCACCGCGGACTCGCCGTCGCCAAGGCCCCCGTCGGAAGTCTCACTCCCGAGGCCTTTCTCGACATGTTCAAGAACACCGCCGCCTACGACCTCATCACCGGAAACGTACGTGGACACGAGCGCATCGTTCACGACGGCGAATTGCTCCGTTGTTTCCGCGCCTTCATGGCCGTCGCTCGCCGTTTCTGTCAGCCAGACGAAAACGGCGTCGGCCTGACCGAACTGGAAGTTAACCCCTTCGCCTTCGTCCGCGGACGCATGATCCCCCTCGACGGCCGAGGCCGATGCGATCTGTTGCCGACGCCGGCCCCTCCGCGTTCCCCCATGCGCGTCCGTGACCTGCTGGAACCGAATTCCATCGCCGTCGTCGGCGTCTCCGCCAAACGCGCCAACTTCGGGCGCATTATCATGAACAACATCCAGGAATGCGACTTCCCCAAGAACCGCCTCTACATCGTCAAGACGGATGCCACCGAAATCGACGGCGTCCCCTGCGTCAAATCCATCGCCGATCTCCCCCAAGCCGTTGATCTTCTCGTCGCGGCCGCCGGCGCCGAACACGCCCCCGCCCTGGTCCGCGACGTCCTCGAAACCAAGGTCCAGGGGCAACCGTGTTGCTCATCCGTCATACTCATCCCCGGCGCCCTCGGTGAAAAAGAGGGCACCGCCCACATCCAGACCGAGCTGAAAGACCTCATCGCCTCCGCCCGCGCGCGCGGACTGGAAACCCCCGTCTTCCTCGGCGGAAACTGCATGGGCGTCCGCTCCCGTCCCGGCGGGTACGACACTTTTTTCGTCCCCAAGAACAAACTCGACCCCCGACGCAACGCCCCCGCCAAACGCGTCGCCCTGGTCTCCCAGAGCGGCGCCTTCATCATCACCCGCCTGAGCAACCTCGAATTCCTCGACCCCGCCCTCAGCATCTCCCTGGGAAACCAGGTTGATCTCACCGTCTCCGACTTCGTGCACGTCCTCGCCCGCCGCGACGACATCGACTGTGTCGGCGTCTACATGGAAGGCTTCAACGACCTCGATGGCCTCGAATTCCTCCGCGCCGTCGAACACGCCACCCATGCCGGCAAAGTCGTCGTCTTTTACAAAGCCGGACGCACTCCGGCGGGACGCACCGCCGCCCAAGGCCACACCGCCTCCCTCGCCGGCGATTACGACGTCTGCGACGCCGCGGTCGCCGCCGCCGGCGCCATCGTCACCGAGACCTTCAAGGAATTCGAACAACTGCTCGAACTGGCGACCGTCTTGCACGGCAAGACCGTACGAGGCCGCCGACTCGGCATCCTCAGCAACGCCGGATACGAGGCTGTCGGAATGGCCGACGCCGTCAAAGGCGCCCGCTATCGCTTGGACGCTCCGCCCCTCTCCGGAACCATCCGTGATCGTCTTCAGACCGCCCTTGCGCGTTACGGTCTCGATCACCTCGTCAACCCGCGGAACCCGCTCGATTTGACCCCCATGGCCAACGATGAGGCTTATGAAGACTGCATGCGCATCATGCTCGATGCCGAGGAGATCGACGCTTTGATCGTGGGCTGCGTCCCAATGACCCCCCAACTGCTGACCCTGCCCGGCGAGATCGACCATCCGGCGTCCCTGGCCCGCCGCGTCCCCGCAATCTTCCGCGACACGGACAAGCCCCTGGCCTTTGTCGTCGATTGCGCCGAACCCTACGACGCCTTCGCCCGCGCCGTCCGCGCCGCCGGCGTCCCCGTGTTCCGCTCCGCCGATCAGGCCGTCCGCTCCCTGGGCCGCTACCTCTGCCACCGTGTGGAATCCGCCCCCCAATCCTCCGAATTCACGCATTCATCAGCCCGCGACACTGAAATTCGTACCGCCATCCCGGCGCTCCAGGAGAGCGGTTCCCGACGCGTGTGCCTTGGGCCGCACCCTCTTTCTCCCTAAGTTGCCTGCGAATCGGAACCTCAAGCGTCAGCGAAGGGCACACCACAGATCCATTCACCTCCATGATTCCAGCAGCCAACGCGGATCACCCAATGCGGATTAAGGTGAGAAACGGCCCGTGCGACTCATCCCTTAATCACCCCCACCGGCCGCAGCTTCGCCACCTTCTGGCTGATCCCTGCGCGGTGCAGCACGTCCACCACGCGCGTAACGTCCTTGTAGGCATCCGGTTGTTCCTCTTCCAAACCCGTCCGTCCGCGAGCCCTGGCGATCACCCCGCGATCCAGCAGTTCGCGCTTAATGGATCGACCCTTGCTCGCCCGAATGGCCGCTCCTCGCGACATGCGCCGTCCCGCCCCGTGGCACGAACTGCCGAACGTGTGTTCCATGGAACCCGGCAATCCCACCAGCACCCAGCTTGATCGCCCCATGTCCCCCGGTACCAGGACCGGCTGGCCGATCTGCCGATATCGCTCCGGCAATTCCGGGTGCCCCGGCGGGAAAGCCCGCGTCGCCCCCTTGCGATGCACGCAAAGCTCGAGCGTTTTCCCGTCCACCTCATACGGCTCCATCTTGGCGATGTTGTGGGCCACGTCGTACACCAGGTGCATTTGCAATCGCTCCGCCGGCATTTCAAACACCTCCGCAAACGCCTCTCGCGCCAGGTGCGTCATGATCTGCCGATTGGCCCACGCGAAATTCGCCGCGGCGCGCATCGCCCCCAGGTATTGATGTCCCTCCGGCGACTCCACCGGCGCGCACACCAGTTGCTTGTCCGGTAACTCAATACCGTATTTCTTCGGCGTATCCCGGAGCAGCCGCAGATTGTCCTCACAAACCTGGTATCCCAATCCGCGCGAACCCGAATGGATCATCACCGTGATGCACCCTTCCACCAATCCCATCGCTTTCGCGGCCAGCGGATGCTCGATCTTTTCAAGGACCTGCACTTCCATGAAATGATTGCCGCTGCCCAGCGTGCCGCACTGATCCTTCCCGCGGTTGATGGCCGTGTCGGTGACATGATCCGGCCGCGCGTTCGCGATCTTCCCCCCGGCCTCCGTCGCCTCGACATCGCTTTCCCAACCGTACCCGCGCTTGACGACGTAGGGCGAACCCTCCTCCATCAGCTTGACCAGTTCGCTCTTGTTGAACCTGATGATTCCGCCTCGGCCCACGCCGCACGGCACGGTGCGAAACATCGTGTCCACGAGTTTTTCCAAACGCGGCTTCGCGTCCTCCCAGGTGATGTTCGTGCGCAACAATCGCACGCCGCAGTTGATGTCGTACCCCACGCCGCCGGGACTGATGACCCCTCCCTGTTTCGGATCGGTGGCCGCCACTCCGCCGATGGGGAATCCGTAACCCCAATGAATGTCCGGCATGGCCAGGGAGTATTTCACGATGCCCGGCAGCGTGGCGACGTTGGCCACTTGCTCCGCGGCCTGATCTTCTTTCATCGCGGCGATCAACTCATCGTCAGCGTAGATGAGTCCGTCCACGCGCATCGTGGGTTTGTAGGATTTGGGAATGCGCCAGCGACAATCGTCGAGGCGCTCCAGCGGGCCGGTAAATTTTCCGTTGCTCATGGTCAGATATCCAGAATGAAGACGGCCTCGAATCCGTCGGCAGTTCGCTCTACGCTCAACAGATGATAGGTTATCGCCTTGACCTCACGATGAAAAACGCAGCGCTCCGGGTCCAGCGGTTTGCCGATTCCGCCGGCGATGAGGCGCTGATCCGTCAACGTGATAAACTTGACACTCGAAACCACGGCGTGGTCGCTTTCAAAAACGATGAGCAAACGGGTGAGATAATCCTGTAGCAAATTCGCCGTATCGCCGGCGGCAAGATCGAAGGAAACTTGCGAAACGGACGACGCATCGCGGCGTACAGCCAATACACCGATCGCGGCGTACAGGGCCTTGCCGGCGCAGCGGAACAAGTCGGGCAACGTGCCCGCGCGGACGCGAACGCCCATGTCCGCGGTGTGATCGAAGAACTCAAAGCACGACCGCATGATGACTATTAGGCGCGGTTCAGCCGAGGGTTGCAACGAGACGAAACCGAATTCAAAAAACGGTGATCGAAATCATCGGACGATTCGCATTCAGGTTGGGTGATCCGTGGCGCAGCGTAGACCGGTCATCGGCGTGATGGGAGGATCGAAGGCGTCGCCTGATGTGGCCGCCCTGGCCGAACGCCTGGGCGAGTTCATCGCTCAACGCGGCTGGATTCTACTGACGGGAGGCCGGAAACAAGGCGTGATGGACGCCGCGTCGCGCGGCGCCAAGCGTGCCGGGGGCCTCGTCGTCGGCGTGTTGCCGGACACATCCTGGGCCCGCGCCTCGGAACATCTCGACCTGGGCATCCTCACCGGCCTGAAAGACGGCCGGAATCTAATCAACGTCTTGTCCAGCGACGTGGTGATCGCGTGTCCGGGATTCCTGGGAACGCTTTCCGAGATCGTGCTCGCCCTCAAGCACAACAAGCGCGTGATCCTGTTGGGATTTGAACTGGGCGCGGATTTCGAGAAGTACAGGAAACGCGGCCAATTGACTCACGCCGCATCACCCGAAGAAGCGGTCGATCAGGCGGCGGAAGCCTGGCGCGCCTTCTCCTAAGGTCCCATCTGGGACGAAGACGTGACACGCGTTGTCCGTTCGGGTTCAATACGCTGCTTTCGGACCGGGCAGTAAGCAAACCGGTCCGCGAAAGGACCGTGTGCCCTATGGATCGCGACGAGCGCATCCGCATCACCAAGTTGCGGGAGTTGATCCGCGACATTCCGGGGTTTCCTAAACCCGGCATCGTCTTCAAGGACATCACCCCGCTGCTGGCGGATCCCGCGGGATTGTCCCTGTCCGTGGAGTACCTGACCCAGCCGTTTCGACACATGAAGGTCGACTTGGTCGTAGGGGCCGAATCACGGGGCTTCATCTTCGGGACCGCCGTGGCGCGAAATCTCTCCGCGGGCTTCGTCCCGATCCGCAAGCCCGGCCGCCTTCCAGCGCAAACTCACACCGAGTCGTACACCCTCGAATACGGCGTGGACAACGTGGAGATTCACCGCGACGCCATTCAACCCGGGGATCGCGTCCTGATGGTCGACGACTTGCTGGCCACGGGCGGAACCATGTCCGCATGCTGCCGATTGGTATCCAACCTGGGTGGCGAGATCATCGGCATCGCCGTGCTTATCGAACTGTCGTATTTGAACGGGCGCAGCCAGCTTCATCCGTATCCGGTCCATTCCATTCTCGTCTATGATTCGGAAGCATCCGTGGAAACGGAAGCATAGTCCAAACTTGTCCGACAAAGATGGAGTCCGCTATTGCCGATGATTCCGTATAGTTTCCTAGACCGTCTTTTTCGATCCGCCCAGCAAACGAGAAGGCCGCCGCGTTAGCGCGAAATCCGTCATGACCTCGGAAGGTTGGTTAACTCTCGGATGCATCGCGCTGATACTGGGCCTGCTCGTCTTCACGCGCGTTCCGGCGGACGTGGCCTTTCTCGGCGGTCTGACCGTCCTTCTTCTGACCGGCGTATTGAACACCGACCAGGCGCTCGCGGGTCTGGCCAACGAGGGCATGGTCACGGTCGGCGTGTTGTTCGTGATCGTCGCCGGCCTTCGGGAAACCGGTGGGATTCAATGGATCAGTCACAGCCTTTGGGGCCGGCCCCAGTCCTTATTCGGCGCCCAGGCCCGTATGGTCGGCGTGGTCGCGGCACTCAGCGCCTTTCTCAACAACACGCCGCTGGTGGCGATGCTGATTCCCGCGGTCAACGATTGGGCCAAGCGGCATCGCTTCTCCGTATCGAAGTTGATGATTCCTCTCAGTTACGCGGCCATCCTGGGCGGCACGTGCACGCTCATCGGCACCAGCACCAACCTGGTGGTCAACGGTCTGGTGACTGACCACGGACTTGCCCCGCTGCGCATGTTCGACATCTCCTGGGTCGGCCTGCCCTGCGCGGCGATTGGTTGCTTATACATTCTGATTTTCAGCCGCTCCTTGCTCCCGGACCGCAAGCCGGTGTTTACCGAAGTGCGCGATCCCCGCGAATACACCGTGGAGATGCTGGTAGAAGAAGACAGTCCGCTGGTCGGTAAGACGATCGAGCAGGCCGGTCTGCGTCACCTGCCGGGCATGTATCTGGGCGAGATTGAGCGCGAGGGTCAGATTCTCCCGGCCGTCGGTCCCCAGGAACGACTAAGGGCCAAGGACCGGCTGGTGTTCGTGGGCATCGTCGAGTCCGTGGTCGATTTGCAGAAGATTCGCGGTCTGACCCCGGCCACCGATCAGGTTTTCAAGCTGGATTCGCCGCGTGTCAATCGCTGCCTGATTGAGGCCGTGGTGTCCAATAGTTGCCGAATGCTCCATCAGACCATTCGAGACGGCCGTTTCCGCAGTGTGTTCAACGCGGTGGTGATCGCTGTGGCGCGCAACGGAGTTCGGATTCGCAAGAAAATCGGCGACATCGTGCTGCAGCCCGGCGACACCCTGATGTTGGAAACAACGCCGCAGTTCCTAGAGCAGCAGCGAAACTCCCGCGATTTTTTTCTGGTCAGCCGCGTGGAAGGCTCCAATCCCCTGCGGCACGAGAAGGCGTCATTGGCCTTGGGCGTGCTTCTCGCGATGGTGGTGGCGGTTACGTTCGGCTGGCTCAGCATGTTGCAGGGGGCCATGCTGGCGGCGGGTCTCATGCTCGTCGGGCGATGTTGCACGGCCAATCAAGCGCGGCGCAGCGTGGATTGGCAGGTGCTCATCGTGATCGCCGCAGCGCTGGCGCTGGGCAAGGCGTTGGAGACCACGGGCGCGGCATCCGTTATCGCCGAGAAGCTTGGCCGCCTGGCGAAAGGCGACCCGTGGATCGCCCTGGCCGTCATCTATGGCATCACCGTCATGTTCACGGAGCTCATCACCAACAACAGCGCCGCTGCCTTGGTTTTCCCCATTGCGCTGGCCACTGCGGAGCGCCTGGAGGTCAACAGCATGTCGTTCATCGTGGCGGTGATGATGGCGGCCTCGGCCAGCTTCGCCACGCCCATCGGTTATCAAACCAATCTCATGGTGTACGGACCCGGCGGGTATCGATTCACCGATTATTTCCGGTTCGGCATTCCGCTGACCCTGGTGTTGGGGGCGACCGTCGTGCTCCTGGCCCCGCAGGTGTGGCCTTTTCATCCGGCTCCTTGACAGAACGCACCGTTCGTCGATATTGGTTCGCTCCGCTTGATGAAAAGGGGAACGCCGCACCGGGGTTCTTCCGTTCTGGAGCCGGCGGACACGGCGTTGCGCGGTACGCTGAAATTCTCGCGGCGGACGAACGGGCGACGGCGCGATAGCGGGGGTGTAGCTCAGTGGCAGAGCAACGGCCTTTTAAGCCGTAGGTCTTGGGTTCGAGCCCCAACACCCTCAGTCTTGTAAGTTTTTGAAGGCGGGCCACTTACAGAATTTGCGCATTCCGGCGGCTCCATCAATTCTGGTGGTTTTCGCGTCCGGGCGTCCTTTTCAGTCGGTTGCCGGTCTGCAGTGAGTAGAAGCTATCCCAAAACCGTTTTTGGCTCTGTTTTTCACTCGACGCAACTGCGTATTCTCGCTGATTTCGCATTGTCAATCGCACGGTGGATGTCTATGCAAGCGGTTTTGGGATAGCCTCTAGACTCAGACGCCGAGGGAAACCTGAGCCAAACCAAGAAGTATAGTACTGACCGCATCGACGGCCTCGTCCGTCGCATGCACGAACTGGTTCGGGTGCGTCGCGCTGAGGCTCAGTCGCCGGCGCCCCAGACGTCGAGACCGTTAAGACCGCGACCCACAGCATCGCCGCGCGGCGAGCGACGCTTGTCTGAAACAACGACCGCGGCGCGAAGAAGATTGGGGGATGAGGCACACGCCGGTCACTTCGCATCGCGCATCCCCTCCATGACAAGCGTTTGAGCCTCCGGAATCTGCCAGGGCCATGGTCCCGGAGGCGACTCGTCATCGTATTGGGCGCCAAGGTCGATCCACTTTCGGATGAGATCCAGTTGCGCTTCCGACAACATCGGGCCCGGATGCGGTGAGTTGAGGGGGCGATCAAACGGCGCCGGCTGATACTGGGGAGCCAACGGCCGCCCGTAGAGCATCCATAGCAAAGGGCTGCTGCGCGAACGCCTCTTAATTTACGTTCCTCAACATCGAGACGACATCGCCCACCATGTCGCCCACAAAATCGCTGGCGAATTTCAGCGACGGGTCCTCCAACTTCTCTGTCAACTTTGCGATTTCGTCTTCCGTCAGAATGGAACGAGCATAATCGGCCAAAGCGTAGGCGGCCTCGATGAACTCCTTCGCTTCCAGGTCGGTCTTCGGATCGGACAGCGTCAAGTAGTTGACGATCCCGTCGATGAACGCGGCACTGTCGACTTCCGGCGATGCCTCGCCGCCGGATACCAGGTTTTCCGATCCGCCGCCCACGCAACTGTTCACGCTCAGCGTCTTGTTTAACCACGGTATGAAAAGCTGCGCGCCGTTGAGAAGGTCAATCACCTGGGTAATATCCGAGTACCCACAAAAACCGTTGTGATCGAGATCGCAACTATACAGCCCGTGAGGGGAGACCCGAACACCAT
>Ga0214473_10003150_pt1 | contig 20110 bp, 20 predicted proteins | sample RVTome_7_FD_203509 | JGI IMG/M metagenome (GOLD analysis project Ga0214473, IMG submission 203509) | Soil microbial communities from uranium-contaminated site in the Upper Colorado River Basin, Wyoming, United States - RVT98D197 | ecosystem: Environmental > Terrestrial > Soil > Contaminated >... | reverse complement strand
GGTCAACGGTGATTTCCCCACGAATACGGTGTATCTCCCCCCGAATGGAAAATCGGTCCCGGTCAACGGCCCGGTCATAAAGCCGAGAGTATTTTCCGGGCCCAAAGGGTCCACTCCAGCCCTCTGTCTGCTGAAGACGATCCTTGCTCCAATCCCGTAGCCCCCGATGAAGGAACGGCATAATTTCTCGTCGAGCCCCTCCGTCCTGATTTCTCCGCTGGAAAGGTCCACGAATGAGATTTTCCCCATATACCCTCGCGCCATGTTTCTCCTCCTTCTTCCAAGTTAAATCGAAAGCTATTCTTAACCTTGAGTATCAAAGATAATTCCAGGGGCCCGAGGCATAGAGCCCCCGGAGCAGCAGTTGATTACTGCTTTGGCAGCAGCATGGGAATCGGTAATACAGCCACGATTCCGGGCTTGCCATTCTGAACCTCGGTAATATTCAGGCCGCTCAAGCCCTGGGCTTTCTTCGGCCCATAGGTCAGCTTGGTAGGTCTCATACCCTTGGTGTCAAGGTCTTTGATCTTCCAGAAGCCGTTCTCAAGTATTATCTTTGGATCCTTCACCTGTTCCAAGGGCACTTTTAATGAAGCAAGCCTTAATGCCTCAGTCTGGACCATTGCCTCAACCACGCCATGTATATACCCGATGCCGATCTTAGGTATGGTTTTGTCGGGGCTATACTTTTTCATAATGTCGATGCAGAACTTCACTCCATCCAGGTTGTAGTCCCAGTCGGGAAGATCGCCTCCGGAGACGACACCATTACCCAACTCACCCATGTCTCGGGCGAAGGGCGACATAGAAGTCGGGTAGGCGAAGGCAAAAACGATCTTGTAGGTTTGATTGGCTCCCATCCCCAGCCTGACCGCCTCTTTAATGGACGGCTCCGAACCGGCCCGAATCATCATACCGAGGGCGAGATCCACTTTCTTTTCTTTCAGCCAGAGAAGCTGGGTGGTCGGCGGGCTCGTAGGCACAAAAGGCACAAAAGAGCTGCCAACAAACTCAAATCCTTTCTCCTTCATGTAATTCTGAATCTCAGGGGTTATGATCGACCTCCCCGCATCATTATCGCCGGTAAAGAAGGCATACCTCGGTTTCCTGCTATCTTTCCATTTGGACTTAAACCAGTCAGCACAAACTGCTACGGAATCGACGAAGGTAGGGAACTGGGTAAAAATGGTTTTAGGCGGGGCCAGCAGGAAGGGTTCGCAACTCATACTGGTAGCACCCACATGATCTTCCATCAGCCTGGCCGCTAATACCTCCGGCGCAGTCCCCGAATTTCTATAAACCAGCGCCCCCTTAGCCCTGAGCGCCTCATAGACAGGCAGCACATTGGTTGGCTGGTATTGATCATCCTGCCAGAGCACTTCTAATTTAATATTCGCGGGGAATTTCTTTTCCGGATACCATGGAGCAATAATATGATTCTCATTTACATATTTGGCATAGTCCTGAAAGCCCGCCAGGTCATGGGCGGTATCTTCCCCAAAAGGGCTGGTCAACGCGTAAGCGCCGCCGATGTAGATTATTTTCTGGGCTGGCTGAGAGAAAGCAGAAACTGTCAGGAGTGCCACCAACATCATCGGAATCAAGGAAATCGCAAAGAACCATCTGGTCTTAGACATTTTTCTCCTCCTTTCGAGATTAGGATATTCGTTTCTGGAACTCCAATTTTAGGGCGGAAAGTAAAGAACCCCGCCCACAGGGTGGGGCTTTAAAACCCTTTAAACAATTTTAGCTGTTTGCCATGGATCTCGTCGCTATGATACTTGATATATCGCTTGATCAAATCCGCCGTTATTTTGTCTCCCACCGTCCTGGCAAAATACCTGTCCTCCCAAAATTCCCCTCCCCACAACTCTTTCTTCACCTCGGAAAACTTCTCAGGGCCTGCACCCCCCCAAAGCTCAGGCCGAGATTTTCAATCCGAATTTTAACAGGCCTTTCCGTTTCCATCCCTATCCATTCCTATTCCTCATTTAACTTGGAAATGGCGAATTCCTTATCCAGGCGCGCTTTCCGGGCAATACCGGCTGCCCTTCCCGTATCTAAGGCTTTGTCGAGAATCGTTACGATCTGATCAGCAATGTCCTCATTAATGATCAAGGGCGGTAAAAGCGCTAAGACATTGCGCCGGTAGTACACAATAAGGCCGAGCGTGGCAATATCCAAATAGATTTCAAAAATTTCCTCATCCTTCAAAGGCGTCTTCTTTTCCCGATCTTTGACCAACTCGATGCCGATCATGAGACCTTTTCCCCTGATATCGCCAATCCATTCCCGTTTCTCCGCTAACTCCTTCAGGCGGGATTTCAAGTAAGACCCAACCCTGGCGGCATTCTCCGGAAGCTTCTCCCCCAAGACAATATCGATGTTTGCCAGTCCAACCGCCGCGCAAACCGGATGGCCGCTCGACGTCGACCCGTTTTCGAACCGATTGCCTTTCCCGTTGAATCGCTGAAAGATGGCATCGGTGGCCAGGGTCGCTGCCAGAGGCAGGTATCCGCTGGTCATGGACTTCCCGAGGCATAGAATGTCAGGCTGGGGATCCCAGTCTTCGCTGGCGAAAAATTTTCCTGTCCGTCCGAAACCCGTGGCCACCTCATCCGCAATAAAAAGCAGACCATGCCGGCGGCAAATCTCTCCTGCGCGCTTGTAAAACTCCTCGGGAGGATCGACAATGCCATAAGCCCCCATAATCGGTTCCATGATGAAGGCCGCCACCGTTTCAGCCCCTTCCGATTGAATCGTTTTCTCCAGGGCCTCGGCGCACGCCAATCCGCACGTGGGATAGCCGGGCATCTCATAAGGACAGCGGTAACAGTAAGGCGGTTCAATCTGCAGAAATCCGGGAAGGAGGGGCCCGAACTTCGCTGCATCGATTTCCAGTCCCGATGTGCTCATCGCCCCGTATGAAACGCCATGGTAGGAATTCCGCAGGGAGATGATCTTGTATCGATGGCGGTCTTTCGGATGGGGACTCTGGTTAAAGTATTGCCTGGCCATTTTGATCGCTGTTTCTACCGCTTCCGAACCATTTGAACCCAGGTAGACATGCTCAAATCTTTCACCGGTCATCTGGACCAATCTCGCTGCCAACTCGATGGCCCTTGGATGGGTCTGCCGAAAACAGGAGGCATACGCCAGTTCACGCATCTGTTTGGCGGCGGCTTCCACAAGCTCCTCGCGGCCGTGACCAATGGCCACGTTCCACAGGGAGGAAAGGCCATTGATATAACGCACTCCCCGTTCGTTAAAAACATACGGCCCTTCCCCGCGAGTGATCACCATGGGCCCGAATCCAAGGATCGGGAGGAACTCATCCATGACGGTGAATGGGTTCCACAAATGGTATGGAATTCCACGATATTTCTTAACACCCATTCTTCTTGCCTCTTAAGATTATGGAAATCGTCAGACTTTTCTCACGGTTCCGGACAAGAATCACCTCAAGAAGAGCTATTCGGCCCGGTTAAGGCTGGAGGCCTTCAATCGCCCATTCAAAAGCGTCTATAAGGTAATCGAGCTCCTCTTTAGAACTTGTGAGCGGCAGTCCCCCCATGACAATGTCATCTCCAAAACTCCCAACGAGGATGCGCTTTTCTGATAGCAGACGCGCCACGACTTGAAAGCCCATCTGCTTCTTGGGGTCAAAACGCTCCTTCGTTCGCTTATCGGCCACCAACTGGAGCCGGCCCCACATGCCGATTCCATGGGCGTCGCCGACGTAAGGGGACTTCTTCTCGATCGCAGCCATACGTTCCTGATAATACGCCCCCATCTTTGCCGCTCTTTCTGTCAGATTCTCTCTCAAAATAATCTCGATGTTCTTCAGCGCCACAGCGCACGCTACGGAATGTCCCCCGAAGGTATGAATGTGCAGAAAGAGATTATCCGACTGCGTAAGACCCTTGTAAATCTCTTCTGTCATTCCCAGCGCAGCGATTGGCATATACCCGCAGGCAAGCCCTTTTGCCATGGTCATCAGATCTGGCTTGATGCCCCAGTGCTCATGGCCCCAAAACTTGCCGGTCCTCCCAAATCCGGTGATCACCTCGTCTATGATCAGCAACACGTTATGTTTCGTACAGATCTCCCTGATCTTTGGCCAGTACTCCGGCGGAGGCACAATACAGCCTCCCCCGCCCTGAACTGGCTCACCGATGAAAGCGGCTACCGTATCTTCTCCCTCCTTCTCAATGGCTCTCTCCAGTGCCTGGGCACAATCAATGCCACAGCTCGGATAGGATTTGCCGAGGGGACAAAGATAGCAGTACGGCGTTGGAATAGAGATGAAACCGGGGACGAAGGGTCCAAAACTCGGACACGCAAAAATAGGAACGCCTAAGGCGCTCAGCGCCCCGAAAGTTACGCCATGATAGGCTCTTTCCAGGGAAATGATCTTGAACTTATTGCAGCCCTTCTCCCGCCAGTACAACCGGGCGACTTTGAAAGCAGCGTCTACCACTTCGGACCCGCTGTTTTCAACCACGAAACGCTGCATGGGCGAGATCTCTGCAAGCTTGCGAGTGAGCTCGATGAAGGGGATGCTGACTCGCCCGCCGAAATTAGGGACATGGTACAGCTTGATCATCTGCTCCTTTGCAACCTCAGCGAGTTCTTCATTCCCATAACCGATGTTGTTTGTCAGTCCACACGAGGTTGCATCAAGGTATTCTGCGCCGTCAATAGCCGTAAGCCTGGCGCCGGAGCCCTCAATGTAAACCTTGCTGCCTGTCTTTGCCCATTGACTCGGCACCGCCATCCCCGGCACCGTATGGGTCGTCTCCGCATACTGATAGGAATCTTTCAAATTCACTTTTGCCATATCCCCATACCTCCTTTAAGTTTTTGGCCTCCTTGCCTTCTGAGAACTCCCATTTCCACAAACCTTATGTGATATGATTGGAGAAGAAAGCGTATCGGCGCTCACCCTCTTGATACCAAAAATGATTCAGGGCTAAGAGCAAAATTACAAAGCTCTTTCATACTCGGGGGGAGGCAACATGAAACCTATTTATACATTTCCGGTCCATCGAAAAGATGTTAACCCTTACGAGGCTTGGATCCTTTGTAGAGCCCATTCCAGTGCATCGACCACTTTATCAATTTCATCCTTCTTGATGATGAGGGGCGGACCGATCCCCAAAACATCTCCTGCAAAACCGCCAAGGATGACACCCTTTTCACGACAACGGGATAATACCCCTTTGGGCACTTTTTTCCCCGGATCGAAGGTTGCCTTTGTGTCTTTGTCAGCTACCAACTCGACACCACACCATAGGCCACGACCTCTGACGGCACCGATGTAAGGGGATTTTTTTTGCAGAGCATCTAAACGCTCCAAGAGATAGGTGCCCGTCTTCGCCGCATTGTCCACCAAGTTCTCACCGAGGATAATCTCTATGTTCTTCAAAGCAACAGCGCACCCAACGGGATGCCCCCCGAAAGTAAATACATGGAGAAATGGATTGCCTGACTCTTTGATAGCCTGGTATATTTTTTCGCTTATAACTGTTCCAGCCATTGGCATATAAGAACTAGCCAATCCCTTTGAGAAGGTCATAATATCTGGTTTAATCCCCCAGTGCTCAGAAGCAAAAAATTTACCTGTTCGGCCAAAACCTGTGATGACCTCATCGATGATCAACAGCACATTATGTTTGGTACATATCTCCATCACCTTTTTCCAGTATTCTGGCGGGGGCAACACATAGCCGGCAACAGCTGTCATTGGCTCACTCAAGAATGCCGCTACGGTGTCTTCTCCCTCCTCTTCAATGGTTTTTTCCAGTGCCTGAGCGCAATCAATCTCGCAACCGGGATACGATTTGCCGTAAGGGCACCGATAGCAGTAAGGACAAGCAATATGGAAAAAGCCTGGGACTAAGGGCTCAAAATTCTTAAAATAAACAGGGTTTGCAGTAAGGCTTATTGCTCCGTATGTCGCACCATGATAACTCCTGTCCAGAGATATGATTTTATACTTATTCTTACCCTTTGCCCGCCAGTAGTACCGGGCGATCTTCAGGGCGGTTTCGACCGCATCCGAACCACTATTTGTAAACATGAAACGTTCCAGTCCCGGCGGTGTGAGCCCCGCAAGCTTACAAGCAAGGTCGATCTCCTGTACGTTCGCCCCCCCACCGAAAGAGACATAAAAAGGCATTCTGCTCATCTGCAACTTTGCGACTTCAGCAAGTTCGAGTCTTCCATACCCAATGTTGACGCTCATGGAGCCTGATCGGGCTTCAATATATTCATTGCCGTCGATGTCTTTCACATTGACACCCGACGCCTCGACGATAATCATGCTCCCTGATTCAGCAAATTCACGCTGATCGATAAAACCATGAAGCAAATGTGCAATATCCTCTTGTTTATATTTCTTGCTCACACTACTTTTGGTCATCATACAACCCCCTTTCAAACGCTCTTTACTTTATCACAGCGGCCGAATTTGAAGCCTAACCAGCAGCATCTTACCCGTTTTATTTCCAATCGCCCTTGCACTTTTTTAACCGCCCAAATAAGTATTTTTAACATATTCATCATGAGCCATTTTCTGGGCTTCTCCCTGCATGGAAAGGCTGCCCACCTCTAAAACATAAGCGTAATGAGCTAATTTAAGCGCCATACGGGCATTCTGTTCCACCAGGATGATGGGCACTCCCTCGCTGTTGATTTCGCGGATAATCCTCCTTATCTCCTGCACCATGATCGGTGACAATCCCATACTCGGCTCATCCATGAGCAGAAGCTTGGGTCGAGACATCAAGGCCCGCCCAGTCGCCAACATCTGCTGCTCACCGCCGCTCAGGCTAATGGCGGGTTGCTTCTGCCTCTCCTTCAAAACAGGGAAATAGTCGAAGATCCGCTCCAAGCTCCCGGCCAATTCCCGTCCGTCCTGGACCAGGTAAGCCCCCATTTCCAAATTCTCCTTCACGGTCAACGTGGTGAGAACCATTCTCCCCTCCGGAATATGGGCAACTCCTCGCCTGACAATCTCATGAGCCGGGAGTCCATGGATTCTCTCGCCCTGGTACCAAATCTCGCCTGAGGTCAACCTTTTTAAGCCGGATATGGCTCTCAAGGTGGTCGACTTGCCCGCCCCATTTGCCCCAAGAAGTGCAACAATTGCTCCGGCTGCTACCTCCAACGAAATCCCTTTCAGGGCTTCTGCCTTCCCGTAATGAACTCTCACGTTCTTTATGTCAAGTAGTGCCAATTACTCTTCCTCTCTCCCCAGATAAGCTTCGATGACATCCTTATTTTGCTTTATCTCAACCGGCAGTCCAACGGCAATTTTCTGCCCATAGTTTAATACGATGATCCTTTCACAGATATTCATAACCGCCCTCATATCGTGTTCCACCATGATGATGGTAATCCCCCGGTTTTTGATATGCTTGATGTGATCCATCATTGTCCCTGTCTCTATTGGATTCATACCGGTCACGGGTTCGTCCAATAGTAATAATCTGGGGTTACTTGCTAATGCCATAGCAATGGCTACTGCCCGCTGCTGGCCGTGAGGCAGATTGCCGCCCAACTCGCTCTGCAAGGGAGCGAGAGCCATAAATTCTAAGATCTCTTGCACGTGGTCCCTCATCCTTTGCTCCTCCCATGCGGCTGCGCCTGTGTGCAAGAATTCCCGAATGACTCCGGCTCGAAAATTTATGTGACAACCCATCAGGACATTGTCATAAACCGTCGAATCCATAGAAAGAATCGTTTCCTGAAAAGTCCGTACGATCCCCTTCCGGGCGATCTCGTTCGGCCCCAATCTTGAGATGTCCTCTCCCCGATAGATCACTTTACCCTTTGTGGGTCGATAGAATCCGGTGAGGACATTGAACAGAGTCGTCTTCCCAGCACCGTTAGGCCCAATCAAGCCTACCAGTTCATGCTCAGAAATATCAAAGTCCAAATTCTGAAGCGCCCTCAATCCCCCAAAGTCCTTGCTCAGGCTCCGAACCTCTAACAGAACCATTTCCTCATGACTCCCCAAATTTCTTTTTTTCCCATCCCTTAAGTTGATCTTATAGTCAGTTTTGACCGCATCCGAATCACTATTGACGACCTCCACCACCTTCTGACAAGACCTAAAATACCCAGGGGCATAAATAGGATGACTAATATGATAACAACGGCAGTTAAAATAGGCTCAATCTCGGCGGTTACCTTGAGATACTCAGGGATAAATGTCATGATTGCCGCTCCAACCAGCGGGCCGGCCAGAAAGCTATTCAGCCCGCCCACAAGAGAGAACATTTGTATCATGATCGACTGGTAGAAACCAAAACTATCCGGGATGATATACATCTGGTAACTTGCAAGGTAGCTTCCTGACACGGCACAAAAGAATGAACTTATTATTACTGCAAACAGCCGATATCTTACCACGTTGACACCTAAGGACTTCGCAAAGCCTACACCGGAGCCGATAGCCGTCCAGGCCCTGCCGATTCTCGAATCATACAATAAATAATAGGTGACAAAGTTTATACTCAAAAGAAATAGTCCTAAAAAATAATACTCTGTCTTACCCCTGAAAACAAAAGATCCAATCGCTGGCGGAGGCATTGACTCAATCCCCGCCCATCCGCCAAAGAAATTCGATGCTGCCACCGTTTGCTGTATGACCAAACTGACCAGCATTGCAAAGGAAAAGAACACCAGACCCCCTCTCGGAATGGTCAAACTCCCAACTCCCCACGCAATGATGGCCGCTATGAACCCCCCTGCCGCTATCGTCGGCCAGTATGACCAGCCTGCCTTGGTCATCAACATACCCGTTGCGTATGCCCCGATTGCCCAATACCCCGCCAAATCCACCCTGATCAATCGTGCCTTCCAGCACAGGCTAAACCCTAACGCCAACATGCTATAGGTCATCACATAGATGATCAACTGGAGTGAGTACTTGTCGGCAATCCAGGGCAGCAATACCAAGAGCAAAACCAGCAGGCTCAGTCCTGTTATCCTTATGGGATGCCTCATCGTCTCTAACACCTCTTTACTTATTCTGCAGTAGGTATTGGCAGGGGTTTGCCCAATAAACCCCCTGGCCTGAAGTAGATGATCACTGCCAAAAGAATAAAAATAGCCACCAGATTCAATTCTCCCACAAATTGGTATGCGAAGCTCTCTACGATCCCGATCACAAATGAAGCGAGAAGGGCCCCTGTCATGCTTCCCATCCCCCCTATGGCTACCACAAGAAGGGCCATGATAAAAATGTGTTCCCCCATTAGCACAGAGGCACAGAGAACTGGAGCGATAAGTCCGCCCGCAATACCCGATAGACCGCACCCAATTCCCATGGTCAGCCAGAATATCCGGGTGGGGCTAATCCCGAGCAGACTCGCCACATCAATGCTCTCTGCCACTGTCCGCATTGAGGTACCAACCTTCCGCTTCATAAAAAAATGCAAGCTGACCATAATCAGGATCGCAACGAAGATGATGAACAGCTTGCCTCCCGAGAGGGTCACATCCGACACATTGATTATCCCTCGAACCACCGCTGGCAAAACTTTCTCCCGATACCCAAAGGTAAGAAGGGAAGTCTGCTTTGCAATGGTGCTAAATCCGACTGTTGCCAGCACGGTTTGGAAGAAACCAGAGTAGGTCCATCGGATAATCCCGATGTAAACGAGGATACCCAGTACTCCCATGGACAGGATAGATATGATTAACGCTACCAGGTAGGGCATTCCGAGGGCGACGGATACTCCATAGGTAACAAATGCCCCGAGCATATAAAACTGGCCCTGAGCAAAATTGAATATTTTCATTACGCCTAAAATTAAGGTGAATCCGGAAGATACTAAAGCATAGATCCCCCCGATCATGATCCCGTTTACAAGACATTGCACAAAGAGACTCAAATTCATGGATCCTCTCCCTTTCCATCAGGCAAAGTTAGAGGAGGTCATACGCTCATTTGGCGGCAGATAGGCATGACCTCCTCCAATAAATCATTCCGCTTAATCTGGAAATTTAGGGTAGCCATGCTCTTTCCAATATTTCTCGTAAACATCTTTCATACCATAAGCTTCAATCCAACTCTTGTAGATAAAATCAGAGGAAAGCGGGGCGAAGGGCACCATCTTGCCCCCCTTCATAATCCCCTTCCAGAGCGTGTTCACTGCGGCTACGGTTCGCAGATTACCCAGGTCCGGTCGCGCAATGGCTGTTCGCCATCCACACAACGTCCTGACAGGAGGGGGGCTTTTGGCAAGATATCCTGATAGAACGTCCACATCCAGGCTCTGTGTCGCCTCTACCGCACCCTTGAAAGTGAACCAGGGCCCCATCCACATTATTCCCTCGATGTTCCATTCACCATACTCTTTCTCATAAGCCTTAATATATTTCCCCATCTCGGGATCTTTCTGGTATTGCCTGGCATCAAACAAGGCTGACATCGATCCTTCTAAATATTCAGCCCCAACCTTGGCAATGATGTCTTTTATTATGCCTGTATGCATGTTATCGCAGTCAATGATCCCTTTGTAACCCGCGTCATGCAGTGCCACGGTGATCTTTGTGATATCTTCCCCTGAGGTAGCTGCTAACCATGCGATATCAGGATTCAGAGCCTTCACCTTCGTCGCGATAGGGCTGAAGTCCACTGTCCCCCGCGGCCAGAAAAGGCTGTCTATGATCTTCAATCCTGTGGAAGGGAGAGACCGTTTATCTTGCTCGGTTCGGGCCCGCCCTGTCGCATCATCTGGATTGATTATAACAAGTGTCTTCGCCCCCCTTTTCTTATATTCCAAGGCGCCGAATATGGATTGACCTGTCCCAAAAGGAACGGGATCCGTCCCCTTAAATACGTATTTGTAATCTGGTTTGACCGGTTCGTCCGAGATCGAAGTGCCGATCACCAATATCTTGTTGGGATCGGACAACTTGATCGTTGCAATGAGGGGAGCCGAGCCCCACTGGTTGATGATGTGCTTAACATTGTCCTTGAAAATCAGCCTTTCCACAGCGGTGCGTGCTTTCTCGGCATTGTATTCATCATTATAAAAAATCCATTCAATCGTATAGTTTTCACTTCCAATCTTCCACCCACCTTGTTCATTGATGAGCTTAGCGAAAAGCCTGAGCCATCGCTGCTGCTCCAAGGCTTCCCTAATTTGCATCGGCAGGGTAACGCCAAGCTTTAGCACACTTGGTGCTGCTTCAGTTCCCGTTACATTCAATAGTGTCCCAGACAAAAGTATTGTTACCATTATTACGATAAAACCGAACCTTAACTTCATTTTAGCTCCTCCTTCTTGCCTTAAATATCTGAGGCAAATCCTGCTGACTCACTCTTTCTGTTTTTTCGGTTCTTCCCCCCAACGATTATCTTTATCCCGGACCTTTACCTCCTTTCTTTGGCCTCGTTTGCATTTACCCGTTTTGAGAATACAAACCCTTCAGAACCGCAATCAGACCTGGCGTTCTTTCCCCTTCCAGTACTTGTCCCTTAAATCCCTTTTCAGGATCTTCCCATAGTTGTTTTTTGGCAAATCCTCCACAAAGTCGATCGATTTCGGCTTCTTGAAGCTCGATAGATTCTCCTTGCAAAATGAAATCAACTCGTCCTCCGTAACGGATTTCCCTTTAACAAGGGAGACGACCGCCTTGACCGCCTCCCCCCACTTTGGATCGGGAATTCCAATCACCGCAACCTCTCTGACGCCGGGATATTTGACAATGACCTCTTCGATTTCCCTTGGATAGATGTTTTCCCCGCCGCTAATGATCATGTCCTTTGACCGGTCCATAATGAAAACATACCCACTCTCGTCCATGTATCCCATATCGCCGGTATGGAGCCAACCCTTCCGGATGGTTTCCCTTGTGGCTTCAGGATTACGCCAATAACCCTTCATGACCAGATCGGAACGGGTGACAATTTCGCCTATTTCGCCTGCCGGAAGCTCTTTGTCCTCCGAATCAAATGTTTTGACCTCCACGTTGGTGCGCGCCAGACCTGCGGAGGCAAGCCGCTTCAATTGCGCAGGGGTCCCTTCCAAGAGGTGGTCCTCGTGAGGAAGATAAGTGATGGTCATGGGAGATTCAGCCTGGCCGAACAGCTGGACAAGGCAAGGCCCCAACTTTGCCATCGCCTTCTTAAGATCTTCTACCAATATCGGGGCGCCTCCATAGACAAGTGATTTCAGGGAACGATGGTCATATTGATCGACTGCAGGACTATCCACCATCAGCTTTACCATGGTCGGAGCCGCAAACATATTCGTCACACGGTATTGTTGTATAAGCCTAAATACCAGCTCCGGATCGAATGACTTCGATTCCAGGATAATATTCGCTGCTCCTTTTGCGATATTCGGCAGGGTGTAGAGTCCGCTTCCGTGAGAGAGCGGGGCGGCATGGAGAATAACATCATTCGGTCCAAAATCAGGACAGATATCGGCGTAAAAATTCATGGTCATCCCGAGCAGGTTGCGGTGCGTTAACATGGCCCCCTTGGGCAACCCGGTGGTTCCCGATGTATAGAAGAGCCATGCTAAATCGTCGGGATCTACATCGACATCAACAAAGTGATCCGATTCTATGGATAAAAGTCTCTCATAATCGATCAGTTCATCTCCGGCACCCGACAGGGCAATGAGGTGCCGGACTTTTGGAATGCGGTCACGGACACCCAGGATGGGCTCATTGAATTCCCGGGATAGAATGACCGCTGCGGACTCGGAATGGTCGATGATAAAAGCAGACTCCCCGGGATGAAGGCGGAAATTGATAGGAACCGAACCGTACCCCGCTTTGAAACAGGCGAAGAGGGATTCCAGGGTTTGAGGATAGTTGTATTGCAGGATAGCAACATTCTCGCCTCTCCGAACGCCGAGCCGCTTTAAGGCGTTGGCCAATCGATTGACCCGAGCATTGAACTGGGCATAGGTTATCTCTTGCGTTCCATAGGCCACAGCCAGATTGTTCGGAAAGGTCAAAGCGGATTTCGTTAAAAGCGTACCCACATTCATAATGATCCCCGGTTAAGAAAGACAATATTAACGGGTCTGCAAGTTCGGCTCTTTTGATTATGAATTTAGGGGTGAATTATTTGAGTTGTCTGATCGGCTATATCCTTTCTACGATCTCTTCTGCTCTACGCTTAATACGTGTAAGATATCTTTCCGGATTTGGTTGCATTCCTGACTGGTCCGGTCTCTCGGCCTCGTGAGATTCACCTCCATGATTTGGGTGATCCTGGCCGGCCTTCTCGAAAGGATGAGGATCTGGTCACTCATGAAGACAGCCTCATCCACATTGTGCGTAACAAAAAGAATCGTATCTCTCCGCTTCTCCCATACCCGGAGCAGGAATTCCTGAAGGGAATTCCGCGTCTGGCTGTCCAGTGAACCGAAGGGCTCATCCATCAAGACTACCCGGGGATTCAGGATCAGCGTCCGGGCAATGGCAACCCTCTGTTTCATCCCTCCTGACAGCTCCTTCGGATAGCGATTGCCAAACCCATCCAGATCAAAGGTCTTGATATATTCCATCGCGGCAAGGCGTCTTTCTTCCTTCGCAACCCCCCTGATCTCGAGTCCCATTTCTATGTTCTGGAGGGTCGTCCTCCAGGGGAAAAGAGCATATTCTTGAAAGACGAGCCCGATCTCATCGGACCCTGCCCTTAATTCCTTTCCATTTAAAAGGACCTTCCCCTGGGAGGCTTTCTCCAATCCGGCGATGATCCTGAGGAGCGTGGTCTTCCCGCAGCCGCTCGGACCGACTATTGAAATAAACTGCCCATTTTCAACCCGAAGATGCAGGTCCTCCAGGACCTGCACGCTTTCTCCCGGACTCTTGCCCAGGTAGGTCTTGCTCAAACCGATCAGTTCCAAGCTCAAAAGCAACCCCTGGTTATCTCCACCGGATTACCGCAGACTCCGTTCTCCTCAGGCCGATGTCGATCAATAATCCGATGATCCCGATCACCAGCATCCCCGCCAGGATTTCATCCGGCCTCTGGATGTCACGGGCCGTCATGATCATGTACCCCAGGCCATAGCCTTCTTTCACCCCGGTGAATTCGGCCGCCACCAGCGTCATCCACCCGATTCCTATTCCAATCCGCATCCCCACAAAGATGGAGGGTACCGTACCCGGAAGCAGCACCTTCAGAAAGATGTCCTTCTTCTTCGCATGGAGCGTCCGGGCAGCTTCGATCAGGATCGGCGGAATGGATTTAACTCCCGAAATCGTATTGAGAAGGACCGGGAAGAAGGCCCCCAGGAAGATGATGAAGGCCGCGGATTTGATCCCGATTCCGAACCAGAGAATGGCAATGGGAATCCACGCCAGGGGCGGGATGGGCCGGACCACTTCAAAAACCGGACGGACCATTTCCAAGAACTTTCCCGACCATCCCATCATGAGCCCCAGAGGGATCGCCAGCAAGGCGGCGATCGCATACCCCAAGACCACCCGGTACAGGCTGTAGAGCACGTGATTATGCAGGGGATGCCCGGGAGGCACCCCCACGATGATCAGATCCTTAAATCCCAAAACGATCTCTATCGGCGAGGGAAGCTTGTAGGAAGGGATCGCCCCGACTACAGATAAGCCCTGCCAGATTATGATCAGGATCAGAGGAATGAGAAGATGGTCCCTTTTCACTTCTTAATCATCTCCTTGATGAATTCCGGCTTCATAAAGCGGCCCACAAAACCCTCCACATCCTCCCCTTTGATGTATTTCAATCGGGTAAGGAAGTCGACATATTCTTTCTCCCCCTCGACGCTGAGGACCGGGGTGTATTTGACATTTTCCATCGCCAATCGAACGGTTGCCTCGTCCATCCCGGTGTATTTAATCCCAATTTTGATGGCTTCCTCCCGGTGCTGACGAATATAGTCTATTGCCTTGACATGGCCCCGAACCACCCCTTTTGCCTTCTCCATATCCTTCTGGAGAAATCTCTCATCCGCTGCCAGCACACAGCAGGGATGATCTTTCCAGATGTCGCGTGACGAGGCAATGACTCTCCCGATTTCCGAGGTCACCGCCTTGGCCGGATAGGGCTCCCACGCTATGAAAGCGTCAATCTGATCCGTTCTCAGGGCCCCAATCATCTCGGGCGGCTTCAGGACCAGGATCTTGACCTGTTCCGCCAGGGTCTTGAAATTGAGCAGGGCCTTTCTGAAGAGAAAGTCCTGGACTGTCGAGTGTCCCGGAACGGCCGCGCTTTTACCCGCCAATTCCGCAACGCTTAGGATCTTGCTCTCTCTCTTGACGACCAGGGCGGACCCTTCCGTATTGACCTGGGCCAAGACGACGATCTTGGCCGTCTTATTGGCCACAGCGGTTGTTGCGGGCGCAACGCCCACATAGCCCATATCCAGCGCCCCGGCCGCAAAGGCGCTCATCATTTCGGGCCCTGCCTTGAAGATGCCGGCCACCTCCACTTCGACTCCTTCCTTCTCAAAAAAACCCAGATCCATTGCAACCCAGCAGGGAAGCTGGTGTATGTCGCTCTGCAGGTAGGCAATCCGGACGGGCTCGGCAGAGGCAACTCCAACCAGGAAAAAGAAGACAAAGAGCGATTGGAAGGCGAGTTTCTTCATTTTCCTCTCTCCTTTTCTATTCTGAAGTAAATCTGTCGAGTTCATTTTTTTGCGATTCCCCCAGGTTCGATCCTTTCATGAGACGACGGAATTCCATCCGCCTTGAATGAATTCCCTGAAGATTCTTTAAGGCGCGGGGATCGAAAAAATTTTGTCATATCTTTAATTTTTTCAGGACTTGTTCGTCCACATGGAAGCTGTGTTGATCTGTAGGAAATTCTCCTTTCACCACCTCTTCTCGATACGAGGTGAAGGCATTGAGGACGAGCTCACTCAGGTTCACGTATCGTTTTGCAAATTTGGGAGTGAATCGATCAAAAAGTCCAAGGATGTCAGGAGAAACCAATCCCTGGCCATCGCAATGAATACCGGCCCCATAACTGATGGTCGGGATTTCTAAACGCTCCGTGATGATCTTGGAAAGCAAGGAAGGGACGCACTCCAGAACTATTGCGAAAACCCCCGCCTCTTCGAGCAACCGGGCGTCATCGATAAGCTTCTGGGCTGTCTTTTCATCCTTTCCCTGGGCTTTGAGACCGCCAAGCATTGAAATCGTCTGCGGGGTTACCCCGATATGACCCATCACGGGGATCCCGGCGCGGATGAGGGCTTTTACAATATCGACAACATTCGCCCCCCCTTCCACTTTCACTGCATCTGCTCCGGCCTCTTTCATGAAACGGCCCGCATTGAGAATGGCATCCCGCTCCGAGGCGTTAAAGGACATGAAGGGCATGTCTCCGATCACCATAGCAAACTCAGCCGCACGCGTAACGGCTTTTGTGTGGTGGATCATTTCCTCCATGGTGACAGAAACCGTATTCTCATGACCTAAAAGCGTCATCGCCAGAGAGTCTCCCACCAGAATGGTATCAATCCCGGCGCGGTCTGCGATCAAGGCCATGGGATAATCGTAGATGCTGAGCATCGTGATTTTTCTGCCTTCCTTTTTCATCATCTGAAGATCCGATATCGTTACCTTTTTACGCTCCATATTTTTCCCTTTTGCTTATTTCTCCCCCGTAAGGTCGTAAACCAGCCCAACTATATCTCTTCTTTTCTCTCAACCAGTTCGGTTTCTACATTAAACATGCTTTCGGGCTCCAAGAAAGCCACCCGGGAACCCGCCCCCCCCGGACGGGGCTTTTTGTCTCTCAATTTTACTTTTTTGCCGACCTCTTCCAAGGCCTCATCGATATCGGCGACTTTATAACAGATATGATATAAACCCTCGCCATGTTCTGCGAGGAAATCCTCTACGATGCCTGGGCCGACAGGCTCAAGGAGTTCGACCAACACCTCTCCGACGGGCAAGAAAGCAATTTTTACTTTAAACTCCTCCACCTGTTCAATCTTATTTGCCTTGAGCCCCAGCACGTCGGAGTACACCTTTATGGCTTTTTCCAAATTCTTTACAACGATTCCTATGTGATCTATCTTTTCGATCATAGACGCCCCTCTCCTTTTTTGATTGATCTAACAGAAGTTGATCAATTCCTTATATCCCCCAACCAATCTCGTGAGCTGAATGAAATGCTCTGCATTAAGAAAAACCTCATTCAACTCTGTCATCTGGTCAACCGTCCAGCCCGTTTTTAGGAGATGAGAAAGATACTGAAAGGATACCTTGGCGCCATCTCCAACATGATGAAACCCGAGATATTTTCTCGAGTCCGCATCGATGATGGCTTTCAACATTCCCTGGATATTCTTTCCGTAATAGAGAAGATTCAACGTGTGCATCCGGCCACAAATGGGCAATACCATCCCGGAATAGCCGGGTATATACGTTTCCGGTTTCGTCTTTTTCGGTCGTTCACCCACGGGCACCTTGATCACAACCACATTCTTGTACTGTTTCCTCGCCTCTTCCTCAGTCAACCCGACATAGGTCGCTTCCAAAGGAGGGATGTAGACATGTTCAGGCACAAATGAGTAATCCATTTTCGCTTCAATCCCAAAAATATTCTTTGCCGCCACCATCCCTCCTTTTCTGGCAAGGGCCATGAAGTAAGGCGGACCCACAACGTCCCCAACGGCATAGACACCCGGGACGCTTGTCCTCATCCCTTCATCCACCACAATCTCATTGTTGGCGCCTATTTTCACTCCAAGGGGTTGAGCGATCTCTGAATTGGGGGTCAAGCCAATGGAAAGCATCACGGCATCGCACGGAAAAACCTTCTTTTTCCCTTTTACTACCGCTACAACGGATTCTACTTTTCCCTTTCCCCTGATCTCTTTCACCTCCACCCCTTCGTGGATTTTCATCTTACGCCAAGCCAGATTTCGGAATACGAATTCTCTAACATCTTTATCCCACTTGGGAAGGCAGGCATATTTCTCCAACACCGTGACATCAACGCCAAAAGCCCGAAACATGGCGGCTTTGCCAATCCCAATCTTCCCACCCCCAATCACCACCAACCTTTTGGGGTCTTTTCGAATCTCCGGATGGTCAACATAGGTCATGACCCCCTTCAGATCCACACCCGGGATATCTGGCATCGTCACCCTTGATCCCGCGCCAATAACAAGGACCTTCCCCGAGTATCTTTTTCCATCCACCTCTACTGTGTTCTTATCGATGATCCTGCCTTCTCCCCATACCACATCGACATTAAGCTGTTTTGTGGTTTGAAAAGCCATAAGTTCAGCCATAGCTTTTTGACCTACGTCACGGTAGGTCTTGAGCGCTTTCGCCATGGAGATACCCTTTAAATCAAATTTCGGATACCAGGACTTTCCGGAATATAACCGCAAGAGATCGGCCATGGATGCCTGGTCAGCCACAAAATTCTCGAAAGCGCATCTATTTTGGTGTCACTGCCCCCCTAAATGACACATTTCAATAATGAGGGGTTTGCCGCCTAAGGCCTTATGAAACGCAGCGCCAAACCTCCCCCCGGCTCCGCCTCCCAACCAAATTGCATCGTATTTCTGATTCCCATTCATAACGATTCTGCTCCTTTCTCTAAAGGTAATCCCTCCTCCAACTCTGCCATCTCCCATGCATGGCCAAAGTCTTCGGCTTTTAGCATTATTTTCCCCTGATTATCTTCCCGCAGAGAAATATCCAAGTTGACGGGAAATAAAGAGAGCTTTCTCTTTCAAATAAGAAGCAAATTGAAAGAATTCCTGCGCGCCGGGTCGTGAGTTGTTGCCCATTAAATGAATGGCAGCGATCACGTCTCCATTCGCGTTTCTGATAGGGGCGGCAAGACCGTTCAAATCCTTGTGTGTTTCTCCCTTATCGGTAGAGTAATCTCTCTCTCTTATGATCTTTAAGTTCTTCTTGATTAACCTCTTATCGACAACGGTTGCATCCGTGAGTTTTTTGAGATCGATCGATTCCAGAATTCTATCCTGCTCCTTTTTAGGCAGATGGGCGAGCAATACCTTCCCAATGGCCGTCGTATGGATTGGCAAATTCAGTCCGATCCGTTGCGCCAACAGATCAATATTCTGGTTCTGGATTCGATCCACCACAATCACCCGGTTGTATCTGAGAATCGCCCAGCCCACCGTGAGATTCAGTTCCTTCGCCATTTGTTCGATGTGGGGGCGCATGATCTTCTGTAAGGGAAGATGGTATGCATAGATCATCCCGAGTTCAAAAAAGCGTATCCCAAGGCGATACTTCTTCGTTTCCGGGTTTTTTTCCAAGAAACCTTCCTTTTCGATGGTTCCAAGCATTCGTGATATCTTGCTTGGCAGCATGTTCAGGCTTTTTGAGACCTCCGTGACGCTCCATTCTTCGATTTGAAGGGTGTTAAAAAGCAATAATATTTTTGTTAAATCCCTAAGCGTTTTGTATTCGTGCATGAATGGTAAACTGCCTCCACATTTCGCATTTAGTTTGCATAATATGCAAACAATTTGCAAAACATATTTATCCAATTTTAAAGAATTTGTCAAGAAGAAAAATAGTAAAAATTCAATTTTTGATAATGCCCCACTTATACTGTCCTATCACTAATGAATTCAATATGCTTGGTAGTATCAGATTTCCACCCTTGATCCTGAAACCTTTAAAATAATTTCAACAGAGTCTCCCCGAAATCCTACATTAATACCTTTGAAGAATTACCTTGCTTATGCTAAGTGTAACTAATGTCATGGAAACCCGGAGCAAATATTGAAAGAAAACTGAGAAAAGGTGATCAAATGAGGAGACCCTGCACTAGGCTGGACCTCCCATCAATTGATTAGAAGTTAAGAGTTTTATCCAGTCTTCGTAGGTGACGACTTTGCTTTACGGCTGTAAGGGTTGTTTTTAGATTTCGTCCCCATCCTTTTCCCCTCTCCCCCCGTGAAGTGGCGGTGAGCCTACTCCACGGGGGAGAAGGCAGGGCAAGGGAAGACATGAGCGGGTCCCGTATGATAACCACTCCTATCTCTTGAACTCCTTAATGCTCTTTGCTGCCTTTCCGTCAGGCAATACCACAGGCTCCACAATCCCTTCGCTGTGGAGCGCCCAAGGCAGAATGACACCCGAATGT
>Ga0214473_10003148_pt1 | contig 20115 bp, 13 predicted proteins | sample RVTome_7_FD_203509 | JGI IMG/M metagenome (GOLD analysis project Ga0214473, IMG submission 203509) | Soil microbial communities from uranium-contaminated site in the Upper Colorado River Basin, Wyoming, United States - RVT98D197 | ecosystem: Environmental > Terrestrial > Soil > Contaminated >... | reverse complement strand
CGCCCAGCTTTTTGATTTCACCGAGGGGTAAACCCCATCTTTCCCACTCGGCGTGTAGTTTAGGTAGATGGTCATACTACCTATTTATGCCACATTTTGTCGGATTTGTTAATGTGACATTGTCAAGGTAATTACGTGCGTTCATACCAATAAAGACCGTATCGCTCAAGATCAACCGATACAGAAGAACACTGATTGGTATACGAGTGCTTTTATCGATTGGGAGAACACCAATCGAGTTTGAAAGCACTCTAATTATAGCACAATTGTTCTAATCCACAAGGGGTTTAGGGAAACTCGTGAATAATTTAAGGTTTCTCATCTAATCGCACATATCGATCGGAAAATCACTTGGCTCGATCAGAAGAGCGCAGATCGATCTGGAAAAGCACCAATACCGGTGCAGAACAACCGGTATACGAACATTTTTTGCCGAAAAGATCGTTCGGCACAGGAAAGCACTGATTTAATAAGACCAACAAATGGAACATGTTCATACCGGTGCAGAACAACCGGTACAGAAGTACACTGATTATAGCACAATTGTTCTAATCCACAAGGGGTTTAGCAAAACTCGCAAATTCTTTAAGGTTTCTCATTTTTATCTGTCTGCATTCAGCAGTTAATTGTTTGCTGTGAGCAATTAGCACTTAGCCGCGGTAAATTGCTACCGAATCGGGACAAAATAGAAAAAAGGAGACTGAGTTACTCAAGAAATTAGATCCAGGAGTATGGATAGGCAAAAAAATGAGTCGAGCTATCATTTCTCCAAAGCAGTATAGAGGAGAATGACCCTCAGCCTGGTTTTTCAGGATTAAAGGGCTATACCCACCTCGATGGCTACCAGGTTGTCCTCTGCAAACTCCGACCGGGCAGAGACCGCCTCCTTGATGGCCTCCAGCGGGTAAACCTGCACCTCGATGAGTAATTTAGCCAATGCAATCATCGCCCAGTATTCTTTTTTATTCGCAAAGCGACCGGTGGCTTTAAAATCGATCGGGATGAGCCTCGCCTCCGTCTTGAGGGGCAACAATTCTCGGTTGATCACCAGGAGATCATTCTCGGTCATGGCAGCCAGCTGGCTGCGCACCGACGCCAAGCCTTCCTTGAATAACAGCAGTATAACCTCCGGCTTGCTTATCCCGGTATAGCCGACCTCCGTGGGTGCCAGGATCACCTCCGCAACCGAATGCCCCGATTTCACCGTCACCGGGTAATCATTGCGCTGGGTTGCCCATAAGCCGGCGAGGACTGCCCCCCGGCATAGTAACGTCGCCGCCGAGTTGATCTTCTTCCCGGCTGCCCCCGCAATGACGATGCCCATGCGGCGCTCGAGGTGGCTCTCATATTTGGGTTGGATGGGTCGGGAAGGCATGGCTGTCTTGCCGGCCTCTGCAGCCACAGATTGGCGATAAGCCCGGCTATACTCCGGACGTACCTCCTGGCGGATGATCCCCGTGGGGAAGTTCAGCTCCGTGAGGGTTCTCTCCAACAGGCTCTTGCTGAAACGGTTGTTGGGCACATAATAAGCCGTGCACAACTCCCAGATATCCACCAGTGAGAATCCATCGTTCTGGATGGCAGTAGACAATAAGTCTGGCAAGTCTTTATCGAAGGAGGTCGCCCGGGCGACAAAGCTGGCTCCATTCACCGCCACCGTCTGGCAGATATCCATGGGCTGCTCCAGCTGCCCAAGTGGGGTCGAGCTGGTCAGCCCGCCTGGTGGCGTGGTGACAGAATGCTCGCCTCCGGTCATCCCGTAGTTGAAGTTGTTGAACACCACCACCGCCACCCCGATATTGCGCCGGGCGGCATTGATCAGGTGATGCCCGCCGATGCCGCAGCCCCCGTCCCCCATAAGCACGATCAGCTTGAGCTCGGGGTCCGCCAGCTTGATCCCCGTGGCGTAGGTCACGGAGCGCCCGTGCAAGCCGTGGAAGGCGTTGGTGGCGAAGTACTTATCCGCCAGCCCGCTGCAACCGATGTCGGTCACGATCACCACCTTGTGCGGGTCGAGCTGTAGTTTGACCAGGGCGGCGTTCAGGTGGTCAACGATCATGCCATGCCCGCAGCCCGGGCAGAAGAAATAAGGCAAAAGCGATTCATTAAGATATGTGGTCATAAGTTGGTGGGTCATAGCAAGCCTCCCTGCTCGAGGATCTCTTGCGGAGAGATCAGCTCACCATCCACCCGGTTGATCCCCTCTACCTCGACCCCATCGGGAGCCAACCGTTCCACTTCCAGGCGGTACTGCCCCAGGTTCAGCTCAGGCACTATCACCCTGCGGATGCCGCGCAGGGCAGCCTTGATTTCCTTTTCAGGCACCGGCCACAGCGAGTAAATCGTCAGTGCAGAAACCGACCTATCACTCTCCCGCGCGGTTGCTATGGCACCCTGCACCGCGCGGGCTGTCACCCCGTAGCTGATCACCATGGTCTCGGCACCCACTTGCAATTCAGCTTTGACCATCGCGATCTCATCCCGGTGCGCTTCCAACTTGGCAGCCAGGCGCTCGTTCAGCACCCGCACCTTGTCCGGCGATTTGGTCAGCTGCCCATGCTCATCATGCGTGGAGGTGGTGAAGCGCAGGAAATGGGCACCTCCATAGGGTGATAACGCCGGGACTTCATCGGCTGCGGTCACCCGGTAAGGGATAAACTCAGCCTCCACAGGTGCATCTACCCTCTCACGGACAGGTAGAGCAGTAAACGCCTCGATATCCACCGTTGCCAGCGTCAGGGCGGTCTCTTTATCCGTCGCCAGGAAGACCGGTACCCTGAAACGCTCTGCCAGGTCGAAGGCTTGGCAGGTCAGGCGGTAACACTCTGCAACATTCGTTGGCGAAAGCACGATCACCGGATAGCCTCCTGAAGTGCCCCAGCGCAGGAACTGGATATCCCCCTGTGCCACGGTAGTCGCCCCACCGGTTGCAGGACCCATGCGCTGGACGTCCACGATCACCATGGGCACCTCGCCCATGATCGCCAGGCCGATATTCTCGCTATACAGGCTGATACCGGGTCCGCTGGTGGCGGTCATCACGCGCTTACCGGTCATGGCTGCCCCGATGCAAAATCCCATCGAGGCAATCTCGTCCTCCGCCTGGATGGCAATGCCCCCCACCTTGGGCAGCTCCCGGATCATGTACAGCAGGATATCCGTTGCCGGTGTGATCGGATAACCGGCGAAAAAGTTGCAACCAGAATGGATCGCCGCCCGCACGATCGCCTGTGCACCATTGATCAGCTCACGCATATTCTCCTCCAGCCAAACTCCACTTTGGCAAGTATAACCAAAAGCGCATGATCTGACAGCATGAAGATAATCACTTTTACACGGCTCATTCATACTTCAACCATTCCAGCCCGAATCAACATAGCAAGAATCGGGTGGATTTATGGTTTGCTTTGCTTATAATGGGGGCATGATCAACTACACACAACTCTCCGATGACTATGCCCGCATTGAGCAGGTCATCAATTATCTCGAAAAGAATGCCTCCGCACAGCCAAGCCTCAGTGATATTGCAGGTAGCATCCATCTTAGCGAATATCACTTCCAACGGCTGTTCACGCGCTGGGTGGGTATCAGTCCCAAACGCTTCCTTCAATTCATCACCAAGGAAAATGCCAAGCAATTGCTCACTAAATCTGCCAGTATCCTGGATGCCTCCTATCAGGTTGGGCTCTCCAGCCCGGGCAGGCTGCACGACCTGTTCATCACTTGGGAAGCCGTCACCCCAGGTGAGTTCAAGCTGCGAGGTGAAGGCTTGACCATCAACTACGGCTTTCACCCCACACCTTTCGGTGAGATTTTGTTGGGCAGCACGGAGCGGGGTGTCTGCAACCTGTCCTTTGTAATGCCTGCCGGGCGCTCAGAAGCGCTTGCTACGTTTCGGAAGGATTGGCTGAATGCAGCCCTGGTCGAAAAACCATCCCTCACCCAACCATTGGTTGAGCGGATATTTCATCCCTCTGCCCAACCTTCTACCCACCCAATGCATGTCTACCTGAGTGGTTCCAACTTCCAGCTCAAGGTGTGGGAAGCGTTGTTGCGCATCCCTTCAGGCAGTGTGGTATCATACCGGGATGTTGCCAGCTCCCTTGGGGATCCTAAAGCTGCGCGTGCGGTGGGGAATGCCTTAGCACACAACCCTGTGGCAGTGTTGATCCCCTGCCATCGCGTGATCCATTCATTGGGTGAATTTGGTCATTACCATTACGGCGAGGCACGTAAAGCCGCCTTGCTTGGATGGGAAATGGCAAAGGTTGCCTACCCAGTTAGCTGAAGCCTGGAGTTATTTTCCTTATGAAAGCACGTGCCTGGACTGCTCTCATCGCAGTCTATATCGTCTGGGGGTCCACCTACCTGGCGATCCGCTTCGCCATCGAGACCATTCCACCCTTCCTATCCGCTGGTCTGCGCTTCCTGGTTTCCGGTGCGAGCCTCTATCTCTGGCGCCGGCTAAGCGGAGATCCTGCCCCCAGGAAAGTCGAATGGCGCTCCGCCTCCATCGTCGGGCTGCTCATGCTCTTTGTAGGCAATGGCGGACTGGTATGGGCGGAACAGCGTATCCCCTCAGGGATTGCTTCCCTGTTTATCGCCACGGCACCGGTATGGATGGTGCTGATCGACGCCCTGCGACCGAATGGTGTGCACGCCAATTGGCTGACCTGGATGGGGGTACTGGTTGGGTTCGCCGGGATAGCATTACTTGCCAACCCATGGCAGTCGCATACCGCCAGCCCGGCGCTTGACCCACTTGGGATGCTGGTATTGACCTTAGCAGCTTTAGCCTGGTCGATTGGCTCGCTATACAGCCGTAAAGCCCCGCTTCCCAGCTCATCGCTCATGGGGACTGGTATGGAAATGCTGGTTGGATCTGCAGGTCTGTTTGCCTTCAGCACAATCATCGGAGAATGGAGCCAATTCCATCCCGCTTCGATATCCCTGCGCTCGCTAGGCGGGCTGGTTTACCTGATCCTATTTGGCTCGGGGATTGGGTTCGTGGCTTACACCTGGTTGTTACGTAATGCTCCTACCCCCCTGGTATCTACCTATGCTTTTGTCAACCCGGTGGTAGCAATCCTGCTGGGTAGTGTCATTGCCCAAGAATCATTGGATTTGCAGGATATCATTTCTGCCTTGATCATCCTGGGAGGGGTGGTTTTAATCACTTCAGCCAAGTCCATACAGACCAGAAAAGCTTCCACCGTTCCCCTCACCCAGGGTGATGATTAATTCCCGAATACAAAAACGAGCTGGCATAAACCAGCTCATTATCCATTAATTTCGCATACCGATGGGCAGGTAAACCCTGACGTAGATCGTGATTGACCAGTTGCCATCCACCGTCCCCACCTGGTTGGTGGCAGTTACCGATATGGTATGAGGTCCAGGAGAATCCCACTGAAAGGTGGCAGTGTCGAATATGCCGCCGGTATTGGTAATTACCAACTGCTCGTCCACCGACCATGCATAGGTAATTGGAAGCGTAGTGGTGATCGGGTTAACCGTGGCTGTGAAGGTATAGCTGCCCCGCACCTCCCCAAACTCCAGACCAGTGATCTCCAGGTTATCAGGTGGCATGAACACAGGCAGGATGTAATGATCTGTCGTTGATCCGAGGGTATTCATTGCGGTAACCGTGATCACCTGCGTTCCTGGGTCGTTCCACATATAACTAACGGCATCAGTGATGCCGGCGGTATGAGTGATCGGCATCTGCCCACCGGCTTGCCAGGTATACGTGATGGGTTGGACTACATCCGTGGGTACGACCGTCGCTGTAAGCACATTGGCAACTCCCACACGGCCTTCAGCCGGTCCTGAAAGGGTCACGATGGGCACTTTGGACACCATTTCAACGAAATGTGTGTCTGACGCCACACCTCCCTCATTGGAGGCAGTTACCGTGATGGCTTTGGTGCCAGCTTCTTCCCAGGTGAATTCAATCGGGTCCACGGTAGTCCCTTCATGCACCACAGGAGGAAAACCAGTGGCTTCCCAAGTGTAGGTGATGGGTGTGGTCGCATCAAATGGGCTGACCGTGGCAGTGAGCGGGATGCTCTCACTGATATACCCCTGGTCAGCGCCAGCAATATCCACGCCTTCCATGTATATAAAGCGATTATTAATCGTGACTACATAACCTGTCTCGGTCGCTAAATCAATGGATATGGTGATGCCATTGGGAATATCGGTAAATACTTCACCCGGAGTATACATTGCACCCGCATCGCCGGTATTACAATTACCGTCCCGGTCGATAACGATGGCTGGTTCCGGACGGCTGGTTTCCACATCATGGATGATGACTGCAAACCCAGGCAGCCATTTATCGTAATCAATGGGGTTCTCAGTTGGCTGGCGCACTTCCAGGGTATAGAAATTATTCGTAAGATCGTTGATCAGGATGCGTGCACCAAGGTAATTTTCCGAATGCGGTAAAGCCAGCCGTTCCAACGTGATCGTGTTGAGTGTCCCGGTTTTTGATAGAAGTACCTGTTGAGGGGTAAGCCACTCCAGCATATGCTTATGATAAGAGATGGTATGTTGACCCATTGTTCCCCAAATTGGATCGGAACCATTGCTCCAGACGTCACTCAGCACGTCCCAACGGTTATCATACCCTTGCTGGCAGTTCCCTAAAGAATGTGGCAATCCAAACCCGTGCCCCGTTTCATGGGCGATGACGCCAATATTCTGGTAACCCCAGGGTGGCTCCCAGGTCATGCGCCAGGTCTGGCATATACCATCCAGACACGCGTACCAACCTCCACCCCAGGCGCAACAATCCAGGAGGTCATTGAACATCAGATTGATGCCAACGTAGGGGGTGAAATCGACGTATGGGTCAGCGGCTGCGGTGCAATCAGCTGCTGCTGTCCACCAGTCAAAATTTCCTCCGGGAAGATAATACGCCCGTTCATGGGGTAACACGTACCATCCAAACGCCCCAGATCCCTCCAGGTTGGCAAGATCATAGGAATTCTGTCGCCAGAAATGATCAAGACCGGGATAGGAGGATGAGTACATTTCTTGGAAATATTCCAGATCATTTGGCTCAGCTGGAACGTCTGAAAATTTGCACAGGACCGAGACCCAAGGCTGTGGACCGAAGATCCCTTGCGGACTTACTGGCTTACCCTCTGCCAACATCATGGACTGGACCTGCAAGATTTTCCCCTCATCCAGCCATACCCCGGTAACGATCATATTCTGACGGTTAAGTGTCACTGGACCACCCATGGAGGTCAATAACTGATCGTCAATGATCAATTGGATCGTGCTGTTCTGGTTAGTTGATAGATAGTAGGCAATCTTCTGCTCACCCGAACCTGCGTACCCATCTCCCCACAGAGTGATAAATACTCCTTCATAAATAAAAGGCGATGAAGCCCGCCCAATGTGATAATCCCCACCCTGCACGAGTAAGGACAATACCGCAATGATATTAAATACGAAGAACAACCGTTTTGGTAGCATGCATCTCTCCTCAGTATTAATGAGCTCTCGGGAAATTATAACCTGAGAACAAAAATTCTGTCGGCAGTATGAGCTTATATCTACATTTTATGTTCGGACAGAAGTTCGGACATTGCCTGATAGTGGTGATTTGAAAAGGCCTAACATTGAAATATCGTCAAATTGGAGATGCCACGCCGCAAGAAGATCGCTTGCGGCTCGCAATGACAAAGAGTTTTTACTAATTTCCTATTTTTTCGAAAATCAGGCAAACTTTATTTTCGGACAAAAGTTCAGACATTGCCTCATAGGTGATGATCTTGTAATATCCTAAAATTAAAATATCGTCAAATTGGAGATTACCACACCGCAGTAAGATCGCTTGCGGCTTCCCCAAAAAACAGGTGAAATACCGCAATGACATAGTGTTTTGAAAATTTTTCCGATGTTCTGTTCGAAGGTCAGTTACTTGAGTGGATAAATTCCTGCAGGGTGATTAAAATAATAAACCCCTTGGGATAATCTTCCAAGGGGCGGTGGTTTACTGTATAGGTGGATAATTCTCATCTATTGCGCTTCGGTACCCTGATCATGATCATCACAAATGGAACGATGATTAGGGGTAAAAAGCCGGCTGAGCACGGTCCGAACGTCTGGTTGGGTGGGTCTTGCGTTGGGGTCTGAGTGGGTGTGATCACCGGCGTGTCTGGATTAGAAGGTGTTGGCGTTGGGGTGATGTTCACAGGTTGTACTATCGTATCACTGGCGACCACCTCATAAGCCACACCTTCCGACAGCGCAATCACCTTTTCTCCCAGTGCGAATGCATCCGCCAACTCAGGATGAGCGGTAACCAGATCAAAGTAATCTGGCGACAGGAAATCGATGGCGGTGGTATCCATGGTGTCGGGGTCGAAGGCTGTGTCGATCCAAATGCCCTCAGAGAGCACGAAGGTGCGCGCACCCAACACTCGCACCATACTAGACGCTTCACCCTTGAGCTCAGGCGCACTGGCGGCAGACTCCATCTCACCTGCGTCTACCGCTGATTGGACGGCTCCCTGACCCGAAGGAGCTGGGGTTGGCATAGCCTGTATCTGACTGAAAGTCTCATTTGCCAGGCGTTGTTGTTCAGCTTCCCCCAAGGGTGATTCTTCAGTCACCAGGTAAGATGTGTATGGGGTGACAATACCATAACGGATGCTAAGGCGCACAATTTGATCGATGATTTCCTGACTGGCGCCTTGCAAGCGAATCTGATTGAGCAAATAGCCAATCTTGCGTGTTGCCCATAGGCGTGGAATGGAAGCTTGCAAGGAATTTGACGGCGATTGCTCTTCGAACACTTGATCGGAGAATGTGAAAGTCTGCCGGTCTCCATTCACTTCGCCAGTCAGGGTGACATCTGTTTCTCCACCCTCCCGGTAGCGCCCCATCAATATCACCTGCGAGCCGGCAAAAAGGTCCGGCAGCGGGTATGGATAGAGGTCATAGGTGGATACACCCCCAAAACTGAGCTCCAGGCTGGTGAGCACGGGGGTGCTGATGCCGGTGTAAAAGGACGATAAGATCTCATCCAGATTCATACCTGGCTGGACGTATGTGCTGCGTCCATGGTGATCCTGAGAAAGGGTATCCAACAGGATGGTGTCAACATCGTATCCCACGCCAAAGGAGAACAGACGTAAATTTTCAGGTGCATTGGCAGCAAAGTTCGAAAGGATGGACGAGCTGTCCGTCACACCCTCGGTGGGTAAACCATCCGTCAGGAAGATCAAGTATGTGGAGCGCTGTGGGTCAACCATGGCAGCCGCTTCAAGCAAAGCTCGATTGATATCGGTTGAACCTTCTGCCCGCAAGCCATCCAGCCATGCCCGGGCTTCAACCGCTTCGGAGGCTGGTCTTAACCCGCTGGCATACATCTGGATGCCGGTGCTAAAGGTGATAAGGTTGAAACGGTCACCCTGGTTGAGATTCTCCAGGATAAAGCGGGTTGCCTGCTGTGCCTGCTGGAATTTCTCCCCATCCATACTGCCTGAACGGTCCAGGACCAGGATTAAATCCTTGGGGATGACCCGGTCAATGGTGCTGATCCGTGGTGCAAGCAGGACAAGAAAGAAACCATCAGAATCTGAGCTATCGAACGGGTCACGGTAAGTCAGCAGGTGGAATGCCTCGGTTTCACCCAAGGAATAGTACAGGGCAAAATCGATATTCGGAAGCACATCGGCGGCTTCATATCCAACCACGACCTGATGGTCACTTTCCCGGCTCACGCCTACTGCATGACTGGGCGAATACACCGCCCGAATGGGTGTACTGGACTGAATATCCACACTGATGGTCACCGATTCAATCGGCAAAGCAGAAAACTTCTCCGTGTTGAGCGGGTAAATATACCGCACCAACCCTCCTTCAGCCGGGAGCGCTTGGGTATATTCCAGCTCAATCCTGCGCTCCCCCTGTGGCGCAATGGGGAAGATGCGCGCCTGTACGGCACCACGCCCGATATACTCAAGCAATGCCGGGTCACGCATGCTGGAGACGATCTGCTCATACGTCTGGCGAGCCTGGGTTGCATCCAGCACCTGCCCCTGCACCGGCTGCCCATCCACCCACAAGGTGAAGCCTGAGACAGCCGCATCATCAGGGATGGGAAATATGTAGGTCCCTTCAATGGTCCAGTCATTGGGGTTGTAAAAAACCTGGTCCACATGTGTGACTGCCAATTGATCTTGAATCGATACGGACACATGATGGTAGCGGATCACCAGCTGGTCCATCGGGATGATTACAGGAGGACAAGGCAGTGGATCGCAAATTGGAGGGTCGGGGATAATGATGCCGTCAGCGACGGCTGAAGCTGGAAAAAGCAAGGTCGAGACCAGGATGACTAACAAGCACGGGATGAGTAGAACAGACTTGGGTTTCATAATCTCCTCCTGAAAGGGCGGTTTTATTGCTGGCGTAAGGACGACTGATTGTTTGCGCATAAGACGATGCCGAATTGTTAAAAGTTCCGGTGGTATAATCATTTTCTTGATTGGGAGACATATAAAACTGAGATGCCATTGGAAATGTTAGACAAGCTGGTCGGGATCGAACAGCATTATGACGAGCTCAATCGCCTATTAATGGAAGTCGGGGACGATTATCAACGCGCTGCAGAGCTGAATAAAGAACGCATCGACCTGGAACCGATCGTCAGTCGAGCGCGTGAATACCGGCAGGCTCTCGATAGAGTGAAAGAAGCCCGTTCCCTGCTCGATGGGGATGATATCGAGCTGCGCATGCTGGCTGAAGCAGAAATTCTCGATCTGGAACCCCAGATCGACAAACTGGAAGGCGAGATCAAAAGCATGCTCTTGCCCAAAGACCCACGCGATGATCGAAGTGTGATTATGGAAATCCGGGCTGGGACGGGTGGTGATGAAGCCGCCATTTTTGCAGCCGACCTTTACAGGCTATATTCGCATTATGCTGAGTCGCGCAAGTGGACCATCGAAATCTTATCCACAAATGAGATTGGTATTGGTGGTTATAAGGAAATCATCTTCCTAATAAAAGGCAGAGGAGCATATTCGCGCCTCAAATATGAATCTGGCGTCCACCGAGTGCAGCGCGTCCCGGTGACCGAATCGCAGGGACGTATTCACACCTCCACTGCCACCGTAGCAGTTCTCGCAGAAGTCGATGAAGTGGAAATCAATATACCTGAATCGGATATACGGATGGATGTGTATCGATCAGCCGGCGCAGGTGGGCAGAACGTGCAGAAGAATGCCACCGCAGTACGAATTACCCACATACCCACAGGGATTGTTGTGGCGTGCCAGGATGAACGCTCGCAGCTGCAAAATCGCCTGCGTGCCATGAGTATTTTACGTGCCAGATTGTATGAGATCGAGGAAGAGAAACGCAATGCAGAGATAGATGCCAACCGCCGCTCACAGGTGGGCACAGGTGAGCGCTCTGAAAAAATCCGCACTTACAACTACCCGCAATCGCGTGTGTCTGATCACCGCATTAACGTATCGACGTACAACCTGACTGGTTTTATGACTGGGGCACTATTGGATGATTTTATCGATGAGCTGGCCACCAGGGATGAAGCAGAGCGGCTTTCTACCATTAGCGAGGAAACGGTTGTAGAGAGCAATGGTTGATAACTAAACTTCATTCCAAATTCCATTTGGTAAATTCTTGCATTGTCACTATTTGCGCAGCCCTATATAATATGTCGAAGGGATGCGCCTTTTCTACCTTATGACCCCAACCGTTCACGAAATACTCACTCAGATCAGCCAGGAGCTTGACCCGCTCAGCGAAACGCCAACACTGGATGCACAAGTGTTGGTGGGACATATCCTTGAAAAATCTCGCTCCTGGGTGGTGGCTCATCCCGAAGCCTCCCTGGATAGCCAGCAATACGCAAATATTATCGATGCCCTGATGCGATTAAAACAGGGCGAGTCACTACCTTATATCCTGGGACATTGGGAATTCTTTGGTCTGGATTTTAATCTGACAGGCGATGTGCTGATTCCACGCCCGGAGACTGAATTATTAGTCGAACGTGGGATAGCGTGGTTGCATCAACATCCACACGCGCGGCAGGCGATCGATGTAGGAACCGGATCTGGATGTATTGGTATCACGCTGGCGATGAACATTCCCGATTTATCTGTGCTCTTGACGGACATTTCTCAGCAGGCTTTGAATGTTGCCAGGGTAAATGTGCAAAAATTTAAGCTGGTAGATAGGTTGGAATTCCGGCAGACAGATTTATTAGGTGGGATTGCCGGACTATATGATTTGATTTGCGCTAATTTGCCTTACATCCCCAGCCAGACCCTCAGGGATTTACTCGTGGCTGAACGAGAACCCATTCTGGCACTGGATGGCGGGCAACGTGGGATAGAGCTGATTGCCAGATTGCTGGACCAATCCAGGAATCATCTGGCACCCGGCGGATTAATGCTATTGGAGATCGAAGCTTCTCAAGGGGCTGAGGTAAAAATAATTGCCGGCGCTGCATTTCCGTCGGCCAAAGTGCTGATTTTAAAGGATCTTTCAGGCTTCGACCGGTGCGTGGAAATCAGCCGCTCCAACCAGATAATCCACCTGTGCCAGCAGTTTGAATGGCAGGCAGCTCAGGAAGAAGGAATTTTTATGAGCAAATCCCTCCATCAAGAGGGGTTTATCCACTGCTCTGAACCCGAACAGATCCTTCAGGTGGCAAACCATTTCTACCAGGGAATTCCCGACTTGATCCTATTATGGATCGATCCTGAGAAAATCACCGCTGAAATTCGATGGGAATCTGCTGATGGCGCACTTTTCCCCCATATCTATGGATCGATCAACCTGGATGCGGTGATCTCATTTACCGATTTCAAGCCGGATTTCGATGGTACTTATCGAGTGGTCCAGTTCCCCGGTTAATCCAAAACAAGCAGGGATATCCCTGTCGGTAATAGATTAATAGATTGCTATTCGATTTGTGGTTTAGTAACGCCTGTTTCCGCCCGGTCGTTTGAACTTTCCACTGTCCTCCTTGGGGCGAGCAAGGTTTACCTTGAGGCTTCTGTTTTCAAGTGGAGTGTTATTGAACAGGCTTACTGCCTTTTCTGCCTCAGCCTGAGTGCTAAGTTCTACAAAAGCGAAACCACGTGAACGTCCAGTATCCCGGTCCTTGATCAGGCTGACAGAGACGACGGTCCCTGCTTGTGAAAACATGCTTTGCAGGTCTTCTTCGGTCGTGCTGAAAGGCAAATTCCCTACATACAATTTATTATCCATCTCTCCTCCAAGAAATTACCGCCCCAACACTTCATGGTTGCGGTATTCTAACTGCAGCAAGCCTGTAATTTGAGGCGATTATATCATACGCATTCTGACAGGGGAAATACTAAGTTTGCCGACCGTCTGATCCTGCAGTTGTAGCTAAGAAGTGATTTCCACTTCCGTTCAACTGTTTTTCATACAGATGACGTGCAGCTCACCAGGACCATGCACGCCAATGGTCAATGTCATTTCAATATCTGCTGTGCGTGATGGACCACTGATCAATACAGCTGCTGGTGCTTCTTTTATGGCCTCCAACTGTAATACTTGATCTAGCTGCTCAAAAACATCCTTTTCCCATACCAAGGCAATATGAATTTCTGGCAACAGAGAGGCCGTGAGGGGTCGACCCGGTCCTCCCAACAACAGGAGTGAGCCTGTATCAGCGATTGCCGCCGATGCACCTGATAATCCTACCCGGATATGGCTGCTGGTCTGAATTGTTTCCCAAGTTGGGTGGATACTCTGAACGCCAGCTTCGGATAGTCTCTGCAATAATCCGCCAGGCAGATAGGCCGCATCCCAGGCCAAAATTTCATCGATGCCTGGGTCCTGTAATAGTTCCAGGATCTTTGGCAAGACGTCCTCCGGGGAGCATAGAGTGAATTTTGCACCAAGTGCTTCCAGCTCAGCTGCAAATTTCTTTATTAATTCCTTGGAATCGATTGGAGCAGTATCGATCTTGGGTGGGCTTGTAACAGAGATATCACGCGGATGAGGTAATTTGTCCTGATCATTCACACCAGGTTTAATTTGATTATAGTACCTGGCGTGAAAAGGTTTCCCAGCGGGACGGGGAAAATCCTTCGAATACCCCCATCCACTGAACCCCGGCAGGCGTATCCAAGGATCACCTTTCGATAGAAAAGTTGCCAATGACCCGAATGCTCCAGCCAGCCGTTGAACAACACCGAACCGCCATGGGGAGGTAGCTGCCAGCGAGAATAATCGTAGTCCCATTGCCAATAATGCTGGAGCATTCGGTTTGGGATGAAATTGAGCCTGGTTTACCCCGATTCCCGCCCGAATCCTCAATAACAGCTTGGGCAGATCGATATCCACCGGGCAGGCTTCCCGGCAAGCCCCGCACAAGCTGGAGGCGCGCGCCAGATGACCAAATTCATCCTGCCCAAACAGAGCTGGTGATACCACACTCCCCATCGGACCAGGATATGGGCTGCCTTTCCCATGAATACTAACATAAGCATGCCCGCCAATCTCGCGAAATACCGGGCAAGCGTTCAAGCATGCTCCACAGCGGATGCAATACAAGATTTCACGCAGCTCAGATTCTCGCACAGCGGTACGCCCATTGTCCACCAGGATCACATGGCGTTCCTGTGGGCCATCCGGATCATCGCTGCGACGAGGGCTATTCAATAAGCTGGTATATACCGAGAGCTTCTGTCCGGTTGCTGAACGAGGCAAAAGGGATAGCATCAATGCCAGATCATCCATTGTGGATACGAGACGCTCGATGCCCATCAGAGCGATGTGTGTCCGTGGGACGGTGGTCACCATGCGACCATTGCCTTCATTGGTCACCACGCATAAGGTCCCTGTCTCAGCCACCCCAAAGTTGACCCCGGATATGCCGATGTCTGCATCCATAAACACTTGGCGTAAAGTACGCCGGGCGAGGGCAGTCATGATGCCGATATCTTCCGTGTAAGGAAACCCCAGCTTTTCTTCAAATAATTTGCCCACATCCTGGCGGCGCAGGTGGACGGCAGGCGTTATGATGTGAGAAGGTGCCTCTCCTCGCAACTGAACGATATATTCTCCCAGATCAGTTTCAACCACCTGTATCTCTTGTTTTTCAAGGGCATGGTTCAATCTGATCTCTTCGCTGACCATCGTTTTAGACTTGGCAATCAGGCTGGCTCCAGTTCGAAAGGCAATCTCCAGCACAACCTTTATCGCTTGGTCCGCATCCGCGGCATGATGGATCTGAATGCCATTTTCCTGGGCGTGCTCGATAAAAAGTTCCAGGTAACTATCCAGATGTTCAATCACCTCAGCCCGCACGAGATTAGCCCGTGCGCGTAATCCTTGAGGGTCTGCCAGGGATGCAAAAGCATTTTGACGAACCTGGATGCGCCGTTCGGCGTTTGTATCCAGGGCTGACTGTAAATTTGAGTTTGCAAGGGAACCCTTTATACGGGTGCGAAACAAGTTGGTCATCTAGACGTGGTCCAAGATATCAGCCAAATGTAGCGCGCGCTGAGGTTTATGCTTTCGATGCAATCCCCCATTGATATTGGTAATACACCCCGCATCACACGAAACCACCACAGAGGCTCCACTGGTTTCCAGATTGGCAATCTTACGCTCCAGCATGGCGGTGGATATCTCCGGATGTTCCAGGGAGAAAACTCCCCCGAAACCACAACAATCTGCGCTGCCAGGAAGCTCCACGAATTCTGCCTGGCGCACAGCGGTCAATAAGGCACGTGGCTGACTATCCACTCCCAACCCGCGCAGCAGATGACAGGAGGAATGATAAGTCAACCGGCCTTCAAATCGAGCATTCAAGTCGGTGACTCCCAACACATCCACCAGGAACTCGCTAAACTCATATGTGCGTGCTGCCAGAGCCAACGCACTGGGCAGCCATTTGGGATCATCTGCGAATAACTCAGCGTAGGAATGGCGGATCATGGCAGCACACGACCCGGAAGGAACCACTACGGGTCCGGGGTATGATTCGAAGGCGCGCATGGTCTGGATTGCCATCTTGCGGGCTTGTATTCGCAGTCCAGCATTAAATGCCGGTTGTCCGCAGCATGTCTGCCTGGGTGGGAACGACACTTTTACACCTGCCCTTTGGAGTACATGCACAACTGCTTCACCGGTGTTAGGGTAAAGTGTATCAATGATGCAGGTGACGAATAATTGAACCGTCCTTGGCATTACGCTCTCCTCAAACAATTGTAGCCGAATCCTTCATTCTTGGCTAATCCGAACCTGAGACTGCTTAGAAGTTTGCTCAGATCAAGAATGAAATGACGATGATAGTATATTAGGGATTATCGCAAAATCTACCTGACGTGGTAATATTAACCCCGTTTTGGAAATCCAAACGGTACTGACTCAACAGGACTAAAGAATACTATGGACGATTTTAGAACAATCATTCCAAATCATTTCACACTACCCCGGAGAATAAACCGCCTTGGTGAGCTGGCATACAATTTATGGTGGACCTGGAACGCGGATGCACAACGCCTATTCGCTCGAATTGATGGTGTGCTCTGGGAAAAGACCAATCACAATGCGATCCGATTCATGCAACTCGTGGATCAAGCACGGCTAAAAAATCTCACCAATGACCGATATTCACTAGACTTTTATGATCGCATCCTTCGCGCGTTTGATGAATACATGAAATCAAAGAATACCTGGTTCGCACGTACCTACCCGGAGCAGATAAATCAACCCATCGCTTATTTTTCAACTGAATTCGGTTTGCATGAGACAATGCCAATCTATGCAGGCGGATTGGGTGTGCTCTCCGGTGATTATCTAAAGGGAGCCAGTGACCTGGGATTACCCTTGGTCTCCGTTGGTTTCTTGTACACCCAGGGCTATTTTTCACAACACATTTCGGAAGATGGGTGGCAGGAAGCACGTTATCTCCGTTTGAAATTTGAGGAATTACCCGTTCTACCCTTCGTTCAAGACGATGGCAAACCCCTGACGATTTCGGTGGAACTGCCTGGAAGAATCGTTCAGGCACGCTTGTGGGAAATTCGTATCGGTCGTGTGCCGCTTTATTTACTGGATAGTGATGTGGAGGGTAACTCGCCCGCTGATCGTGAGCTGACCTCCCGCTTGTATATCAGTGATCTTGATTCACGCATCTCACAAGAGATTATCCTGGGGATAGGCGGGGTGAGAGCATTACGTGCCCTGGGTTATAACCCGGATGTGTGGCATATGAATGAGGGTCACTCAGCATTTATGGTGCTGGAGAGAATCCGCGAGATGGTCGCGGCCGGAAACACGTATGAGCAAGCTGTCGAGTGCGTTAAACCATCAACCGTATTTACCACCCACACACCTGTCCCAGCAGGCAGTGATGAATTTCCAATCTGGCTAGTGGATAAATACTTCTCAAACCTATGGCCACAATTAGGTTTGGATCGTGACCGATTCATTGACCTGGCAAGACACAACCTTCCCTGGGGCGAAACTTTTAGCATGCCTATCCTGGCATTAAACTTCTCATCCAAACGCAATGGTGTATCAGAGATGCATGGGAAAGTGGCCCGTAAGATGTGGAATTTCATCTGGCCTGAGCTCAAGGAAGAAGAGGTGCCAATTACCCACATCACCAATGGAGTGCATACCAGCACCTGGTTGGCACGTCGCCTCAGCAACTTGTACGAAAGATATTTTGGGAATGGTTGGAAGGAGCGGGTGGATGATCCGGCAACCTGGGAAAAGATAGACGATATCCCCGATATGGAATTATGGACAATCCGCCGGCACCTGAAGCGTAAAATGGCCTACTATATTCAGGAACGCGCCCGCGATCAATGGCTGAATGAAGATATCCACCCCGTGCAGGTAATAGCTTCCGGTGTCCTACTCGACCCATATGCGCTGACGATTGGTTTCGCCCGACGTTTTGCAACCTATAAGCGAGCGAACTTAATCCTGCATGATATCAACCGGCTTATCGCGATCATCAACCGTCCAGAGCAGCCTGTACAAATCATATTTGCGGGTAAAGCCCATCCGGCTGATGAGCCGGGTAAAATGCTCATCCAGGAAGTTTATCGTGCGGTAAAGAAAGCAGAAAATGGTGGGCGTCTGGTTTTCCTCGAAGATTATGATATGAACCTGGCACGCTACCTTATTCAGGGTGTGGACGTGTGGATGAATACCCCCCGCCGTCCGAACGAAGCCTCCGGTACCTCGGGACAAAAAGCTGCCATGAATGGGGTGATCAACTTGTCAGTGCTGGATGGCTGGTGGCAGGAAGGATTCAATGGGTCGAATGGTTGGGCAATCGGTGACGCGAAGGAATATGAAAATAATGAGCAGCAGGATGCAGCGGATGCTGAGAGCCTGTATGATACCCTTGAAAACAAGATCGTTCCCCTGTACTACCGAGATCGATCGGCTGATAACCTTCCGTACGATTGGATTGCTGTTATGAAAGAATCGATCAAGACGCTTTCCCCTCGTTTTAGTATCCACCGTATGGTTAAAGATTACACCAAGCGGATGTATCTGGATCTGGGAGGCTAACCATGGAGTTGTTGTTATCCCCACAAGCCTGGTTGGGGGCACTATTGATCTTCGCTTTACGCGTGGGCGACATGTCGCTTGACACGCTGCGTGTCCTGTTTGTCATGCGCGGGAAGAAACGAATTTCGTGGGTATTGGGTTTTGTTCAATCCACGATCTTTGTGCTCGCCATTGGAAAAGTCCTTACTCAGTTAAATAATCCCCTGAATATTATTGGATACGCGGCCGGATTTGCTACTGGTAATGTGGTGGGTATGATCATAGAAGAACGGATTGCCATTGGGCACATTTTAGTCAATATCATCAGTCCAAGGCGAGGCTCAGCCATCGTTGCTCACCTGCGTCAAAATGGTTATGCCGTCACCGAATTTTCCGGACGTGGAAAAGATGGCATGGTCTCGATGATAAATTGTTCTGTGTTGCGCAAGCAAGTGGAGGCGATTCACGATTTGGTTAATGAGATCGACCCTGAAGCTTTTATCACCGCCGAGGATGTCCGTCCCATCCGGCATGGTTTTTGGAGGGCATGATCAAATTCTCAATTTGAACTTGAATAACTACATCGATATGATGTCATTCAAGAAGTAAAATAAATATCGGGAAATAATTCCCACCTTCACCAAGTGTAAATAACATCAAGTTAGGAGATCCAATATGGATGTATTGCTGTTGGCCAGGCTTCAATTCGCAATTACAATCATCTATCATTTTTTCTTCGTTCCTTTAACGCTGGGTCTATCCATAGTAGTAGCTATCTTCGAAACCATCTATGTTACCTCTGGCAACGAAGTCTATAAGCGCATGACCAAGTTCTGGGGAAAGCTGTTCCTGATCAATTTTTCCATCGGTGTGGTGACAGGTATCGTACAGGAATTCCAGTTCGGAATGGCTTGGTCTGAGTATTCGCGCTATGTGGGGGACATTTTCGGAGCGCCTTTAGCAATCGAAGCGCTGGTTGCCTTCTTTGTAGAATCCACATTTCTCGGCGTATGGGTGTTCGGCTGGGATAAGCTATCCAAAGGACTGCATGCTGCTGTCATGTGGCTGGTCGCACTTAGCTCAACGGTCTCTGCCATGTGGATCCTGATTGCCAATGCTTTCATGCAACATCCTGTTGGATATCTAATTAACAACGGGCGGGCGGAATTAACAGATTTTTCACAAGTTATTTCCAATCGAGTTTTTACCACACACTTTCCTCATGTGATCAGTGCCGGATTAACCACAGCAGCTTTTTTCGTATTGGGCATCTCAGCGTATCACCTGATCCGAAAGAATGAGCCTGACATTTTTAGAAAATCCTTCAGGATAGCTATCATCGTCGGGTTAATTGGTACAGTTTTGGTGGGGATCATGGGTCATCTGCAAGGGCAGCTAATGCGTGAGATACAACCCACCAAGCTGGCTGCGATGGAAGCAGTGCGCCACGATGAAGACCCGGCAGGTTTATCACTACTCACCATTCAGAGCCGGGATGGAAAAACAGATATCGTCGACATCCGCATTCCTTATCTCCTCAGCATAATGCTGTACAACCGCCCA
>Ga0214473_10003147_pt1 | contig 20122 bp, 14 predicted proteins | sample RVTome_7_FD_203509 | JGI IMG/M metagenome (GOLD analysis project Ga0214473, IMG submission 203509) | Soil microbial communities from uranium-contaminated site in the Upper Colorado River Basin, Wyoming, United States - RVT98D197 | ecosystem: Environmental > Terrestrial > Soil > Contaminated >... | reverse complement strand
TGACGTCGCGGAGCGCCCAAAACTCCTCACGCGGCTCGACGCTGTGGCCCAGAAGGCGCGCCGTGAGACGCCCCACCTCGTCCTTGAGCGATGTGACGTACCAGCCACGGCGTAGCCGGTATCGCTTTGAGACGCCGGAAAGCTCGATGGTCGTGTCGGACATGGTTGCTCGGGTCCTCTCAGATCACGTCCGCGAAAGTACGGGCGGCGCGCTTGAACACCGGGAGCGCGATGCCAACGATGATCGCGGTGACAGCAACGCTCACACCCAGGGCCGGCAGGTCAGGGGCGGCGCCCAAGATGAGCGCGCGCCGGTAGCCGTCGATGATGGCCGCCATGGGATTGAGCAGATAGAAGGGCCGGAGCCACGCCGGGATGACGCTGATCGGGTAGGCAACGGGCGTGGCGAACATCCAGAGCTGGACGACGAGCGGGAGGGCGTGCCCCATGTCGCGAAAGTTGACGTGCGCGGCCGAGGTCAGGCTGATCACGCCGAAGGCGAGCGTGACTTGGAGGAGGAGCAAGGGGACAACCCACAGGGCGGCCAGCGAAAGGGAGATCTTGTAGTAGAAGAGCATCCCGACGAAGAGGAGCGAGGCCACACCGAGGTCGAGGAGCCCCGCCACGAGAACCGCGACCAGGAGAGTCTCGCGCGGGAAATAGATTTTCCGGATCAGCGTGGCATTCGACACCATGGTGCCGGTCCCGCCGCTGACGGCGTTTGAAAAGAAGGTCCAGAAGATCAGGGCGCTGTAGGCGAAGACGGGGTAGGGAAGCCCATCGCTCGGCACCTTGGCGAAGAGCGAGAAGACCAGTGTGAAGACGATCATCATGGACAGGGGCTGGAGCACGGCCCAGGCGACGCCGAGCACGGTCTGCTTGTAGCGCGCCTTGATGTCGCGCAGGGCGAAGCTCGAGATCAGCTCCCAGTGCTGGAAGAGATTGACGGTGCTTTTACGCATGGCGCCTCCTCGGCGAGGGGACGGGGCGGCGCGGCACGCGAGCCGGCAGGGCCGGGGGGGAGGGAGTCACCGGCCACGCGCGCCGGACCCGAACCGGCTCCGGCGCCAGGGCCTTCTCTGCCTGGTCCGACAGCGCGCGGAGCGTTACGCTGGCCGCGACGAAGTAGAAGTAGAGGTCGAAGTAGGCGACCGTGAGAAAAGCTCCGACTACCAGGTACGGGTAAAGGCAGAGCTGGGTCATTTCGGCGTAGTTGGAGAGGTAGCCGTACCCCGCGTGGCCCCGCCACTGCTTCCGGATCCGCCGCAGGGTCATTAGCGTGCTGGCGAGGACAAGGAGATAGAGGCCAAAGCCCAAGAAGCCGTGCTCTGAGAGCACCTCGAAGTACAGGCTGTGAGCGTCACGCACTTTCAGGAAAGAGTCGCCATAGTACCGGTGCCACAGAAAGGGGTTCCAGAGCGCTCGGAACCCGCCGCCGGTAAGCGGGCGATCGATCGCCAAGTTCCAGGCGGTGCGCCAGGCCTCGAATCGCCCCTGGACGGAGGTGTCACGCGTCTCGGCTGATTCCTGCTCGCCGATGGATTGGATCCGTTCCCAGAGACGATCAGGCAGGAACGGAGCGGCGACGAGCGCGCCGATGAGGAGGGCCATCCCGAACCGAAGCCGCCAGGGGGAGCGCCAGATCAGGACGGCGAGGATGATCACGAGTCCCAGAAAGGCGCCCCGCGAGTAAGTGAAGAGGATCCCGATGATGGTGAAGAAGAACGTAACCCGCAGGACCTTCTTCAGCCAGGGCCGGGGTTCCTCACGCGAGAGGTACAGCAGCATGGGGAGGATCATGCAGAGCGCCAGCCCGAGCGTGTTGTTGTCGGCAAAGAAGCTCATGTCGGGGCCGAAGACGCGCTCGCCTCCGCCGGTCCGCAGGACCCAGATCCCGCCCTTGAGCCCGTAGAATCCCAGGCCGAGCGCCGTGACCATGTAGAGCCAGCGCAGCCGGGCACGTTCCTGGAACAAGGTCATGGTCACGAAGGTCATGAGGAGGACCTTGCTCACCCACCCCCACTTGCCCCATGCCTGCTGCGGGTTGTAGGCGAGCATGGTGGTCAGCGTGAAGTGCGCGGCCAGAAGCAGGAGCGCAAAGACCGTCCACGTCCGCGGAATCGGCTTCCGGTCCTTGGTGAACACCCACCCCAGGAGGGCCGCGCCTCCGATCAGCATCGCGACAGGGAGCGTTCGTCCGAAGCCCCACGTCAGCCCATGCGGCACCATGAACGCGATCCAGTACCAGGCGAGGATGCCGACCCAGGGGCGGATCAGGCTGACCGGCACGAGCCCGATGAGGACAATGAGAAAGACGACGTCTCTGAGCCCGCTCATGAGCGCTCTCCGGCGCCGAAGGCGATTCTGGGCGCTGAGATCATCATTCTACCGTGACGCTCTTGGCGAGGTTGCGCGGGCGGTCGACGTCGCATCCCCGCAGCACGGCGATGTGGTAGGCGAGAAGCTGGAGCGGGATGACCGTGACTAGCGGCGCCAGGAGATCGGCTGCCGCGGGCACGATGAGCGCATGGTCTGCGCGGCGGATCATCTCGTCATCCCCGCGATGGCAGATGGCGATGACGCGGCCGCCCCGGGCCTTGGCCTCTTCCACATTGCCCGCCATCCGGTCGTAGGAGCTGTCCCTCGGAGTGAGCGCGACTATCGGCATGCGCTCGTCGATGAGCGCGATGGGCCCGTGCTTCATCTCACCGGCGGGATAGCCCTCGGCGTGGATATAGGAGATCTCCTTGAGCTTGAGCGCGCCCTCGAGCGCGATCGGGTATTGGACCCCGCGGCCGAGGTAGAGGAAGCCCTGGCATGCCGCCAGGTCGCCGGCGAGCGCGCGGACGGGTCCGTCGGCGGCCAGCGCCTCTCGCATCAGCCCCGGGATCTCCAGCAGCTCGGCGAGACGCTTCTGGCCGTCGTGGGGCGTGAGAAAGCCGCGTCCGAGCCCGAGCGCCAGCCCGAGCAGGTAGCACGCGGTGATGGTGGCGGTGAAGGTCTTGGTGGAGGCCACGCCGATCTCGGGACCGGCGTGGGTGTAGATCACGCCCTGGGCCTGGCGCGCAAGGGCCGAGCCCACCACATTGGTGATAGCCAGCAGCGGCGCCCCGCGCTCCCGCGCGGCGCGGGCTGCGCCCAGCGTGTCGGCGGTTTCTCCCGACTGGGACATGGCCACGACCAGCGTGTCCGGGCCCAGGACGGCGTCCCGGTAACGGAACTCGGAGGCCATGTCTGCCTCGGCCCCGAGCCCGGCCAGGCGCTCGACCATGAAGCGCCCGATCAGGGAGGCGTGGTAAGAGGTGCCGCAGGAGACGAACACCACGCGCTTCAGCCTGGCCACCAGGTTCGGATCCAGGCTGGCCTCCGCCAGGACCACCGCGCCCTCCTCCGGAAGCGCGCGCCCGCGGAAGGTGTTGGCCACCGCCTCGGGCTGCTCGTGGATCTCCTTCAGCATGAAGTGCGGGTAGCCGCCCTTCTCGGCCATGGCCGCGTCCCAGGTGATGACGCTGGGCCGTCGGTCGACCGGCCGTCCGTCGAGCGTGGAGAGCATCAGCGTGTGGGACGTCACCACCGCCACCTCGCCATCCTCGAGAATGGTGACGGAGCGAGTGTAGGGGAGGACCGCCGGGATGTCGGAGGCGATGAACATCTCCCCGTCGCCCTGGCCGACGACAACGCTGCCGCCCCCCAGCTTGGCCGCGACGAGGCGGCCGGGCTCATCCGCCGAGAGCATGCAGAAGGCGTAGGCGCCGCGGACGCTCCGGAGCGCGGCCCTCACGGCCGACACCAGGTCGGCGCCGCCCACGTGGTAGCGCTCGACCAGGTGGGCCATAACCTCGGTGTCGGTCTCGGAGCGGAACCGGTGCCCGTCAGCCTCGAGCTCGGTGCGGAGCTCGAGGTAGTTCTCGAGAATGCCGTTGTGAACGACTACCAGACGCCCGGTGCAGTCCGCGTGTGGATGGGCATTGGCGTCGGACGGGCGCCCGTGGGTGGCCCAGCGGGTGTGGCCCAGCCCCGTCGAGCCCCGCACCGGCTCGCGCTCGACGAGATCGGAGAGCTTCCCGATTTTCCCGGTGGCCCGCCGGATCTCGAGCCGGTCCTCGACCTGGACGGCGAGGCCGGCCGAATCATACCCTCGGTACTCCAGCCGCTGGAGCCCGTCGAGCAGGACGCCGACCGCCTCACGCTTCCCTACATATCCGACGATGCCGCACATGCGCGTCGTTCTCCTCAGGCGCCCGTGAGCCGGTAGTAAGCCAGCTTGAGGGCAAAGGTGGGCAGGTGAGTCTCCCAGGGGCCTCCACGCCGGAGCTCGAATGCAGGCATGGCAGGTCCGTTGAGACCCCGGCGCGTGCTCACCGCGCAGGTAAAGCCGCACTCCTGCACGAGCCGGACCGTCGTCGAACTATAGTCTTCGGGGCCGCCGTTCGGATAGGCGAAGGCGCGCACCGGCACGCCCAGGGTCCGCTCGATAGCGTCCTTGGATCCCTGGATCTCCTCGCGTGCGCGCTCCGGCGTCACGCGCGACAGGATGGGATGGGTCACCGTATGGGCCCCGATGGAGAAGCCGAGCCCGCGCAGCGCGTCCACTTCCTCCCAGGTGAGCATGACTCGCTTTGGCCGCCCGATCCTCCGGGGTCGGAGATCGGCCACCAGCCGCTCGACCGCTCGGCGGCGCTCCTCGTCGGGCAGGCCTTTGAGCCAGCCCATGGCGAGCTCGAGGCCGGCGAGCCGGTCTCTTTCAGTCTTGAGCTGTAGGGGCTGGCAGCCGGGGAGCGTGACATCCCTGCGCCGGGAGAGCTTGAACGCGAGGGCCACGCGGTCGAACCACGGCACATCCGGCGTCCCGATGTAACCCGTCGCCAGGAAGATGGTTGCCGGCAACCTGTGCTGGGCCAGGATCGGGGCCGCGTGGCTCAGGTTGTCGCGATAGCCGTCATCGAAGGTCAGCGCCAGGGTGTTGCGGGGCGCCGTGCCCTGGCGCACCCGCTCCACGAGATCTTCCACGGCCAGCACCCGGTAGTGCCGTGCGATGTGGGCAATGCGCGCCGCGAACACGGCCGTGGGCATAGCGGGCAAGAACGGATCGTGGTCGTCGTTGACCCGGTGGAATGTCAGGATCGGGAAGCCGCGGCTGGGGCCGGCGTAGTTGGCCGCCGCCGCGACCGGACCCAGGAGGCGGCTGTGGTAGAGGGCGCTCGAGACCGCGCGGATGGCCCGATCCCTGAGGCTCATGGGGCGTCTCCATGGGCCCTGTGCCAGAGCTCCAGCATGAGGAGCGACCACAGCAGATCGCCGTAGAACGCGGTGCGGTCGCCCTCGTGGAGCCGGAAGAGCTCCTCCATCACTCCGGTCGCGAAGTACCCACGCTCCCGGCTCCGACTGGACAGAAGCGTGTCCCGCGCCAGCTCGCGAAACGGCCCGTAGGTGCGGAGCCAGTCGCTGATGGGCAGTCCAAAGCCGTGCTTGACCTTGGCCAGGGTGGCGGCGGGGAGCAGCGTCGCGAACGCGCGCTTGAAGAGGTAGCGCTTCTCCGTTCCCCGGACCTTGTGCCATGCGGGGAGGGTGCCCGTGAACTCCACCAGCCGCGGGTCGAGCATCGGGAAGCGCACGGCGATGCCGGCCAGCTCAGCCATCCGCGTCACTTTGAACAGGTCATTGTCGCCGATGGTGATCTTGAGATCGACATAGAGCAGGCGGTTGAGCTCGCTCCGGGCGGCGACGGCGTCGAAATGGCGGCGGGCGATCCGAATCGGAGCGTCCGGGGTGACCGCCGCGAGAAAGTCCGGGTGGAGGAGCCGTCGGCGCTCGCGGGCGAAGAAGAACTCACTGGAATAGAACCGGTCGGGATTCGGCTGCGTCGCCCGGCCGACATAGCGCTGGGCCTTGCCCAACACGTCCATGCGGCCCGGTTTCACCGCGCCCAGGATGGGCTCGATCAGGCCCCGCCGGATCGCTCCAGGGATCAGCCGGTAGCGGGCCAGAATCTGTTCTCGGCGGTAGCGCTCGTTGCCGCCGAAGATCTCGTCGCCGCCGTCTCCGGCCAGCAGCAGTCGCATTCCTGTCTCGCGCGCCTGGCGCGCGCAGAGGAAGGTGGGCAGCGCCGAATTGTTGCCGAAGGGCTCGTCGTAGGCTTCGATGACCTCGGGCAGGCAGCTGAACGCGTCATCGGCCGTGACCACGCGAGTGTAGTGGGCGGCGTCGAAGTGCCGGGCGGCCAGCTCAGCGTACTGGAGCTCGTCGTACCGAGCCTCGTTGAATCCGATCGAGAAGGCATTGACGCGCTCGCCCGTGAGGCGTGTCATAAGCCCGACGATTGCGCTGCTGTCGGTGCCCCCGCTCAGGAACGCCCCCGTGTGCTTCGTGTCGGCGCCGCTGAGAGCCTCGCCGACCGCCTCCTCGGTGTGCCGGCGGAGCGCCGCCGAGGCGGCGGTGCGTGAGATCGCCCGCTCCGTGTACCGCATGTCCCAATAGGGCTCCACGCGGAGCCGGCCGTCCTCCCATTCGAGGAGATGGCCCGGGGGCAGCCGCCGGATGGCGCGGTAGATCGTCTGCGGGGCGGGGATCGCGCTGAAATTGAGGTAGGCGTAGACCGCCTCCGGATCCACCGCCGATGTGGTGCCCGGCAGCGCCAGCGGGACGCTGACCCGGGACCCGAAGGCGATGGCCTCTGGTGTCGCTGCGTAGTAGAGGCGCCGGATGCCAAAGCGGTCGGTGGCCAGCACGAGGCGACGGGAGCGCGGCCACCAGAGCGCCAGCGCGAAGCCCCCGCGGAGCGCCGCAAGAAACCGGGCGCCGTGGCGGCGATAGCCGTCCTCGAGGACCCGGATCGCTGGATCGACCTCCGAGGAGCCGCGGATCTCGTCCAGGTTGGTGAGGTCGAGATCCACCGCCGCCGCCGCGCCGTCCCACTGCGCGCACGCCGCCTGGTCCCCGTCGGTCGCGAGGAGGGCGCCGGGGAGACCGATTCGGGTGCCACGACCGGCACCGGGATCGGCGAGGGGCCCGAGGGAGAGGCGGCCCGGTTCGATCGGGCGCGTCGGATCGCGATAGACGAGTCCGCCGATGGGGCTCACGCCGGGTTTCCCTCGCGCCGAAGCTTTCGGATCGCCGGCACCGCGCGCGCCTCGAGAGCGTAAAGCGCCGCACCGTACGTCCCGGGCCGATAGATGCGCAGGCCCACGGTTTCGTGGGCGTCCTGGGTCCAGCGCGACTTGTACTCGTTCTCCCCCGGGCCCATGTCGTACTCGTGCACGCCGGACCGCGCGAACAGGGCGCGCGCGATCTCGGCGTTGAGATGGGTGCCGGGAGAGAGCTCCTCGGGGAGGGACCCGTCGAATTCCGCCCTCAGCGCATGGACCCGCCCGCCGTCCTCGAGCTGATACTCGGTCGCCACCGCACGGCCGTCCAGGCGGAGGACCCAGAGGCGGAGCCACCCGCGCGCGCTGGCGCGCACGGTGAGCTCCCCGAAGAACTCCGGCATGCGCGGCATGGTGGCGATGGCCACCTGGCGAGGCGCCTTCCAGCTCCGGCGCGAGACGTCGAGGAGCTCGGCGAAAACCAGCCCGTCGGGCTGGACCTCGCGGTGTTCCTCGACTGTGACAGTCCCCGCCTTGGCCAGGCGGTTGGCGACGTTGCGGATGGTCTTCTTGAATCGCTGGCTCTTGCCGGCCCAGAATTCGTCCCACGTGCCCGACACCACCAGGGATGGCGAGCGGAGAACACTCGTCTTGTGCCAGCGGAAGCGGCCGGGGAGCCAAGCCTCCAGCGCCTTGACCGTGACCGAGGTGGCCGGCAGCCCGCTGAGCGCGAGCACGTCCCAGTCCTCGCGCCTGGCGAGGTCCTTCATGACGGTTTCGATGATGGGCTCCGGAGGCCCTACTGAGAGCCAGTCCACGAAAGGAGTGTCGGGTACGTGAAGGAGGCCCACGAATCGGGCAGGGACGCCGTGGAGATCGCCCTTCCACCTGACGAGGGGCACGAGCCCCACCGGGCCGGCTGCGTCCTCGACCACGAGAGCCTCCGGCTCGCGGTCGGGAAGGGCGGCGTTCCAGCAGCAGGCAAACCAGTCGTGGCTGTGGAAGGGCGAGGTCTGTCCGCTCTCCGTCGCGACGGCGTCCCACACGGGGGCCAGCGCGTCGAAATTCGCGCGATCGGTGATGCGACGGATCTTCATGGTTTTGCCGGCGCCTCAAGGGCCGCCCCCGGCCGGGACGCTCGGGACTTGATGCTCAGGACGCGCTCGACCACTTGGGCGACGTGGACAGCCGCGGCTCCCCATGAATGGTGCGCGCGGACGAAAGCCCGGCCGCGGCTGCCCACCTCCGCGCGCATGGACTCGCTGCTGAGCAGCTCGACCAGGCGGCGGGCGAGGGACCCGGGGTCGTCCCTGACGTAGACCTCCCGATCGAACTTCGCCCACTGCCCGTTCAGGCTCTTTCGGCTCGCCACGAGCGGCACGCCCGCCGCCATGGCTTCGAGCGCCCCCTGACGCGCCCCGTTGGAGTCGCCTGAGGGCGAGACGGCGACGGCGGCGCGGCGGAGGAGGGCCCGAAGATCCCCGCCGTTGCCGACGATCTCGACGCCGGGCAGCCGCGCCAAGCGTCGCGCGGCCCGGGGCAGGAACCGGCCGGGGATCACGACACGGGCGCCGTCCACTTGAGCGCGGACCGCGGGCAGCACCATGCGGCAGAACCTTGCGGCAGCGTCGAGCCCGCCGGCGCCCTCGAGGGAGCCGGTGAACGCGATGACCGGCTCGGTCGCCCGATGGGGGCCCGCCGGATAGCGCTCCGGATCCACGCCGTTCGGAACCACGACGACGGGAACCCCGGGAGCCAAGGAGGCGATCCGCTCGGCGGCCTGGACGCTCGACACCACGGAGACGGTGGCCCGCCGGGCGGCGGCTTGCTCCAAATCGCGCACCCTGGCCGCCTCGGCGCGATAGAGTCCCGCCTTGAGCCGGGCGCTTCCGGCAGCGCGCCGTTCCCACCACTCCGAGTCGAGGTCTCCGAAGTCGATCACCAGCGGCCCTGGGCGCTCCAGGTCGAGCGCGTGCTGGATCATGCCGGCTGACGCGGCGTAGACCACGTCGAAGGGGGAGCTCCGCTCACGGTCGCGGAGGCGGGTGCGAAGCGCGGCGGAGTCGAAGTATGTGAGGTCGACCGACGCCTTGGCGAACAGGCGGAGCGCGCTCCACAGCCGCCGGAGGCGGCGCGGCACGACGGCGAACTCCATGTCCTGAAACTCGGCACGCAGCGCCAGGATCGTCCCCGAGTGGTCGGGGACGTCTGTGGCAAAGGCGAGCGTGAGCCGGTGACCGTGGACAAGGTGTCGGGCGAAGCGGAGGAGCCGCTCCGCCTCTACCGGGTACCGTGCCGAGGGTACCCACGGACCGAGCATCAGGATTCTCATCGGGCGTCGGCGTGTCGCGCGCTCACGGCAGGTACCTCGTGAGACGGGGTCCGAGCGTCTTGGTCACGGCGAGCGGCAGGCGCTTCCAAGCCGCGATGGCCAGGCGCATCTTTGGGTTGGACGGGCTCAGGTTCGGGATGGAGCCCCGCTGCAGGATGTACTGGTACGGCAGAGCCTCAGGTTCGAACCCCCAGTGCCGCTTGAAGTGATACGGGCCGGTGCCCTCGCGGCTCCTGCCGAAGTCGAAGATCTGGTACCCCGCCGCGGCCACGCGACACATGAGCTCCCAGTACATGAAGTCATTGACGGCAAACTGCGCACCCTCGTCTAGCGCGCCGCCGTAATAAGGGAGCGCCCGGTCCTCATGGAGGAGGGTGAGCACGCCGGCCAGAAGGCGTCCCTCGCGCCAGATGGTTAGCAGCTCGCAGTCCTGCTTGAACTCCTCGGCGATGGCGCGGAAGAGGGTGCGGGGAAAGACCGGGGAGCCCAACCTTCGGACGCTCTCGGCGTAGACCTCGTAAAACGCGTCCAGGTGCTGGAGGCCGAACTCCGACCGGAGGCCAAACTTGACGCCCTGACGGATCATCCGCCGCTGCTTGCGGGGGATGGCCGCCATGTTCTCCTCGGAGTCGGCTGAGATCGGACGGGCGAACGTCACGTACAGCGACTTGGTCGGCAACTCCACCTGCTGGCCGCTCCTGTGGCGCAGTTCCACGTAGCTGGCCCGGCGCTCCCGCGCCAGCCGGGTGGCGGCTTCCAGCAGCGCCGCGCGCGCCTCGGGGGATGTCGCGCAGATGCCGCCGTAGACCCCGTAGGGTACCGAGACGAGCCCGCGCCCACCGAAGAGGCCCGGAACCTCGAAGAGCGGCAGCACGCCTTCCACGCGGTCCGAACCTGCGGCCATGAGGTAGTGGGGCCGATGACCGAACGCGGCCTCGACCACGCGCTTCCACGCCAGCAAGTGGAACGGGCTTCCGTGGACGGTGGAGCGGACGAAGGCGTCCCACTCGACGGTCTCCGTGCTGAGCGGTCTGATTTCCACGGCCTGCTCCTACCGCTCAGCCAGCAGGACGGCGACGATCCGCCCCGCCGCCTTGCCATCCCATAGCTCCGGCAGCTCGCCGGTGGGCCAGTGGCCCCGGCCCACGTCCTGCCAGCCGGCGTAGATTGCCTCGGGTTCTACTCCCACCAGCCTGTTGGTGCCCCGTTGGATGGTGACAGGCCGCTCAGTATTGGTCCGGAGGGTGAGGCACGGGATACCCAGGGCCGTCGTCTCCTCCTGGATGCCTCCCGAGTCGGTGAGCACGCAGCGCGCGCTGGCCATCAGCTGGAGGAAGTCGAGATAGGCCAGGGGAGATACCAGGCGGAGGCCGGGCATGTTCGGCATCTGCCCGTTGAGGGCCTCGAGGCGCTGGCGGGTGCGTGGGTGGACTGGGAAGATCACGGGCAGGTCCGCCTGGATCCGCTCGATGGCGGCAAGCAGGCGCCCCAGGGCTTGGTTGTCGTCCACGTTACTCGGCCGGTGCAGCGTGAGCACCGCGTACTGGCCCACCGAGAGCCCGAGCGTGGCCAGGATGGCGGACCGTTGGGCACGCTCGCGGCAGTGGAACAGCGTGTCGATCATCACGTTGCCCACGAAGTGGACGCGATCGGCGGGAATGCCCTCGCGGGCGAGGTTCTCGTTAGCCGCCGGCTCGGTCGTGAACAGGAGATCGGAGATCTGGTCGGTGAGCACCCGGTTGAGTTCCTCGGGCATGCTCCGGTCGAAGCTCCGGAGGCCGGCCTCCACGTGGGCGACGCGAAGTCCAAGCTTCACTGCGGTGAGGGCGCCGGCCAGCGTGGAGTTGACATCTCCAACTACGATCACCGTGTCGGGCCGATCTGCGGCCAGTATCGGCTCGAGCCGGGCCATGATCTCGGCGATCTGCGCCACGGCGCTTGCGGTTCGGACCCCCAGATTCACGTCGGGCTCGGGCAGCGCCAGGTCGGCGAAGAAGCCCCCCGACATCTCCGCGTCGTAGTGCTGGCCCGTGTGGATCAGCGTGGTGGTGATGCCGCTGCGCTGGCGCAGCTCGGCCAGGATTGGAGCAACCTTGACGAAGTTCGGGCGCGCCCCCACGACGGCCGCGAGCTTCACGCCGTCTCTCCGTCAACGAGGACGCCGGTCTCGGCGAGGACCTGCGCGGCGGGGGCGAAACGGAAGTCGGCGAGGAGCCGGCACAGCTTGCCTTCGGTCTTGTCAATGTTGATGGAGTGCCGGAGCCGGGTCAGTCGACCGACGGACAGCCGGGGCTGCTGCCGATCGAACTCCCACGGGTGGAGGTAGACCACGGCCGGCTGGCGCTCGACCTTGTTGAGGTGTCGGATGGCGAGACGCGTGAGCCCGTAGGGGAGAAGGCGGAAGTAGCCGCCGCCCGCCACCGGCAGCCGCTGTCCGAAGATGGAGAGCGTCGAGAGGGGCAGCTCGGCCATGGCACAGCCATTGCCGACAATGGGGATCCGCTTGACGAAGAGGGGGATCCGGTGGGCGAAGCGTGGGGCGTCCGGGATGCCGTACCGGTCGTGGACGATTGGGAAGATGCTCGAGTCGTACCGGAAGCCGGCCTCCATCAGCACCTCGAGGCTCCACAAGGTCTGGCTCGTGACGGAGAACGTCGGCGCCCGGTACCCGATCACGCGGGTTCCCGAAATGTCCTCGATCACCTTCTTCGCCCGCTTCACGTCGTCGGCGAATTCCTGAGGGGTCAGTCGCGAGATCATCTGGTGGCTGTACCCGTGGCAAGCCAGCTCGTGCCCGCGGGCATGGATCTCCTGGACCAGGCCCGGCTGGCGCTCCGCCACCCAGCCCAGGACGAAGAACGTCGCCCGGACGTCGGCGTAGTCCAGGATGTCGAGGAGGCGTTCGGTAGCGTCGACCACGCGGCTGGCGAACGTCGGCCAGTCCTCCGGTCGAACCACGCCCGCGAAGGCCTCCGCGTGGAAGTACTCCTCGACGTCAAACGTCAATACGTTATTCATCTGCACCGATCTCGGCGAGGGCCGGATCGTTGGACTGCTGATATTCAACCAGGGACTGGACGACGCGCGAGAGTCCGGAGACGAGAGAGACCCGCGGCACGTAGCCCAAGAGCTCGGCGGCGCGGCTGGCCTGGGGCGGCCGCGTTTCCGGGACGGAGGCGGGCTCGGGCCAGGCGCCGGTAACCGACGGCAGGCCCAGGAGCCGACTCAGGATGGACAAGGCCTCCTGGACCGACGCGGTCTGCCCCGAGCCAACGTTGATCGTCTGCCCGGCCGCCGCTGCTGCCGTCGCGGCGGCCACCGTGGCATCCACGGCGTCGTCAACGTAGGTGAAGTCGAGAGCCGTCGCGGGATCGGCATCCACGACGGGGCGGCGCCGGCGCAGCGCATCGAGGAACGCCGCTACGGTCAGGCTGTCGTCCACCCGGGTCTGCCTCGGGCCGTAGACCGTGAAGTAGCGGAGGGCGACCGTCTCGAGCCTGTGCTTGGTGTGGAAGACGCGACAGTACATCTCGCCGGCCAGCTTGGACGCCGCGAAGAGCGAGGCGGGCTGGACCGGCCCGTCCTCCATCACCCGGCCGGGGGCCGGAGAGCCATACACGGAGGCGCAGGAGGCGAGCACCACGCGACCGGCCCCTTCCGCCAGGGCCGCCTCGAGGACATTGAGGGTGCCCTGAACGTTGACCGTGTGGAACTCGGCCGGATCTGCCAGAGAGGCGCCACGCGGCGGCAGCGCGGCCAGATGAAAGACACCCTGGACCCGCCGCATGGCCCGACGCACCAGCTGGCGGTCACGGATGTCACCGAGAATGACCTCGAGCCGGTTCCCGTTGGCGAGTGCGGCCGCGGCGTCAGTGGACCGCCAGCGGGCGGCCGCCCGAAGATTGTCGAGCGAGCCCGTGGACAGATTGTCGAGGACCCTCACGCTGGCTCCATCGGCCAGGAGCCGATCGACGAGGTGGGAGCCGAGGAAACCGGCGCCGCCTGTGACGAGAACGATGGGCATAGGGACCTCTTAGAGCGTCACGATCCAGGGCCGAGAACGTCGGAAGTCCTTCATGGCATTGCGTGTGTCGACGACCAGCGTGGCACGGTCGGCGACCATCGCGTAGTCGAAATCCGAGTGGTTGGTCAGGATCAGCACGCAGTCGGCGGCCGCGACCGCTTCGGCCGACGGCTCCACCGCCGAGAGCTTCAGATCGTCGAGCGCCAGCTGCGGGACGAAGGGGTCGGCGTAGGAAACCTGGGCGCCTTTGCGGGCCAGCGTCTGGACGATCTCGAGGGCAGGGGACTCACGGATGTCGTTGACGTCGGGCTTGTAGGTGACGCCCAGGACGAGGACCACGGCCCCGCGCACCGCCCGGCCGCGCTCGTTCAGCGCGTCGGCCACCAGGGTGACGATGTGCTCCGGCATGGCGCGGTTGATCTGGTCGGCGAGGGCGATGAACTGCGTCTCGTGGCCGGCGAGCCGGATCTTCCACGACAGGTACAGCGGGTCCACCGGGATGCAGTGGCCGCCGATTCCCGGACCCGGGTAGAAGGGCATGAAGCCGAACGGCTTGGTCGCCGCCGCCTCGATCACCTCCCACGGGTCCACGCCGATCCTTCGGCAGGCGACCGCCAGTTCGTTGGCCAGCGCTATGTTCACGCTGCGAAACGTATTCTCGAGCAGCTTGGCGGTCTCGGCGACGCGCGGGCTCGAGACCTCGAACACCGAGCCCGTGACCGCGCGGTACAGTGCCGCGGCCAACCGCGTGCAGGCCGGCGTCACCCCGCCCACCACCTTCGGGATGTTGGCGGTGGTGAACTGCCGGTTGCCCGGGTCCACGCGCTCCGGGGAGAAGGCCAGGAAGAAATCGCCGCCGACCACCCAGCCACGGGACTCGAGGCGGGGGAGGACGACCTCCTCAGTGGTGCCCGGGAAGGTGGTGCTCTCGAGCACCATCAGCTGTCCCTGGCGCAGGTGGGGCAGCAAGCTCTCGAGCGCCGCCAGGATGAACGAGATGTCGGGCTCCTTGCTCTTCCGCAGCGGCGTCGGGACACAGACGATCAGGACGTCGCTTGCCGCGGCGACCTCGAAGGTCGACGTGGCGGTCAGGCGGCCTTCCCGGACCAGGGGCGCAAGGGTCTCGCCGGCCACGTCGACGAGGTACGACGCACCCCGGTTCAGGAGACTCACCCGCTCCACGTCCAGGTCGATGCCGTGCACCCGGAAGCCCGCTCGGCATAGCTCTATCGCGAGGGACAGCCCGACATAGCCCATGCCGACCACCGCCACAGTCGCCGCTCGCGTATCGATCCTGCGTTCCAGCGTGTCAATCGAGGTGCTCACGAGTTCGTATCCTTTCGGGGTCCGACGGCGTTCGGCCTAGCTGTGGTAGTACGCGGTGTAGCGCCGGTAGTAGTAGTTCAGGGACTTGAGCGGCATGCGGTTGATGACCACACCGATCACCGGCGTGCCGGAGTGCTCCAGCACCTCTTTGGCCCGGAGGAGGTCGCGGGGCCGCGTCGAGCCCGAATCCGCCACCAGGATGATCCCGTCGGCAGCGGCGGCCACGTAGAGGTTCTCCGGAATGAGCAGGGCAGGGGAGGAATCTATCAGCACGTAGTCGGCCTCGGCCGACATGCCCGTCAGGACCTCCACGAGGCGACTGCTGCCAAGCCCGGCGCGGGCGGGCAAGGTCAGCCCGGAGCCGCGCGGCGCCAGCCGTACGCCGTCGCTGATCTCGGTCAGCGAATGGCTCAGGTCCCCCGTGCCGGCCAGCAGATCGGTGAAGCCACGCTCGTTGTTGGTCTTGGCGGTGCGGTGGAGGGTGGGCCGATGGAAGTCGGCGTCGGCGATGATCACGCGCTTGCCGACCTCGGCAAGGGCCAGCCCGAGGTTGTATACGACGGTGGACTTCCCCTCGCCCGGCAGGGCGCTGGCCACGAGGATTCGGTGAAGCGGCATCTCGTCGGCAAGAAGCTGGATCTCGACGCGCAGGCGCCGGATCGCGTCCAGGAACAGGACGTAGTCTTCCCCAACGACGTCACCGGGCTTTGCGACCCGGTGGCTGAAGAGCACCCGGCGGGACTGCACCAGGGGCACAGCGGACAGCACGGGCAGTCCGGTGATCTGGCGAGCATCGTGTTCAGTCTGGATGGGTCGGTTGAAGTACTCGACCACTCCAGGTCCCGCCACGCCGACGACGAAAGAAAGAGCCAGGGCAATGCCAAGAAACTTCAGGCGGCGCTCGTTGGGAGCCGGATTTGGGACCCCGGGTGGATCGATCACCTTGACAGCGTTCATTTCACCGTGCTCGCGGATGCGGGCGGCCCCCAGCTTGTCCTGGAGCAATGTCGCCAGCTTGCGGTTCGTCTCTGCCTCCGAGGCCAACCGGCGGTATTCCAGCTCGTCCTTGGACAGACCGACGAGATTCTTCCGGAGGTTTGCTGCCTGCTCGCGCAGCGCGCTCTCCTGCGCGGTGAGCGACACGACCGAGGTCTCCAACGCCGCCACCATGTCCGCGAACGCCGCCCGATCCTGAGCCGGCACGCTACTGGCCGTGAGATCGGCGGAGGTGGACTCCTTCACGACGTCCCCCAGGTCGCGCTGGACGTCAGCAATCTGCTGGCGAAGCGAGCGGAGCCGCGGATGGTCGTCTGGATAGTTACCCTTGGCCTCGACCAGCTGGGCCTCCAGGCTCGACAGCTTGGCACGGAGCCGGCCGAGGTTGACCGGCGAGGGTGCCGGCGCCGGCGGAGTGACTCTGGGCGGCGTGCCCGGCATGGCCTCCAACTTGCTGCGCAGCCCAGCCAGGCGGTTCTGGCTCATATTCTTGTTGGTCTGGACCTCGGCGATGCTGCTCTCGAGCTGGGAGAGGCGATTGGCGCTCTCGGCGAAGCGCTCCGGGACGCGGATGCCGCCCTTGGAGAGGGTGAACTGGCTCAGGGTTGTTTCGCTGGCATTGAGCGCCTCGGCCACCTGGCCGGTTTGCTGGGTCAGGTACTCGCGAGTGCTCTTGGCGTCGTCAATGTTGAATGAGCGTGTTCGGGACACGAGCACGTCCACGTACGTATTGGCGATGTCGAGCGCCACCCGGGGGTTGGAGGCCTCCGCATTGATCTCGACGATGCCGTTGCTGTCCCGGCGGGTGTTGAAGCGGACGCGGCCCATCCGGAGCTCCGTGAGGGCGCGCCGCTGAGGGCTCTCGACCAGAAGCTCCTGGCCCCGGAGCCGGCGCAACGAGTTCTGGAGCTCCACCCAGTAATCGCGGCTGTAGGGATTCTCGATGAGGTCCGCGACGGAGGCCCGCGGCAGCGCCTCGATGACGGCCTCGGCGAGCGCCCGGCTCTGGAGGAGGGCCATTTGTACGGGCATGGGCCGAGAGGAGAACTCCTGGAAGAGGGAGATCCGGTCCACTTTGCTCTCGAGGAAAACCACCGCGGTGGTCCGGAAGCGAGGCGGCTCCTTGGACAGCAGGTACCCGGCCGGAAGCAGCAGGGCCAGCGCCAGCCCCGTGGCCAGCACGACCCAGCGTTTGCGGCGGCTGAAGAGCGACAGAGCGAGCTGCTTGAACGTCATCAGGATGTCCATCAGACAGCCTTCTCCTTTGTCGCGAACGTGAGAAGCGTCGTCATCATCGGCCCCGCGCGAACAGGACCACCTGCACGGTGTTGAGCAGGATCAGGAGATCCAGGAACAGGGAGAGGTTCTTGATGTAGTAGAGGTCGTACTGGAGCTTCTGCAGCGCATCGTCCACCGAGGCGCCGTACCGGTATTTCACCTGCGCCCAGCCCGTGATCCCCGGCTTGACCGAGAGGCGCTCCATGTAGAACGGGATCACCTTCTGAAGCTCGTAGACGAACTCGGGGCGCTCGGGTCGCGGGCCGATGAAGCTCATGTGGCCGACCAGCACATTGAAGAGCTGGGGCAGCTCGTCCAGCCGCGTCCGCCGGAGAATCGCTCCGATCCGGGTGATCCGGGGATCGCGGTCCTGGGCCCAGACCGGCCCCGTGTCCCTCTCGGCGTCCTGGCGCATGGAACGGAACTTGTTCAGGATGAAGACGCTGCCGTTCTGCCCGAGGCGCGGCTGGCGGAACAGGACGGGCCCGCGAGAGTCGAGCTTGATCGCGATGGCCACGGCGGTCATGACCGGCAGGGCCAGGACGAGGCCGAGGAAGGCCAGGCCCATATCGAGGAAGCCCTTGACGAGCTCCGTCCGGCGCGTCTTGACGAACCCGTCGGAGAAGATGAGCCAGCTCGGGCGGAGGGAGGTGACGAGGATCTTCCCGGTCGCCTTCTCGTAGAAAGTGGGCCAGTCCTCGACCTGGATACCCCGCAGCCGGCAGTCGAGAAGAGCCTTGGCCGGGAACTGGCCCCTCCGCTCGATCTGGGCCACGACCACGAGGTCGGGGTGCGTCTCCTCCACGATGGCGGTGAGGTCCTTGGTCTTGGCCAGGAGCTCGTAGCCCTCGGGAAGGGAGTCAGCGGCCCCAGGGGCGTCGTCGAGGAACCCGATGATGGTGAACGGCCGGGAGCTGGTCGGCACCAGCTCCGCGATGGAGCGCGCCACCGGGCCCACGCCCACCACCAGCACGCGGAGCCTCATCCGGTCGTGCGCCGACGCGCTGAGCCACGCCGCGCGCCACGCGGCCAGACCCAAGGTCGCGGCCATGATGATGCTGAAGAAGGCGAAACGGCCGAGCCGGAGCGACGGTACGGCAAACCCCACGGCCGCGATACCGATGCCCGCGGCGCCCTGGCAGATCAGGAGCCGGGCAATCATCTCCCGCCGGCCGAGCCCCAGACGCATGTTGTAGAGATCGCCGAGGTAGAGAGCAAACGTAACAAGAGCAGCAACCGAAAGGAGCTTGGGACCCGTCGCTCCGGCTCCTACCCACATGCCGCCGGCATCGGCGGCAAGGAAGGAGAGGGCGACGATCGCCTGATCTCCCGCAAAGATCAGGAGGGTCAACCCTGGCACGTAGTGTCGGAATATTCTGAGCACGGCGCTGGAAGAGACGCAAGGACGGTGCCAGTGCTCGCCGAAGGAGCCGAGTCTAACGAGGCGATTTTATTGGGCTAATTGTTCTCCTCGAAGGGAAGTTTCTTGCCCACAACCGGCAACCCGCTTCCGCTTACGCGAGAATTGCGTGGCCCTCGTCCCTGGTGTGGAGAATCAAGCGGTTACCCGATGGGTGGCTACGCAAGCTTTGCGCGCGGTGCAGTGGATTATAGTTCAGCTACTGGGCAGGGAAGTGCTGACTAGAACCTCGCGTTCAGCGAGAGCAGACCGCGGTTTTCGCTTCGATCGGGCTGGCTGTATTGGTTGTGGGTCAACCTGAGGCTCAGGTTGAGCCAATGGAGGACCGACCAGTTGACCCCCGCGCTCGCTGTGAAGAAATCCTGACTCGTGTTCGAGTCGGTATTGCCGATGCCCGTGTTCTCGTTCTGAGTATAGGCTGCCTGGACAAAGCTGCCGACGAGCGGCGTGAGCTGGTAGGTGAAGTTCCCCGTGACGCCCAGCGTTTGGACCACGCCGAAGTCCTGGCCGCTCTCATCCACGCCGCTCTGGCCGAATCGACCACCCTGGAAGGTCGTGCGGTAGTCCCTGAAGATTCCGAGGCTGATCACGCCCCGGGCATGGGCATAGCTCGCGTTGATGTTTCCGCTGACCCCGCCCTGATTGGAGGCGACGTCGCTGTTGACGAGGGTGTAGCCGAGGCTGCCGGAGAATGAGAACCCCGTGGGTAGCCCGTAGGTGCCGAAGACGGATCCGTTCCAGATCTTCACGTCGTCGACCGTCTGCATGGAGTAGGAGCCCTGGACTCCCGCCGAGGCGTATGTGCCGAGCTGATGAGAGACGGAGGCACTAAACAGGTTGCCGTAGGAGGTCTCGTCCTCCCGCGGCTCGTTGATCGAGTACTCGTAGCCGACCCGGACGGTATTGAGCGCCCCAACCCGCGTCGAAGCGCCCAAGCCGAAGATCTGGCTGGTGGTGGTCGAATCGCCCTCGCCGGTACTGTCCGTATCGCTGGTGCTGAAGTATGAGTTCCGGTAGTAGTACTGGGTCTGGAGCAGGTCGATGAGCCAGTCCACGGAGGCTCCGAAGCTATTGGAGATGAACGTCTGGCGCTCCTGTCGAAGCCCGGAGGAGTCTGCCACGCTAGGGCTATCGTTGCGGTTGAACGAATCGGTGAGCGTGAGGCTGAGCCTGGGGTTGAACGAGTGCCGAACGGAGGCCGACAGACTCGGGAAGAAGTCGAAATCGCCTGGGCCCGTCGAACTGTCGTAGGTGAATCCGGAGCTTGCCGACACGCTTCCCTGGGTCTTGGCGGTGTTTATAAGGATGGTGGAGCCGGGCGACAGGGTCGTGCGGAAGTTGCTCTGCTTGCCCTGCTCGCTCGTGGCCAGGTTGAAGTTGTCCGAGTATTCCTCTGACAGCGTGAGCGTCGAGTGGTACTCAAAGCTCGCCCCCGGAGCAATTCCTATGGGCGGCACGAAGAGGCCGGGGACATGGCTCTGAGAGGGCGCCGGCGCCACGGGAGGGGTCCACGGGGGCGCCGCCGCCGGCTGCTGCTGGGGACCCGGGGGAGCACTGGGCTGCTGGGGCGAGGAGGGCGCGCTGTCCTGCGACTGGGGTGCCTCGCTTGGCGACGGGCTCGACGGCGCCTGGGCCCAGGCCAGGGGGTGTCCGAGGGACGTCAG
>Ga0214473_10003146_pt1 | contig 20130 bp, 16 predicted proteins | sample RVTome_7_FD_203509 | JGI IMG/M metagenome (GOLD analysis project Ga0214473, IMG submission 203509) | Soil microbial communities from uranium-contaminated site in the Upper Colorado River Basin, Wyoming, United States - RVT98D197 | ecosystem: Environmental > Terrestrial > Soil > Contaminated >... | reverse complement strand
TCGCTCTCGTTCGTGAAGGCCTTAGCCTTCGAGGTCAACCGACGGATCTCCTCGATGTGCCGTGCCGAGCTCGAGCCCATGTGGATGTCCGGCGCCCAGCTCAGGTAGCCCATCGCGATGATCGACGCCATCGTGCCGCGCCGATCACCAAGGCGCTCGAAGAGCTCGAGCGCTTCCTGGAAGAGTGCGGAGGCCTCGTGCACGACCGGCGCGATCGGGAACTCGGGCAGCATCTCCTCGAGAACCTCCCCGGCGGCCACGCGCTGCGCGATCGCGATGTGCGAGCCGCTCCGCACCTGTTCCACGAACCACGCGCGGACCCTCCCGAGCTGGACGACGCCGGTTTCCCGCAGCGCCGCGGCCAGGGTCGGCTCGTCGCCCAGCTCCCGCGCGAGGTCGGTGGCGCGCCGGAAGGCCTCGTCTGCGCCATCCAGGTCAACCTCGCGTTCGGCGGGGGTGAAGGACTCTCCCGCCGTCGCGCGCAAGAGGTCCTGTCCGAGCTCCATGCATGCCGCAAGCTCGGCGCTCCGATCCTGGCGCTCCGCCGCGAGCTCGCGGACAGCGTGGGCGAGCTGAGCGGCGCGCTCGTACTCCTCGGCGGTGCGAAGCGCGGCAGCCCGGCGCAGGCGCACGTCGAGCTCCAGGTGCGAGTCACCGAGCGCTTCTGCGAGTGCGGAGAGCTCGGCCAGTCCCTCCAACCGATCGCTCGGACGTCGCAGCATGTCGAGCGCCCGGTCGCGCGCCTCCAACAGGTCTAGGCGCTCCTGCGAGGACGCGGCCGAGGGAAGCGCGAGCTCGATGACGCGCAGCACCTCTTCGGGCGCGTTCGCGGCCAGCGCGTTCCGGCTGGCCTCGATCGAGAAGCGGACGCACACAGCCGCGTCGCCCGCGGCCTTCGCGTGGTACGCGAGCAGCGGGAGGCTCTCGGGAGAAGGCTCGCCCGAGAGCAGGAGTCCGACGATCGCGGAATGGATCGCCCGCTGCCGCGCCTGGGTCAGCGTCGCGGCCGCGAAGTCGCGGACCTGCTCATGCTGGAAGCTGTAATCGGCGGCAGCGTCCTCGGCGTGCTCGGCGAGCAGACCCGCCGACACCGCGGGCGCGAGCGCGAGCGCGAGCGCCGCGGGCTCGGACGCCGTCCCGTTCACATGGAGCTCGACCTCGCGCAGGTCCTCCAGGCTGAAGTGGCGACCCAGCACGGCGGCCTCGGCGAGCAGCTCCTTCGTCTCGTCAGGAAGATGCGCCGCGCGGCGCGAGATGAGCGTCTTCACCGCAGAGGGCACCAGTCGCTCCGCGTTGCGGGCCAGCCGCCAGATGCCGTCGATCTGCTGGATCATCGCGCCGTCGCGGTACGCGCGCGCCATCTCCTCGACGATGAACGGTACGCCCTCGGCTTGCGCATGCATGACGGCGGCACCGCTCGCGTCGACCGCCCCGCCAAGGACCGCCGCAAGGAGATCCTTGGTCTCCGATTGCGTCAAACGGCCGACCTTCGTACGGCGCAGGACGCCCATCCGGTCCATGTCGGCGATCAGGTTCACGGCCTCGGTCACAAGCGCGAGCTCTTCGGGCCGGATCGCGAGCATCAGGAAGATCGGGCTGGTGGCGTCCGAGCGGACGACGTAGCGAAGCAGCCGGAGGCTGTCGTCGTCCGACCACTGAAGGTCGTCGATGAGGACGGCGAGCGGTCCTTCGGCGGCGAGGGCTCGGAACGCGACGGCGCCGAGGTCGAACGTGCGAAGGAGCCGGCGATCGGCCGGCAGGGTCGCGAGGCCCGGGTCGTCCTGGCCCAACATCGAGTGGAGGCTGCCCGTGAGTGCCTCGGCGGTCTCGGGTCGCTTCGCGGCCACCTGGACCGCTTCCAGTGAACCCAGGATGGAACGCGCGAGCAAGAAGGGACCTCGGAGCTCCTCGTCTGCTGTGACCGCGACCGTCGTGAACCCTGCCGCCGATGCCATCTCGCCGGCGGCGAGCAACAGGCGGGTCTTCCCGATCCCGGGTTCGCCCTCCAGCGTGAGCCCCGCGAGTCTTCCTGTTGCCGCGGAGCCGAGCTCCTGGCGGATCGCGTCCTGTTCGGCCTGGCGTCCCACGACGGGGCCGGCCGCCCGATGGCCGTGCAAGGCCATCGGAGAGAACGGCTCCAAGACCGAGGCGAGCGCGGCGGCGGCGGGGCTGCTTCCTCGATCCACGGCCTGATCCTTATCTTCCACTCGCAGGTTCTCCGATCTGCTGCAAGGAGGGTAACGCTAGCCTTCTCGGTCCTGCTCGCCGAGCGAGGCGACGGCACTCCCTTACGTACACGGGGCCGCTCGTCCAGGGTTGATGACGCCAACGCCTGCCCGGCGTGTGGCCTGTGATGTCGAGTTGCGTGCCCGCCAGCGGCGCGATACCGGGGGAACGACCTGGCCTCCCGGATCCAAGATATCTCGGTGACTTCGCGTGCGCGGAGGTCACTCACTGGCAGAGCGCCAAGATACCTTCTCAGCAGAGGTGCGAGAGGGGAGACTCGAACTCCCACGCCCTTCCGGGCACCGGATCCTAAGGTTGCTCGCACTACGCACGAAATCTGGTTCCACGTGTCGTCCTGTGTCAGTTGATGTCGCCCGGTGCCCGCGGGTGTCGTCCTGGCGTGGGCGAGATGTGAGCAACAACGGTGGTGTTGGGATGCGCAGGCCGCGCCGACCTTCCTATCGAAGGGTCTGTTGCCTACGGTGGGGAGTTGCCGACCGCCTCCGGTCGAAGAGGTCTTCCAGTCGTGGCCCCAGACGCGATCCTCGGGCGAGAGCAGGAGCTCGCCGCAGTCAGTCGCTTCTTCGACGATGACCACGTCGGGCCCCGCGCTCTTCTCATCGAGGGCGAGGCCGGGATCGGCAAGACGACGCTTTGGCACGAGGCCGTGCGCGTCGAGCGCGCGAAAGGGCAGGTGCTCGCTGCGCAAGCGTCCGAGGCCGAGGCCAAGCTGTCGTTCACCGTGCTCGCAGATCTGCTCCGCAGCGCGGCGAGTGACGTGGTGGCCGACCTTCCTCCGCCGCAGCGGCGGGCGCTGCGGGTCGCTCTCTTGCTCGAGGACCCGGTGGGAGATACCAGACCTGACGCGCGAGCGGTCTCCCTGGGAGCACTGGGAGCTCTCCGCTTGCTCGCAGCGCGGGGTCCGGTCTTGCTGGCGATCGACGACATCCAATGGGTCGACGCGCCATCTGCCCGGACACTCTCGTTCGCGCTCCGTCGCCTGGTTGACGAGCCTGTAACGGTCGTTACGACCTTGCGCATGGCGCCAGATCTTCGGGACCCTTTGCACATCGCGAGGACGGTGCCCGACGTCAAGCGGCTGTCGATCGGTCCTCTGCCGATCCTCGCGCTGGGCCGGTTGCTGCGACAGCAGCTCGAGTGCAGCTTCCCGCGTCCGGTCGTGGCGCGGATCCACGAGGCCTCGGCTGGCAATCCCTTCTACGCAGTGGAGATCGGTCGCGTCCTCACTCGCGGGAAGGTTCGCTTGACGTCTTCGACCCCGACACGTCGAAGCTTCTGCTCGTCAGCGCGGGCTACGTGCATCCGGACGTCATCTTCACGAACGGCTTCAACCTCTATGGGGTCGCCTTGCTCGCGAAGCCCGTCAAGGGGATCGCGCCCGCCTTGCTGCCGACGCTCGATCAGCTCGATTCGATCAAGAAGACGCAGACGTTGACCGTGGTGGGGTATGGCGTCCAAGCCGATTGCTCGGGTTCCGGGCGGTGCGATTATGAGTTCGACGGCGCACGAAGGTCGGCGACGGCTGCCATCGCCGCCATCGATCCGGGCTCGATCGACCTGCAGATCAACTCCACGGCGACGGGGCAAGGGGGCGTGTGCTCCGGCGATTCCGGCGCTCCCTATTTCCTCGGAACGTCGGACGTCGCTGTTGCGGTCGGGGACGGGGTCACGGGGCAATGCCACGCGATCTCGTGGGCATGGAGGAACGACACCGCAACTGCGCGATCGTTCCTGGACGACTTCGTCACCGTTCCCTGATGGAGGAGCCGGGGGATCGGGCCGCTGGGGCGGCCCGACCTCCCTCCGTTCAGGTCGGTGCGAGAGGGGAGACTCGAACTCCCACGCCTCTCGGTCACCGGATCCTAAGGTTGCTCGCGCTACGCACGGATCCCGGTCCCGCGTGCCGTCCTGTGTCGTCGGATGTCGCTCGGTGTCCTCGTGTGTCGTCCTGTCGTGAGCAACCCGTGAGCAAGCTCGAGGCTTCGCCGAAGCCCATGACCCTCGATCCCGGTGCCCTATGGACCACACATCGATGGCGGTGTAGCGTCCGGGCGTCAACGACCAGGAGGCCGGCGGATGGAACGGAGCGATCCGTCGTACAAGGGGCAATCCGCGTACAACCCGGTGCTTCTCGCGATATACGACGTGTGGGTCGTCAAGTTCATGGCCCGTGCCGTCTGGAAGTGCCCCAGCCCGCCGGTCGTCACCCGCTACCGTCAGTGCCTAGGCCGGCGGCACCTCGACGTGGGACCCGGCACCGGATACCTCATCGAGCAGGCCGCGCCGCCTGCCGACACCGAGATCACGCTTCTGGACCCGAACGCGCATGTGCTGAGGCACGCGTCGAAACGGCTCGCCGCATGGGGCCCGATCCCGGTCGAGGCGGACGTGATGAAGCCGTTACCCGTCGCGGGTCGGTACGACTCGGCGGCCCTCAGCTTCGTGCTGCACTGCCTGCGCGGGCCGATGTCGAACAAGGCGACGGCTATCCGGAACATCGCCGACGTCCTGACTCCGGACGGTGTCTTGTTCGGTGGAACGGTTCTCGGAAGCCGGGAGCCACACACCCGCCCCGCACGTGCATTCCTCTGGGCTTTCAACAAGGAGGGCAGCTTCGACAACCGCGACGACACAGCCCAGGGTCTCCACGGAATCTTGGACGCATCCTTCCGGAACGTGGAGATCGTGAGGAGCGGCTCGACCGCCCTGTTCTCGGCGAGCGGTCCGCGATCCGCCGAGAGGGGAGACTCGAACTCCCACGGCCTCTCGGCCACCGGATCCTAAAGTTGCTCCGGCCACCCACCAAGTCCGCCTCTAGGCGTCGACGTGTCGTCTCGTGCCGTTCCGTTCCCGCGCGTTGGCGTTCCGTCGTGAGCAAGGTGTGAGCAAGACCGCCTTCTCTTAGGATTGCCGCGAAGCCGCCCGTGCGGCACGGTACAGGAGAAGAGCGTGATCCTTGGGCGGGACGGTGAGCTCGAAGACCTGCGACTATTCCTGGGGTCGATCCCTGAGGGCCCGTCAGCTCTTGTCCTTGAGGGCGCAGCGGGCATCGGCAAGACTACTCTCTGGCTCGAGGGCGTGGTCGCGGCTCGGCACCAGGGCTACCGAGTCATGCTAGCCAAGGCCGCGGAGTCTGAAGCCAAACTCTCCTATTCCGCCCTGAGCGACCTCTTCGGCAGTGTCTTGGTCGAGACCCTTCCGAGCCTGCCGGCGGCGCAGCGTAACGCATTGGAGACCGCCCTCATCCAGGCACCCGTGGGCAGGGCCGCGGCTGACCAGCTTGCGGTGTCGCTCGCCTCAGCTGGCGTGTTGAAGTCTCTTTCGAGCGGCGGACCACTGCTCGTCGCGATCGACGATGTGCAGTGGCTCGATGCGCCTTCGGCCCGCGTCCTCGCATTCGCGATCCGGCGTCTCACCGACGAACGCGTCGGCCTGCTCGTGTCGTTGCGGCTCGGATCGGGCTCGAAGGGCGATCCGCTGAAGGTCGATCGCGCGATGTCCGAGGTAGCCCGGATCCACGTCGGACCGATGGACGAGGACGCCCTTGGCCGGCTTCTGCGAGAGCGGATCGGTGGGGAGCTCGACCTGCCCCGCCCGGTCCTGGTTCGACTCCATCGCGTCTCGGACGGGAATCCGCTGTTCGCTCTGGAGATCGCGGGGGCGATGGTCCGGCGTGGGATCCGACCGGAACCCGGGGAGCCGCTGCCTGTTCCGGAGGACCTGCAGCAGCTCCTTTCGGCCCGACTGGCAGCCCTCCCAACGTCGGCGCTTCAGCCATTGCTGGCGATCGCGGCGTCGTCCCACCCCACTGTCGAGCTCGTGCTCTCGGCAGCGGGATCGCACGGTGACTCGCAGGCAGGCCTTGCGCGGGCCGAAGCGACGGGAGTCGTGGAGAGAGCCGACGGACGGGTGAGGTTCACGCATCCCCTGCTCGCATCGACCGTCTACATGAACGCGTCGAGACGTGAACGACGCGACATGCACGTGCGACTGGCGGAGTTGGCCGGCGACCCGGAGGAGCGTGCGAGACATCTGGCGCTTGCCGCCGAGGGGCCCGACGCCGAGATTGCGCGGGCCCTCGAGGACGCCGCTCGCCACGCGCGGACACGAGCAGCTCCGGATGCGGCCGCCGACCTTGCCGAGCTTGCGAGACGACTCACGCCACCAGATGACGTCGAAGCCCTCCGCACGCGAAGTCTCGAAGCCGCCGAGTACCACTTCGATGCCGGCGACGCTCCCCGCGCGCTCGGCGTTCTCAGAGATGCCATCGGCATCGCGCCACCCGGTCGGGAACGTGCACAGATGCTGTTCCGCCTCTCTTCGATGAGCTGGATGAATCTGATCCGAGGGGTTCGAGAGCCAGCCGAGCAGGCGTCGCTGGAGGCGGGGGACGACCTCGAACTGCGGACCGGACTCCACGCGATCCTCGCTTGGGTCGCGTTCTATCTCGGCGATCTAACAGAGGCACAAAGTCATGCCCTGGCGTCGGTCGAGAATTCGAAGCGCCTGACGGGTCCCGCTATGCCGGCGAATGCGCTGAGCACGCTGGGGTTCGTCGAGTTCCTACTCGGGCGACCTTCAGAGCCTTTGATGACGAAGGCCGTCGCGTTGCAGGACGAGCTGATGCGCGAGGGATCGTGGACGGAAGCAGCCGCGTACACCACTCCTCGATCGATCCTTGGACTCGCGCTGATGTGGTCGGGAAGCCTCGATGAGGCACGAGAGGTGTTCGAGCACGAGCTGGCCGAGTACGAGAAGCATGCGATGTATACCGTCCGTCAGGAGGTCCTGTGCTATCTGGCGGAGCTTGAGTGTCGCGCGGGGAGGTGGGGTCTCGCGGTCGACTACGCCGCAGAAGCGATGGAGACCGTGGCCGAGTCGGGTCAGACAGCGACACAGAGTCACGTCGTACTCTTCAACCAGGCGCTCGCTGCCGCTTACCTGGGGCGTGTCGACCAGGCTCGAACATGGGCGACCGAGGGAGTCCGTATCGCGCTCGAGAACGACGATGCTTTCTTCGGCGCGTGGAACAGGGCTGTGCTCGGTTTCATCGAGCTCTCGCTCTCGAACTTCGAGCAGGCGCACGGGCATCTCGGACCGGCGGTCCGCTTCCTCGAGCTGATGGGATCCGCCGAGCCTGCGATCATCCCGTGTGTTCCCGACGAGGTCGAAGCACTTGTCGCGCTCGGGCGGGCCGACGAGGCCACTCCTCTCGTCGACCGCCTCGAAGAGCAGGGGCGAGCCCTCGACAGGCCGTGGGCCCTTGCCGCCGGCGCGCGGTGTCGGGGCCTGATAGCGGCAGGCCGTGGAGACCTCGAGGCGGCTCTCGCCGCCCTCCAGCGTTCGCTCGAGGTGCATGAGCGGGTGGCGCAGCCCTTCGACCGAGCTCGGTCGCTTCTCGTCCTGGGGCGGATCCAACGGAGGGCGAAACAGAAGCGACCGGCGCGCACATCGCTCAACGAGGCGCGGGATGTCTTCTCCGAGCTCGGAGCGTCGGTCTGGGAACGGGTTGCCGAATCGGAGCTCACGCGGGTCGGCGGACGCCCACCCACGCCTTTGGAGCTGACGGCGACCGAACAGGAAGTGGCCTGCCTCGTCGCCCAGGGTCAGACGAACCGCGAGGTCGCCGACGCGCTCTTCATGAGTCCGAGCACGGTCCAGGCGAACCTCAAGCGCATCTACGCAAAGCTCGGCGTTCGCTCGAGGACCGAGCTCGCCGCTCGGATCGACAGCGCTGTCACGCGCTCCTGACCCGACCGAAGGCAGGTCAAACGTACTCGTGCGAGGGATTCCTCCGCGCGCCTTCCTTCCTAGGTTCATGCCTGGAGCGAGCAGACACGAGCAGACGGAAGGAGGCTCCAAATGAGGAAGATCGCAGTTCCCGTCGTCGTCGGTATCTTGGCTCTCGGGCTCACGCCCACGGCTTTGGCCGCGACACCACGCGCAGACGCCTACTACGTGGTGGTGTGCAACGGCTCCGAGTACGAGTCGGTCGACGCGCACGCGGTAGAACTCGGTGGCAAGGACCACGCCGTGTATCTGTTCAGCCAGCACTACCCGTTCGGCCTGGAGTGCGCGCTCCAGGGTCCGTTCACACCGTAGTCGAGCGACGTCCGGGCGGGTCCGCCGTCTGCTGCGGTCCCGCCCGGACCCTCTGCATCGACACCGGAGCGAGTCACTGGGCGAGTTGGTTATCGGTGCGCTCCCAAGGAAGTTCTGCCTCTACTCGGACGACCTGATCGCACCAGCATGGTCACACCCGTGCGAGAGGGGAGACTCGACCTCCCACGGCCTCTCGGCCACCGGATCCTAAGGCTGCTCGCGCTACGCACGGATCAGCCTTCTACGTGTCGTTCCGTGTCGTCTGGTGTCGTCCCGTGCCCGCGGATGTCGTTCAGTCGAGAGCAAGATGTGAGCAAGGGATAGATCTGGTTCGCGTTGCACCCGAGAAAGCGCTGACGTACCGTGCGCGCGTGGAACCCACCATCCGTTACGCGATGAACGGCGACGTCGCGATCGCTTTCGAGACCTTCGGCGAAGGAGCAGTGGATGTGCTCTACCTTGCGCCCATCAACAACCTCGAGATCATGTGGGAGAACCCGTTGTACGCGAGGTTCCTCCGGCAACTCGCTGATATCTCGCGTGTGATCGTGATGGACCGGCGCGGCACGGGACTCTCGGATCGGTTCTCGCCGAATGACCTCCCGCCACTCGAGGATCTCGTCGACGACATCGTGACGGTGTTGGATGCGGCAGGTTCCGAGCGCGCGATCCTCTTCGGCTTCTCCGACGCCGGCGCTCAGTGCGCGATGGTCGGCGCCACGCGGCCCGAGCGCGTGGCCGGGCTCGTGCTCTTCGCAGCCGCCGCGAGCGGCAAGCAACAGGACGACTACGGGGGTCAGTGGACAGAAGAGGAGTGGGACGCATACCTCGACTTCGTGCGCACCAGTCACGGAACGGAGGAGTTCTCCCGCAGGACCCTCGAGGACTTCCTGCCGTCGCACGTCGACGACGGTCGCATCGCTGCGTGGTGGACTCGCTTCTGGCGGCTGGCGGTGAGCCGCAACGGGAATCTCGAGATCGAACGGATCAACCGCGACCTCGACATCCGTGCGTCCCTCGGGGTGATCGACGTGCCCACGCTCGTCATGCACCGGACCGACGACATGGTTGAGCCGGTCGATGCGAGTCGGTTCATCGCGACCCGGATCCGCGAGGCCCACTACGTCGAGCTGCCCGGCGCCGACCACCTCCCGTGGGCGGGCGACCAGGACGCCGTGCTCCACGAGGTCGAGCGGTTCGTCGGTGCGTTGCGCGACTCGCAGGAGTTCGCGGAACGCGTGCTCGCCACCGTCCTGTTCACCGACATCGTCGAGTCAACGCAGAAGGCAGCGGCGCTCGGCGACACGGCGTGGAAGGCGCTCCTCGCTCGCCACGACGAGCTCGCGCAGCGCGAGGTGGAACGTCACCGCGGCCGCTACGTGAACACGACCGGCGACGGGATGCTCGCGACCTTCGATGGCCCCGCTCGAGCCGTGCGGTGCGCGCAGGCGATCGCCGACGTCTCCAAGCCGCTCGGACTCGAGATACGCGCCGGGTGCCACACTGGTGAGGTCGAGCCCGCCGGCGATGACATCCGCGGCTTAGCCGTGCACATCGGCGCGCGGATCGCAGCTCTTGCCGATGCGTCGGAGCTGTGGGTGTCCTCGACCGTGAAGGATCTCACCGTAGGCTCGGGGCTCAAGTTCGAGGACGCCGGCGAGTACGAGCTCAAGGGAGTGCCGGATCGCTGGCATCTCTACCGGGTTTCCGCTTGACCGTCTTCGAAAGTGGGGGGACTCGAACTCCCACGGCCTTGCGGCCACCGGATCCTAAGGTTGCTCGTGACACGCACGGAATCCGGCTCCACGTGTCGTTTCGTGTCGTCTGGTGTCGTCCTGTCCCGGTGGATGCATCCTATCGTGAGCAAGATGTGAGCAGGACATCGGGGTCGGGCGAGGCGATCCGACCTGAGACCCTTGACACATGGGCAGATATCTTCCTATTCTTCTCCCATGAGGAGACGAGAGGGTGCGCTTATACCGCTCGAGGTGGCCGTCCTCGCCGCCGGCCTGGGTCTGAGGGGCGCGGGCGAACCCGAATTCCATGGGTTCTCGCTCGCCAAGGCGATCCGCGACGGTGATCGGGCGCGCAGGCTTACCGCACACGGGACGCTCTACAAGGCGCTCGATCGCATGGAGCGGATGGGACTCCTGGAGAGCCGGTGGGAGGCTCCCGAGATCGCCGCAGCGCAGAGACGCCCCCGTCGCCGCCTCTACCGGGTCACGGGCCAGGGCGAGCGTGCGCTCGACGAGGCGCGGGAGACCGCGATGGCCAGATCGATCGAGCGGGGGATGGCATGACCTCCGCCGATGCGCTCGCGGGTGCCGTCGTCCGAGCGTGGACCTTCGTCTACACGGTCGGGGCGGGTGCGTCGATCCGCGAGGCACGAAGGGATGAGATCGCGTCCGACCTCTTCGAGCACGCGCGAGGATTGGCGGACGAGGGGATCGAGTCCCGAGCCGTAGCGGGACAGATGCTCGCTCGGTGCTTCCTCGGGATCGGGGCCGATGTGTCGTGGCGGATCCAGGTAGCCTTCGGCCAACGCCGAGCCGTCGAGGAGGGGGTACAGATGTCCGAGCGAGTGAAGAGGAACTGGTGGATCCCGAGCGCGATCGCTCTGATCGGAGGCGGCATCGTCTTCGGCTTCCTGTCGTATCGGAATCGCATCGACGAAGGATGGGACCCTTCGCTGCTCGATAGCGCGGGGACGGTCCTCACGGCTGGCCTGGTGTTCGTGGTGTTGCCCATCTGGGCCCTCGTCGTTCGCCGTTCTCACCCGGGATGGACCCTGGTGATGCTGGCACCGGCGATCGTGATCAGTTTGTCCCCTTTGCTGTGGATCGACGAGGCTGTGCGCGACTTCGAGCCCATCCTCGTACTCCTGGCCGCCGCCATCGTCACGCTGGTCGGTGCCCTCACCAACCTCGCCCAGGCCTCCGTCTCGGACGGGGCCCAACCGTCGGCGGCCGCGTAGTCGCACCAGATCTAGCAGGCTTCACGCTCACCGAGGGGGAATGCGATGCGATTCGGCACGATCGGGGAGAACCTGCTGGAACGAGCGCTCCTGGCCTCAGGCATGGCACCGAGGGGAGTGCTCGAGGGCTACTCGCCCGCCTTCGCGCGGGCCGTCCTTCTGGCGACCGAGCACGGCGTCTTCGAGGTGCTCTCGTCCGAGCCTCGCACGGCCGATGCAGTCGCGGGCGCGTGCGATCTGGATGCGGGCGCTACGCGGAAGCTCCTCGACCTGCTGGTGGCGATGCGTTACCTGAAGGCCCGCGGTGGCACGTACCGGTTGGCCAGGCATGTTCGGCAGTGGATGCTGCAGGACGCGAAGCGCTCGCTCCGCGATGCGGTCCTCATGGGGCGCACCGAGTGGGCCTGGATCGAAGGGCTGGATGCATTCATCGAGGACGGCCGAACCCTGGAGGTGCACGAGGGCCTGAGTCCCGAGGACTGGGCTCGCTACATGCGCGGGATGCGCGCGCTCACTGGCATGCTCGCGCCCTTGCTGGCGCGCCATGTCCCGGTGCCGGAGGGCGCTCGCTCGATGTTGGACATCGGCGGCTCGCATGGGTACATCTCGGTGGCCATGTGTCGCCGTCATCCCGACTTGCGATCCACCGTGCTCGACCTGCCCTCGGCGGTCGAGCAATCCGCCCCCTTGCTGGAGAAGGAGGCGATGGGGGACCGGGTCGTCATGCAGGCCGGCGACGCGCTCGTCGACGATCTGGGGGAAGGCGTCCATGACGTGGTCCTCGTGTGCAACGTCGTTCACCACTTCGACGACAAGGGGAATCGCCTGCTCGCCGAGAGGGCCGCTCGTGCTCTCCGGCCCGGCGGCCTGATGGTGATCGGCGAGCTCTACCGGCCCCAACGAGGACGGTCTGATCAGTGGACGGCGTTCTTCGATCTCTACTTCGCGCTGAGCAACGGGGCGGGTACGTGGACGCTTTCGGAGATGGCGTCCTGGCAACGCGACGCGGGGCTGGTGCCGCGGAGACCGAAGAAGCTGCGTCTGGCCCGCGGCTTCGGGCTGCAGGTGGCGGACAAGCCCGCATGATCGAGTCGCTTCGCGCTGGCGCCATCCTGGCGTGAGCGATCCGCGAGCAAGAACTGCCGAAGCGTTGCTCGCCAGGTCGGCTGGACTCCATTCCCATGAGCAAAGCGTGCGAGAGGGGAGACTCGAACTCCCACGGCCTTGCGGCCACCGGATCCTAAGGTTGCTGCGGCCACGCACGAAACCGGGTTCTACGTGTCGTTCTGTGTCACTTGGTGTCGTTTCGTGCCCGTGCATGTCGCCCTGTCGTGAGCAAGCTGTGAGCAAAGCGGCCCGGATCCGGCTACGCACCCACGTACTTCTCCAGTGCCTCTCGCGCAACCTCGCTCATGGTCCGACCCTCGGCCTTCGCCTTCGCCTTAGTCTTGCGATACAGCGTGTCACCCACGCGGTAGCTGATCTTGGGGGACACGCCTTTCTCCAGCGGGGGGCGCCCGCCCTTGGGCTCGCGGGTCGCCTTCCTCAAGTCGTATCCACGCTCTGCCTCCCTCGCGAGCTTGTCGATCCGGTCGCGCGTGAGCGTGGTCCCGCCCTTGGTCTTCACTTTGGCCATCGCCTTGCCTCCTCGTACTGGGACCGGTACTTGTGCCTGAGCGGCATCGCGTGGATCACGAACAGATCTCCTGAGTCGAGCTCCACCGCCATCACCTCGAGCGGGACTCCATCCTCGTCATCTCCCAGGTAGAGCAAGCGGTCGTCCAGGCCATCCGGACCGGGGACTCGGAACCGAACGTGGGCATGCTCGATCACGTGTCGGCTTCGCCTCCTGGCGATGCGGTGCTTGGTGGCTGACCTGGCCCATCGCAACTTCACCGCTGAGCATCATACCACGTTCTGTCCGACACAACTATCTCGAAGTCGTCTGTTCCTCACGTGCCGGATGCTGTGTCCGGCGCCGCTGTGACGTGAGCGATCCGCAAGCAGGATGCGTTTGCAGAGAGCGAGCACAAGCAATCCGCTGGCCTATTTCTGCGGGTCACAGCCGTGCGAGAGGGGAGACTCGAACTCCCACGACCTTTCGGCCACCGGATCCTAGGGTTGCTCGGGCCACGCACGGATCCCAGTTCTACGTGTCCTTCCGTGTCGTTTGGTGTCGTCCTGTGCCCGCGTATGTCGTTCCGTCGCGAGCAAGATGTGAGCAGGACCGTCCCTCGCCAGAGGTAGCAGAAGCGGCTCGGAGCGCGGCTAGTCCGCTGCTCCCCCGGGGTCCTCCCGGCGCCCGAGCAACAGGAACGTCATCATCTCGGCCTTCCCCTTCACCTGCACCGGCCCGTGGGGCCTACACCGGTATCTCTCGCGGAGTAGTTCGTAGGTCGACGGAGCGAGCTGGATCTCGCCGGGGAGTCCGCTCGATTCCATCCGGCTCGCCGTGTTCACGGTGTCACCCCAGAGGTCGTAGGCGAACTTGTGTGTCCCGATGATCCCTGCGGTCACCGGCCCCGACGCGACCCCGATCCGCATCCGCAGCTGCCGGCCGCCGAACGTCGTTGTAGCAACGCGGTCTCGGATCCGCAGCGCGAGCTCTGCGATCGCGCTGGCGTGGTCGGGCCGGGCCTGGGGGACACCGGCGGCGACCATGTAGGCGTCGCCGACCGTCTTGATCTTCTCCAGTCCGAGGTCGATCAAGAAGCCGTCGAAGACGGTGAAGAGCTCGTCGAGCATCCCTACGAGCTCGCCCGGGGACATGTTGGCGGACATCGGCGTGAAGTCGACCACGTCGGCGAACAGCACTGACGCAGACGGAACGTCGTCCGCGATCGTGCCCGGCTCATCCTTGAGTTGCGCCGCGATCTGGTCGGGAAGGATCGCGTGCAAGCAGATCGTCGGACCGCTGCTGGAACCGATCCCGCTGGCGGATGAAGTAGATCATCACGGCCATTGTCAGGATGCCTGTCGCGATCAGGTTGAAGGCGGCGTTCCCCTGGGGTCGTCCAGTGTGTAGATCGGATCGAACCAGTGCGGGATCGCGACGGCGTACACCACGGACAGCACGAACACGCCGAACCAGACGAGCCCTGCGTGCAAGTTGGACCGGCGACAGCTCTGGTGCGGGTGTTCGCATTTCCGCTGGTCACAGCGGTGCGAGAGGGGAGATTCGAACGCCCACGCCCTTTCGGGCACCGGATCCTAAGGTTGCTCGCACGACGCACGAGATCTGGTTCCCGTGTCGTCCTGTGTCGTCTCGTGTCGTCCTGTGCCCGCGGGTGTCGTCTTGTCGTGAGCAAACTGTGAGCACGATCGCGTCGACGGGCCAGATCGCTCGCTGCCACACCCGTATCGCGTTCGGGGAAGTCGAGGATCGATAGGCACCTGATTGCCCGCCAGCTGACGCGGCGACGCGCCCAACCCGGCGCCGACCTCGCCTGCCGGGCTCCAGGAAGGTCGCGAGAGCCTCCGGGAATCAGTCAAGGCCGAACCTGGTGAAGCCAGCGTATAGCTTGTGGACGGCGAGAGCTGCACCTCCCAGCAGCTGCGCTTTTTGTCGCATCTGGTCCAGCAGGGTTTCGCTCGGCGTGCCGTAGATATCGATCACTGACAGCGTGAGCAGATCCTTGACCTTCGCGAACTCCGCGCCCGCTACGCGCATGTGGTTCTCCATCGATGCGGAGTCAGGATGAACCTGCAAGACGGTCATCCGGGTGCCGTCACTGCTGAAGAACACCTCGTAGGCGAGGGGTCGCGTCTCGTTGGTATCGACGAAGTCGACCAGCGCCTTCATGGCCACCCGCAGTTCCTCGAGCTTCCCGCCGTGGACCGCTGACCAGTCGATGGATACGATCAGGTCTGACACCGCGGAGAGCGTATGCCTCCCAGATCGCGGGCGCAAATGAATCGGCCGATGCGAAGACGCTCACGCTGCAGGCTTCCGCTTCTGATCCATCGGTGTCCCCCGCAGGGACATGGCGAGTGCTTCCGGATCGGTCTACCGATGTGATGTCGGTTCTCCTGGGCGAGGGCTCGACGAACGGCTCTGTCGGTGGCACGGGTTCCGTTCGAAAGCGCCGGAGATCACCATCGGACGACGAGTTCGGCTTCGCGCTCGCCTGAGCGATCGGTGGGCAAGGTGGCGTGGCGAGCTGTCACATGGAGCGAGTTCTTCTGCTTTTCCGCTGCTCAGAAAGGGTGCGAGAGGGGAGATTCGAACTCCCACGGCCTTTCGGCCACCGGATCCTAAGGTTGCTCGCGCTACGCACGGATCTCGGTTCTACGTGTCGTCCCGTGTCGTCTGGCGTCGTTCTGTGCCCATGTGTGTCGTCCTGTCGTGAGCAAGATGTGAGCAAGAGGGTCTTTGCGGACTCGATCGATCACGCTTGGTAGCTCGGCGTGAAGCGACGCATCCTGGCCACGAGCACGCCGGGCAACTGCGTGTAGACGTGCATCGGTGTTCCCGGTTCCCCGCGTTCGGGATCGACGTGCGGCTCCTCGAGCCCATCGAGCGCGAACCCATGCCCGAAGAACGGCTCCAGGATCATCCACAGCGGTCGGTGGAAGTACCACTGCTCGACCGGTTGACCTGGGAGAGCCACGCCTTTGCCGGTGCCCGGCCGCCCGTACGAGGACACCTTCACCGAGTACATCTCGGTTGTGCTCCCCTTCGGATCGAGCTCGACGGTCGGCCTCGCGTTACCCGAGTTGAACGCGGGATGCGGCGTCGAGAAGACGAAGCGGCCGCCGGGCTTCAGGAGCCGCGAGGCCGCAGCAACCATCGGCTCGATCGACTCCATGTCCATGATCGCCATGTTGCTGACGACCGCATCGAACGAAGACGGCTCACCGAGCGCGAGGAGCGCTTCCACGTCGGTCGCGTCGGCGGATCGATACTCCACGTCGCTTCTGTGGGACCGAGCTCGCTCCAGCATCTCCTCACTGAAGTCGGTGGCGAGCACGTTTCCGCCCAGGTCGGCCATCCGCCGCGCGAACTCGCCGTTCCCGCATGCGATCTCTAGGACCCGTTCGCCCGGTTGGAGCTGGAGCAGGCGTTCGACCGGCGGCTGGATCAGGTGTCGTTGCCAGGTCGCGCCCGCCTCCATGCGTTCGTCCCAGAACTCGGCGAGCTGGTCCCATGCGGATCTCACATCGTCGTGCAGGTCGCGCTCCTCGCTCACGAGCCCGAGCGTAGCGTCCTCGAGCCTAGGTCAGAAGCTGTGCGGGAAGCGGAGACGCGATGTGGGTCTAACAGCTGCTGCTTGTTGGCCTATGTGACCGAATTCGTCTTCTGGAGGCGTTGCACTCGAAGAGGCTGTTTCCAGTGGCGATCTGGAGTGAGAGATCCGTGAGCAGGATGCCGAGTCGCGAGATCGCCCGCAGGCCGATTGACGTGTTTCCGCTGGTCAGAGCGGTGCGAGAGGGGAGATTCGAACTCCCACGGCCTTTCGGCCACCGGATCCTAAGTCCGGCGCGTCTGCCAGGTTCCGCCACTCTCGCTCAACCAGCACAGATGGTAGGGGACGGGGGCTTCGGCCGGCCCCAGGCGGGAGGAGTCTTGCATCCCGTTCGAGGTGGCGACGCCTTACAGCAGTCACAGATGGCGGGTTCACGTGCATGATGGAGCATGCGCTGGCTGCGGATGATGGCGTTGATGGTGCTGGTCGCCTCATGTACGGAAGGGACCGACGCCACCGTCGACCTGGTACCTTCCACGCCGCCGTCGACCGCCCCGTCTCCGAGTTCGTCACTCCTCCCGCCCGATGCGCTTCCGGTGCCACTGGCCTCGCCATGGCCGATCCAGCCGAACTCGCCTCGGGATCACCCAAGATCCGCCGACGTCGGTGTGGGTGAGTCGCGGAGATTCGAGCTGTACACCCACTGCGGCATCGATTTCCGCGTCGACTTCGATGGGAGCTTTTGGCAGTCGTACAACGTCGGGCAGAAGACCCGCATCACCGACCCGTTCCAGAAGGGGACGATGACCCTGCTCACCGGGGACGTCGCCGCGTTCCGGTTCGGGAGCGGGGATCGCATGGCGGCCGTCTTCTTCGTCCGGAACGATTCACCCAAGCCCGCTGTCGTGTGCGATTGACCGGCGTCCTTGGCGGTTCCAGCCGTTCGGTCTGAGCGCATCGAACCGAGCCACCGTCACGCAGACCGCAGCGACGCCGCCGGCACCTGCTTCTTGGGATCGACGAAGGGGATCGCGGCGGTGGTGCCGACGAGCGTTCCGTGCTGGGATGCGACCTCGAGCTTGGTCCCCGGTTCGGAGAGCTCGATCGGCACCCACACGTAACCGATGTTGCGACCCAGACGCGGCGACCAGACGGCGTCGGTGACTCTCCCGACCTCCTTGCCGTTGTGGAACGCGGGCCAGAAGTCCGCGGGGTCGATCTCGAAGCCTCCGTCGGCATCGAGCTCGATCCCGACGAGCTTGTCGCGCACGCCCTCTCGGCGGATCCGCTCCAGCGCCTTCTTGCCGATGTAGTCCTGGGGCTGCTCTTCGACCAGACGCTCCAAGCCTGAGAGCTGGAACGGGTTGTTCTGGATCGTCATGTCAGAGCCGTAGTTCATCATGCCGGCTTCGATGCGCTTGGCCATGCTCGGCGCCGCCGCGCGGATGCCGAACTCCTCGCCGGCCTCCATCACCGCGTCCCACAGGGCGTTCCCGTGGCCGAAGTCGAGGCAGTTCACCTCGAAGCCGGGGGCCGCCGTGAACCCCGTGCGGCTGATCACGACGGGCATCCCGCGGATCTCGAACCGGTCGCAGAAGTAGTACTTCAGATCGTAGATCGCCGGACCCACGAGCCGCTCGAGCGTCGTGGCCGAGGACGGCCCCTGGACCTGCATCGGATAGACGTCGGGATGGAACACCTCGACGTCCAAGCCGAGGCCGGTCGCGACGCCGAGCGCGTAGAGCCCCGCGTCGGAATCGGCGCACTGCATCCACCAACGCCCTTGGTCCACGTGCAACAGGACGGGGTCGTTCACGATGCCGCCGTCGCGCGCGGTCACCAGCATGTACTTGCACTGCTTCACCGCACACTTCGTCAGGTCGCGGCAGGTGATCATGTCTATCAGACGGTCCGCGTCCGGGCCGCTCACCTCGACCGTCCATTCGGCACCCACGTCCCACACGACGACGTGGGACAGCAGGTGCTCGTACTCGACGTTCGGGTCGTCGTAGTAGCCGGGGAGCAGGGTGTGGTTGTAGATGTCGTAGGCCTTGCATCCCGCCCGGACCGTCGCCTCGAAGTACGGCGAACGCAGGTACCACGGCCCCAGGTACAGCGTCGTCGCCGGAGTGAAGCGCTCCTCGCTCATCGTGTCCCCCTCGATCGCGTGTGGTCGAAGAGCCTAGCCCGACCGGGGGACACAAGGGGGGTCTCGGCCATCAAGGTCTCCGCGTCGCCCGCCGAAGCCTTCTGTTGGACAAGAAGGAGGGTCGCCGTGGCGGACCCCGTGCACAACGACGAACTGGAAGAGCTGCAGGCTGAAGAGGCCGAGCGTGAGGCGCTCGAGCGCAAGATCGACCGCAGCTGGATGCTGCGCCTCGAGGGCATCTTGTCGCGGCGTTCCCGCGGCTTCGTCGTCGTGGCCGGGCTCCTGCTCCTAGTGATGGTCGGGCTCGTCGACGCCGTGACCGGCAGCTTCGAGGCCGCGGTCTTCTACTTCGTCCCCATCGCGCTCGTGACGTTCGCACGCGGACGCGGCGTCGGCCTGTTGATGGCCGGTGTGGCCGCGATCGGCTGGGGCGCGGTCGAGGTGTTCCAGCACACGACCACCGCGGCTTCGTCGGTCACGTACTGGAACGCACTGACCCGGTTCTACGCGTTCTCCGCGATCGTCCTGCTGATCGCCCCGATGCGCCAGGCGATGGTGATGCAGCGCCAGCTGGCCGAGAAGGAGGCGGAGGCCGCCGCCCAGCTCCGGGCCCTGAACGAGCTCCGCGAGATGGCCCTGATGCTGGGTTCCGAGGCCGCGAACACAGGACAGGAGGGTGCCCGCCCGCCCGAGGATCTGCTCGATGCCTTGTCAGCGCTTGACCGGGACACGACCAGGTCCCGCTACGGACGTCCTTCCGATCGACCCTAGCGCTCCGGGCTCCTGCCGAGGCACCATCTGGGGGTGCGTCGCGCCCTCGCCCCCCTGATCTCGATCTTGCTGCTGGCGTCATGCCGGACCAGCGAGGTCTCGCCGATCGCGTTGGCGGCTCCTCCGCCGCCGGCCGTCGTTCGGTCGAGCTCGTCTCCGGCGGCGACGGTGGCGGCACCGAACGGCACCGTCGTCGCCCAGCCGCTGGATCAGGTCCTGAACGTGTGGCAGGAGCCCGGACCCGGCGCGCGCCTGCAGACGCAGCTGTGGAGCGGCAACGGGTTCCATCAACGCATCCGGTTCCCCGTCGTGTCGAGGTTCCGCGACGTCGGGGGCACGAGCTGGCTGAAGGTCCCCCTGCCCGAACGTCCCAACGGCAGCACCGGGTGGATCCGGAGTCAGGACGTGACCCTCTCGCGCGTCCAGGATCGGATCCTGGTGGACCTGTCGGCGCGGCGACTCGTCCGCTTCCGTGACGGCGAGCGGGTGCTCCGGCTGCGTGTCGGGGTCGGCTCCGACGGCTATCCGACCACCACCGGGAGGTTCTTCGTATGGGCGAAGGTTGACTACCCCGACGACCAGGGCGCCTACGGAGCCTTCGCGTTGGGGCTGTCGGGCTTCTCCCGCGTGATCACCGACTGGGTGGGGGGAGGGCGCCTGGCCATCCACGGCACGACGGACCCTCTGGATCGTGGGCGGGC
>Ga0214473_10003145_pt1 | contig 20136 bp, 14 predicted proteins | sample RVTome_7_FD_203509 | JGI IMG/M metagenome (GOLD analysis project Ga0214473, IMG submission 203509) | Soil microbial communities from uranium-contaminated site in the Upper Colorado River Basin, Wyoming, United States - RVT98D197 | ecosystem: Environmental > Terrestrial > Soil > Contaminated >... | reverse complement strand
CCAGAGGTTATGTCGCTCTCATATCAGAAGGGAAGTTCGACGAAGCCCTGACGCTTGTCCGTCAAAAGAACCCATTTCCAGGCATCACGGGCAGACTCTGCGCTCGACCCTGCGAAAAAGTCTGCCGGAGAGGAGATATCGATCAGCCCATCGCAATCGATCTTTTGAAACGGTTTGTGGCAGATATTGAAAAAAATCCCCCCTTGCCCCCCTTTGATAAAGGGGGGCTGGGGGGATTTCTCACGCCAGGCCCCGGAAAGCGGGCAAAGGTGGCCATTGTGGGATCCGGTCCGGCAGGTTTGATGGCCGCTTATGATTTGAGGCGGTATGGCTATCCGGTGACTATTTTTGAGGCCCTTCCTCTACCCGGTGGTACAATGGCTGTGGGGACAGGTCGTTTTCGATTGCCGGAGGAAGTTCTAAATCGGGAGATTGAGATTGTCAGAAAACTTGGAGCCAATTTCAAACTCAATACACGGATTGGCGCCAAGACCCCTCTTGACGACCTTAAGACTCAAGGGTACAAGGCTGTCTTCCTGGCAATAGGGGCTCACAAGGCCAAAAAGTTGAATCTTCCTGGAAGCGAAGCCAAAGGGGTCATGGATAATCTCGCGTTTCTTAGAAAAGTCGCTCTAAAGCGAAACATTCCTGCCTTTTCCAGAGTCGTGGTATTCGGTGGAAGTGATCGAAGCCTGGACGCTGCACGAACAGCCATGAGACTCGGAGCTAAATCTGTTACAGTCCTTTTCAGTCGTTCCCAAAAGGAAATGCCAGCTGAGGCTTCTGAAATGGCAGAGGCAGAAAAAGAGGGAATCTCTTTTCGATTTTTCTCTGTTCCATCGAAAATGACAATCTCCCAGGACAAAGTGACCGATGTCTGTTTTAGACAATCCGTCTTGAGCGGACCTACCAGTCTCGGGAGAAGGAAGGTTCTCTCTCTGCAAGGCCCTGAAAAAAAGTTGAAGGCTGATCTTGTCATTACCTCACCCGCCTATGTTCCGGATCTTTCTCAGTTTGGTGATGCCGTTCCCCAGACTGCCTGGAATACCATTCACGTCGATCCCCTGACCCTGGCTACCCCTGTGGATGGGCTCTTTGCCGGAGGTGATGCGGTCACAGGGCCTAAGAATTTTATTGAAGGTCTGGCGGCGGGGAGAAAGGCGGCCCTTTCTATCCATCGTTATTTAAAAGGAGAAGAATTAAGAACGAACCGGGAAGAGGAGGGGGTTTCCACAGAGCTGGTGTCGGTTAATATTGATAAAGTTGAAACCCAACCAAGAGTAGAGGAACCGGTCCTTCCCGCTGAATCCCGCAAGAAGAATTTCAAAGAAGTTCATCTTCTGCCTTCCGAAGAGGCATTGGTGGCGGAGGCCGGGAGATGTCTCCATTGCGGAGCATGCAACCAATGCGACGCCTGCATGCTTCAGTGTCCTGAGAGAGCGATTTCAAAGACCGGGGAGGGTTATATCATTGATTACGGCAAATGTACAGGCTGTCGCGTTTGTGTCAAGGAGTGCCCTACCTCGGCCATTGACATGCCGGCCGTGGGTGCCTGTGTTGCCTGCGGGTTCTGTCTCAAACGGTTCGAGTGCCCCTCCTTGATAAGAGGAGAGGATGGGCGTGTGAACATCGATCGACTCACCTGTGTGGACTGCGGTCTCTGCACACAGGTCTGCGGTCAGGAAGGGATTTATCAAGTCAGTTCTTAAAGCTTGAGAGGTAACTCATAGGTTAACGCTCATGACTCAACACTCCGCACTCGAAAAAAAGAATATCCAGATGATTATTTCAGGCGTGGGCGGGCAGGGTGTTCTCTTAGTGACACGGATCTTTACGGCCATTGCCCTACAGGAAGGGTATCCCCTCATTGGATCAGAAGACCATGGGATGAGCCAGCGGGGGGGATCGGTAATGACCCATCTGAAAATTGGAAATTTTGACAGTCCCCTTGTCAAGAAGGGAAGCGCCGACGTTCTCTTATCCCTTGAAAAGAACGAGGCTTATAAAACCCTTTGCTATCTCAAACCCTCTTTAAATGGTCGAGACGGCGGTCTCTGTTTTGTCAACGCTTCAGATCCCGATTATATGAATCAGGAAATCAAGACCTATCTGAAGGAGAAGGGGATCGAAACTTATGTGTTTGGAGCCGATCAATTAGCAAGGCAAATGGGATCGGTCCAATCGGCCAATATTGCCTTGATTGGCTTTGCAACCGCTCACCCAAGATTTCCTTTTCCTCATGACAAGGTCGCAGAGGCTCTTGAACGGGTAACACCCCAAAAGTTTCGAGAAGTCAGTCTCAAAATATTTATGAAAGGATCCCTGGAAGGCCGAAAATCCATGAAGTGAATCCCACCCCCTCCCTGCCCCTCCCCCTGAGAGACTGTGTCACAAGTCCGTTCATGGTTCGACAAGCTCACCACGAACGGACCACCCCGCATTAAAATCAATGACTTATCCGTTCGCCCTGAGCGTGTCGAAGGGGGAACGGATAAGTACGACACAGTCTCTGAAGGGGAGGGAAATCGTCATACGCTTCGCATGATTCCTCCCCTTTCAAGGGGGAGGTCAGGTCGATTAGACCCGACCACGGGAGGGGGATGGGTATCTGTCGGAGTAGTGGTCATTGGTTTTTCTCTTTTAATGCGGCTAATACCTTTTCTGCAGTAATGGGGAGATCTTTGATCCTCACACCAACCGCATCATAAATGGCATTGGCGATGGCGGGTGCGGTTGGGACCAACCCTGGTTCACCGATCCCCTTTGCCCCAAAGGGGCCGAAGGGATCATTCGTTTCGATCACAATCGTTTCTATATTCGGAACATCCTTGGCCGTTAGCATCTTATAGTCAAGAAAGTTTGAATTCATCACCTTACCTTCCTGCAGGATGAGTCGTTCAGTCAAAGCATAACCGATTCCCATGGTTGCCCCACCATAAACCTGCCCTTCCAGGAGCATGGGATTGATCGCTTTCCCTACATCATGGGCGGCAATATATTTCAGGATCTTCACCTGACCGGTTTCCTTATCCACCTCGACCTCTACGCCATGTGTTCCATAGGCGTAGGTGACAGAAAGATTTCCTTTAAATTCCCTGTCTAAATTTTCATTGGGGGGATCGTAAAAATGCTCTGCCATGATCATGCTTCCGCCAGCCGTATAATGGGCGGCTCTTAACACCTTTCCCAGAAGAGATTTCTTCTCAGGATCCCTCATTGAAAAGACAGTTCTATCCCGGATATCCAAATTCTCAAGGCTTTCATCCATTAATTTGGCTGCTACCTCGAGGAGTTGCCCCTTCACTTTCTTCGCCGCACCCCGGGCAGAGTTTCCAGCCACAAAGGTTGTTCGACTCGCATGGGCCCCGACATCCCAGGGACAGATATCCGTATCCGTATGGGTGACCTCCACATCTTCTACCCTGACTCCAAGTTCCTCAGCAACAATTTGAGCGATGACCGTATCGGCGCCCTGTCCCATGTCCGTCGCGCCCGTGATGACATTGACGGTTCCAAAATCATCCATCTTTATGATTGTTCCGCAACCATCCGATTTATAGACCCGTGCGCCTCCACCCACATGGATCATTGAAGCCATCCCGATTCCTCTCCCATCTCTTCTCCCACGATTCTGGCGCCAATCCAATTTTTGTGCGACCGCATCAATACATTCCCTCAGACCGCAGGTGCTAATTTTGAAATTCTGAGGTGTCACTTCGCCTGGGGTATTGGCATTTCTCATTCTGAAATCGAGAGGATCGATTCCAGCCATTTCAGCTAAGGTGTCAATCTGAGAATCAATGGCAAAGGTGGCTTGAGGATTTCCGTACCCCCTCATAGCCTGGGAATAGGTATTATTGGTGTAAACGCATTTGGCGACATATCGGACATTGGGAACTTTATAGAGAGAGGAGATGGGCATCATCATGACAGAGGGTGTCGTGGCGCCCCATGAAGTGTAAGCGCCGTTATCAAGGGTCATTCGGATATCGCGAAATAGGAGTCTTCCATCCTTGGTACAACCCTGAGCAATATCGATGATGGCGGGCTGTCTGGGTGAGGTGGCAGAAAACTCCTCCTCACGGCTGAAAAGAATCCTGACAGGTTTTCGGGTCTTATGAGCTAATAGGATGGCGACGTACTCAAAAGCATAGGTATCGAGTTTGCTCCCGAATCCTCCCCCGATTATCGTTTTGATTACACGAACCTTCTTGCCCTTCAATCCCATCGCAGCGAGGGCATCCACATAATCCCTCTGGGCGAGAGATGGAATCTGAGTGATACTATACATGGTGAGATTATTTTTAGAGTCAAATTGAGCTAAACATCCGCTCGTTTCCATGCAACAGTGAGTCACCCAGGTCACCTTAAAACGATCCTCAGCAACATAAGCACATTTTTCCCTTGCTTCCTCCACATCCCCTGCAACCAGCCTCCAGGGGAGATTGAGGACATTGGTTGGTTTCTTCTCTTTGCCGCCCACATGGTCTTCATGGATAAGGATTGCACCTTCTTTCATGGCCTCTTCGGGGTCGAATAGTGCAGGAAGAATTTCATATTCGACCTTGATGAAATTGAGAGCCTCTTCAGCGATGTCAGGATCTGTAGCAGCGACCGCAGCGATCTCATCCCGCAAAGAGCAGACTTTATTTGCCTTGAGAGGGACATTGTCTTTATAAACACCAAACTTGATGGGAGGAATGTTGTAGCCCGTTAAAACGGCCTTCACTCCGGGAAGCTTTTCTGCCTTGGAAGTATCGATACTTTTGATCCTGGCATGGGGGTGGGAACTATAAAGAATTTTTCCATAAAGCATCCCCGGAACCTTCAGGTCGTGAATATAAATCGCCTTGCCCGTAACTTTTTCCTCTGCATCCATCTTCGGGATTCGTTTTCCAACGTTGATAAACTCTTCCACGACAACCTCCGATTTCCGTTTGTCCGGTTTATCTCGTTTATTGAGTTCGTTGGGTTAGCAAGAAAAAGCCAGTTCAACCCAATAAACCCAATAAACCCAAGAAACCCAAGAACCGATCTATAGTTGTCCGCTGGCGGCTTTGATGGCCTGGACAATTTGGAGATAACCGGTGCACCGGCACAAATTCCCTGCGATTCCGTGGCGAATCTCCTCTTCTGTTGGTTTTGGATTTTCATCCAGGAGGGCCTTGGCAGAGAGGACCATCCCCGGCGTACAGAAACCACATTGGATGGCGCCATATTCGATGAAAGCTTTCTGGACGGGATGGAGTTTCCCCTGGGCATCGGTCAGGCCCTCGATGGTCACCACGCTCTTTCCATCCACCTCCATGGCGGGGAAAATGCAGGAATTGACGGCCTTTCCATCTAAGAGGACGGTGCAGGCGCCGCATTCACCCATGCCACACCCTTCTTTCGTTCCTGTCAGTTCCAACTCGTCTCTCAATAACTGCAAAAGGGTGAGATGAGGTTCAATCTCCACCTCCGCCGACTCGCCATTGAGGATAAAACTGATAGTTCGTTTGTTCACGGAATGCTCCTTCCAAGATCGCTATGTTTGAGGATCGCTTCGCTTAAGGATCACTTTGTTTGAGGAGTACTTCGTTTGAGGCATAAGGCTTCAGGGTAATTTCTTTTGCCTTTAACCTCTTACCTCAAGCTCCCGAAGGGAGCGCTCCTTAAGCCCCCCCCGGGACGCTCCTCCATCCTCTATCGATGGCTACCATAACCTTTCAGGGAAAACAGTCTCTTCAGGCTGAACCACTCTCTCTATCGATTTCATTGCCATCCGTTTTACCAGGACCCTGATCATGTCTTTACGGTACCAAGCCTCGCCCCGGAGGGTGTCCCTTGGCTGACCTTCCTGGGAGGCGGTATTTGCCACTTCCTCTAAGAGTTCATCACTCAGTTTTTTGCCCCTTAAAAGGGCTTCTGCTTTCACTGCCCTCATCGGTGTCGGCGCGGCCACTCCTAAACCAATCCTCACCTCCTTGCAGACGATTTCATCTTCCTCCATCCGATGAAGAATGGACGAAATAGGGGAGGCTGTACAAAGCATGTCCGAGCAGGTGACTTTGTCTTTATCCAGTGAAAGAAGGACAGAGACCCCGAGGATGGGAAGATCTAAGGCGAGGCGCCTCTGAAGTTTATAGTACGCAGAGCCGGTATTGGGAAGGGGTTTGGGAATGGTTAACTCCCTGACTAATTCCCCTGACTTCAACACAGTCTCCCCCGGCCCTTTAAAGAACTCCCCAATGGGGAGAGTTCTCTCTTCCTTAGGGCTTTTGATCTTGACCTGAGTTCCGAGAACCAAAAGGGGAGTGGCTGTATCGGCTGAGGGGGCAGCCGTACAGATGTTGCCACCCAGGGTCGCTACATTACGGATCTGGATGGAGCCGAGATAGTCGACGGCATCGGTCAGAGCAGAGAAATTCTTTCTGATGATCTCAGACTTTTCGATCGCCCGGTGAGTAACCATCGGGCCAATGCTCAGGGATCCATCATAATCAATCTGATCCAGACCTTGAATCTCCCGAAGAGAGATGAGGACATCGGGAGACATCGTCTTCTGCTTGATCATGACGATGACATCTGTCCCGCCCGCAATCCATTTTGCTTTCTCGCCGTATTGGGCAAAAAGTGCGATAGCTTCCTCAAGGGTCTTTGGTTTGAGGAAATCGAACGGTTTCATGGAGGCCTCCAGATCACCTCACGAGACTGGGTAAAAACAGCACGATCTCAGGGAAAATTATTATTACCGCCATTGAAGCGCAGTAGGCTGGGATAAACCATAGAACGCCCTTAAAGACCAAGGAAAGGGGAATATCTTTCGACATACCGGCGACCACGTAAGCACATATTCCTACCGGAGGGGTAATGGCGCCCATTGTGGTAACGACGGTAAGGATACACCCAAACCAGATCGGGTCGTAGCCTAATTTTATGGCCATTGGGAAGAAGATAGGAATAGAAATCAAGAGAAATCCAAGCGCGTCCATAATACATCCGGCAATCCCATAGATAATTAGAATACAGATGATAACCACGTAGCCTGGAATGTCTTGGGAGGCTACGAAATCGACAGCCATAAAGGGAAGCCGGCTAATAGTTAAGAACCGGCCGAAGATGACCGCTCCCCAGACGATCACAATGACCATACAAGAGACTTTTAATGCATCCGCAATGGCTAAACCAAAACCTCTCCAGGAGAGCTTTCTCCTGATTAAACCCCCGGTTATGAATGCAAAAAAAGCACCGGCTGCCCCTGCCTCGGTCGGAGTATAGGCACCGGAATAGAGTCCCCCCATCACCAGACCGAAGAGCACGAACATTTCAAGGGCTCCCGGGAGGGCTTTGATTTTTTCAAGGAGGCTCACTTTCGGTCCTCCAGGGCCCCAATCCGGGTTTTTTACACAAAGAAGATAGATCGTGATACAGAACAGAATGGCCAATAGGATTCCCGGTAAGGTGGAACCCCAGAAGAGTTTACCGATCGACTGCCCTGTCTGTATTCCATAAACGAGAAGCACCACACTGGGGGGAATCACGACTCCAAGGGTTGAACCGCAGGCAATGGAACCACTGCAGAGCGCCTTATCATAATTATACTTTTTCATCTCCGGCAGGGCCACAGTCGTCATCGTGGCAGCAGTGGCCGCATTGGAACCACAGATGGCGGCAAAACCCGCACAGGCCATCACGGTAGCCATGGCTAAACCACCCCGGAGACGGCCAAACCATTTATATGCTGTATTATAAAGATTTTGATTGACTCCTGAGTAGAAGCATATGGTTCCCATCAGAATGAAAGGAGGAATAACCGTCAACCCGTAGGAAGAAAACTGGGACCAGGTCTCTGTGCCAATGGTGGAAAGCGCCGAATTCAGACCGGTGACGTACCATAATCCCAGAAAACCCACCACGGCCATTGAAAAACCAACGGGTATCTGAATGACGATCATAAGGATGAGGAGAATAAAGATACCGATAAGGCCGATCATCTATCTTTCCCATTCTCGGCAGCAAGCGATTTCAGTAAGTCAATCAAGAGAACGAAGGCAAGAAGCAAGCAACAGATGGCTACAGCGTAGACAAAGGGATGATAGATGATTCGTAAGGTCTCCGAGGTTTCACCCCTTTTCCAGATGGTGGTTCCAAAAACCGAAACCTGCCAGCCCACGAGAAGAAAGAAGATGACACTTATGAAAGAACTGATGATATTCATGATCTTTGACGTCTTTTTAGAATAGAGCGTGGGTAAGATATCGACGGCGATATGGGCCCGGGTCATCTGAGCATAACCGAGTGCAAAGGCAACCGTCATCGCCCCAAAAAACCCGGCGAGTTCATAGGCTCCTTTTAAAGGGCTACCCAATGGCCGCAGCAACATATTGGCACAAGCAATACCTATCATGATTAGAAGGGCAGCCCCACCGATCCAAATGAACCAACGATTTAAGCGGATGCTTATTTTTTCCAGTAGGGAGATCACATTTTTACCCCCTATTAGTCATAGCCGTTCGTGCTGAGCTTGCCCTTCGACAGGCTCACCATGACCGGTCATCCTGAGCTTGTCGAAGGATCATGGTGAGCTTGTCGAACTACAAGCTCAGGGTGAACGGTATTCTGTCTTTCACGAAGAGGAGGAAACAACAATCTGATCTGTCGTGTCTATACAATCATGGACCGATTAATAATACCTTCCGGTTATTTGGCGTACTCCTCACTGTATTTGGCTTTGAATTTTATCACATCATCGAGGATGGCTTTGGTGGGTATTCCCTTCGCTTCATAATCCTTTGGATACTTCTCCATCATCGGCTTCAGGAGCGCATACCACTTGTCAAGTTCCTCTTTTGGGAGATTGTACATCTGGAAATCTTTATAGGTTTCCTTGGACCATTTCAGGGCATTATTCACATGATTGTCCACGTACTGGCCGGTCCAGATAGCCTGTTCTTTTTGAAGGTCATCGAATACCTTTTTCACATCCGCCGGCAATGATTCCCATTTGCCTTTATTCATCACGACCGCAAATGAGACGACGAAGAGGTTGACATTGGCTGTCACATGGCGGCAGTACTCAGCATATTTGAAATCCTTCAACACTTCCATGGATGAGACATTTCCTTTAATGACCCCCTTTTGAAGGGCTTCGGGAACGTCTGATTGTGGCATGGCAACGGGCGCAGCCCCAAGGAGTTCAAGAATCTTCGCGCCTGTCCCGGAGGCTCTCAATTCATAGCCTTTGATTTCTGCGAGACTACGGATTGCTTTCATAGACATAATGTTAGCCGGAGGACAGGTAAACATGGTAAGAACTTTCACCTTTTCAAACTCTTTGGGTTTATATTTATCAACCAAGTCCCATAGGGCGACGCTTGCCACTGCGGCATTGGGCCATCCGAGAGGAAGGTCTACTGCTTCCACTACGGGAAAAGCACCAGGTTGGTATGAAGTGGCAAGACAACCAATGTCGGCTGTACCCGCAATCACCCCATCGAACATATTCTTTGCCGTAAGGAGTGTGCCGCCAGGATAGGTATTCACTTTCACCTTTCCAGCAGTTTTCTTCTCTACCTCAGTTTTCCATCTTTCCATCTGAACGCAGGGAAAGGTCGGAGCCGGCGGGAAGTTTGCGTAGCTAAGGGTAATCTGGGCTCGGGCGGGGACAGATAACAAACTGATTCCTAATAGGAAGGCAACCATTACCACGAGGATGATACTCTTTTGCTTCATTTTTTTGGTCCTCCTCTCTTAAGTTTAGTGACTCATGGAACTATGTCATTTGTATATACTATACCAAATTTGTCAAGCTTTTTCTCAGAGATTTCTGAAAAAGCCCAGAAATCTCTGATTACGCAGATTCCCAAAAATGATTACACAGATTTTTCTCTATTTTCAACGCAGAAATCTCTCTGGAATCCCACTACCTCCCTTTTCTGATTTAAATGACATCAGATGTTTTCAATTCGTATTGCTTTGTATTGCAGATAATTGCGCATCCCCCATTCTGCATTCTGTCTTCGATTCAGATGCCCCGATGATCAAAGACCCTCCTGCTTTTTCGTTCGGACCTTGGAATATCCCCAGGGTTAACGATCGCCACGTTACCGCTGACCAGAATCTGTCTTTTAATTTCTTCCTCAATAGACCTGGCCAAGGTTAGGTCTTCTGCCGGATTCCCCCCTTCCGTCCTTTCCACCTTAATCGTCATATAATCCTTGCCGTCCTCCTTCCGGTCGAGATGAATCTGAAATTCACTTCCCACACCTTTTGTATTGGAGAGGATATGATCAAGCTGGCCGGGGTAGATGTTGACCGCTCTGATAATAAACATATCATCCGAACGGCCCAGTAATCGGTCATGCATTGGAAGGATGGAACCGCAAGAGCATCGTTTTGTAATGAGTTTGGTGAGGTCACGGGTCCGGTAGCGAATAAGAGGGGCAGCTTCTTTTCGGAGGGTTGTAATCACCATCTCACCTGTCTCTCCGGATGTAACAGGATGAAGCGTTTCGGGATCGAGAAGTTCAAGAATGTAGTAGTCAGCCCAGTAATGGATGCCTTGGTGATAGATACAATCGAGCCCCGTACCAGGGCCATAAAGTTCGGTCAGGCCGGGGATATCGAAGACATGTTCGACGCCCAGGAGTTCCTTCATCTTCTTTCTCTGGGCATCGCTTGACCGCTCGGACCCCATAATCAATGTTCTGAGGGCAATTCTATTCCTTAGACCCCTCTTTTCAATTTCCTCTGCCATGAGAAGGCCCATCGAGGCGGTAGAGCATAAGACGGTCGATTGAAAGTCTTCCAAGAACTGACATTGCATATCGATATTGCCCGGACCAATGGGGATGGCCATAGCCCCCAGGCGCTCTACCCCCAGCTGAAAACCCACTCCAGCCGTCCACACGCCATACCCCACGGCAATTTGGACCCGATCTTTTGTGGTTAATCCAGCCATCTCATAACACCGGGCGAACATATTGGCCCAGTCATTAATATCCTTCTGTGTGTAGCAGAGGACCTTTCGCTTTCCGGTCGTTCCGGAGGAAGCGTGGATTCGGACGATCTTCTCAAAGGGGACTGACCTTAGCGGAAAAGGATATCTCTCCTGAAGATCCTTAGAGGTTGTGAAAGGAAGTTTAGAGATATCTTTGAGAGATTTGATATGCCCGGGCTTTACTCCCGCTTCATCAAATCGTTCCCGATAGAACTCGGAATTCTTATAGGCATGGTTTACTGTCCACCGAAGCCCTTCCGTCTGGATCCGCTTGAGTTCCCTCTCCGTTCGAATCTTTGGCATGAAACTTCGTCCCATAGGGTGTCTCCTGCTACTTCCTTAAGATAACCCATCCCCCTCCTGACCTCCCCCTTGAAAGGGGAGGAATATATTGACTTCCCTCCCCTTCAGAGGCTGCGTCGCAATTGGGAAGGGATAAATTTTTTGAACTTTTTCACCCACTGGGTGATTGATTTAGCATGTAATTTTGGGATGACTTAACAAATTTAACATCGTTTTCAACATCCTTCTCCCACTTCCCAGAGCCAGTGTTAATTACGACACAGTCTCTCAGGGGGAGGGTTGGGGTGGGGGTGGGATTAGACGGTTAATGAATCCGACTCAAACAGCTCTCCTCAACGTATCCCTGAGCTTCCGGGTCGCCTCCTCGTCCACCTTCAGGGTGTGAGGATTGATCACCACCCCATAATCTTCTTTGGCTTTTTCAAGGGTCACGTATCCTTCGATCACATCTCTCTCGACCATATCAAGATCGCGTTCCAAAGGATTTCCGCAGCCTCCCCCACCGGCTGCATCGATGGTCACCACATCACCCGGTTTGAGCTGCGTTAATCCATACGGATTCCCGGACACTCCGTTTACTAAGAACTGTGCGTTGGCTCCGCGTTTGCCGCCAAAGAGCCCTTCCGGAGGATGGATGTGCCTGCCTGCCTGTATTCCCAAGTTTACAGGTGAAATAGGGGCATATTTATCATCGGGTACTCTAAAAACCTCTCTTTGCCCAATCCCTCCCTTCATCCTGCCTGGACCGCCTGAATCGGCAAGGAGCTCCCTGTTCTCTACAATGAGAGGAGTGTCGCTTTCAAATATCTCAATCGGTGTATTCGCGCCATTTGCAGGGAAAATATAGACGTAATTTCCATCGCTGATAGAGCTCGCTCCCATTCCTCCACCCCTGATGATCACAGAGTGCCACGGCCTTCCGTCATTCCTTTTCCCATAGAAAACATTCATCTGAGCCGGCGTGCCCCCGCTTGCTGCAATCACCTTTTGGGGTGCGACTCCGGAGAGGGCTCTGTAAATGATCTCTGTCATGAAGTGGCCGATCACGAGCCGGGCTGCCACGGCCGCCGGGAACTTACAGTGCACCACCGTCCCTTCAGGTGCTTTCAGTTTGACCGGTTTTGCGCAGCCATCATTGTTCGGCAAATCCGGTCCAAACATGCTCTTTATCGCCATAAAGACATAGGCATAGGTGAAGTTATAGACTACATTGCCACCCCAATTGACCTGAGGGGAAGACCCATCCAGGTCCACGATCACGTCGCTCCCTTTGACCTCGACCGCAGCCTTGATCACCACATCCTGTTGGCCTTTCATCTGCTCTATCATGCCTTCCGCCCGGTAGATGCCGTCCGGGATCTTCTCAATCTCCTCTCGCATGCTTTTCTCTGTGCGGGTGATCACCTGATCCGCAAGGTCATCCAGGTTCTCCAAGTTATTCTCCTTGAGCATCTGGCCTATCTTCTCGGAACAGACATGGTTGGCAGCAATCTGGGAGCGGATATCTCCGACCACCTCATCGGGTGTCCGGACATTCCAGCGGATCATATCCATCACGGACTGGTTGAGCACTCCCCCGTCGTAGAGCTTCACCAGGGGGATGAAGAGTCCTTCCTCAAAGACATCATGGTTGTCCGAAGAGACGCGACCCCCGATATCCGAATGGTGAAAAACGCAGGCCGTGAAAGCAACCACTTTATTCTTGTAGAAGATTGGACTGATCACACAGACATCATTTAGATGACCTGCCAGAGCCCAGGGGTCATTGGTGATGAATATGTCTCCGGGTTTGTAGGTCTCCAAAGGAAGTTGGGTGACGAGATTCTTGATTCCCAATGCCATCGCGCCGGATTGACCGGGTGTGGCAAAGGACCCTTGGGCAAGCTCACGACCTTTCTGGTCGGTGAACATACAGGTGTAGTCATGAGCATCTCTTAGGAGGCTTGAGAATGCTGTCCGGGCGACCGAGCTATCGGATTCATCTGCAATGGAGATCAATCTTCGCCAGAGTATTTCTAATGTGATTGGGTCAAACAGACGCCTTTTCCGTCCCATCGGGTGCCTCCTGAGAAATCGCTGAAAAACGGCTAAAGGATGGAGGACCGCTTCGTTTGAGGAGCGGTTCGGTTGAGGCGAGATCTTTTGCCTCTCACCTCAAGTCCTGCCTTGCGGGACGCTCCTTCACCCTCCTCCAATTTAATATCAATCCATAGAAATCCAAAATCGTCTACTGAAACCGAGCCGTCCTCGCCAACCATGACGGTTGATTCCTTCTCCTCAATAATAGCAGGGCCTTTAAACTTTGCCTTCGGAGATAGTCTGTATCGATCGTAGACCGTATAGGGGATAAAATTCTTTGTCCTCGGGGAGTAAGCCTTGCGCTTTCCCTTGACCGCCTGATCAAGAGATTTCCCCTTTTTCCCAAGTCTTGGAAATTGAATCAGTCGTTCGGGGAGACTTGCCCTTACCTTGAAATTAATGAACTCCACTTCCGAGTCAGGATAGGTCCGTCCATATAACTTTACATAGACTTCATCAAAAAGCCGACGGACCTCTTCCTTCTTCGTCTTTGTGAAATCTCTTTCGGCAAGGGGGACATGGGTCTCCGACCCCTGACCGACAAAACGCATATCCAGGGACCTTTCGATTTTGATATCTTTTTCTGAAGCCTCCCTCTTCAAGATGGTTGTCGCCTCCCCTTCCAGTTCCTTAAAAATCTTTTCTATCTCGTTAAAACGGGCAGCAACCAGCGAAACCTTGTGGCTGCGGAGAAGATCGAAGGCTCGGGGAGCCGTGAAGAAGCCGAGAGCCGAACCGACGCCGGCGTTCGGTGGAACAAGCAGGCGAGGGGCTCCTAATTTCTTGCACAAACCATAAGCATGAACCGGACCTGCTCCTCCGAAGGCAACCACCGTTACAATCTTTGGGTTTCCTCCCTTTTCAGCAATATGGGTTTTGGCTGCTGCGGCCATTGTCTCATTGATGAGATCATGGATTCCCCATACAGCCTGTATAAATGAGACCCCGAGGGGCTTGACAACCTTCTCTTCAACGCCACGTCTTGCTGCCTCCTTGTTAAGCTTCATTTCACCACCCAGGAAGTAGCTTTCATCGAGATAGCCCAATAAGAGATCAGCATCCGTGACACAGGCGTCAGTACCTCCTATGCCATAACAGATCGGTCCGGGGTCCGCTCCTGAGCTTTCCGGCCCTACCTGAAGGGTTCCCATCCTGCTTACCTTTGCAATACTGCCGCCTCCTGCTCCAATCTCCATCAAGTCTACGACAGGGACCTGAATCGTGAGACCGCTGCCTTTCATGAACCTCTGAACACGGCCGACCTCAAAGGTCGGCACAACTCCGGCAACTCCTTTCTGGATCAGGCAGGACTTGGCTGTTGTCCCTCCCATATCGAAGCAGAACATCTCCGAAATGTTGAAGAGTTTGCCATAGTATTGACCCGCAATGACTGCTGCGGTTGGACCCGACTCAATAATCCTGACTGGAAATTCAGCCGCTGTTTCGACGGACGTGACACCTCCACTTGAAAGCATGATGAAAAGCTTTCCCTTAGAGCCAATGGACCCCAACCTTTCGGCTAACCTGGAGAGATACCTTCCTGTCAGGGGCTTCACATAGGCGTTGGTCGCTGTCGTGCTGGTTCTTTCATACTCCTTGATCTGCGGTAAAACATAGTAGGAAATGGAGACAGAGATTCCGGGGGCTTCCTTTTCAATGATCTCTTTTAGCATCAACTCATGGGTCGGATTCTCAAAGGAGTTCATCAGACAGACAGCAATCGATTCAATATCCTTCCCGAGGAGAGTACGGACCACCAGCCTTGCTTCTTCAGGAACCAGCGGCTTCAGGACGGTCCCATCGCTCCGAATCCTCTCGTCTACCTCTAAACGAAGATGTCTCGGAATGAGGGGTTTCGGGAATTCAGCGAATACGTCGTAGGGGGCATAGCGGATTCCTCTTCCGATCTCCAGGATATCCCTGAAGCCTCTCGTGGTGATCAGGCCTGTTTTCGCTCCCTTTCTTTCTATAATCGAGTTAATCACCAGGGTCGTCCCATGGATCACTTCGTCCAGTTTCTGCACAAAGCCTGGCGTTTTTTTCTCCATCTCTCTTATGCCGTGCTCCACAGCATCCGAAGGATCTTTGGGAGTGGTCAGGCACTTATGGATTTTCAACTCCCCTGTTTGATCATTGAGCAGGACAAAGTCGGTGAAGGTGCCGCCAATATCACAACCCAGGCGGTAAAACTTTTCAACCATTTAGGTCTCCCCTAAGTTCTTGTTGCAAGCAGAGATTTCGCGGTTCGAGTTTTTCTTTGATGTTGCTTTTTGAACAACAACCTCCGAGGTGCAGGCAGGGATTTCGACATTTGGGGACTGTTTAGCCACTTAGAATCCTCCAGGGACATCCGTTCCCCTCTTTCCTAAAGAAGGGGTAAGGGGAGATTAAAGTGGGGTTTGGCAGGCGCCCGATATAATCCCTCCCTGCCTCCCTTTAGAAAAGGGAGGGGAAAAGTTCGGATTTTCACCATGGCTAAACAATTTTGACATTTGGCGTTCACCTCTAAAAAATGGAGGGCTCTTTGAATTCTCCAAAAACCTCCTTAAAGACTTTGGTCATCTCACCTACCGTGGCATAATTCTTACAGCATTCGAGGAGATAGGGCATGACGTTCTTTTCGTCCCGTGCAGCCTTCTCAAGGTCTTTCAAACCCTGAGTCACCTTTCGGTTGTCTCTCCCTCGTTTCACTTCTCGAAGCCGCTGGATCTGTTCTTCAGCAGATTCAAATCGGTATTCATGGAGTTCAACCTCCATCTCTTCCCCTTCAGCATATTTGTTTACTCCAACCTTGATCAGCTCTCCCTTTTGGACCCCTCTCTCAAACTCGTAGGCCTGCCTTGCCACTTCTTTCTGAACGCAGCCGGTCTCAACGGCCTTGATCATCCCTCCCATTTCATCAACCCGCTTCATCTCTTCAATGATTTTCTCCTCCATCTGTTTGGTCAAGGTTTCGATAAAATAGGACCCCGCTAAGGGATCTACCGTATCCCTTAACCCAATCTCTTCCATCAAAATCTGGAATGTCCTGAGGGAGAGGAGTGCTGCCCTGGGAGTGGGGATCGTATAGGCTTCATCAAAAGAGCAGAGCGCAGTCGTCTGAGCTCCCCCGAGTGCAGCGGCAAGGGCATAATAAGCGCCTCGAATGATATTATTTTCGGGCTGGGCCTTCGTCATTCCATATCCGCCACCGCCAAAGAGTCCCCGTAAGAGGAGGGATCGATTATCTTTGGCTCCGTAGCGCTCTTTCAGGTTTATTGCCCAGAGTTTCCTTGCTGCGCGAAATTTGGCGACTTGTTCCCAGAGGTTTCCAAATACATTGAGATTGAAGGTGAAACCCCTGACAAAATCATCAATGGGATGACCCCGGCGAAGAACCTCTTCGATATAGGTGTTGGAAATCTGGAAGGCATAGGCGATTTCTTGGGCGGGGGAGCAGCCTGATTCCCGGATGTGATAGCCGCAAACGCTGACCGGGTTGGTCCGCGGAAGTTCCTTCATCGCGTATTCGATCGTATCACCGATGAGACGCACAGCGGGTCTCACTGGAAAGATCCACGCCCCTCGACCGATCATCTCTTTAAGAATGTCATTTTGTGGGGTGGCGCTCACCCGATCCTTTGGATATCCAAATTTTTCAGCGGTTGATTGGAACATGGCCAGCATGATGCTTGCCCCGGCATTGATAGTGAGTCCCACGCCAATCCTGTCGAGAGGAATCCCCTGAAAGGCGATTTCGAAGTCGCGCAGAGAATCGACCGCCATACCCACCCTTCCCACCTCACCCTCTGCCAACGGGTCGTCGGAATCAAGACCCATTTGTGTAGGGAGATCGAAGGCAACATTGAGACCGGTCTGGCCATGGGAGATCATCAGTTTGAAACGCTCATTGGTCTCCTCAGGTGTTCCGAAACCTGTGTACTGCCGGGTTGTCCACTCCCGACTCCGGTAGCCAAGGGAATGGATTCCCCGGGTGTAAGGATACTCGCCCGGAAGAGCTAAGTCCTTGTCCGGGTCAAAACCGATCGCATCCAGATCCTTCTTCGTATAGAGAGGCTTGACGCGGATGCCGGATTGTAGGATCACATCCTGAACTTCGTCTTTCTCATTTTTGATATATTTTGCAACACCCATATCGAACCCCTGCTACAGGCCTAAGGATCGTTCCGCTTGAGGAGCGTTTCACTCGAGGCAGAAGACTCTTTGCTTGCCCTTTAATGAATTCATCAACCCGTGTAATTTCCGATCAATAATTTCGGCACGTTTCCTGATTTCCATAGACTCGTTCTCTCTAATAAGCTTTCTGCGTCTAAATATCTCCGATAACGTCAGAACTTCGAAAAGTGATCCTTCAGCAATGTACAGATACTGAATAAACTCTTTCTTATATTGTCTACCTTTTCCCTCAGCGATATTCTGCGGAATGCTTGTGACGGCTGCTTCCATTTGGCCAACGATTCTCAAATATTTGTTGGGTGGCAAAGAATCCAGAATATTAAGAACAAAATCAGCAAAGTCAACAGCAAGATGCCAAACATCAAGTTTCTCAAATGGAAATCTAAACTCACTGTTCATGGATCCTCACCCTCTTTCATCAAACGAACCGATCCTCCAGACTTAAAGGGCTACTCCTAAAGTGAAACGCTCCTCAAAGGAACGAAGTTCCTGCTCCTCTATCCTCTATCGGTTTTGATATGGTCTTTGATCCATTGGATCGATTCGTCGAAAGAAGTTCCTCCAGGAAAGATACCCTGGATTCCAATTTTTTGGAGAGGAGGGATATCCCGTTTGGGGATAACACCGCCGATGACGACCATGACGTCATCGATTCTTTTCTTTTCCATTTCCTTCATTAGTTTCTCACAAATCGGCAGGTGAGCTCCGGACATAATGGATAGGCCGATGACATCCACACCCTCCTGGATTGCTGTATAGATGATTTGATCGATCGTCTGATGAAGACCGGTGTAAATGACTTCCATCCCCGCATCACGGAGGGCTTGTGCCACCACTTTCGCTCCTCGATCATGACCGTCCAAACCAGGTTTTGCGACCAAGATGCGAATCTTTCTTTCCACCTCTTTGCTCCCCCCGGTTGATTGAATCACATGTGAGATGCCGGGATTCAACTTTTTATAAGCCAAGGGTCTAAGCTTGTCAAGGTTTTTTTGGTGAGGGTAGAATTCACTTTTTCAGCGTCATCGCACTCTCTACATAGCTTGCGGAAAACGGAAAAGGCTTGACACAATATGGGCTTCGGGTATATATATTTTTTGCATCAGCACCCAAATCCTGACTGCGAGGTGGTGTTCATGGAAGATTCTCAACTCTTCAAAAATATTAATGTATTGAGCTTAGAGCAGGCAACCGTCCTTCCTTATCTAACCCTCCGTTTGGCTGAGGAGGGAGCCAATGTGATTCGCCTTGAACATCCCATCTACGGTGACCCGAACCGGAGGATCGGAGACGACGTGTTGAAAGAGGACAGGATGTTTTCCTACTACCTCTCCATCAATGCGGGAAAAAAGGCTTTGACACTGGACTTAGCCACTCCGGAGGGAGCGAAAATCTTGAAGGAACTCATCCTCAAGCTGAAAGTGGATATCTTTGCCACCAACCAACTCCCCAGAAATTATCCTAAGCTCGGTATTGAATATCAGATGCTGAAGAAGATCAAAGAGGATATGATCTGGTTGGGGATGACCGGCTTCGGTCCGGAGAGTAACGAGGCTGCCTATGATCCTGTGCTGCAGGCCAGGGGAGGATTAATGGAACTCACCGGAGAAAAGGGAGAAAGTCCTCAGGTGATGGGGATTCCCTTGCCTGATATGGGCGCCAGCGAACACGGCTACGGCCTCCTGATGAAGGCGCTCTTCAAGAGGGCAGTGACCGGTCAGGGGAGTCGGATTGACCTCTCGATGTTCGAAAGTACAGTGTCCTGGCTCACCCAACCAATCACCCACACTGTCAGCTTTAAGAAGAAGGTCACCCGAAGGGGAAATACCCATGAGTTCTTCGCCCCGGTCTCTGTTTATGAGACGAGAAATGGCTATGTTTATGTGGCCGTTGGGAACGATCGGCAATGGGAGACGATGACAAACATCCCGGGTTTTGAATCCCTCTCTAAAAAGGAGTATGAGCGAAATGCGGGCCGGATTGCAGATGTGGACAACTTGAACCGGGCGATCCATGCAATCACTAAAGAATTCACCACCGAAGAGCTGATCGATATCTTCACGAAAGTCACTCTTGCCATTTCAAAAGTAAACTCGATTGAAGAGGTGGTGGAGGACCCCTATGTCAAACCGAATTTGATTCGATCCAAGGATCCGAATACAGGAGCGCAAATCACCATTGCACCGCCTCCCTTCAGCACACCCTTCCTGAAATCAATCAATCGAATGCTCAGTTTCCCTCCCCGATTTGGGGAAAATAACGAGGAAATATATGGTCGGTTACTAGGATATAGTGCTGCCCAGCTGAAGGAGTTCAAGGAGAAAAATATTATCTAAAGTGGTGAATTTTGGGTGTTACTAAGGAGTCCATAATTGAGAAGACACATTTTTTACCGTTCACCCTGAGCTTGTAGTTCGACAAGCTCACCACATTCGTCCGATCGCCCTGAGCCCGTCGAAGGGAGGGTGCGTTGCCACGCCGTTCATGCTTCGACAGGCTCAGCACGAACGGCTTGTTTCCAGTGTCTATACAATTATAGACTGATTAGTAAGTTTTGAGTTTCAGATGGTGAGATTTTGGATTTGTTTGGGATTTGG
>Ga0214473_10003144_pt1 | contig 20140 bp, 15 predicted proteins | sample RVTome_7_FD_203509 | JGI IMG/M metagenome (GOLD analysis project Ga0214473, IMG submission 203509) | Soil microbial communities from uranium-contaminated site in the Upper Colorado River Basin, Wyoming, United States - RVT98D197 | ecosystem: Environmental > Terrestrial > Soil > Contaminated >... | reverse complement strand
CCCCGATTGACGAACGTGCCGTTTGTTGAGCCGAGGTCCTCCAGAAAATACTGCCCATCGCGCAGAGTTATGCGCGCATGCCGTCGCGACACCTTTGCCTCAGGGTCATCCGGATCGAGATCGACGTCAGGAAAGACGCCGCCATCAGCGTCCCAACGCCCAATCTGCGATTCAACATCACTCAGCAGGAATTGTTTGCCCATTGATTGTCCACGCTCGATTACAAGCGTGGCGTGAGGTTTCATCTTGGAACGTAACGAGGAAGACACGTTGAGTGCCCCTGAAGGGTTGGCCGCAACTTCCGGTTTTCCAGCGCGTGCTGGCGCATGTGAACCATTCCCACCCTCCGTCTCCGGTCGAAGCTGACTCGACAAGGGACCGCTCGGACGGTTATTTGGCCTTAACGGCGCGCCGCATTCGTCGCAATACTGCGATCCCTCGAGATTTTCAGTTTTGCACCTTTCACAAGTAATCATTATTCAGGGTGCTTGTACTGACCCGCGTCCTTTTCGACTAATCATAAGAGGCCCACTATTTTAGCGCGAAGTAGAGGGCTCGCCAACGTCTCAGTTGGGTGAATTCCGCTCGACGTCCAAAATGCCGGATTTATTGCCCGAATTTGAAACTGTTTTGCATCTTCTAACGTAAGAGCTAGGCAAGGAGCGAATTTGGTGATCTAGCCGTGCAACCTTGCTACCCCATTAATAATCAAGTATTTAGAAGTCTTTGCTCGAAGGAAAACCTCAATGGCACTAAGTCGGAAAAAGAAGATCATTATTTTGGTCTCGGCAGTAACCCTTTTGGCGTTGGTCATAATCATCAGTGTTTTTGCCAGCCGCAAAGAAGAACCAGAAGTTACGACGGTAAAGATTGAGCTCCGGCCGGAATTGCGTCAGACAGTCACCGCTTCGGGTGAGGTAAGGCCGATACGTTATATAAAGTTAACCAGTGAGGTGCCGGGAAGAATTGAAGAGATCTATGTGAATCCGGGCGATCAGGTCACTCAGGGTAAACCGCTGGTGCGCGTTGATCCTACACAATTGCAATCAAACCAGGAGGCCCAGTGGGCAGCCGCACAGGCTTCGCTAAGTGATGTGCAAAACGCCCGAAACGCCGTCGCCTCCGCGCAGCAGTCTCTCGTGGTAGCAGATGCTTCGGTCGCCGCCGCGCGACAACAGGTCGTAGCCTTACAAACGGCAGTAGATCGGGCGCAGGTTGACTTGAACACCGCACAGCGCGAGCTAAAAAGGAACACTGATCTGATCGAAGCCGGTGTGTCGTCACGAGCTGAATATGACGCCGCGCGCGACCGGTTTGATCAGGCCAAGATCGCGCTCAGCACGGCCCAGGCAAACCTGGAAGCTCAGAAAATTGGGGTACGGGAAGCTCAGGAACGTGCCAATCAGCAGAAGATTGCCGTTCAGGAAGCCAGGACAGGCGTTAAGACTTCCGAGATGCGCGCCAGCCAGCAAGCCGCTTTGCTGCGTGGGCAGTCGAGTCAGCGTTCGAAAGCCACTCAACTGTCACCCTTGAATGGAGTAGTGGCTGACATCCCCACGCGTGTTGGTGAATATGCAGTAGCTGGCCTCTCGACTACGCCGTTGATGACTATAGCCGACATGTCTACCATCAACGTAGAAGTCAATGTCGATGAAACCGAGATTTCCAATGTAGAGGTAGGACATCAGGCGAAGGTGAAGGTTGACGCGTTAGGCGAAAAGGAGATTCATGGAGTAGTAACTCAGAAGAACCCGCTTGCGGTCTCGAAATCTGACCTGCAGGGAGGGCTTTCGAATCGTGTCAACGTCCAGGAGGCGAAAGAATTCAAAGTGACCGTTGAGCTGCGCGAACTTCCAGACGACGTGCGTAACTCTCTTCGTCCTGGCATGAGCGCGACCGCAACCATTACCACGAAGACCAAAAACAATGTTGTTGCGGTTCCCCTGGAGTCGATTGTTGAGAAGTCGCCTTCGCCGTCGCCAACTGCCACAGTTGCGGGCGCAGCGCCAGCCGCTTCGCCATTGGAGAAACCAAAGAGCGTGAAAGGCGTCTATATTCTGGAGCCCAGTAATAAGGTGAGATTCATTGAAGTCACCACCGGTATCACGGGCGAGGCTGATATCGAGATAACAAGTGGTGTGCAAGCAGGCATGGAGATCGTCCGTGGACCGAGCCGGGTGCTGAAGACATTGAAAGATGGCATGTCTGTTAAGCGTCAGCAGCGCAAGGCTGGCGCTAATGCCAATGCAAGCGAGGGCAGCTAATGAGTGATGTTACTTTGGCGTCTCCCGCAGTTGAGACTTTCCTGAATCACGAAAGCCATGTTAATGGTCATAATCCTGCTGCCCTCATCTCAATGCGCGAGATCTGGAAAACTTATGAGATGGGCGCCGAAAAAGTGCATGCCTTGCATGGTGTATCTTTCGACGTTCACAAGGGTGAGTACATCGCAATCATCGGTCCGTCAGGGTCAGGCAAATCGACGCTGATGAATTTGATCGGTTGCCTTGATACGCCGACCCAGGGCCAGTATTGGCTTAATGGCAAGAATGTTTCAGAGATGGACGACGATGAGCTTGCCCGGATCCGCAATCAGGAAGTTGGCTTCGTCTTCCAGACCTTTAATCTCCTGGCCCGCGCAACGGCACTGCACAACGTAGAACTTCCGTTGATCTACGGCGGCATCGGTTCCGCGCTACGACACGAGATGGCCAAGCAGGCTCTCGCTGCTGTAGACCTGACCGATCGAGTAATGCACCGGCCGAATGAACTCTCAGGTGGCCAACGCCAGCGCGTCGCCATCGCCCGCGCTCTCGTCAATCATCCCTCCATTCTTCTGGCGGATGAACCCACTGGAGCGCTGGATACTCATACCAGCATGGAGATCATGGACCTGTTCGAACGTCTACACGCGGAGGGCAACACAATAATCGTAGTCACTCATGAACACGATATCGCAGCCAGGGCGCGCCGTATACTATCTATTCGTGACGGCCTGATTGAGAAAGACGAGAGAATCAAATAGCCGCGCCGCTTTTGGAGCAGAGCAGGATCTGATGAGAACCGGATGAAGCGGCAGGAGAAATCTCAGACTCATTCCCTTAAAGGGGCGGCACTCCGTGGCCGCCCTTTTTTGCGCCGCATAGTTCTGCCCGAAAGAATCCGTTCATTTCCGGTTTTCCGCTTCGCCGCGATCTGGGAAGCCTTCCTGGTGGCGACCGCAAGTCTTCGCGCAAACAAACTGCGGACTGCGCTCACTCTCGTAGGAATTGTTGTTGGCGTGTCAGCAGTCATTGCGGTTGTAACGATAATAAAGGGACTCGATAAGTCTGTAGCCACAACGTTTTCCTCGCAGGGCTCAACTGTATTTACCGTTTCCAAGAATCCGCAAATCGTTAAATCCCGCGAGGAGTTTGTAAAGTTTAACAAGCGCAAAGACGTCACCTCGGATGACGAGGATGCGATTGCCCGTTTATGCACGACCTGCTGGCGAGTTGGGATCGCAGGCAACGCCATTCAGAACGTCAAATATGGAGACCAAAAATCGGAGAACGTTCGCATTCGAGGTGTGACACCCACCACAATGTTTGATATCGACGGTGTAACAATCGCAGCAGGCCGGATTTGGACCGAAGGCGAAGGCGGCTCCAGCCGTGAGGTTTGTGTCGTAGGGCCAGACATTCTTAAGAACCTTTTTGCCGACGCGCCGGCCGACAGGGCAGTGGGTCAGGAGATTCGTGTTGGGGGACGCGTATATCAAGTAATCGGCGTTCTGGAACCCCTTGGTTCCATATTTGGATTTTCCCGCGACAACGTGGTCTACATACCGTACGCCTCCTACCAAAAAGCGTTCGGAGCTCGCAGCTCAATCGTCATATTCATCCAGGTGCAATCTGCCGAACAGCTGGAGGCCGCCGAGGATCAGGTTCGCACGATCATGCGGAATCGACGGGGCAAAACATTTGGTGACCAGGACGATGAGGGCTTTGCATTGGAGACTCAGGATGTCTTTCTTGATCTGTATGGCAAGGCTACTTCAAATATTTATCTTGTGACGATTGGAGTGGCGGCCGTGTCACTGGTTGTGGGTGGGATTGTTGTGATGAACATAATGCTGGTCTCAGTCACGGAGCGTACTAAAGAGATCGGGATCCGCAAGGCTGTTGGTGCGCGCCAGAAAGACATTCTCACACAGTTTTTGATTGAAGCCGTCACCGTGACTGCCATAGGCGGGGCGTTTGGTGTGTTCACCGGATTTGGCCTTGCTTATCTTATTTCGGCGTTAATCGGTTTTCCGTTGCTCATTAACATTGCTTCTGCCGTGCTGGGGGTTGGTGTTTCCTCGGTAGTCGGGATTATCAGTGGCCTCTGGCCGGCATGGCGTGCGGCGCGGCTGGATCCGATTGAAGCATTGCGGGCGGAGTGAGATGCGATTTGATGATGTCAAAGAATCGGCTCTGATGGCGCTGGATACGCTCTCCGCCAACAAGCTGCGATCCGCATTGACCGTCCTGGGAGTCAGTGTTGGCGTAATCACAGTCATATTCATGGTTTCGATTATTCAAGGGCTGAACAAGTCGTTTGCCCAACAACTCGAAGCGCTGGGCTCAAATGCCATTTGGGTAACAAAGTTTGATCCAAGCTTCGGGCGGCAACCGAGCTCAGAGGAGCTCCACCGCAAAGACTTGACCTTGGACGACGCAGACGCCATTCGCAATGAAGCAAAGTCAATAGTCGGCGTTTCTCCCCTGCATCGAAAGATTGCCGAAACCGTGCGTTATGCCGACAAGCAATCTGACACGCCGATCTTGCTTGGAGTGACGCCGCATTACGAGTTTACCCAGTCAAGTTATGTTGCCCGTGGCCGGTTCATTACAGAAACGGATATGAGGGAAAGAACCAACATATGTGTGCTGGGCCAGGATCTTGTGCCGGCCCTGTTCCCATACGAAGAGCCGCTGGGCAAGGAGGTCAAGATTAAGGGCCGGCCCTTCCGCGTGGTCGGCATCATGGAACCTCTCGGTAATTTTCTGGGACAATCAAGAGACAATTCTATCTTTATACCAATTACAACCTTTGATAAGTACTACCCTGATGAACCTTTTCCTGACGTGGTCTTTGTAATTATCGTGCGGCCAATTTCGCGGGCCTATGTAAAGACAGCGATCGATGAGATGACCGACATATTGCGTCGTCGCCGTCGAGTAGCGCCGGGCGCGCCGAACAATTTCGGTATTTCTTCACAAGATGCGCTATTGACCGTGTACAACCAGCTCACTGGTGCAACCTATCTGGTGCTAACTGCAATCTCATTCGTGGCCCTTATGATCGGAGGCATAGGCGTGATGAATATCATGTTAGTGTCGGTTACCGAACGCACTAAAGAGATTGGCGTGCGCAAGGCAGTTGGAGCTACCAGACTAAACATTCTTTCACAGTTTCTCATCGAAGCCGTGATGCTGACAGCAGTAGGAGGTTTGGCTGGTCTGATTGTCGGCGAGATCTTAAGTATCTTAACAAACAAGTATTCCCCATTGCCCGCATATGTTCCCCTTTGGGCAATCGGTATTGGCATCGGGATCTCAGCAGCGGTGGGCATCGTTTTCGGAATGTGGCCAGCCTGGAAGGCCGCTCGGCTAAACCCGATTGAGGCCTTGCGCTGGGAATGACGTGCAGCAGTCAAAGCAACTAATTACGGACCGAGCCCGTACTACACTGCATTTATGAAGTTCATCGAAACCCTTAAACTTGCTGTCTCTGCCATCTGGGCACATAAACTGCGCTCATCACTGACGCTGCTCGGAATGATCATTGGCGTGATGGCTGTGGTAGTCGTCTACTCGCTGATCCAGGGGTTCAATACTTATGTCGATGAAAAGATTGCCGGCATTGGGGCAAAATCATTTACGATCCAGCGCTTTAACCCGCTCGAGGATTTTAAAGATACTGACACTATTGCGGCAGCACAGAGACGCAATAAGGATCTGACTCTGGATGATTACGACTATCTTCAAGAGCGCGCGACGCTCATTGGCAGAATTGGCGCCAAGGCTCGCGCCACACCATCAGAAGTTAAGCGTGGTAATGAGATCCTGGAGGATGTCTTTGTTTTGGGTGTCACCGCTAACATTGCCGAGATTGAAAACCGGGATATTGCAGAAGGACGCTTCATTGTTAATGTGGAGAACGACGCCGCGCAAAGAGTTGCGTACCTCGGGGCAGATGTGGCGAATCGACTTTTTCCGGCCGGCAATTCAATTGGCCAGGAGATCGTTATCGCTGGCCTACCATATCGCGTAATTGGGGTAGAGGTGGCTCGAGGCACAGTCTTTGGCATGCCTCAGGACAACTTTATAAACATTCCATTAAAGACTTATGCAAACAACTTTGGCGGGCTGATCAGGCAGCGGTCGCTCTACTTTGTAGCGACTTCGAGAACCGACGAATTGTTTAATGATGCGGTGGAAGAGAGTCGGTTCTTAATGCGCGTCCGGCGTAAGCTCGCAGCGAGCGAAAAGGATAACTTCGGTATTGTTACTCCAGATGCAATAACGGGTCTGCGCGATCGGCTGTTCGGCACTATCTTCATTGTGGCTATTGCCGTGCCCAGCATAGCGTTGCTGGTTGGGGCAATTGTCATTATGAATATCATGCTGGTATCGGTAACTGAGAGGACCAAGGAGATCGGCATTAGAAAATCCATTGGGGCGCGGCAAATTGATATTCTCAAGCAGTTTCTGGTCGAAGCCATTACTCTGTCAGCGATTGGAGGTATTGTTGGTACAGTCATCGCCTGGATCATCGGAAGAGTTTTGACGGCGGTTTTCTTCCCAACCTATCTGTCCGTAATTGCCGTGACAATTGCAGTGGGGGTCTCGGCCATTGTCGGTGTGATGGCCGGGGTCTTTCCAGCCTGGAAGGCTGCTAGACTAGACCCGATCGAGGCATTAAGAGCAGAATGAGAATGATACCTACTATTTTCTAAAATGAGACTTCTGCGCAGCGACATATATGAAAACCTAAGGATGGCGATCTCTACCTTGCTTGCTAATAAGCTGAGATCGTTTCTGACGGTATTTGGTGTTGTAATTGGGGTAATCACTGTAATGCTGATTGCGTCAATAATCAGTGGCATCGATGTGTCGGTGAAGCGCGAAGTGGAATCATTTGGCACGCGCTCAATTTATATCAGCAAATATAATCCCGGAATTCATGTCGGCCGGCTGTCACGCGAGGAGAGAATGCGCAAGGAGTTGACTTACGATGACGCACTTGCACTTGCGAGCTTGCCTGCCGTGGAACTCTCTGTGCCGTTTCTCGATATCACGAACAATTTTTTCGGCAGCAAGGTGATGGTCTCCGGTGGCGGAAAGACTTCCGCTTCGGTAGCGCTGCAGGGCACCCTGCCGGATTTTGAGAAAGCAGGTACTCAGGTCGTTAATGAAGGCCGTTTCTTCTCTCAATTCGAGAATGAGACGAATGAGAATGTATGCGTCGTGGGATCCAAAGTGGCAGACGATTTTTTCCGTTTTGGTTCGCCGGTAGGACAAAACATCAAGCTGGGCGAACAAGAGTTCCGCGTGGTCGGCGTTCTGCAGAAGCGCGAACAGTTTCTCTTCAGCGGCGGCAGCGACGATCAAAACAACGTCATCTACGTTCCTTACAATGTGGCCCGCAAACTGAAACCAAATGCCGATGACGTCTATGTCCTGGCCGTAGCCAGGGCCGGTCAGATGGATCAGGCAAAGGATCAAGTGCGCGATCTATTGCGATTGCGCCGGCAGGTGCCGTTTGCTGCGCCTGATAATTTCGGCATGGAGACCGCGGAAGGTGTGTTGGATAACTTCCGATCAATTACGGCGGGGCTCGCAATTGCAATGGTTGTTATCTCCTCTGTCGGTTTGATGGTGGGCGGAATCGGTGTGATGAATATCATGCTCGTTTCAGTCACGGAGCGCACGCGCGAGATTGGAGTCCGCAAGGCGATTGGGGCCCGCCGCCGTGACATCATGTGGCAGTTTCTAATTGAGGCGGCCACCCTAACCGGACTGGGCGGTATCGTCGGACTCTCTCTTGGTTGGTTGATCACGTTTGTTCTACGGCTGCTGCTTCCCTCCTACGTTCCGCTCTGGGCGCCCATTGGAGGCCTGGTTGCAAGTGTCGGCATAGGCCTCGTCTTTGGCCTCTGGCCGGCATGGAAAGCAGCGCGGCTCGACCCTATCGAATCCCTCAGATACGAATAGCCTTATGTAATAAATGAAGGGAACAGCGCCGCAAAAAAGATCAGGGACAGAACAAGTCCAATACCCCACACGATGAGGGCAATGGTCCAGGCGCTGGCCGAACTTAACTTCTCTCCGCAGTGTCGAAGTCCGGTCGCTTCCAACCATAGACGGTAGATCGAGAGCAAGCCAAGAAATCCTCCAGCCACGTAAAGAAAAGGGTGTTCAGTGGGCGAGAACAGTATACCGAGGTCAGCCTGTACCAAACTGGCTTGTCCCTTCAGGGGGGAGATATCATCAGGCGACTTCAGATAGAGCAGGACAATGCTGAGAAGTTTGTCAATTACAACAACAGGTAAGGAGGAGTAGATTGCTACACACAAGGCCTGCCAATAATTCAACCTGCCGCCAAACACCAATGCCAGCACGAGTAAGATAGCCGCCAGGAATAGTTCAAAGAGAAGAATGCCACCCACATCTGTAAGTGGGCCAGTCACTCTCAGCAATGGTGAACGCGCTGCCTCACGCGCCTGGTCGCGGACCGCGTCTGCGCGGTCGGGCGGAATCCACCCACTCTCTATTGTCTTCTCAATGGGCGCCAATGCGATCACTTCAGGAGTCAGCCTTTGCACGAAAGCCACATGGTAAATAGCCGCACAAACAGCGATGACGAGATACGCGGCCAGCCAGCGCGGGTGAAACCGCAGATTTTCAAACACAGGCGCCGGCTCGTAAAAGACACGAGTCACTCTTTGCGCGGGCTCCATCGGTGGGGGAGCGTCGGCAGCCGGTTCTGGACGCTTGATAAAACTTAAGCCAAATATTACGGCGCCCAGCAGGGCGCCAAGGGCACCGGGCTGAACCGCGCCAACAGCAACTTTCGTAATCCCGAGCGCCACCAGGATGATCCCGATGACAAAGATAATCACACCTACACTTCGCCGCATAAAGGGAGACTCCTTTCCGCAGTAAGTTAATTCCTAGAAGCAAGCGCCTCGGGAAAGTCGCTCCGAGGTAAAAAGGCAGAACCTCGTTGATACGCACACTAAGGGAGTCATGTTTCAACCTGCAACTGAACAGTGACCATTCACAGGTTCAGCACTCGGCGCCTCGCTCCAGCCCGGCACTCGAATGCACGCCACCACATGTCCCGGTGAAACCTCGCGCAACTCTGGATCAATTTGCGCACACTCGTCAACAGCCATGAAACAACGAGTGCGAAAGCGACAGCCTGACGGTGGATTTATCGGAGTGGGCACATCACCCTGTAATACGATTCGTTCGCGTTTGCGTTTGGGATCCGGAACGGGAATCGCAGAAAGCAACGCCTGTGTATATGGATGCAGCGGCCGCGCATAAAGCTCAGGAGCTGTCGCTATTTCAACTATGCGGCCGAGATACATGACCGCCACTCGCGTGGAGATGTGCTCGACCACCGCCAACCCGTGAGAGATAAAGAGGTATGTGAGACCAAACTCCTCTTGCAGGTCCTGCAACAGATTCACAACCTGCGCTTGCACCGAAACGTCCAAAGCTGAGACCGGCTCGTCAGCAACAATCAATTTAGGACTCAGCGCGAGACTGCGAGCGACACCGATGCGTTGCCGCTGACCTCCGGAAAACTCATGTGGGTACCGCTTCATGTGGTCAGCGTGAAGGCCTACCCGCTTCAGCAATTCAGCAACCCGAGCACGGCGCTCATTCTTGGTTTTTCCAATCGAATGAATTGTGAGTGGTTCGCCAACAATGTCACCGACCTTCATGCGCGGGTTAAGCGAGGCATAGGGATCCTGAAAAATGATCTGCATCTCACGCCGGAGTTTCCTCAGCTCATTCATGCCGAGCGACAACACATCGTTGCCAGCAAAGATGATCTCTCCGCGGGTGGGCTCTATCAACCTGATCAGGCAGCGGCCCACTGTTGACTTGCCGCAGCCCGATTCACCTACCAATCCAAGGGTCTCGCCCTCGAATATCTCAAACGACACTCCATCTACAGCCCGCACAAACTTGTCGCTACCTTCGACTGGGAAGTGCTTTACCAGACCCCGAACGGTTACAAGTTGCCGATTCATCAAATTAACACAACGTTATTACTCGGTTTCACAATGTGGGTAATCTGCGGATCGATGGTCGGCTTCGATTGCGGCCGCCAGATCAAACAGTACGCAGCGCACGCTCACACTTCCCTCAAGCTGGTAGAGTGGAATATCCTCCGCGGTGCAGCGTGGCATGCGGTAAGGACACCGCGGTGAAAAATGGCAACCGGGCGGCAGTTCTGTTGGGCTCGGCACGACGCCTTCAATTGTCTCCAACCGTCCACCGCGCGCCACATCTTCAGCTGTCAGCTTTGGCACCGATCTCAAGAGCCCTTCCGTGTAGGGATGCTTCGGCCGCGCAAATAATTCTTCGACTGGCGACTCCTCCACAATGCGACCCGTGTACATCACCGCCACGCGATCTGCCACCTCGGCAACCACTCCGAGATCGTGTGTAATCAGGAGAATTGCAAGTTCTCGCGATTTTCTAAGACTATTTAGCAGCTCAAGAATCTGCGCCTGGATTGTCACATCAAGAGCTGTGGTGGGTTCATCTGCAATGAGCAGCTTTGGGTTGCAAGCCAGCGCCATCGCAATCATAACTCGCTGCCGCATCCCCCCGGAGAGCTGGTGCGGGTAATCCTGCGCGCGCCTTGCAGGATCGGGAATCGCAACTTCCTCCATTGCCTCAATAGCGGCGCTGCGCGCATCCTTACGGGAGAGCTTACGATGTAGCCTGAGCGCCTCGGCAATCTGTTCCCCGACTGTGAAGACCGGATTCAGGGAAGTCATAGGATCCTGGAAGATCATCGCGATATCGTCGCCACGAATCTGACGCATTTGCTGGTCAGAAAGCTTCAGTAGATCCTGACCCTCAAAGAGAATCTCGCCTGCTACGATCTTGCCGGGTGGCGTAATCAACCGCATGATGGAGAGAGCAGTGATTGATTTGCCGCAGCCGGACTCACCGACAAGACCCAGCAATTCTCCACGATCAATCTCGAAGCTTACTCCGTCGACAGCTCGCACAAGACCAGACCGCGTGGGGAAATGCGTGTGTAAATCCCTTACTTCAAGCAGGTGTGACATATGTGTTCGAGGCTTTTAAGTTCTCTGAGGAAGGCCGGCGTCCAGAAGCTTTGCTGATTTAGATACCGAGCTTATCCATTTTTGCTCGTTCATACTCGCCGTCTTCTGCCGGATAGCGTAGACGCGCCGATATCTTTCCTCTTTCCTTGGCGAATGCCCAGATGATGCTCTCGCCAGCCGGAACAACCCTCGGACGAATAGAGAAGACAGGATCGAGGAAAGCCTTATCCGCATCAATCCACTGCCAACCCTTACTCTTGAACTTGCCACATCGCGAATACTGAGGAGTATCGACCCGAAGACAAGTTGCTTATATTCATGTTCACGCCACTGCTTCGCGATATTCGCCCCAAACACGCCGAAGACGGTTGCTGATTTCACCCACCGTCACATAAGCTTCGACACACGCGAGAATTCGCGGCAAGAGATTCTCCGTGCCGCGCGCCGCCTCTTCAAGAGCCATCAGGGTAGCGTTGGCGATGGTCGCCTGTCGTCTTCGTCTAACAGCTTGCACTCGTTCGATCTGTGCTTGTTCAACCGCCGGGTCAATTCGCAACGTTGGTACTGCTGATTGTTGTTCGACGACAAACTTATTCAATCCCACGACAATCTGGTCACCTCGTTCCAGCGCTAACTGATACCGGTATGCCGAATCCTGGATCTCACGTTGTACGTAGCCGGTCTCAATGGCCCGCAGCATTCCGCCCATAGCGTCTATTTTATCCAAGTATTCCTCGGCCATTGCCTCCAAGTCATTGGTGAGCTGCTCAATTGCATAAGAGCCGGCCAGTGGATCGACAGTATCGGCTACACCTGACTCGTAGGCAATCACCTGTTGGGTTCTCAGCGCCAGTCGAGCTGCTTCTTCTGTCGGCAGCGCCAGTGCTTCGTCCATGGCGTTTGTATGGAGCGACTGCGTTCCTCCAAGCACAGCTGCGAGCGCCTGAATCGCAGTTCGGACGACATTTGTTTCCGGTTGTTGGGCAGTTAAGGATGAACCAGCCGTTTGCGTGTGGAATCGCAGCATTAGTGACCGGGGATCGCGGGCTCCGAAGCGCTCTCGCATGATTCGGCTCCACAGCCGCCGCGCCGCCCGATACTTGGCAATCTCCTCTAACAGATTGTTATGCGCGTTAAAGAAGAAGGATATGCGGGGGGCAAAGTCATCAATTTCAAGCCCTGCCCGGATGGCAGCGTCAACGTACGTAATAGCGTCTGATAGCGTAAAGGCCAGCTCCTGCGCCGCCGTGGAACCAGCCTCGCGGATGTGATATCCGCTTATGGAGATTGTGTTCCAACTCGGCACCTCACGCGCACAAAACGCAAAGGTGTCAGTCACCAGCCGTAGTGAGGGGGCAGGAGGATAGATGTAAGTACCACGGGCTATGTATTCCTTCAGAATGTCGTTCTGGATTGTTCCCTTTACCTCCAGAAAGGCCACACCCTGCTTTCTTGCTACAGCCAGGTAGAGACAAAGCAGAGTGGCGGCGGTGGCATTAATAGTCATTGACGTTGAGACGCTGCCGAGCGGAATTCCGTCAAAGAGCCGGAGCATGTCTTCCAGAGAATCGATGGCTACACCCACCTTACCGACTTCGCCGCAAGCTAACGGATCGTCGGAATCAAGCCCTATCTGAGTAGGAAGATCAAAAGCTACTGATAGGCCAGTGGTCCCATGAGACAGGAGATATTTATAGCGAGAATTTGATTCCTCCGCCGTTGCATAACCGGCGTATTGCCGCATGGTCCAAAGGCGCCCACGATACATGTTCGGGTAGATGCCGCGCGTAAAGGGGAACTCGCCAGGCGCTCCGAGTTGTTTTTCGTAGTCGACAGGATCGGTATTGGAAGGATTGTAGTCTTCAGGCAATTCGATACCGGAAGAAGTTTCGAAACTTTCCCGACGCTCAGATTGCGTTTTAGCGGTCATCGTTGGAATGGAATAATGCCGATTCGAAGCCTAGCATAATGTTCGCAAGGGCCGCAATTCTCGCCTTTCTCCGGTACTGGCGTGCGCGATTCGCATGATTGCGTATAAAGTTAAGAACAATAAGTGCAGAAACTTCAGGTGGTTTCGTGATGAGTTTGGCCAGAGTAGTTGTCAGTAAGCGTGGCGCTGAGCGAGCGCGTGCCGGACATCTGTGGGTCTATCGCAGTGAGGTTCGCGAAGTCTCCTCAGCTACAGGTGGAGCAGTAGTGTCTGTGACTGATCCATATGGGAACTTCGTGGGGCGGGCGCTATTCAGCGACAAGTCGGAGATTACTCTGAGACTACTGACACAGGAGGATGAACCCATCGATCGCGACTGGTGGCGCAATCGAATACGCAACGCCGCCGCGCGCCGCCAAAAGATCAGCTCTCTAACGAACGCTCATCGGATGGTCTTCGGCGAGAGTGATCTCCTGCCTTCCTTGATTATCGATCGATACCAGGATGTGCTCGTGTTGCAGACTCTTTCACAGGGAACCGAAAGTGTTAAGAAGACTCTGGTAGAGCTGTTGGTCGAGGAGTTCTCTCCGGCAGCGATTATTGAGCGCAATGATGTTCGCGTCCGCGAGCATGAAGGTCTCGCGCGAACTTCTGGCGTTCTATACGGGAATTCCCCCGATGAACTGGAAATTACTCAACATGGAGTGCGCTTCCTCGTAGCTCCGCTTGCTGGCCAGAAAACAGGCTTGTTTTTGGACCAACGCGAGAATCACTTGGCAGCCGCCGCAGTCGCCTACGGTCGCGCGCTTGATTGCTTCACCTTTACAGGCGGTTTTGCGCTACATATGGCGACTCGCTGTGAGAACGTCGTTGCGCTCGACATCTCAGCGCAGGCGATTGCCGGTGCTGAGCGCAATGCCCGATTAAACGGAGTTGCGAATGTCCATTTCCGGGAAGCAAATGTTTTCGATGCCTTGCGTGAGTTCGAGAGCGAGGGCGAGCAATTCGATTTAGTCGCACTCGATCCACCTGCATTCGCGAAGAATCGTAGTAGCATCAAATCAGGTGCCCGTGGCTATAAAGAGATAAACTTACGGGCCCTGAAACTACTCAGGCAGGGAGGCCTACTCGTGAGCTGCACGTGTTCCTATCACATCTCTGAGAAGTCGTTTCTAGAAATTCTCGCAGCAGCGGCAAACGACGCGCATCGCCGGATCCAGATCCTGGAAAAGCGGATGCAGGCGAGTGATCATCCTATGCTGTTGAGCATGCCCGAGACTTACTATCTGAAATGCATTATTGCGCGTGTGATTTATTAGTGGGTGGGGGCTAGCCTCTTGAGGTCCCCTGGCGCACGCTCTCGGCCAGCCGCTTTGCATCCGGCAATGCATCCAGAGCCCGCAGCAACTGAGGATCGCTGTCAAGCAGCACGCGCGCGCCGGCGTCGTTTGAAAAGCCAGCAGTGACAATCTCTTCGCGCAACCGCAATTTCACGAACTCGAGATCTTCCTCAAGCTGTGCAGCAGTGAGTTGCGACTCCGCGTCGTTCCTGACCCAGGCGCGAAATGCCTCAATGACCCTATCGTTGATCGGATAGTCGGCCACTTTCGGATTACGACCGTACTGAACCTTCTCAATCTTGTAAGATTCCAGCCCCGGAATAACTCCTGCCGCCAACTGCCGAGTGAAGTGGAATGCCGCTTCGGCAATGCGATTTCTCAGTGGTGAGAAGTTTAAGGGCTTTACTTCAATATCCGGAGTTATGCCACCACCACCGTAGAAGACTCGACCTGCGGCTGTTTTGACTGCCGGGCCTGACTGCAGATAAGGGGTTGGTGAAGCCTGCGCCAATGGCGACTCCGGATTACGCGCTCCTGGAGACGCCGAAGGCTCAACTTCCTGATGCCTGGTGTAGTAGTCATAAAGTGAGCCATTCGAATAGTCGCGCTGAAGTGACCGGCCATACGGCGTATAGTACCGAGCTGTTGTAAGTGTTAGTCCTGTGCTAAACGGAAGTTGAAATACTCGCTGGACCAGGCCTTTGCCGAAACTGGTCTCACCAACGATCAAACCACGTCCATGATCCTGAACCGCGCCGGCAACGATCTCTGAAGCTGAGGCGGAGCCGCGGTTAATCAAGACCACAAGTGGCACGTCTTCGGGATCAGAACCGCTCGATTTATAGACTATCGGTTCGCTATATTCACTACGCCCTTTTACAGAAACCACTACCTGTCCGCGAGGAAGGAACTCACTGGCAACGTCAATGGCCTGATTCAGCAACCCACCGGGATTGCCACGCAGGTCCAAAATGAGTTGGCGCATTCCCTGGTCCTTCAGTTTGTCTAAAGCTTCGCGCAACTCTTCATCGCTAGTATTCTGAAAACCTCCAGTAAGACCAACATAACCCGTGCCCGGACGCAGGATGTAGGAGTTGCGAATTGATGGTAACGGCACTGCATCGCGGACGATCGTGAAGTAAAGCGGCGCATCTGAACCAGCACGTCCAACTTTAATCGTCACGGGCTCGCCACGGCCACCACGCACGTTCTTTGAGACTTGTTCACTTGACCATTCACGCGCGTCTTTGCCATCCACTTCTAAGATGAGATCTCCATATCGCAAGCCCAGCCGCGCCGCAGGAGTGCCTTCGACTGCTGACTGGATATAAACTCCATCGCGATGCTGAACAATCGTGACGCCGATGCCGTAAAATCGAGAGTCCTGATCTTCCTTCAGCTTCTTGAATTCGTTGTAAGGGAAATACATGGAGTGGGGATCAAGTGTCGACAACATCCCCTGTATTGCGGCCTGAGTTGCCTTTTCGTAATCAATGTCACCTGCATAATTTGATGTTATCTCCGCGATGGCGCCGTTGTAGTCCTTTTCAATGTCATCAGCGCCGGTGGAGGAGACGACACTACTAGTCGGCAGCGTTCGGCGAAATCTGCGGGAGCGCCCAATCGTTCCGCCCATGACCGACGCAATCACAATGATTGCGGACGCGATAATCATAAATCTCTTATTCATAAGGCATCGCCAGCTCAGACTCTGGCACTCATAAAAATATAGCACAAGCAACTGCTGTGCTATAGTGCTGAGGCGGAATGTCAGACCCGCTCTCCATAGTCGTACCGGCCTACAACGAAGCCGCGCGAGTGGGGCATTCGTTGCGCTCCATACTGGAGTATCTGGGGCAGTACGCTCCCCAATCTGAATTGATCGTGGTGGATGATGGCTCGACTGATCAGACCGCCCAATCCGCGCGCGAAGCACTCTTAAACTCGGGCACCATCCGCACATCGGTAATCAGTTACCAATCAAATCTCGGCAAGGGCCGCGCGGTGAGGCTGGGTCTGCTGGCCTCCAGGTATGACGTTGCTCTGTTCTCGGATGCAGATCTTTCGACTCCCATTACAGAAATGCCAAAACTTGTCGATCCTATCCGCAACGGAGAATGTGATCTGGCTTTTGGCTCGCGGGCGCTGGACCGTAAACTAATTGGCGTGCATCAGCCATGGCGACGAGAACAGGGAGGACGTATTTTCAATCTCGTCGTGCGGTTGGCGACCGGCTTGCCATTTTGGGACACACAGTGTGGGTTCAAGGCTTTTCGCATGGAAGTCTGCCGTCCGATTATTGAGGGAGCGACGATCGATCGATTTGGCTTTGATGTCGAATTGCTTTATATCGCCGATCGAGCCGGACTGCGGCTGCGAGAAATTCCCGTGCGCTGGAACCATTTCGAGGGAAGCAAGGTTGATGTTATAAGCGATAGTTTTAGGATGCTAAGCGAAGTGGCGCTGATCCGGCAGCAGGCGCGCCGCGGCCTCTATAACAAGGCCATCCAAAGGTCGAAATTTGAGGGGCGGACAGTCATGGGCTGATTCTCGATAAATACTCTTTACGATGTAGCAGACGGTTTTAGCGTAAGCGTCTTTAAGGGAGTTTACGAAGTGATAGCCCGGCTTAATGTCAATATCGATCATGTTGCAACCGTGCGGCAAGCTCGTCGTGCGCCGGAGCCTTCCGTCGTTGGAGCAGCGATGCTGTGTGAACAAGCAGGAGCTGACGGAATAACAATTCACCTGCGCGGTGACCGGCGCCATATTCAGGACTCAGATGTAAGGCTATTGCGTGACAGCGTCACCACTTATTTGAACCTGGAGATGGCGGCGACTGAAGAGATGTTAAAGGTAGCGCTCGACACAAAGCCTGACGCGGTTACGCTGGTTGCGGAGACTCCAAACGAGATCACCACTGAGGGTGGCTTGGATGTAAAGGCGAATCTTTCGATTGCGCGCGCAGTTGTAAGCCGGTTGCGGCAGGCTGAAATTCTGGCGAGTCTGTTTATCGACCCGAACGCCGAACAGATTGAAGCCGCCCACGAGATTGGTGCTCAGCAGGTCGAGTTGTGCACATCAGCGTATGCGGAAGCTACTCTGAGTGGGGGAGGCATTCATGGTGAAGGCGCGCTGCGTGCAGCCCAGGAACTCCGGCGATTGCGTGAAGCCGCGACTCTCGCTAAGCAGTATGGGTTGCTGGTTGCGGCTGGTCATGGCCTGACGTACCGGAATGTAGTCTCGGTTGCGGCTATTGGTGAGATCTCCGAATTCAACATCGGACATAACATCATTGCGCATGCGATATTTGTCGGCCTGACGACCGCGGTCAGCGAAATGCGGGAAGCGATCCGATTAGGCGCAACGCACGCCAACCGCGCCTAAAAAGATACCCGTTCGCTTATCTTTGTCCGCCCGTGGATAGCTGTAGTCGTACCATGGAGCGTTCCAATTGAGCTCGGGCTTTCTCAAAATCTTCTTCAGTTCCACTCCATGCGCTCAGTTGCTTCTCGATATGGTCGCGTGCGAGACGAGCTCTTGCGGCATCAATCTCCTCAGGCCTCTCTGCCACTTCCGCCAACACTGACACCCGATCGTTTCGCACTTCGATGAAGCCTCCGGAGACGTGGAGCTGCGAAAGAACTCCGGCCTTTGTATAAGACAGCACGCCCGTCTGCAGTTGAGAGATCATTGCTGCGTGCCCGGGCAGTATCCCCAACTCACCGCCGAGGCCAGGCACAGTAACCATATCGACGGCTTCGTTCAGCACGCGTCGCTCGGGTGTAACTACCTCTAGTTGTAGTTCTTGCGGCATCTAATTTCGGAGGCTAAAAGGACTCATTTGACATTTGACAACTGGACATTTGACATTTCTCATTTAAGACTGCTAACTGCGCATTTAGAATGTGCTAGTCTAAACAACCTCAAAAATCTTCAAGAACTCACGGATGAAAAATGAGAAGTGTCAAATGTCAAATGTTTTTTTTAATGGGCAATTGTCTTGGCCTTCTCTACAGCCTCTTCAATAGTTCCCACATTGTAAAAGGCTTGCTCGGGCAGATCATCGTGCTTGCCGTCAACAACCTCGCGAAAGCCTTTCACTGTGTCTTCCAGTTTCACGTACTTGCCAACCAGCCCCGTAAATTGTTCGGCGACGTGGAAGGGTTGCGAGAAAAACTTCTGGATTTTTCGGGCGCGTGCGACGATCAGCTTGTCGTCGTCGGAAAGCTCATCGAGACCCAGAATGGCGATAATGTCCTGCAAGTCCTTGTACCGTTGCAGCACTCGCTTTACATCCTGCGCCGTATTGTAGTGCTCTTCGCCAATGATGCGCGGGTCAAGAATACGGGATGAGGAGGATAGCGGATCCACCGCTGGATAGATTCCCAATTCCACGATCTGCCGGGAGAGCGCGGTTACGGCGTCGAGGTGCGCAAACGTAGTTGCGGGCGCCGGATCTGTATAATCATCAGCGGGCACGTATACAGCCTGTATGGACGTTACCGAGCCCTTCTTGGTTGAGGTGATGCGCTCCTGCATCTCACCCATCTCTGTCGCCAAATTCGGCTGGTAACCCACCGCCGAGGGCATCCGTCCCAGCAGTGCTGAAACCTCAGAACCGGCCTGCGTAAAACGGAAAATGTTGTCGATGAAAAGCAGAACGTCCAGTCCCTGGTCCCTGAAATATTCAGCAACGGTTAGGCCGGAGAGTGCGACCCGCAGACGCGCTCCGGGTGGCTCCGTCATCTGACCATAAATCAAAGCCACTTTCGATTGTTCCAAAGCCTTCATATCGACTTTGGTCATGTCGAAAATCCCAGTCTCTTCGAAATATGTGTAGAAGCTTTCGCCGAAATTGATGACCTTTGACTCTACCATCTCGCGCAACAGGTCGTTTCCTTCGCGCGTTCGCTCGCCCACGCCGGCAAATACCGAAAACCCGGAACGCGCCTTGGCGATGTTGTTGATTAGCTCCATTACGATCACGGTCTTACCAACGCCTGCTCCGCCGAACAGACCGATCTTGCCGCCTCGTAGAAACGGTTGAATTAGATCGATAACCTTGATTCCCGTTTCAAACATCTGCAGTTCTGTCGACTGCTCGTCAAAGCTCGGCGCATGACGGTGAATCGGGTAACGCTCTTCGTACTTAACTTCACCCAGATTATCTACGGGCTGACCTATCACGTTGAGAACGCGGCCAAGAGTTCCTTCCCCTACAGGCATTGTGATCGGGCCGCCAGTATCAATCGCCTTCATACCGCGAACCATTCCGTCGGTGGGCAGCATGGACACGGTCCGGACGCGGCCTTCGCCAAGGTGCTGTTGTACTTCGGCAATCACATCTATCGGTTGCGGAACGTCGAAGCCGTCAGAAACAATGCGGAGGGCCTGGTAGATGGGCGGTAAGTATCGCTCCTCAAATTCAATGTCGACCACCGGGCCGATAATCTGCACTACTTTGCCTGTCGCCTGACCGTCTGACGTCGTGTTGGCGCTGGACGTAGCCATACTTTC
>Ga0214473_10003143_pt1 | contig 20146 bp, 19 predicted proteins | sample RVTome_7_FD_203509 | JGI IMG/M metagenome (GOLD analysis project Ga0214473, IMG submission 203509) | Soil microbial communities from uranium-contaminated site in the Upper Colorado River Basin, Wyoming, United States - RVT98D197 | ecosystem: Environmental > Terrestrial > Soil > Contaminated >... | reverse complement strand
GGCCGGCCCGGCCCGTTAAGTCCAACCAAGCCCCCTCACGACGAGCCAGCCGGTAGAAGCCGGCCCTTCGCGACGCCGAGACCCCAGCCCAGACCGGCAGGGCCTGATTCCTGCTCGGGCTCTGAGTTGATCGGCGCGCCAATGCCTCCCCGAAAGCAGGAACTCTTCACGCTCCTGTTCCTCGCGGTCGGTTCCGCGTCTGTTTGGTCTCAGGCCACGTCCGCGCGCAAGCCCCCGGCACCCAAGCCGACTCCCCCGCCTGTTCTCGAAGGAACCGTCAAGGGACCTGACGGCAAATTGATCGAGAACGCGCTGGTCGTCGCTCGCTCGTCCTCGGGGGGGTACGACGAGACCCTGCTGAGCGCCCGCAGCGACGGGCAAGGACGCTTCCGGCTTGCGCTCAAGCGTTCAGGCCTGCACGCCGTACGGGTCGAGGCGCGGGGGCTCGCGGCGTGGAAGAACGAGAAGGTCCGGCCGGGTTCGCCGCTCTCCGTAGTGCTCGAGAAAGGGCTCGCGATCGAGGGGATCGTGCGCGATGGACACTCCGACGCGCCGCTCGCCCGAGCTCGGGTGACGACAACTGTGGGCGAGCCGCTCCCGTGGGAGCCCGACACGGGGCTCGCGGAGACATTCACGGACGCCAAGGGTCGCTATCGACTCGTGGGCTTGCCACGCGGGCTGCACGACGTCGCGGCGCGCGCTCCCGGCTACGGGCGGGCGAGCCGCTCGGGCGTGCCGGCCGGCGGTCGTGCCGACCTGTACCTGTTTGCGGGAGCGTCGCTTCAGGGTGTGGTCCTCGCCCCCGATGGCACACCGGTAGCGGGGGCGGTCGTGCGTGTCGAGCTTGATGACCGGCCCTGGTCGCGCCTGCGTCCCGAGAAGACCGACGAGAGCGGCCGCTTCGAGTTCGTGGGGGTCGAGCCGGGAAGCTACGCCGTGGTGGCGCGGCACGTCGACTTCGCTCCGGGCATCACGACCGGGGTCGTCGTGGAGCGCGGTGCGGACGTCTCCTCCGACGTGACGCTGAGCCGCGGCGTCGACGTGACGGGGCGCCTCGTCGGGGCCGAGGACACGCCCGTCTCCGGGCGTGTCCTGGTCCAGGAACTGAACGGCCGTGCCGCGGGCTGGGCGTTGTCAGCGGTCCTGCGCGCCGAGGCCGCTGCGGACGGCCGCTTCCGGATCGCCGGCGTTCCGCCGGGCTCGCACGTCCTCGCGATCGCCTCGCCCCGCCATGCCACGAAGCGCGTGGACTTCGCCGTGGCGCAGAGGGCCGTGTCGGTGGACGTAGGTGACGTCCCGCTCGAAGCCGGCCTCACGATCCGCGGCCACGTTCGCGACAAGGCCGCCAATCCCGTGGCCGACGCCCGGATCATGGGATATCAGCGTCAGCGCGACGGCGGAGGCGCCCCCCCCACGGAGGCTCAGTCGGACGCGGACGGCTCGTTCCTCCTCGGAGGGTTGCTGCCCGGGTCGTACCAGCTCCACGCCATGGCCAGCGGCTACGCTGGTGCGAAGCGCACTGCCGAGGCGGGTGCCCAGAGCGTCGAGGTCGTCCTCGAGCCCGGCGGCACGATCACCGGCCTGGTCGTCGACGAGGCAGGGCGTACGGTCGAGTCGTATCAGGTCGTCGCCCAGCCTGCACGTGAGGGGCGCGCGGCTCGACCGCACTTTGAGTCGGTCGGCAGCGCTGACGGACGCTTTCGGTTGGACGATGTTGCGGAGGCGACGTACGTCGTCACGGTGACGGCCCCCGAGCGAGCCCCAGCGACGCGTTCCGACGTCAAGGTCCCTGCGGGCGGCAGCGTGGACGTGGGCCGCATCCGCCTCGCTCGCGGCGGCAGGGTCGGCGGAACCGTCATGGACGTCCAGGGTGCGCCGATTCCGGGAGCAACCGTTTCGGTCCGCGGGCCCGGAGAGGACTGGGACCTGACCGGGGCCGAACCACAGGCGATCAGCGACGCGAGCGGCGCGTTCGAGGTTCGCGGCGTCCCCGCCGGAACCGCGATCGCCGTCGCGAGACACGCCGAGTACGCCGAGGCCCGCTCGGCCGCGTTCGAGGTCGATCCGGCGCGGGAACCGGCGGAAGTGCGCATCGTTCTCCTTCGGGGCGGGCGCATCGAGGGCACGGCCAGCACGCGCGACGGCGGCCCCATCACGGGAAGTAGTGTCCGGGTCTTCCCGGCGGTCGGGCCGTGGGACCTGCAGATGGACCCCGTCCTCCTGCGGCCCGACGGCAGCTTCACGGTCGAGCGCGTCCCGCCCGGCCGCATGCAGGTCACGCTCATGCAGGCCGGCGGGGGCCGCTTCACCAGCCGCGAGACGAGGGAGGTCGAGGTCCGAGACGGGGAGACCAGCCTCGTCGAGTTCGTGCTGCGCGACATCCTCGTGTCAGGGCAGGTCAGGCGGTCAGGTGTCCCGGCCCCGGAGATGCGTGTCCAACTACTACGCCAGAGTGTCGGCTTCATTTACTCGAGCGGGGGCCCCGGCCAAGGTGCCTCGGGACTCCAGCGCCTGTGGGCCGTGACTCGTGAGGACGGCAGCTTCGAGCTGCTGGCCAACGAACCGGGCCGGTACACAGCCCACGTCGAGAGCCTCGACGGAAGGCTCTCTCTGCCATGGAAGGACGTGAGCATTCCCGACGCGGACAGCCACGTCCTCGATCTCGACTTCAGCGGGACAACGATTTCCGGCCTGGTCGTGGACAAACAGACCGAACAGCCGGTCGCACAGGCCCGCGTCTTTGGAACGCCCCGGAAGCCCGACGGGGCCGCGCGTGGCGGACGCGCGACTTCTGGCGTGGACGGGCGCTTCCAGCTCGAGCTCGAGGATGGAGACTACCGCGTGACGGCACAAGCCGAGGACTACAGCGCGGAGACGATCGAGCTCAGCGTCCCCGGAGTGACGGGCGACATCGTGCTGTTGCTCTCTCGCGGCCAGCCTCTCGAGGGCAAGGTCGTGGATGCGGCGGGACGCGGCGTGGCCAACCTCCAGGTGGTGGCGGCCTCTGGCACGGTGGGCGACCTGCTATCGGTCAAGGGCACGCAGACGCTTGGCGACGGCAGCTTCACCATCTCCGCGCTGGCGCCGCGCCCCCATAACGTGCTCGCTGGGTCCGGTCCCGCAGGTTTCGCGCTGGCCGCGGGCGTCCGCCCGGGCGAGAGCGACCTGGTCCTCACCCTTCGCCCCAGCGGCCGCGTGCGGCTTTTCGTGCGCGGGCCGGACGGCGCGCCCGTCGCGGATGCTTATGCTTCCGTCACGCAGCTCGCCGGAGTGGTAGTCGCGGACCCCACCGAGAACCCGTCGACCGACGTGCAGGGGACCGCCGAGATCGTCGTTCCCGCGGGACGCATCCAGCTCGAGGTCGTGAAGGACAAGCGGGAGGCCAGCATCACGCTCGACGTTCCCGAAGGCGGGACTGTTTCGGCCGAGGTCACGCTGGCGGAGCGTCCCCCGGGAGATGCTCGGTGACGATCGACGCCACGCGCTCGGCCGTGCGGGTCGGACCCCCGGCCGGGCGCTGCTAGGCCCCGATCTTCTTGAGCGGCAGCTCGGCGTCGAAACTGGTGGTCTCGTAGGCCTCGCGCTTCGCGACCACGGTGGCGAAGGGCAACATCCGGATCGCGTCGTAGTCGTCCGGACACCACTTCTCGCAGGCCATGCATCCGATGCAGGTGTCGAAGTTCACGGTGCAGACCGAAAGCTCCGGCGCCGCGGGGTCGGTCGTCAGCGTGATGCAGTCCGGCACCGGGCAGACCGCGACACAGTACTCGCAGCCCCGGCCGAAACACTTGCCTGGATCGATCACGGCCAGCATCTTGGGGTCGCGCTTGCGGACGCTGGTGGCTTGCGGCTGGGGCACCGGGAGCCTGTCGTAGTCCTTCGGCAGCTTGCCGGTCGGCATGACGGGCGGAACTGCGGGCATCGGCGTCCCCTCCTGTGCGCTGTCCACTGGCCGCCGACAAGTATAGCCCAGCCCGCGAGGGCGGCCGTGCACGCGGCGTCTGGACGCCGCGCCCGGTGCTGTCCTAAGGACACTACCCCGCGCCTCAAAGCGTTGACGCCTGCGGAACCGCGTGATTCAATTGGCGGTTGCTGCCATGGCCTGGTAGCTCAGTTGGTAGAGCAGCGGACTGAAAATCCGCGTGTCGGCGGTTCAATTCCGTCCCAGGCCACCACACACTCAACAACTTAGCGCCTGGCCGTTGCTCTACCATCTGCTCTACTGTGCCCGTTCTGTGCCCGTTCGCAGCGGGACCACCTTCCGAGACGCTGGGATCGTGATCTCGCTCGACTTCGCCAGCTTCGCCAGCCCTTCCGATAGGTCCGCCTCGTTCACAATGCGGTAACGGTCGAAGACCGAGCGCGTCTTCCAGCCGCACAGCGCCATGATGACCCGCTCCGGCACTCCCGCCCGCGAGAGGTTCCGCGCCGCCGTTCTCCTGAAGTCGTGGACGAGCCGCCCCGGCACGCCAGCCGCACAGCATGCCGCGACCCACGCCCGCCGGTAGTCGCGCACGGGCACGCCGTCACGGTGGAAGACGTGGCGGACAATGATCCCTTTCGACTGCTCGACGGCCGAGGTCCGCTCCCGCTGGCGTTTAAGGAGCGCCGCGAGCGCCGGCAGCGAGCGATACGGGAATGTCCGGGGCTCGCCGTTCTTGCTGTCTTCGAGCCGGATCACGCCCGCCGCGAGGTCCACGTTGCGCCACTCCAGCGACAGCGCCTCGCTCTTGCGCCAGCCGGTCCAGAACGTGAACTCAGCCACCGGCCGCACGTCCTCCGGCAAGTGCTCCGCCACGGCCTGGAACTCGCCAGCCTCGAAAAACCCCGTTCGCCGATTGCGGACCTCGATGGCAGGAAAGGCCGGACGCTGCGGGAGCCGCTCCGCCCGAACAGCCAAGTTGAAGGCGCGGCGCAGCAGAGCAAGCTCGTTCTTGACCGTCGCCAGGGCCGCGCCCTCCTCCTGGCGGGCCTTCGCGTAGGAGACGAGCCTGTCAGCCGTGATGTCGACGGCCCGGGCCACGTCCCCGAAGTAGCCGACGACGTGACGCATGCACTGCTCAGCCCGAACGGCAGTCCGGTTGCCTTTGAGCGCGTAGTCGTCCAGCAACATCCGCTTCAGGTCCATGAGCGTGACGCGCTCCGGCTCGGGACCGACGAGCCGACCGCGCCCCATTTCGCCGAGCCTCCGCTTGAGCAGCTTCACGGCACCGGCGCGGTTCGCCGATTCGCTGGTCTCGCGCACCTTGCGCCCCCGGTAGCTGTAGCGAATCCACCAAACGCCCCCCCGCTGGTAGACACCTCCCAGCCCTCGCCTTGCATTGCGCATGGCTAGAGCACCCCCTTCGCCCGCAGCTTGCGCCTGACAGCTACCGCTACGCCCCCGAATGTTCCGCGTATCGCCTCGTTCACCAAGTCCGAGAGATCGGCCTCGCTGCGCGGCGTCCCTGCTTGGATGCGCCGCAGGCGTTCCGCTTCGAGCGCCCCGAGGCTCTCGGGGTCGAGATAGAAGGTCATCTTCAGCCGCCTGCTCGGCGTCTTCTTCGCTATAGCCATTAGCCAGCCCTCCATTTGCATGCATACTGGCATAGCTGCTTACTGGTGTCAAGCCCTTTTTCCTGCCCACCAGCGACGCAATCCGCCCTCCTCGAACATCACGACTTTTCTGGAGTGGTTGTGGCGAAACCGGAGCCCGCGTGTGTGCCGGAGCAGCCACTTTCGGGAAACCCTGCCGCCTATCTCAATGAGGGCTTGCTCGACCGTGAGCATTCGGTCGGCCTCCTGGTGATCCTTCGTGCTGTCGTTGGGGACGGTCGCCATGCCGGCGCTGACCTCGGCCAGCCGCGCGGCGACGGCCATGGCCAGGGCCGGCACGTCCTCGGGGCGGGCCTGGGCGATCACGGCGACCATCTCCCTAGTCCGTAGGTCTTGCATCGCTTTGCCAATTCCGATCCCGCGGGGCCATCCCCCGCGGGTTCCCTTGCCGCGCTCCCTCCCGAAGGAGCACCTTGGAAAGCTTTCCTATCCGCCCAATCGCCAGCGCTCGGGGGCGCACCGCTCGGGATCAAAGTGCGGCGGCGTTCGTAGGCGACGCTCTCCTCCGCGTATGCGCTGTCTGAAGCATCGCACCAGCCAGAGCATTTCGATTAGGGACGGTTCTGGCAGTTGGCCGTAGAACTGTTTGCGGATGCGGTACAACCATGCATCGTCGCGCAGCCTCTCCCGATGCGCCAGGCGATACTTCGCGCACCGCTTCCGACCTAAACGCGCAGACCCCTGGGCAATATTCGCGCGGGCGGGCGTGACCAACGGAGACAACACCCTGAGGTGCGCGCTTGCATCTGCTGCGATCCCGCCTCCGGCAGCAGCGGCAGCACCCTTCTCATTCGCCAGTTCGAGCGTTTGACTGGCTCGCAGCCGCGCATAGACGCTGACCACCCCGGTCCCGATCTTCGCCTTGTCCAGCGCACGGCTTCGATCAGGTTCTTTCGACTCTCCCCGATGGGCGAAATACTCCTTGATCCGCTCCGCGGCAGTGATGGCCGTGTTCGCGAGTGCACCTAGTACGTCCTCGCCGATTGGCTTCATCGTCTCGCCTTTCCCTTCACGCCACCCCCCTGCACGCGCGCCTCGATCCAGGCGTCGATCTCGCTCTCGACCCACAGCGTCAGCTTCGTTCCCGGCACCGGCCGGCTTGGCGGGAACTCCTCACGCTCGGTCAGGCGCGCCACCGTGCGCCGGCTGAGTCCTGTCCTGTTCTTGACCGCGGCCCACGGGATGAGCCGAGGCGCATGGCCCGAGCGCGGCTCGGGTTCAAGCGGTCTGACATGCTTCCAGCTTATGCCGGAGGTGATTCGCTTCATCGTCAACCACGTGACCTTGTAGGTCTTCGCGAGCGCCAGGATGCTCCAGCCGGCCGCGTGCATGCGGCGGATCTTGTAGACCTCGCTCTCGTCTAGGTTGGTGCTCCACAATTGGCTGCCGTGGGGCCGACGGGGGGGAGGGGAAATGGCCGTTTTCGACTTCTTCATGGCAACTCAATATAACACATCACTACTGCACACGTCTAGTGCATAATCAAGCAGGGTGCATCTGGCGGCTTGTGGTAGTCGCGAGTCGCTGACGCGCGCTTCATGACGCGCACGGCGCTTCCAGCGAACGCGCTAGGAGCTATTCTTTGAGCGCCCGGGCGGCAAGCACGTCGCGCCTTCTCCGAGGGGGGAGAAAGATGGCGAAGGACACCGAGCCGGAGCCTCGCAAGTGAGCCCCTGCCCGCGATGGCTGAGCGCCCGGCACGCGATCATGTTCAGCTTCATCAAATACAAACCCCGGTCCCGCGCCGTGCCGGCAGCAGCGTGCAGAGTCCGGCGACGGCGTTGGCTCGATCGTCGTGAGCGCCTGGCGCGTGGTCTACCCTGTCTCGCCCCGATGGCCCGCGCCGACGCTCCAGCCCGCGAAGCTCTCGAAGCAACTCGGGCACGTCGGGTAGCTCGACGGTCGCGGCATTCACGGCAGGAACCAACTCAAGGTAGAGCGTGCTGCGGTCCTTCTCGGCCACGCTGTAGGTGATGCCATGCGCCCGAAACGCCTCTCGCGGCCACTCGCCCGCGTAGCGATCGCCCGTGATCCGGATGATGCGATAGGTTCGGAGCAGCGCCGCCGCTTCTTCAACAACGCCAGATGGGTTGAATGGCGGTTTCCACGCTCGAAGGGCGTCCACGACGATTCGACCACCGTCCCGATGACCGACGGCGAGCGTGAACGCATCGCTGCGACCTCCGCTCGGGTCCACGAATGCGGCGTAGCGCAGGTCGGCCGGCGGTAGCTCGCGGCGGCCGGGGATCACGCAAGCAGCGAGGGCGTCCGGCTCGAACAGGGTAGACAGGCCCGCGCGGAACTCACCGAGCACTTCCGACCGATACGCCTCCGGGTCGTCGGCCTCCATGCGTGCCAGGTATTCCTGGGGCAGCGTGGGGTTCATCGCATTTGCGCTCGCCTGCCATACCAGCGTTGACGAGTCCTCGCGGCCGAAGTGCTGACGGTGCAGATCCCACAGCGCGCCGCTCTGACCATAGGGCGAGGACAGGATCAGCAGCTTTCCGTGCGTGGTGGCAAGACATGGCCGCACGGCGCGCAGCATCTCGCGGTCTGTTGGTCGCCCATCCGTGGCCGTGAAGTGGGCTAGCTCGTCGACCACGACGAGCCGGCAGCGGATGCCCCGGACGCTCGCCGGCCGGCAAGGGTAGACGCTCAAGCTCACGCCCGATCGCAACTCCAAGGTGTCCGCGTTTTCGCGTTCAACCTCTTTCTTGAATATGGGAATGCCCTCGAACACCTCTCGGCAATAGCTGAGTAGCGCTCGCTGCGCTCCTCGAAGGTCTTGGGCGACCATCAAGACGTGTGTCCCGCGATCCTCGCAGGTAGCCGCGTCGAGACTCGCCAGCGCCGCCGTGATCTGCGACTTGCCGGCCTGGCGACCGACGATTGCGACCGCCTCCGGGTAGCCGTTCAGACGGGGCGCTGAACGCCCCGTGCAGCGTTGAAACCGGGCGAGGTCTTCCGCGTCGAGCGGCAGCCCGTACACAGCACGCAGAAACGAGAGCCAGGCCCGCCACGTGGTCAGGTCGCGGAAGACGGGCAGAGCACCGAGCAACCGACCGTCTTGAAGGGCGTCGATAATGGTCAGCGTCGTGTTCATGATGGAACCTCTTGCGGCACGGGGGGCGCGCCAGCCAGCACGCCCGCACCCTCGACTCCCTGGGATTGCTCGTCTCGCTCCATTGCGTCCTCTGTGGCTTCGTTCGGAACGCCGGTAGCCTCCACCATTGGGGTTTGCGAATTGCAGGGCTCCTCGGCGATCGTGGACCGCTCGCGCAGGTACTCAGCCAGCGAACCGACCTCTCTGGCCCTCCGCTGGAGACCGAGATCCTTCAGCACTTGGACTAGGTGCGCCGACAGAGCCAGCCGCTCGCGCACGGCGGGGATGAGAGATTTTCGCCGCTTGTTCACCAGTGAGCGCTGGGAAAGCAGCCAGGCATCCACCGAGTCGAGGAGCAGCTTGGTCCGCACAGCCAAATCCACAAGCGCGGCCCGCTGCGTCGATACAGCCGGCGCGCCGCCCAGGTCCTCGATCAGGTCGGCACGCCAGGCGGCCAGGGCTTTGCCGAGCTTGGTACGCCGGTCGACCACCCGGCCCCCAAGCGTCCGCACGGCCGCCTTGAGTGTAGCGAGGCCGTGACAATCGTAGGTGCGCGACGGGTCCTTCCTCTGCTGCTTCACGGCTTCGCCTCCCCTTCGGTCCCTAGCGTTCATGCTGATAGTGCTCGGGCTGCGATCGGCGCGAGACAGGCGACAGCCTCACTCGACCCGCTACACCTTCCACGACCCGCTACACCCGCTACACCCGCTACAGACGTTGAGCCATCGCGGTTTACGTGTAGCGGGTTGGAGGCTGTAGCGGGTGTAGCGGGTTTTTCGGACCCGCTAGGGCAGTAGCGAGCCATAGCGTCGCGGAGCGAAGCGATCGGATATCGGCGAACCACGCCACCGTCGATCCGCACCTGCTTGGATTTAATTTTGAACGGACGCAGCAGTCGCGCCAGGTTGACTGGTTGCAGGCCGTCACGACCCCACGAGCCCCACGGCCGTTCATCCAATCCCCGGAGCGCTTCGCACGCTTCCTCGCCCGACACGCCACTCTCTGCGCTTAGAGCGCCGCTATCCACCAGCGCGCGCAGATCCATCAACAGGAGGAGCGCCGAATCCTCGGCGTCGTCCTCGACGCGCTCGCTGGAGAACTGCACCGCGAGGCGCCTCGCCCGCTCCGGCCAGGGACCGCCGGCAGCGTCGGCCACCGCGAGCAGCGGTTCCCACGAGTCGGCGGCGCGATCGTCCAGTTCGGGTGGCGGCTCGGGCAGGTCTCCCAGCGCCTTCATGTTGTCGTCCGCCCAACGTGAGAGCTTTGACACGAGGGGCACTGCGAGGGTTTCGAGCGTCCTGCTTCTGAGCTTCTCGCGCTCGCCCGGTTTCTGTCGCTGCATGGTGATCCGAATCGAGCGGTCCTCAACAGTGTCCGGGACAGAGGACTTCGCCTTCCGGATGTAGCCGAGAACCTTCGCACCGAAGGTGTTGAATGAGCGCGGCTTGTAATCGTCGCCGACCGTCCGAATCACACGTCCGCCGCGCGAATGGCCAGAGTTGAGAACGCACCACAGATCACTGTCCCGCGGAACGCCGTCCAGTTCGTCCATGACAAGGGTCGGGCTTTCGTGTTCGATCATGCGGAACAGTGCTGCGGGTGTGATGCTGTCGGCAGAAATCGCGCGCCGGGCGAGCTTCTTGGCCAGCTGGAGCCCGGTACTTTTCCCGCAACGCTTCATCGGAGACACAATGGCTAGATAGCCGGTGTGGTCGAAAACATCCAGGGCGTAGGTGTGCGCCGTCCACAAGGCAAGCACCTCGGCTCCACCCTCCGGCAGCATGAGGAAGCGTCCGTACGTCTTGGCTAGGTCGGTTAGCAGGGCCGCCCCATCCACAGGGTCCGGCCAAGGGTCGGGGTCCTTGAACGTGATCCCGCTCCCTTGCGCGTTGGCGTTGTCGCCCCTTCTCGGGGGGCCATGCTTGCTCAGGGCTGCGTCGACGAAACGGGCTGCGCCCTTCCTCAGCACGTCAAACCGTTCGCACTCTTGGATTAGAGTCGCCCGCAGAGCTTCCCGCTGGAGCGAGTCGCCATTCGGCCCCAAGACGATGTCGTCCACGAAGCTCGCGATTACCGAAGCACTCGCGGCTGGTGGCAAGAGGCGAAGCGCGTCCATGCTGTGCAGCACACGAGGCTCGGCCTCGCCTTCGATCTCAGAGACGCGCGTCTCGTGGCCGTTGTCGCACGCCGCCCGGGCCGACACGTCGGCGGTCTCCCCGGCTGACTGCTCCGGGGCGTCAGCTTCAGCCTCCCGGCCATTGCCACGGATGAGTCGCAGATGCGACTTTGGCGTGTCGCGCAGGCCGCCAATCGGTTCGTCGCAGTACAGCGCCGCGTTGCGAATCTTTGTCTCCAGTTCCTCCTGGGACCAGGGCGGTTCGCACGTGCCGTTCCACTCCGACATCACCTCAAGCGCGTCGCGCTCGGACAGCCCGAAGCCGCGGACCATCCTAGACGCCGCCGAAAGGGTGTGCGCATCCCCGCCCTGCCCTTGCACGGCTCCGGGGACCTTCGCCAAGTAGGCCCGAGCCCGCTTCACCACGTCGCCGTCGTCCCGCGGCGCCGAGACAACCGGCGCTTCCTTGGTTGTGGACCTCGGAGCCTCGATCAGCTTGGGATCGAACAGCGGGAGGTCGGCCAGCGACACGGTCCAGTCACCCTCCTGCTCGTAAACCGCGCCGCTCGCGTGAACGGAGCCCGGGCCAATGACATAGCCTCCGTCCGCGCGTACGTCCAGCGCGATGCGACCGTCTGCGGTCTGAACGCGCGCCTTGTTTCGAATGCGACCGCCGTGGTGACGACGGTAGTAGCGATGGTAGCCCTTGGCTGTTCTGACTAGCCAGGGTGTCTCGGGCAGGTTGGCCTGCGCCCACTCCTCGGCTTCGGGCGTGTCCGTGTCGATCACGACCAAACCGGAGACGGCCCCTGTCACGATGGCGTTGTTCTGCGGCTTGGCGAACCAGGCGTGCAGCGCGTTCCGATCGGCGCGCTTGCTTTGATACCGCTTCCAATTGATTGCTGGCGTCTTGCCGTCGCCGGGCTTGCCGGCGGGTGTCCCTGGTATCGGTTGCGGAATGGGGATGATTGCGAGCCCTAGATCATAGAGCGCAAGGGCTCGTTCAAGGCTGGGGTTCGAGGTAGACATGGGTCCTTCTCCTGCAAAGGCTCCTGTTTTAAAAGGCCCCCGGCCCGAGACCGTCAGGAGTGCGGTCGTTCGGGGGCGCAGACCCTAGGACCGGGGGTACGTTTCGAATTTGCAGCGGTGCAGTCTATTCGCGGAGCCTGAGGCATCGGGTCCAAACGAAGCGTGAAACTTCTAGCTCGGCTGGAAGACATGCACTTCGGAAGACTCGCCGGCAAACACGAGAATCTCCAGCGCACGGAGAGTCTCACCAAGCACGTCGAGTGCGCGTTTTCGCGTTCGCCCGCCTCGCGCCACAGCCGCCGCGGTCATGGCGCACAGAACGTCAAGGGTAGGCTCGCGCACGGCGTCGTCGCCGCGCACGTCAACGCGCAGAGCGCTCGGCGGCACGCGCATGAAGCTTCGGGCCACTACTTTCGCGGCCGATTCGCGGCGATGATCGCGTCCAGACGGGCCATCTCACGGTCGATGCGCGCAGCGCTTTGACTATCAGCAACAGCCTTGTCAATGCGGGCAAGCTGTTGCTGAATGCGCACCTCTCCGGTCAACTCAAGGTCGCCCGCAAGCTTTGAGAGAATCTCCTCAGCCTTCCTTGCCGTCCGCCCGCCGCGCGCGAGCGCCGCTGCCGAGAGAGCCACCAACCGTTCCAGAAGCTCGCCGACAGATTGCTCCGTTTTCGCTTTCATACAACCCCCTCTGAGCGCACGGCCTTCAGCGCCGCGGCGCGATTCAGCACTTCAAGGTCGGACTGGCACCACCGCGGCACGCCCAGCGACTCGTCCGCCGCGGCTTCGACTTGTGCCACAAGGTTGTCGAAGGCCGCCAGATTCTTGGTGATCAAGCTGAGCGCCCGCTGGGCATCCGCGAGCCGATCCGTCGCCCTGTCTGCCACCTGGCGCCGATGCTCTCCAAGCGCGACCCGGCAAATCGCAGCCACGCCGCGGCGCACCTCGGAAGGCGAAGGCCAACTTATCGCTAGCTGCTCACGAAGACGCCGCTCACGCTCCGCAACGTCGGGCAGACTTTCTGCGGCGGACACTGAGCGTAGCCAGGCGTCGCTCTGAGGTGGCACCGCCGCCCCTGCCTTGTGGGCGCGCTCCAGGCCCTCGCGCCATGCTGTGAGCGTCTGCAATTCAGCTTCCGCTCGGGATCGAACACCCGCTGTGTCTGGCTCAATAGACAGCGCGGCGTCCAAGCATCGCGATGGTCCGCCCTGGCGGCCGTACACTTCCGTCATCAAGCTCGGCTCCGGTTGCCTTGCGAAGCCCGCACATGTGCGGCGGAGCCCGCGCGCTTCGATGAGATCAGCTATGGTCTGGTCCAGGGCGTTCATTTCGCCCCCCTGAGCCCATCGTACCGATGCGGAAACGTTAGCCCGCGGGCGCGCGCCTCGGCGTAGGCCGCCTCACGCACCCGAATGAAACGCTCCACCGTGGCGGGCTCGAACAGCCGCGAGGTCCGCTGGATGCCAGCACACGGCAGCTTGCCTGCCCTGGCCCACACCGTAACAGCAGCAGCAGTCACGCCACACGCGGCGGCGACATCCGCGGTCGTCATCAGTTTCCCTTTCGACATTTGCGATACCTCCGTCCTTTACACTTCCATTTTGTCGCGCTCGCAGAAAAATTAAAGCGATGCCCGCTCACTTCGTTTTCTTAGGGTCCCGGGCCTTCCCGAAGCGCGGCGCGCGTGCTACGCTGAAGCGTGAAGCGAGCGCAAATCGACGTTCTTCAGGATGGGCATCCGGCAGGCTTTCATCACTGAGCTACTTCCGGAGAGCGCGGAGGACCTGCGCGAGATACGCCGCCTCGCGGACCTGGGCCACGTGGACGGATGGGAGCCGCGCGGGCTCGTGAAAAGGGGAGAAAATGGGAGAGGTTATCGAGTTGCCGTTGCCAGGGCCGGACGACCCCATCTTCAAGGAGCCGTGGAACGTGTCGGGCGTCGGACTGCCGAAGTCAACCGACGCTGGAAAGAGCGACTCCGCAAAGGACGAGAAGGACACCGAGCCCGAGCCGCGCAAGTAACCCCGCCCCACGCCGCGCCTGCGCCGCGCTAGGCTGCGATTCGCACGACGGAAGGCCCACCCCCTTACGCTGGGCGGCCTGCGTCCGCTGCGTGGCAGTGAAGGGCTGATAGCTCGCCGCGCCACTCCTCGATCATCGCGCGTGTGCTCGCGGGATCTAGCCGCCCGTAGACTCCTGTCGCATCCTCGGCCTGCCGGCAGGTCGGGCAAGCTCCGCCCCGCTCGGACACGGCCTCGCACAGCGCGCAATGCCAAATCGCGACGCCCGCGTCGAGGGCCGCCACAATGAACTCTAGGTCCGCGACCGTCGCGCACGCGAACGCCGTCACGCCTTCCATGAGTCCCCCCTTACTTTCCAGGCTTCGAGCGCCCGGCAACACGCACCTATTCCAGGCACGAACAACGGCCTTCGGCCGGATAAGCCTGCGCTTTTGTAGGCCCGGCGGGCCTTCCTGACGCCTTGGAGCCGGCTTCGTGTGGGCACACTTCGGGCACAGACCACGATCCCGCCCGCAATTGGAGCGGGCCTCAGCGCGGTCGCTGGATTGAGAATCCGCTGCGCCCGCGGCCGAGCAAACCATCCAGCCCGGCTGCTCGCGCGCCCGGGCTGGCTCCTGCTCGCCAAACGGGAGCGTTCAACCTGCGAGATATCCAGACATTAGCTCCTCGGCGTTCTTCAGGCCGAGTTCCACTCTTCCCTCGGGCGTCTTGCGGAGCATCGCCCCAGCCGCAGTGACTGCGTCCGCAAAGCTCCGGACGACAGCGCAACCATCCTGGACCCTGACTTGGTGAACAAAGTCTCGATCCTCACCGTTCCACGCTTCACAAAGGACGAAAGGGCTATGCGAAGAGATCAAGACCTGACTTCGCTCGGCTACGTCGGGATGACACGCAAGGTGGCGCACAGCTCGATAGAAAACACGTTGGGCCGGGGCGGTAAGCCCATTCTCCGGTTCTTCGAGGAGGAGGATCGGCGGCCTTGCTGAGCTGTGGACAAGGACCATCAGCCCAATCAAGAGCCGCTGTCCATCCGATAAGCGCGGAGCAGGAACAGATTGCCTTGCGTCAGCAAAACGTGCGGAGAATCCGACTCGCTGCGCGCCCCACGTATTGAACTCGAAACCTTCAAAGTTCTCGAACCCAGAGACGGACCTCAGCTCGGCAACAATCTCTTGGAGCGACGGGTCCGAGGTCTCGTGAAGGAAATCGAGCGCAGCAGCAAGATTGCCGCCTTCGTAGCTAACCCGTGGCGGGTCAGCCCTTGTCAGATCCGGGAGATCGCTGGGAGCCGCGAGGTTCTGGGGATTCAGACGGAACTTGTTGAAGCGGCTGATTTCCCTCGCACATGCGGCGACGATCGGTGGGAATCCTGAGCTTCCTGCTGTGACGGCCTTCCGCACCGCTGAGAATATGCCCGTATCGCCGGCCAAGTGCGCCGTCGCCGCAGGCAGGCGCGAAGCAGAGGGATTGTCCCTGTCGAAGAGGATTTCGCCGGCAGGGAGACTTTCGAGAACCTCGTTATGGATCTGGAAACGGGGCCTGCTCTCGGAGCCGGCCTCTTGCGAGTAATCCACCTTGTAGTGCAGCCGGTCGGCGCTCTCCTGACTCTCGGACAGAACGACGTTAAATGAGATACGACCGATCCCAGGTGCGCCTCGCCAGCGCGTAGCCGCGAACGAATAGGGATAGGGGCCGAACGCCTGTCCGATATTGCCCCTCGCAAGCATCGAAAAGTTCAGAAGGGCGTCGAAGAAGGCGGACTTGCCACTGCCGTTCGGGCCGACGAAGACCGTGATCGGGTGTAGCGCAAGCCGCGAGTCCCTGTGGATCGAAAAGTTCTTGATCGCAATCTCGTGGAGATACATGGTCTCCCTCGCCTCTTGTCCAGCGACACCGAGCTGCCCCGCCCAACAGATTCGTAGCCTAGACGAGTCTTGGGGCAGAAGTCTCTCATGAGACCAGGTGTTGAGCGAGCGTGACGCCGCTACGGCTCGAACACGGGCCCCGCAGTCCCGGTATGTCATTGGCTCGCTGTGCCCTGGCTGTGCCCCTGCTGTGCCCGTTCTATCGAGTGTTACCGCGCCGACTGTCCCGCGTCTCTCAAAGCGGACCGCTGCAAGTCGCTGATCTCTGACGCATGCGGGACGATGAGGACGATGCGGACGCGTCGGGCCTGGGACGGGGCGGGACTGAAAATCCGCGTGTCGGCGGTTCAATTCCGTCCCAGGCCACCAACTACTGCCGCTTTTCGGTCTCCAGACGGCTCCGCTCAAGACGTCGGGCCCTCAGGCCGAGCAGGCCGGCGAAGAGCAGGAGCATGGCGGCTGCGGCCGCCAGCCCCTTGCGCCGATACTGATACTCCGCGAGCTTGGCGAAGGCCGCCTTCTCGACGTCCGTGGCAACCTCCACGCCTTCGTCGATCACTTTGCGGAAGCCGGTCTCCGAGAAGGTGTGGATCTCGACGCGTGCGCGGACCAGGGCATCCGTGGCCCCGGCCAGCTCGTAGGTCGGGCGCTCCACGTCCATTCCGTGGCGGTCGGCGCGGCCGAGCGCCTCCTGCGCTCGCGTAACCGCCAGGGTCAGTCGGGTGAGCTCGCCCTTCATCATCGCCGTGGCCTGGTCGCAGCGGTCTCCGGGCTTGTGGCACGCCGCGCAGGTGCCCCGTTCCCCGGTGCCCAGCAGCTCGTCGCTCGTCGCCAGGATGTCGTGGTGGGAGTGGCAGGTCGTGCAGGGTGGCACGCCCAGCTCCCGGAAATGGCCGGCGTGACTCGAGCCTTCGAAGTGCTCGGCTTGCGTCACGTGACATCTCCCGCAGACGTGGGTGACGGAGTAGACGCCGGGAGGAGCGGCTCCGTGGTTGCCGTGGCAGTCGTTGCAGGCCGGAGCCCCTGGATCGCGCTCCTGGAGGCGCTTCTGGCCGTGAACGCTGAGCTGGTACTTCTCCAGTTGATCGGCGGGGATCGCCGCCGCCTTCATGTAGGTGGGGTTGTGGCAGCCGGTGCAGGTCGCGACGACCCTCCCCTTGCTCGCAGGGGAGGCAGGATCCTTCACGGAGGCGATGCCGTGGGCGCCGTGACAGGAGACACAGGTGGCCACCCGCTCGTTCCCCTGCGCCGCGAGCTTGCCGTGCTGGCTCGTGCGGTACTGGGCGAGCTGGTCGGTGGGAAGCCGCGGGTTGATGACGCGCATCTTCTCGATGTCGGAGTGGCACGCGCCGCAGAGGTTGGCCACGGCCAGCGCCTTGGGCCGGCCCACGAAGCCCTTCGCAGGGCTCATCGCCTTCTCCGGGTCTTCCGCGGAGGGGTCCCCGCGATGGCAGCTCACACAGGACAGTCCCGCTGCACGATGGATGTCGGCTCCGGCCTCTTCGAGTGGGTCGCCGTGACAGTCCACGCACGAGTTCTTGGCAGCGCCCTCGGCCGCGCCCGCGGGAGGGCTGAAGAGCGCCAGCGTGATCGGAATCAGTGAAGCCAGGCGTAGCATGTCAGGCTCACCAGATAGGCGCACACGGCGACGCCCGCCCAGGTGAAGAGGGGGCTGGGCTCGCCCCGAGCGGCTTTGCGGTCGAGGAAAGGCACCAGCGCGAACAGCAGCCCGAGCGCGCCGAACGCCACGACTCCGAACGCTTCCCCTTCGAAGGGGCCCACATGCGACGGGATCATCTTGAGCTGCTGGAACGGCGCGTAGAAATACCACTCGGGCTTGATGTCGGGCGGTGCCGAAGCAAACGGGTTGGCCTTGGGGCCGAGCTCCGCGGGCGCCAGTGCGGCCAGAGCGGCGAGCAGGGCGAGCGCCAGCGTCCAGCCGACGATGTCGTGCAGAAGGAAATCGGGGAAGAACGGCCGCGCGCGCCCGGACTCGGAGACGCCGGGCGGAACGCTCATGCCGTGCTTCTGCACCAGGAGCAGGTGCGCCCCGAGCAACACGAGCGCGGCAAACGGCAGCAGCGTGACATGCAGGGCGAAGAAACGGGCGAGCGTGGCGCCGGTCACGTCCTCCCCGCCTCGCATCAGTTCGAGCAGCGACTGGCCGATCAGGGGAACTGCCCCGGCAACCGCGGTCCCCACGGCGGTGGCGAAGAAGGCGATCTCGTCCCAGGGAAGCAGGTAACCGGAGAAGCCGAAGACCAGGGCCATTCCGAGCGCCGCCACGCCCGTGAGCCAGGTCAGCTCGCGCGGTGGCCGGTAGGCTTTCATGAGATAGGCGGTGAACATGTGAACCGCCAGCACGCCGATGAAGATGTCCGCCGACCAGCGGTGTATCGAGCGGATCAGCCACCCGAACGGGATCTCCCCCGAGATGCGCTTCACGCTCTCGTACGCCGTGGACACGCCCGGCTCGTAGTAGAGCAACAGCAGCAGGCCGGTGGCCAGTTGGATGATGAAGAGGAACAGGGCCATCCCGCCGAGGTAGTAGAAGACGGAATGGCGGTGACGAGGCACGACCTTCTGGGCCGCGAGCTGATGCAATACCGAGAGCCCCGCGCGATCGTCGAGCCAGCGCCACACACGGTCGGCAGCCAAGCCGACCCGGGCTCCAGAGGCGCCGGCCAGCCGGCTCAAGCGGCTACCCAAGCTCCGCCTCCGTGACGTAGACCTCGTCGCCCTTGACGACCACCGAGTGCTCCGGCAGCGGCCGCGGCGGCGGCCCTCCCACGTTCTTCCCGGTCAGGTCGAAACGGCCATCGTGGCAGGGGCACCAGAGCAGCTGCATGTCCTGGCGGTAGCGAATCGTGCACGACAAGTGCGTGCACCGCGCCGCGAAGGCACGCCACTTGTCGTCGGGGGTGTGAATCACGATCGCCGGCTTGGTGCCGAGCGGAAACACCTTGCCGCTGCCAGCGGGAAGCTCGCTCACGCGGGCCGCCAGCACGGCGCCCTTGGCTCGCCCCTTGGGCCGGGCCTGGGGGAAGACGAACTTGAGCACGGGGTAGACGACCGCCGCGGTGGTTCCCGCGGCGGAGAAGCCGAGCAGCCAATCCAAGATCGTCCTCCGGCCCGGCGCCACAGGATCCCCGCTCGGCGCTGGCCGATCCGATTCCGTCATGCCGTCCCTCCCTCGGGCACCAGGTGGATTCTATACCCCGATCTCCCTCGGCTCCTCCCTAAGCCTCGTCCTTCTTGAGCCGCGGGCTGACGAAGAGCGCGGCGCCGTACGACGCCAAGCTCACGAAGAGCGTCGACGGCCGTCCGTAACGGAGGTCCTCGAGCAGCAAACGCAGCGCGCCGGCCGCGAGAGCCGGATAGACGAGCCAGGCCAGCTCGCGTAAGGACCAGCGGCGGCCCATCCAAGCGAGGGCGACCGCCAGCGCCGAGACGACCACCGTGCGCGTCGCGGCGACCTGAGCGGCGTCGGCAGCGGGCCCCGGCGCCGCGGCCACGACACCTGCGAGCAACCGGGTTCCCAGGCCCGCGACTGTCCACACCAGGAGCAGGGCCGCGCTGAGATGGGGCAGCGAGCGAGACCACGACAACCCCTCGCTGCCCCGGGTCGAAGCGAGGATCGCGTAGCAGCCAGCGACTGCCAACGCCACGACGCCGGCAACGGGTGCGATCGGCTGCCATGGTCCCGCGAGGGGGCCCATCAGGGCGTCTGCGGCGCCTCGAACCAGCCCGGCCATCACAGCGGCGGCGGCCAGGTAGATCACGCTGTGGACCCGGAGCGTCACACGATCGAAGCGACCGCCGAGCCATGCCGCTGCGATCGCGAGCCCGGACCACAGCAGCGCCAGCGACACGGGGCCCAGGATCATGCGGCTTCCGACGAGCGTGAGCAGCCCGGCGAGCGTCGAGTGGAAGTAGAAGGTCGGCGCCCGCCCCGGCCGGCGCTCGACGAAGGCGAAGGCCACCGCGTAGCCGGCTGCCCCCAGCAGGAGGCTGAGGACGCCGAGGCCCATCGGGCTCGCGCCAATCCGCGCGTTCACGATGGCAGCCCCACCGAAGCCGACCAACCCCGCGAGCAGCGCCTGCACGACCTCGAAGGGCTGGATCGGCCGCTGCCGCAACAACGTCCGCGCCGCGATGCTTCCGAGGTAGAGCGCGGTGAGCGCCACGCCCCACACGATGGCCCAGGAGGGAGCCATCGGCGCATAGCCTTCCGGCAGGCTGCCCCGCCGCTCCAGGACCAGCACGGCAACGAACAGCGCCAGGTTAACCCCCAGGGCGGCCGGCCAGCGCAGGCCGAGCCAGATGTCGCTAAAGGCGAGCGCCTCCACGAGCAACGCGAGCAGCAGCAGGCCGATCGTGAACGGCATCAGGTCGCGCGTCCCGACCAGCAGCGT
>Ga0214473_10003142_pt1 | contig 20146 bp, 20 predicted proteins | sample RVTome_7_FD_203509 | JGI IMG/M metagenome (GOLD analysis project Ga0214473, IMG submission 203509) | Soil microbial communities from uranium-contaminated site in the Upper Colorado River Basin, Wyoming, United States - RVT98D197 | ecosystem: Environmental > Terrestrial > Soil > Contaminated >... | reverse complement strand
TTGTTCCTGCCGAGGCCCCCAAAGAAATCTTGGTGATTGGCGGTGGCCCCTCGGGGTTGGCGGCGGCTGGTGTGGCCGCGAAGCGGAGGCATCGGGTCCTTTTGATGGAGAAGGGATCGAAATTGGGTGGGCAGCTGCTGATGGCTTCAGTTCCACCCCTCAAACAGGAACTCACCCAAGCGGTGCAATATTTGGTTTCGCAAGCGGTTAAGGCTGGAGTGAGGCTGAAGGTAAACAATGAAGCGACTCCGGAAGAGGTGAGGAGGTTGAAACCCGACGTGGTTATCCTGGCAACGGGTGGAGTACCGATCATCCCGAAAGAGATCCCTGGCAGTGACGGCAAGAACGTGGTGACAGCTTGGGACGTGTTGACAGGTCGGGTGCTTGCAGGGCCTGAGATCCTCGTCTTGGGCGGCGGTGTCGTCGGCTGTGAGACCGCTGACTTTCTGGCACACCCGGTTGACGACCTGAGACCCGGGGGCAATCGAGTGACGATCATTGAGATGCTGGACAATGTGGCGTTGGATGAGCGCAGTTCATGGAGAAGTCTCCTGATCCAGAGACTGCGGGCCAAGGGGGTGGGGATCATTACCGGCGCCAAGGTCGTGGAGATCCTTCCTGACGGGGTGAAGTACATCCAAGCTGGTCTGGAGAAGGCAATCCGAGGCATGGATACGATCGTTGTTGCCATGGGAACCAGGTCCAATGATGCGCTCGCCGAAGGTTTGAGAGGCGTGTCCCGGCACCTCCTCGTTGTCGGAGACGCAAAGGAGCCACGGAGGGCCCTGGAAGCAATCGCGGAAGGAGCTGAAATTGGTCGAACCATTTGACAGGCAGGGGTCGGCGAATCCTTAGTCCAAGAGTTGCACCGAATGCGAGGGAATGTTCGGGGGGAAGTTCTCTCCGACTCGCCGCCCTGGGAGAGTTTGACTTGAAATGGCAGTGAATCAGACCCGTCGAATTTTCAAATAGGAGGATTGTCATGGATCTTAATGAAAAGGTAGCTGTTATAACTGGGGGGAGTAGAGGCATCGGCAAGGCCATTGCGATTTTGTTGTCAAGAAAGGGAGCCAAAATAGCTGTCAACTACTCCAGTGGCGTTGATTCCGCTGACAGGGTTGTAAAAGAAATCGAAGAGATGGGGGGGAAAGCAATAAAGGTCAAGGCTGATGTCTCCAAGCAGCCAGAGGTCCACAGCATGTTCCAAACCGTTCTCATGCACTTTGGAAGGGTAGATGTTCTCGTAAACAATGCTGGGACAGTTGGCCAGCCCCGCTTCTTGGAGATCTCTGAGGCGGAATGGGATCGCGTTCTGGGAGTGAACCTCAAAGGAGTATTCAATTGCTGTCAGGCCGTCATACCAATATTTCTGAAGCAGTCGGGAGGTAAGATCATCAATATGTCTTCTGTCGCGGGGAAAATGGGGGGGCAAACGGGAGTGCATTATGGGGCTTCAAAGGCCGGGGTTATCGGTCTGACGATGGCGTTGTCCACGGAGTTTGCAAAGAAAAACATCCATGTTAACGCCATTGCCCCGGGCCCGGTGAAGACTGAGATGTTTCTGGGTCTTCCGGCTTCTCTTCAAGAACGTTTTGCAGACACCACGCACGTCGGTAGAGTGTGCGAACCCGCAGAGATTGCGCATGCGGTTGTGTTTCTGCTGGAGAATGATTTCATGACAGGAGAAACCCTAAACATGAGTGCCGGAAGATACATGGATTAACATAGAGGTGGATGGCGGTGGGAAGGCCGGTGGCCCGACGCCCCCTGCACAGAGAGGACCATCATCTGTAGAGAAGCCCCAGGAGAGGCCTCCCCATCTCTCATTGGTAAGCCTCCTCCCACATCTCTGCTTCATAGATGATGTGAACCTCTCCTTCAAAGAATACCCTCTTCACCTCTTTGCCTTCGATCTCGAAGTGAACCATCAAAAGCTCGCCTCCCCGGGTTTTGACAGAAACCGGAGATCTCACCATCCCTTTGAATGCGGCAATCAGAGCAGAGGCCACAGTCCCTGTGCCGCAGGCTAAAGTCTCATCCTCCACTCCCCGCTCATAGGTTCGTATGGATAATTGAGAACCTTTCTCCAGCCGAACAAAGTTTGCATTGGTCCCACTGGGTGCAAAACGGGGGTGGTGTCGTATCAACCTTCCTAATTGGACAACATCGATGGCTTCAATATCTTCTACAAACTGGATGGCATGGGGAACGCCAGTGTTGATGCTTGAAAGCGTCTGTTTCTTCCCGTCGATGAGAAGGGATTCGTCGAGTTTCAGACTATGAGGTTTAGTCATCTCAAGTTTGACTGTCTTCCCGTTTACCCGGGCAGAAAGGATTCCGGCCAGGGTTTCAAAAGTTAATGCTGGACCTGTGATTCCCTTCAAGTTTGCGAAGCGGGCGACACACCGTCCTCCGTTTCCGCACATCTCTGCTTCGCTCCCATCGGCATTGAAAAATCGCCATTTAAAATCTGCCTTCTCCGAGTTTTCAATGAAAATGAGACCATCCGCACCCACGGAGGTCCTTCTCTGACAGACCTTCCGGGCAAATTCCTTCATGCGATCAGCATTGATGAGAGGCTTTCGATGGTCGATGAGGATGAAGTCGTTTCCACTCCCGCTCATCTTCATAAAAGGAATTTTCATAAACTCTCCCAGTCGTCAGGCGTGAAGTGTTAACACCTTGCACCTTACTCCTCACACTTTACGGAAGTAAGAATTCCGGTATCTCTTCACCCCGAATCAGATCCTCATAATCTTCTCTTTTGCGGATCACATGCATCTCGTCATCCCGGACGAGGACCTCTGCTACACGGGGCCTGGAGTTATAGTTTGTGGCCATGGAGAATCCATAAGCGCCCGCGCTCATCACTGCGATCAGTTCGCCGGGGTTGAGCCTTGGAATCCTCCGTCCCTTGGCCAGGAAATCGGCTGATTCGCAAACAGGGCCAACCACATCGGCCACGATCTCCTCCCTCTCCTCCTCCCTCACGGGAAGGATCTGATGAAAGGAGCCATAATAACTGGGACGGACTAAATCGTTCATCGCCGCATCCATAATGATGAAACGTTTCTCCTCGTTCTCCTTTGTGTAGAGAACTCTCGAAACCAGAATCCCAGCATTTCCAACGATGACCCGGCCTGGCTCCAGGATGAGGGTGCAGCCAAAATCACGAATCTCCTCAAGGATATTAGAGGCATATTCAACAGGTTGGGGAGGTTCTTCATCGTCATAGGTAATTCCCAGTCCCCCTCCGAGATCGAGATACCGGATCTCCACCCCTTCTTTCCGTAAATTCTCGACAAGACTTTTCAGCTTCTTCAGCGCCTCCACAAAGGGTTCCACCTCCACCAGCTGGGATCCCAGATGACAATCAATCCCCATCACCTTCAGGTTCGGTAATTCTGATGCCAGGCGATAGGCCATCGGCGCCCGGAGAATATCGATCCCGAATTTATTCTGCTTTATCCCCGTGGTGATATAGGGATGGGTTCTGGCATCGATATCAGGGTTGACACGGATGGCGATGGGCGCTTTCCTATTCATCCTGCCGGCCACTTCATTGATCGTCCGGAGTTCCATGGAGGATTCGACATTAAACATGAGGATGCCGGCTTTCAGGGCGTACTCAATCTCATCCTCCTTCTTTCCGACTCCGGAAAACACGATTTTCTGCGGGTCTGCCCCGGCCTTGAGGGCTCGGTAGAGTTCTCCCCCGGAGACCACATCCACCCCTCCACCGAGGTTAACAAAAAGCCGGATAAGCGCCAGATTCGAATTGGCTTTCATGGAATAGCAGACAAGATGAGGAATCCCTTTGAAGGCTTCATTGAAGACATTAAAATGTCTCACCAGGGTTTTATAACTGTAAAGATAGAAAGGCGTCCCCACCTTTTCGGCAATCCGGTTGATGGGAATCCCCTCACAATGAAGTTCACCGTTTTTGTATTCAAAAAAATGCATCCGGCGCTCCAAATTCGGAATTCGGATTTCGGAATTCGGACTGATAAATCAAAACCTTTTATTCCGCAATCCGCATTCTGCATTCCGCATTAAAAAAGATACTTCACCCTCACCTCTTCGGAAAGTGGACTTTCATTCTTTCGAACAGAGTTATCCACTGCCGTAATGGCATATTCGTAATCCTGCCCGATTTGGACTTCCGTATCAAGAAAGGTCTCTTTTGTCAGAGGAGCAGGGTTGAGTCTCTTAAACTCTTTCTCTCCTGATTTCCTTCGATACACATAATAGCCTAAAAGATCGGGCTCCCTATTCCTTCTCCAGTTGAGTTCCATTCCCTCCTTAAGAGGAATTGCTACCAGACCAAGAGGAGGCCCCGGGGGATTCAGATCGGTGGGTGTGATGGGAAGGCTCAGAGAACCTTTTCCCTCCACATCGGTCTTGACGACCCGTTTCAACGCTCTGACCGAATAGATGTATCTCTTCTCATTCTCCACACCCAGATCAGTATATTGGGTCGCTGTCAAAACCTCCCTGTTGAGCGACTGGAAAGGAAATTCTTCGCCCTCTCCTTTCCGGTAGATATTATAACCTGTCGCACCCAGTACAGGTTCCCAATCGATATCCACCCTCTTATCACCCCGCTCTGCTCTCACTGTTCTTGTCGTGTGGGGCGGATAATCCCAGTAGACCGTGACAGGATTTGAAGGAGAACTGGGATGCCCTCTCCGGTTTAACGTCACCACCTGGTAAACATAGACCTTTCTTGCCTCCAGATCCTCAAACAGCAGGGACATCCTCTTTCCTTTATCCTCTCCTTTCCTGTCGAGCTTCGCCTCAAAGACCACCTTCCCCTTCTCTCCGCAACCCCTGCATTTATCTCCGATCAGGTCCCCTTCAGAGCGGAGAATTTTAAATTCTGACAAATCCGTCAGGACAGATTTGTCGGTATTCTCTTTTGGAAAGGTCCATTCCAGAAGGAGACGCTCTTCCCTCGGCTTTGCTTCAAGGTCAACAATCCGTTTGGGAACGACCGTTGACCACGGCACCGGAGGTGCCTTTTGACCACAGGCCGAGGCCAGGAGTAAGATGAGGAAGATTATTATAACTATCTTTCTATTCATTATGCTAAGCCTCGCTTTATGGAACTCCTGGCCGACCGCTTCGCCGCAAGAAGCAAAGGACCGCTGTGCTTAAGGACCGCCCCTTCGGGGCTTGAGGAGCGCTACGCTTGAGGCATTAGACGATTTTGCCTCTAGCCTCGAGACCAAAGGTCGGTCCTCAACCCTCTATCATTTTTTCCTTTCTCCAAAGATCGCTGTTCCTACCCTCACATAGGTCGCTCCCTCTTCAATGGCGATTTCAAAGTCATTCGACATTCCCATGGAGAGCTCTCTCAATGGAATGCCTTCCTTTATCATCTTCTCCTTCAACTCTCTCAGCCGTATATAATAAGGCCGGCTCAGCTCTGGATCATCAAAGTAAGGCGGCATGGTCATCAATCCCACCAAGGATAGATAGCTGAGATTGAGAACCCTCCGGGCGATATCGAATGCCCTGGCCTCTTCTGTTCCGAATTTGGTGGTCTCTCCGGAAAGATTGACTTCAATCATCACGTTCATCGTCCGGCCTTCTTTTTCAGCCCTCCGGTTCAATTCTTCAGCCAGTTCAATGCTATCCAGAGAATGGATCATATCAAAGAGACGAACGGCATACTTCGCCTTATTCGACTGGAGATGCCCAATAAAATGCCATGAAACGGTCCGGCCAATCTCATCAATCTTCTTCTGGGCCTCCTGAACATAATTTTCTCCAAGAATGGAAACGCCCGCCTCAATTGCTTCCTTGATTCGAGCAGACTCCACGGTTTTGGACACTGCAACCAGACTAATCTCTTCTGGATTTCTCCCTACGCCTTGAGCCGCCCTCTCTATCCTCTCCATCACCTTTAAAATATTTTCTTTAATGGTTAACATTGGTTCATTCCGAAATCCGCATTCCGCAATCCGAAATCGTCATGGCTTCCAATCGAATCAGCATCTGCATCAACTCGCACAGTGGAAGGCCGACCACATTGGTATAGGAGCCGTTGATTGATTCAATCATAAATGATCCGATCCCCTGAATGCCATACCCCCCTGCCTTATCAAATGGCTCCCCTGTCCCGACATACCACTCCATCTCAGCCTGGCTGAGGGTTTTCACTCTCACTGCTGTCTCAACCGTTTCACACTCGCTTTTCCCTTTTTTAAGATGGCGTACAGAGACGCCCGTTAATACCCGATGTTCCTTCCCGCTGATCAACCGGAGCATCTCCAATGCCTCCTCCCGGCTCTTCGGTTTTCCCAAAATGATACCATCCACATAGACGATCGTATCGGCTCCGATCACCCAGTTTTCGGGAAATCGATTCCCGACATCCAAAGCCTTTGCCTCTGCCAATCGAATTACATGCTCCCGGGGAGACTCTTCCCCGATAAAATTCTCTTCGACCTCGCTGGGAATCACATCAAAATCAAGGCCCACTTGTTTCAACAATTCATATCGGCGGGGAGACTTCGAGGCAAGGATGAGTCGATTTCCCATTTTTTAAAACTATAAGAATTTCTTGGGCCTGTCAAGAATGTTTTCGTGCGGAATGTTGCCGGGAGGAGATATTAGGAAAACGATCGAGAATTGTCTTGACACCTTAGAGAAGTATTAACCAATTCCGGTGAGATCTGGACTATTTAACACTATAGGAACTCTGGTTGGCGATTTGAATCTCTTTCATCCACCCTCTTTTAACAGTTCGCACACTGCCCTCAGGCCAAGGAGGTAGCTTTGGACTCCGAAACCGCAGATCAGACCTTTGGCTAATGGGGAAACAACGGAGTAGTGTCTGAACTCTTCTCTTGCATGGATATTGGACATGTGAACTTCAATGATAGGCACTTTAAGAATCGCCAGGGCATCTCTCAAGGCATAGCTATAATGGGTCCAGGCGCCGGCATTGATGACAACCGCGTCGACTTTCTCTTGATGGGCTTGATGAATCTTTTCACAGATCGCTCCTTCATGGTTGGTCTGAAAAGTCTCGAGCTCAACGCCTAACTCCTTCGCAAGCTCTATAAGTTTTTTATTGATTTCGTCGAGAGTGATTGTCCCATACTGAGCAGGATCTCTCTTGCCAAACATGTTGAGATTCACCCCATGAAGCACCAAAATCTTTCTCATATCCCCTCCATTTTAGACTTCCAGACTTTCCCTTTCATCCGGGACCAGAATTGGGTTTGACCGAGGATCGTGTAGATAATTCCTAAAGTTAATACAAGCGAAAGGGGGTTTCTCACCAGTTGGAAGAAAAAACCAATGACATTGTTATGTTGGTCCAACATTGCCCGCCGATAGTTTTCCTCCATAAGGGGACCTAGGATGATTCCAAGAACTACTGGTCCCATTTGGAATCCATACATCTTCAGGATATATCCAAAGATCCCGAAGCCCAGCATCCAGTAGACATCGGTGAGGCTGTTGTTGATCGCATAGGTGCCCACCACAGAGATGATGATAATGATCGGAAGTAACAATCCTTTACGAATTTCCACAAGCTTGGCGAAGATTTTTACCCCCATCAGTCCAAAGATGAGGAGGAAAATATTGGCTAATGTCAGGGTGCCGACCCAAAACCAGAAGAGATGGGGCGTATCGACCATGAGCATGGGGCCTGGCTTCAATCCATGGATGAAAAGGGCTCCGATGATGACAGCGGTTACGGCATCGCCAGGGATACCCAAAGTTAGCATCGGAATGTTGTCACCACCTATGCAAGCATTGTTCGCTGTTTCAGGAGCGATGACTCCCTCATAAGCTCCCTGACCAAAAGGCCTTGAGGGTTTCTTGATACTTCTTCTCGCGTGACCATAGGCCATGAGTGCGGCAATATCTCCGCCTGCTCCAGGTAAGGCACCGATCCAGATTCCGATGAGGGCTGACCTTATAATCAAAGGGAGGTGCTTGAAAAGCAAGCTCCAGGAGGGGATGATCTTCTTTACATTCTGCTTTATCGGTTTTATGTGGAGATCATGGATCTGGACAAGGGCCTCTGAGACGCCGAAGAGACCGATCATAATGGCCACAAAGTGGATCCCGCTCATGAGACCCACGCTTCCGAAAGTAAACCTCCCCTGACCGGTAAATGAATCCATCCCGATCATGCTGAGAAAGACTCCAAGAGCTCCTGCGAAGATCCCCTTGGCTAAGGATTCACCGGAGAGGCTTCCGATGAGCAGGATCCCCATAACGGCTAAAAGGAAATAGTCCCTGGGAGCAAACATTAAGGAAAATTCTGAAATGATGGGTGCCGCTGTGGCTAAAGCAATGATTCCCATGAACCCACCAATGACTGATGCGGTTGTTGCTAACCCAATAGCTGTTCCTGCCTCACCTAATTTGGCTAATGGATAACCATCAAACGCGGTTGCCACTGCAGCCGGGGCGCCCGGAATGTTCAGGAGGATGGCCGATCTGGATCCCCCATAGACTCCCCCGCAGTAGACACCTCCCATTAGACAAAGGGCATTGTTGACATCCCACGAAAAGGTGAAGGAGATGAGAATAGAAACAGCCATGGTTACTGAAAGGCCTGGGATGGCGCCAATATAGATACCGGCGAAGGTGCCAGCCGCAATCAGGCCAATCATTTTTAGGCTCGTGAATGACATCAGGAAATAGTTCAAGCTCTGTTCCATAACTTCTTCCCTTTACCAGAGGATAACTCTAAACAGATATTGAAAGAGGAAATAGATAGCCACAAGCATTCCTGCTGCAATGAAAAATGACCGAAAGATCTTTGCCCCTTTTAAGAACAAAAACGACCCGACAAGGAATAGGTAGGAGCTTACCCAGAAGTGGAGAGGGTAGAGCAGGAAAATATAAAGGATAAGAATTGCGGTATATGCGGCCACGGTCTTAGGAAATACTAAGGGGATGGCCTTCCCAAATTCCTCGCCTATCTTAAAAGTGGAGTGACGTGTGCGGTTTTTCCACAGAATGCGGAGGATCGATAAAATCATGACGGATATGATAAACATCGGAAACGCCCCCGGCGACGAGAGGTCCTTAAGGTTCGGAAGCAGAATTGCCTGTATGAGGATAAAGATGCTGAATGCGAAAAGAAACCAGAGGAGGATTCGTTCCCCCGGCCTCTGTGTGATCTTGTCTTCCATGGGAAGGCTCCCTCATTCCCTGGCCAGGCAGATGCCTGGCCAGGGAGGTACAAGTCAATTATATAATTGATTCAGACCGGACAATCGACTGATGGAATAATGGCAAATTTTTTCTTTAGGTCATTGCCCCAATATTCCAACATTCCAATCTTCCAATGATCTGTCTTAGTGTTACGGTCTTGGTATTCCAAACTTCTCCGGTGACACTTTTGCAGCCCCGGCATCTTGCAACAACCAACACGTCACATTCTGCCAGTGTTTAAGGAACTTATCCGCTTCATCACCATAGGTTCCCATGTAAAGAGCTCCAAAGTCTTTGATGAAAGCCTGAAATTTGGGCTCCTTGCCGCCTTTTTGGAAGGCATCGACAAGCTTCTTCTTCGCTGCCTCAGGCACATCCCTCTTCACCCAGACGCCGTAATACGGTCCCCAGGGGAGATACTTCTTATACTCTGGATAGATGCGGCTGATCAATGGAATATCTTCAAGACCAGGAACAGGTTCGTCGGCAACTAAGGCAAGGGGACGGATTCGACCGGCCCGGATATGCTCCCTGCCTGCTGTGAGGCCGACGGTCATCCATTGGACATGTCCTCCCTGCAGTGCGGTCATGCCTGGCCCTTCCCCTCCAAAGGGAATATCGGTGAAGGTCACACCATTGACGGCCTTCATCATGGCGCCAACGACAAAAGGAAGTCCTCCAGGCCCCGTTGAACCCATCTTTATCATGCCCGGCTGCTTCTTGGCGTCGTCGAAGAGGTCTTTCAGGGTCTTCCATGGAGCATTGTTATTGCAGACTATGGCTCCAACGCCTCGGGCGGTGACGTGGACCGGGTAGAAGTCCTTGTAGTCGAGCTGAGAAATGTCAAGAACCCGGTATAGTTGAGGGTTCTCAGCCCCCCACAGGATGGTATATCCATCCGAGGGTTGGTTGGAAACCCACTGAGTCGAAACCGCTCCGGTCGCTCCTGGTTTGTTCTGAAGGATGATCTGCTTCCCCAGATAAGGCTCCACCAGGGACGTGAGGGCCCTGGCCACATTGTCGGTCGCGCCTCCAGCTCCCCACATGATGATGCCCGAGAGGTCCTTCGTTGGAAAATCTTGAGCTTGAACCAAGGAAAAAGAAAGTAAAACCAACCCAACCATTAACAACATCTTCTTCATCTTAACATCCTCCTTTCGTTAATTTTGCATAGTACCCTATAGGTATCCAACACAAATCCTACCACCAAAAACAACGTTTTCATCTTTCTCTTGTTCCATCCTCCTTTCTTTTACTTGGATTCCCCACCTCTTCAGGACAGCCGCCCAATAGGTGGGTTTGAACCCGTTTTCATCGAACCCGTTTTATGCTACATTTACGTCCCCATATAATGGGAGACCCGGATAGTCTGTGCTGAATCACATTCGTCTTTGTAGCATATTCAGGTTTATCCCTTACTTGGCAAGTTGTCTCAATATCTCCACGGAGCGCTTGGCATCATGGCAGAAATCCTTTGTATAAGCTTCAATGCTTATTCTGCCTTCATAGCCAATTCGCTTCAAAAGATCCATAAAACGAATATAGCCATCCTCTGCTTCAATAGGATATACCCTATCGGCAGGGTTTGCGAAATGAATATGTTTGATATAAGATCCGGCATCCAATATAATTTTAGGATCTTCTTTTTCCTCGACTAAGTGGTAATAATCAACCAACAGCTTAATATTTTCTCTGTCTACAGCCTTGACAAGCTGAAGCCCCTCTGCGGCAGTATTTATAATGTTACTCTCCAACTTGCATAACGGTTCAATGACAATGGTAATACCTTTTGTCCTAACCAACAGATCAATACTCTTCAGCAACTCCACCAACTGGGACCAGGCCCTATCCATCGGATATCCTTCAGGTACATTCTTGGACTTGGGGCTACCCAGTACAATCACTTTCACTCCCAACTGGGCTGCTCTTCCCAATGCTTTATCAAGATATTCTTCAATTTTCCCATAATCTACAGTATTGCCTGTCAGCCGAATACTAGCAGGAAAGAAATTATTACATGCCTCGCATTTTATACCGGACGAACCAACCTTTTTCTTTAAGGAAAAAAACTCTTTATCATTTAAATCCACCATTTGTGCAAGACGTAACTCCACGTAATCAAACTCGCTTTCCTGCCCCTTTTCGATCCATTCACTGCCCGTACCATCTGTCTGGGTAGCAATCAAATTAGTGCAATAACCGATCCGCACAGGTTTCTTCCTTTTGTTATTTCTATATTAAGCCTGCTTAAAGTCCAGAACAATTTTTGCAAAGTTACCAGTTAAGGCATCAGCAAATGCTTCCTGGTATTTAGTCAAGGGAACAATCTTCGAAAGCACGGGAGCAACATTAAACTCAGGATCTTGCAGAAGGGCGAGTGCGTCCGCGAAATCCTTCTTCGTGTAAATAATCGTGCCGTAAATGGTGATCTCGCTGCGAGTGATACGAAGAGCCGGGTAGCTAATCTCTTCTCCAGTAATACCCAGGGAAATCATGGCGCCGCCTGGTTTCACGAGCTGGAACGCTTGCTCTACAGATGCTTTCACTCCGGCAGCTTCGACGACGACATCAAATACCTGGTCTTTAACATCGGCAGGATGTATGGCTTTTATATGTTTGCCAAAACTTTTAGCCTTTTCCATCTTAGCAGAAATGATATCCAACACCGTTATATCGGCGCCCTTATGACTAAGCAGAGCGATCGCCAGCAGGCCTTCCGTGCCGCAACCGATGACGGCCACCGGTGCCCCCTTGGAGATACTGGCTCTTTTCAAAGCATGAACGTTAACGGCAAAAGGTTCAATCAATATTGCTCTCTCTTCCGCCAGATCCGAAGGAACAGGCACTACGAACTCGGAATCAATCATAATCTCCTGGGCAAATAAACCATTCACAGTGACCCCAAAGGATTTTTTATCCTTGCAGATATTGGTCCTGCCTTGCAGGCAGAATTCACATTCACCACAGTAGGTATTAGGAAAAGACACTACTTTAGTCCCGACTTTATGCGGCGATTTTTTGCCCGCCTCAACAACCATCCCCAAAATCTCATGACCGGGACGGCAAGGATAGTTCGCATAGGGTATGCTTCCTCTAAGAACCCTGAGGTCCGAGCCGCAAATCCCTCCATAGATTACTTTAACTTTCACTTCATTGTCTTTGGGTGCTGGTGCCGGTGCACTTTCTCTCATCTTTAAGTCATTGGGTTTTTCGAGATACAATTCATACATTTTTCCCACCCTCCAATAATTTTTTTCGACTCTATGGGAGCGAAAGAGGCACCTCCAAAGGTAGGCAAATAAGGCAAAGGAAGAAGGTACCCCGGCAAAGAAGCAATCGCGCCTAAAACTCAAAAATGACTTTCGCAACCTCCCCCAAGCGAGAGGCCTCTAAGGCTTCCTTGGCTTCATCCAGACGGAAGAGGCGGGTCGCAAGGGGTTTTGCCCTGACCTTCCCATATTTCATCCAACGGATCGCTCTAACAAAATAGCGAGGGAGCGATCCCACGTCTCCGAAGATGTGCAGGCCGCTCCGCGTGATTGTGAGGGGGCTCACCGTGGCTTCGGGATAGAGGCCGAAAAAGGAGACACGGCCCCGTGCAGCCGCTACCTCGATCGCCAAGGGGAAAACGGTGGGCGAGCTCGCTGTTTCGACGACGATATCAGCACCGAGGCCGTCGGTCAACTCTCGAACCCGTTTGACGACATCCTCCTTACTGGAGTTAATAATGTGATCGGCTCCTAATCCCTTGGCCACCTCGAACCGTTTTGCATCCTGATCAATGCCGATCATCATCACCTGGCCAGCCCCTGCGGCCTTAAAGGCCTGGAGATGGAAGAGACCGATTGCCCCCGGCCCGAAGATCGCAACCGTATCCCCTACAATCGGCTTTACCTGCTCCATCGTTCGAACGGTCAGGCTGATGGGCTCGAGGCAGGCTGCATCGACAAAGGAAACATTATCCGGAAGCCTGTGAGCGGCACGAGCCGGAACAACGACATATTCGGCAAAGATTCCATTATAGGTAATGCCGATATGCCTCCAGTTCGCACACATATTACTGTTTCCATTTAGGCAATTGATGCAGGAGCCGCATCCGTAGAGCACTTCCAGCCCGACTCTATCCCCAACAGAAACATTATCGACACCCTCCCCCAATGCTGAAACAACGCCCGTACCTTCATGACCCATAATGATGGGGATAGGGACGGGCCTTCGTCCTTTATATTTGTTGTTCAAAATGGCAACATCGGTGTAGCAGAGACTCGCCGCCTTGACCTGGACTAAAACTTCACCCCGGTCTGGTTTCGGTGTAGGAACCTCCTTCACCTCGAAGACCCCTGCTTCCTCACTGGTTTTCACGATGGCTTTCATTGCAAAACCTCCTCCTGATTATGTAGAAAATAAAAGTCTAAAGGTAAGGGTAAAGAGGCCCGCCCTGTACCATATTAGGTTCAGGGCCCGTATCGTTTATAAAAGGCTACGTTTATCGTCTTTTAATGCTTTTTACGTAACCGTAACCTTTACCTAACCCAACGACCATTTCCATGGTTCCGGGCACGGGCTATTACAATTGGATGGGCTGACCTGTTTCTCCGGATCTCTGAATGGCCAGAGTCACCTCCAGCGTCCTTCTTCCGTCTTCCCCTGAGGTCCGCGGGTCTTCCTCTCCTAAAACTACTCTGCAAAAGTGGCTGAACTCCTTGATGTATGGATCTTCCCTGACCATTTTGTATCCCTGCTCGGTGATGGGATAATTCCATCCAACCTTTTCGGGTTCGGAGTAGTAGAGTCTCTTCATTTGAGGGAATAACAACGAACCATCCGTGCCGAAGAAGTTATAGCAGTTCCCGAAATCGTGGTACAGCAGTGGGTTTTCTCCGGTCGTCCCTTCCCAGGACGTCAGGGAAGGCGTGCAATCGGATAGAAAAATAGTTCCCAGCGCTCCGTTCTTGAATCGCAAGGTGATGCTGGCCGTATCCTCCACAGGGAAATTCCTGACCTTGTTACTCGCCAGGGCAAAGACTTGATCGATCTCACCGCAGATATATCTGAGGTTATCGATCTCGTGGATCAGATTGATCAGGACCGGTCCTCCCCCCTTTTCTTTTCTCCAGGATAGGGGTCCCTCAAAATAGGGCCCTGGTTTCAGCAGCGCCCACGTGATGGTGACACCCACCAGCCTGCCCAACTCGCCTCCGGTAACGATTTCACGGGCCTTTTCAACGAGACTGCTAAACCTCCTTTGATGTCCAACCAATATGCGAACCTTATTCAATTTTGCTGCCTCAATGAGGCGGTCCGCCTCGGAGACGCTCTGAGCAATAGGCTTCTCGACAAAAAGATGCAGGCCCTTCTGGGCGCAGGCAATGCCAATAGGCGCATGGAGATGATTAGGCACAACAAGGATGACGCCCTGGAGACTTTCCTTTTCGATCATCTCTTCATAACGCCGATAGAATTTGATTCCGAGTTCCTCTGTGACCGCTTTTTGTTTTTCGTCAACGTCAGAGGCGGCAACAAGATCACACTCTGCGACCTTTTTTAAGATTCTGGCATGGGGAGTCCCCATTAACCCTAAACCGATCAATCCAAGCCTCGCTTTTGCCATTCTTCCCTCCTGGCTGAATAAATCAAAAACTTTGGCTAAGGTCAGGGTAAAGATGCCGGTTTCGTCTATGGGTTAGGGTAACGGTCCTAAATCATCAGCCATTAACCTTTGCCCTCAGACCAAACAGGCTTCCTAACCCTAACCCTTACCCTATCTCCTATATGATGCATCAGAAAACAACAGGCTGGCCTGTTTCCCCTGATTTCTGAATCGCGAGGGTGACCTCCAGCGTTTTCCGGGCATCTACTCCATCGATCTTGGGGGTTTCCGATCCCTGGATGACCCCGCAGAAGTTTCTGATCTGCCGGGTGTAGGGATCCTCGCGGTCAATCTTGATTCCTTCTTCACAAAGGGGAAATTGCCATCCCGCTTTCTCTGAGTCCCGATAAAAGAATTTCTTCATCCGTGGAAAGGTAATCATTCCCTCTGTGCCGAAATAGTAATAGCATGTCTCCGGGCTGTGATAGAAGAAAAGGTTCTCACCGGTGTTGGCTTCGTACCCGATATTTCCGGGGGCGGTGTCAGTGAGAAAAATATTTGCCACTGCGCCACTCGCCAGGCGAAGGCTGATGCTGACCGTGTCTTCAACAGGGAATCGTCTCGCTTCATTGCTCACTTCCGCATACAATCGCGTGATGTCACCGCAGATGTAACGGATATTATCAATCTCATGGATCAAGTTGATCCGGATCGGCCCTCCTCCGATGGCAGCCCTCCAGGTAAAGGACCCCTGAAAATAGTCCTTTGGTTTGTATAATGCCCAGAGAACCGTTACGCCGACGAGTTTTCCGATCTTTCCTCCCCGCACGATATTCCGGAGCTCTTCAATGAGCGGGTTGTGCCTCCGGTGGTGTCCGACCATAAGATGAACCTTGTTCTCCTTGGCTACCTGGATTAGGCGGTCTGCGGATTCAAGGTCGGCCGCAATTGGTTTTTCCATAAGGAGATGCAACCCTTTTTTAGCGCAGGTCGAGCCTACCGGAAGATGGAGCTCATTCGGAACGGCAACCACCACGCCATCTAGTTTCTCCTTCCCAATCATCTCTTCATAGGATGGGTAGAATTTCGTTCCTAACTCCTCCGCTGTCTTTTGATGTTTCGGGTCAATATCAGAGGCAGACACAAACTCCAGATCCTTCATCCTGCTCATCGTCTCGGCATGAAGCTTCCCAATCATTCCCATTCCAATTAAACCTAACCGTACTCTTTCCATAGTTCCTCCTTCTACATAAAAAATCGCATAGCGCATAGGCCATAGCGCATGGCATCACGATCTCACCCAAGAACCGTTTGATGTCCCGGCAATCCCCTGGGATAGTTCGCAATCGTTTTAAGCTACAGGTTCTCATGAATCAGTTCCACTGCTGCCCTCAAGCCCAAGAGGTAGGTGTCGAGCCCGAATCCGGCGATTTGACCTCGCGCGAGAGGTGCAATCACGGAGTAATGCCGAAACTCCTCCCGTGTGTGGATATTGGACATGTGGACTTCGATAATGGGCACCGTGAGAATCGCCAGGGCATCTCGCATGGCGTAACTATAATGGGTCCAGGCACCGGCATTGATGACTACTGCATCCACCTTGTCCATATAGGCCTTGTGGATCCTTTCAACCATCTCTCCCTCATGATTGGTCTGAAAGGTCTCGATTTTGCACCCCAGCTCTTTCGCCAATTTCTTAATCTCTTGATTGATCTCATCAAGAGTAATCGTCCCATATTGGGTAGGGTCCCTTTTCCCGAACATATTGTGATTCACTCCGTGCAAGAACAGTATCGTTTTCATATTTCCTCCCATGAATGGGTCACAATATTGATGGGGTTAGATGCAAATTCTTTTGATCGCCTCAATTGCCTTTTCGTCAGTTTCAGAAGGAAGTAACTCAAATCCAACAAATCCTGCGTATCCCATGGAATCAAGTGCCTTCAGGATATTATCGTGATTAAGCTCCCCTGTTCCGGGTTCATGACTCCCGGGGACATCCGCGAGATGTATGTAACCGAGCTGATCTATATTTTTTTCTAAGGTCCTGATGACGTTACCAGCCATCAGTTGCATATGATAAATGTCATAGAGCACTTTAATTTTTTCCGATCCAACCTGCCGGGTGAGATCAAAGGCAGGTTTGGGATACTCAAGAAAATAGTTCTTATGAGCCCTGGGCTGACCCAGTCGTGTATTCAAAGGTTCAATGACAAGCGTTACATCCTCTTTTTCCGCAAAAGGAGCAATGCTCTCAAGAACCTTGTACATATTCAAAAGCTTGACCTCATAGCTGAGCGGCTTGTCAATCTCCTTTGCGCTTCCGTCTTTATTCAGGGCATCGGAGTGAATCACAAGATAACTGCAATGAATCTCCTTGGCCCTTTCTATTGATCTTCTTAGAAAGTCGACATAGAGGCTGTTCTCGTCGGGATTGATCAGGGAATACTCATCATCTCCCGAGAAGGCAGCGATTTTCACTCCCGAATCCGAAATGGCTTTCTTAATTCTTCCCCAGTCCCTATCTTTCCATGTCCAGAACTCACAATATTCAAACCCATCCTTTTTTGCAGCGGTAAATTTTTCTTCAAAGAGAAGATCTTTATAAAAATTTTCGATACAAATGGAATACTTCATGCCAACCTTCCATGAAAAAGGAAGCTTACGCTCTGGGACTGACTGCCAGCGCCTCAGCGACCGCATTACCCTTGGCTTGCAACAACTCGATGGTGAGGCCGTCGGGCAGGGCAAACCAGTGTCTACCTTGAGACATTTGGGTGACATTCCATTTATAGACCTCTTCGAGAGCCGCTTCCAGGTTCTCTGTCATGATGCCGAGGTGGGCAATTCGGCCTTCAGGCCCTTCGAAATTGGGATCTGAGACCAGTTGCAGGCCGCCGATCGTCCATGCCTGCTTCGGATGATCTACTGGCCCATCGACGCTTTGGACGGACATGCCCAATGCCTCTCCGAAGAAACAAATATGCCATTGAATGTCTTTGACACGAATGGCTGTATGTTCCAGGTACGATCTTTTCTGGCAGACCATAGCGTTTCAATCCTTTTCGAGGCTGACACCACCTTTTACAGCAGAGGGCGCAACTCCCTTCGTGCTAAAGCTACCTCGCTATTTCTTCGTTATTTCGACCAAGCCTTTATCAGCATCTACTTTTACCCAATCTCCAGTAGAAATCACTTTCGTAGGATCCTGATCAAAATCAGTCACGGCTGGTACCCGCGCAACCACTGCACCCAGGGCTGTTTGGGGATTGATCTCTTTGGTAATATAGGCTTTCGGAGACTTGCCGACAAAGCGCAGCGCTTGATGGGCAATCGACCATGCCGACGACCCCTTGCCCGTTCTGAAAACCAATATTTTTCCCGATACATCCTTGCCGTACAATTCATGGCCGAAATCGATTACTTTTCCAGTGTCAAAATCGATACAGCCAAAACCTCCCAGGGACTCTCTCGTAACAAGAGCCTCTCCCTCTGCTGAACCACCGTTAATTTTTCTACCCCGCAGGATTACCTTCTTCAATTCAGCTCCCCTCTCCATTTTCCGGTAAGGGCGGCCTGGATGCACTCTTCAGTCGTACCAAACCAGGTGTTTTTAGATCCTGTCTCACCGGGAAGGTAATTCGCCATTTTAGCCGAATCACAAGCAAAGACCGTTGAAGGATCGACAGCAAGAACAAGCCCGCAGGAATCTTCCCACACCGAACCACCAGCCTTGGTGATGATCTCAGTATATCCCTGTTTATCAGCCACGTTTTTAATCGGGTGGCATGTCGTGACATAGAGACGAGTATTTTTATGAATCTTTTTGCCCTCCAACATTCCGGCAATGGCTCTCATACGGTCCAGGCCGGCATGGGGGCAGCCCAATACCACGATGTCCACCTTATCACTATCCGAATGGTTCAATTTTTCGTAGGCTACCCTGCGCTCATTCTTCCCATATTTCAGCACCTGCAGACCTTTCCTGTTTCCACTGGCGGCCTCCAGTGTGGGAGCTTCCAGAGTCATTCCCACGATGTGAAACTTAACGATACTCCCTCCGGAAATACCCGCAGCACACATTCCCATCAGCCGCGGCATGTCCGGAATCTTGCGGATGTTCATGTATATGGGGACATCCAATCCCACTTGCCCTCCAACATAATACCCTATGAGGTACCAATCTCGAAGGAGTTCCACATCAATTTCCACATTAACAATGACCTTGCCGAGACGATTCTCATCGAGATGCATCCCCCACAGAGGCGTTTTCCCGGTGACAGCCGACGCGAAGGAACTATGGAGCCCCTCGATATTAGTGCGGCCACCGAGTACGGAGTTGCAAAAGGCGACTGCCGACGACTCTGTCCAGGCGCAGTGTTCACCCTTCATTGGAACATTTCCGACCTGATAAGGAGTGCAAGTGGCAAGATGGATGACACCTACCCTTTTCAAGTAATCCACCATCTTCTGGAGAAGATCACAGTGGGACTTTCCTCCACGCTGGAGATCGGGGTATCTCTGGTCTCTAAAAGTAGCATTCGTCGTCGTAAATGCCTTCACTTTATCCAGCACGACCCTCTCATCGCTATCCAGCAAAAACTTCGATGCGATTTCATCAGCGTCAAGAGAGGGGACAACCTGTTGAACGATCTTGATATCAGGAATGGAGCCTGCAATGATGGTAACGTTATTGGTATCGACAAACTTTTCAGCACCAAGACCCTCTGCGTACTTTACAAGCAACGCCATCGCTTTTTGTTTCGCTGACCCTTGCTTGCCCCCTAACATCTCTTGTTCATCAAGAGCTAACTTCACCGCTTGCCGTCTCCTCCCACCCTCTCAATGTGTTGAGCCACGAAGGGCGACTTTTTCAGCATCCTATCAAAAGTTAACTTTTCCTCACATCTTCACATGATGTTCAATGCCTTTGATACTGGCAACCAATACCCTATTCACAGGTGTTGGAATCCCGTGTTTTTCTCCCAATCGAACCACTGAACCATTGATGGAATCTATCTCCGTTCTCGATCCCTTTTCTATGTCTTGCAGCATGGAAGCCTTAAATTCGGGTGGCAATTTTTCGGCCGCTTTAAACCATATTTCCTTTGGATCAGTGATCGTCAATTCCACACCCATTGCCTTTGCTACCGCTATTGCCTCCAATACGGCTTCGACAGCACAATCCATCACTTCTTTCACTTTATACAGTTCGCCATAGGGCAATCTGGTAATACCACTCAAAGCACCCGTAGCCACATTGATCAACAATTTGTCCCACATGATCCCGATGATATTGGCACTAATGATCGTCTCCAAACCTGCCTGATTAAATTGCCTGGCGATTTCGTTCACTCTCTTAGTGAT
>Ga0214473_10003141_pt1 | contig 20149 bp, 15 predicted proteins | sample RVTome_7_FD_203509 | JGI IMG/M metagenome (GOLD analysis project Ga0214473, IMG submission 203509) | Soil microbial communities from uranium-contaminated site in the Upper Colorado River Basin, Wyoming, United States - RVT98D197 | ecosystem: Environmental > Terrestrial > Soil > Contaminated >... | reverse complement strand
GGAGTGCGATCTGAGGATCGACACCGGCTGGAGCTGGAATGTAGGGCCGGACCCGACCGGGGGCAACGAGATCGACCTCGAGAGCGTAGTCTGCCACGAGCTCGGCCACGTCCTGGGGCTCGGCCACACGAGCGTCTCCGCCGCGACCATGTACGCGTACATGTACTACGGGGATGATTCGAAGCGGACCCTCGATCAGGACGATATCAACGGACTCAACTACCTGTACTGAAAGAGTCCTGAGAAACCCTTCCCGGCGGATGATCCGGACCGGGTAGCACGAGTCGATCATCCGCTGGGGAGGAGTTCGCGGACGCGTCCGTATCGCTGGACGCGCGGGAGGTGACGTTAACCACAACATAATATTAAATAAGTAGGTTCTCCGAAGCCGGCCGCGAGTTGCGGGGAATGCTATTGACTCTTAGCCACGGAGGCTTTACCTTTACTTCCGACTACCAGTCATGCGTTCGCTGTGCACACGAGAATCCAGCCTTGCTCCCTTGAAGCGAAAAGGGAGCTTTTTTGTCGGCGGGTGCCTCTCCGGGTTGCGTTCGCCGATCTCGGGGCTCCATCGTGAGTCAGGGCATCATGCCTTGCTTTTTCACTCATCCCTTCATAATATTAAAAATAGATAATCTCTTGTACCCTTTTCCCTCCTCCCCCTTGACGATGTGCTTCGGGTTTTTCACGTTACACACATGGAGGGGGTGGCTGATGGGGGGAGAGGGAATTCCATCGACGATTCTGGAGTGGCCGGCCGATGAGCGGCCACGGGAACGGTTCAACTCGATCGGGGCTTCGGCTTTATCTAACGCCGAGCTCCTTGCGATCATTCTTTCCAGCGGCTCATCCGGCCGGACGGCCATGGACATCTCCTGGGACCTTCTCAGCCGGTTCCGCAACCTGCGGAGGATCGCCTCGGCCGAGGTCGTGGAGCTGACCGCCATTCGGGGGATCGGAGTAACCAAAGGGATCCGGATTCTGGCCGCCCTCGAGCTGGGAAGGCGTATGGCGAGGGAGCGAGGAGAGGCGAAAGTCCGTCTCGGATCACCGGCTGATGTCTATCGACACATGATGCCGGTCCTCCGCGACCTCACGTACGAAGTCTTCAAGGTCCTTCTGGTCAACACGCGGAACGATCTCCTGGGAGAATTGACCGTGGCGAGAGGAGGACCGAGTTCCAGCACGGTCCACCCGGGCGAGGTCTTTCGTCAGGCGGTCGCGAGATCGGCGACCGGGATCATCCTGGCCCACAATCACCCGAGCGGCGATCCGTCCCCGAGCCGCGAAGATCGGGAGCTGACGCTTCAACTCGTGGAGGCCGGTCGCCTCCTCGGGATTCAGGTCAGGGATCACCTGATCGTCGGGGATGGCCGCTATGTCAGCTTCCTGGAGTGCGGGCTGATGGGGACGGCCTGACGATCGTTGCGGCATCGAGAGGCGTACGGAGAAAGCAGCGGAGCGATGGTCATCGACAAACGAAAGTTTTTCTCCCTGGTGAAAAAACGGGGGGAACGGCTCGATTCCGTTCTGATCGCTACCGCCTACGAGTTCAGCGAGAAGGCGCATCAGGACCAGAAACGCGTATCGGGCGAGAGCTTCATGTCCCATTGTCTGGAGGTGGCCCGGATCCTCCTCGACCTAGGAATGGATTCGACGACGATCGCCAGTGCTCTGGTCCACGATGTCGTAGAGGACACCGAAGCGACGATCCAGGATGTGCGGGGATCCTTCGGGGATGAGATCGCCACCATCGTCGATGGGGTGACCAAGATCGGGGGCTTGGATTTCAGGTCTACGGAGGAGCGGCAGGTCGAAAATTACCGCAAGATGTTCCTCTCCACGGCGAGGGATGTGCGGACCATCATCGTGAAGCTGGCGGACAGAGTCCACAACATGAGGACGCTCGATGCCCTTCCGGAAGCAAAACAGCGAAAGATCGCCCTCGAAACGAGGGAGATCTATGCGCCCATGGCTCACCGGTTCGGGATGGCCCTCGTCCGGTCCGAGCTCGAGGATCTGGCTTTCAAGTACCTGGAGCCCGAGGAATACCGGTCCCTAGTGAAGCTCGTAGCTCACACGAGGCGGGAGCGGGAGCGGCTGATCAATACCCTCCGGGTGCCGCTCGAAAGAGGATTGCAGAACATCGGGACCAGAGCCGAGGTCACGGGGAGGGCCAAAAACCTATACAGCATTTACAAGAAGATGGTAAACCGCAACCTCCCCTTCCAACAGATCTACGATCTTCTCGCCATCCGCGTGCTGACCGAGAGCGTCCGGGACTGCTATCACGCCCTGGGACTGATCCATTCGTTATGGAAGCCGCGGCCTGACCGCATCAAGGATTACATCTCGACTCCGAAGACAAACATGTACCAGTCCCTCCACACGACCGTCTTCGGCCCGGGCGGGCATCTCTTCGAGATCCAGATCCGGACCCAGGAGATGCACTCGACGGCCGAGTACGGGATCGCCGCCCACTGGCTGTACAAAGAGGGAAAAGAGAAGAAGAGCGAGCTCGACAAGAAGTTGACCTGGTTGCGCCAGATCATCGAGCAGCAGAAGGAGATGACCGAGCCATCTGATTTCATGGACTACCTCAAGATCGATCTCTTCCAGGACGAGATCTATGTCTTCACCCCGAAGGGTGACGTCAAGGAGCTCCCGGTCGGCTCCACCCCTATCGACTTCGCCTTTTCCGTGCACTCGGAGATCGGGCAGCATTGCGTGGGGGCAAAAGTCAACGGGAGGATCATCCCGCTCCACACCCATCTCAGCAGCGGGGACACGGTGGAAATCATCACGAGCCCTGGCCAGAAGCCGAGCCGCGATTGGATCCAGTTCGTCAAGACCTCCCGCGCAAGGTGCAAGATCAGGCGCTGGATCCGCGAGGAGGAGCTCACGGGAAGCCTCCGCCTCGGACGGGAGATGCTGAGCCGGGAACTGAGGCGGCTGGGCAAGGGAAAGATCAAAGACCACCGCCTGAATGCCATCGCGGAAGAGCTCGGTCTGAAATCGAGGGAACAGCTCCTGGCCGCCCTGGGGAGCGGGGAGATCTCCATCCGGCAAGTCGTGGAAAGGGAATTCCCGGCGGAGGAGATCGTCGAGAAGAAGGGGTCGGCATTTGATAAGGTGATCCGGTTGGTCCGGAAGCCCGAGCAGGGGATAACGGTCCAGGGCCTGACCAACGTGATGGTACGCTTTGCCCAGTGCTGCCAGCCGGTCCCCGGGGACGAGGTGGTCGGCTACGTGACGCGGGGGCACGGGATCTCGATCCACAGAGCCGACTGCGCGAATGTCCTTCAGTTCGGCAACAGTCCAGAGCGGCGTGTGGATATCGACTGGAAGTCATCCGCAGGCGAATCGTTTCTCGTCCGTCTGGTCGTCCGGGGGGGAGACCGGAAGGGACTCTTTGCGGATGTGGCGGCCTCGATCACCGGCACCTCGACCAACATCGCCCGCGCAGAAATCACCGGGAACGGGATGGAGGCCGAGGGGATCTTCGTCGTCGAGGTACAGGATCTGGAACAGCTCAAACGGGTCATCTCCTCCATGAGAAAGGTGAAGGGGATAGACCATGTGGAAAGGACGGATTACCTGATCGGTGGGATCGGCGTTCAAAAGGACCGGGAGGCATGAATCCGGTCGCTCCCCATTTGTCCTCCATTCGGACTATCAACCGAAGGGGGATCAACCTGAAGCCATCGAAGAACTCCTCCGGGGGCTCGAAGGCGGACGGAGATTCCAGACCCTCCTAGGAGTGACGGGCTCCGGCAAGACGATGAGCATCGCCCACGTCATCGCCCGATACGGAAGGCCCACCCTGATCCTCTCCCACAACAAGACCCTGGCTGCCCAGTTGTACGGCGAATTGAGAGGATTCTTCCCGGAAAACGCCGTCGAGTACTTCATCAGCTATTACGACTATTACCAGCCGGAGGCCTATGTCCCTTCCACGGACACCTATATCGAGAAAGATGCGACGATCAACGAGGACCTCGACCGCCTCCGGCTCAGGGCCACGTCCTCGCTCCTCGAACGGCGGGACGTGATCATCGTGGCGAGCGTGTCGGCCATTTACAATATCGGATCCCCCGGAGAATACCGGGACCTCCTGATCTGTCTCTCCGTCGGCCAGGAGATCGCACGGGATGAATTCCTCGCCCGACTCGTGGCCAATCAGTACCGGAGGGACGACATAGCCCTGGATCGCCGGGGTTTCCGCGTCCGGGGGGATGTCGTCGAAGTGCACCCGTCGTACCTGGATTCGGCCATCCGGATCGAATTCTTCGGAGACAAGGTGGAGCGAGTGGCCCGGATCGATCCCCTTACCGGCGAGAGACTGGAGGAGCTCGCGTCGGTGGGGATCTACCCGGCGACCCACTTCGTGACCACCATGCCGCGCCTTCAGGAGTCGGTCGAGCAGATCCGAGAAGACCTCCGTGTCCGTCTCCTGGAATTCCGGTCCGTGGGGAAACATCTGGAAGCCGAGCGGCTCGAAGCGCGGGTGAACTTCGACGTGGAGATGATGCTCGAGGTGGGTTATTGCCCCGGGATCGAGAACTACTCCCGCTACCTCTCCGGGCGGAAGACGGGCGAGCGACCGGCATGTCTTATCGATTATTTTCCGGGAGACTATTTGATGATCATCGATGAGTCCCACGTGACGGTCCCGCAGATCCGGGGGATGTACCTCGGCGATCGCTCCCGGAAGGAGACTCTCGTGGAGTACGGATTCCGACTCCCGTCCGCTCTCGACAACCGCCCCCAGCGGTTCGACGAGTTCGAGAATCTGGTGCGCCAGGCGATCTTCGTCTCCGCGACTCCGGGGCCCTACGAGCTCGAGAGGTCCGGGGGCCAGGTGGTTGAGCAGATCATCCGGCCCACCGGGATCCTCGATCCCGAAGTCATCGTGAAGCCCGTGGAGGGCCAGATCGACGACCTGATCGACCGGTGCAGGGAACGGATCGGGAACGGAGAGCGGATCCTCGTCACCACCCTGACGAAACGGATGGCGGAAGATCTGACCGAATATCTCCTCGATGTCGGCATGCGGACTCGATACATGCATTCGGACATCGATGCGATCGAGAGGGTGGCGATCCTGCGGGGCCTCCGTCTCGGCCATTTCGACGTCCTCGTGGGGATCAACCTCCTGCGGGAAGGCCTCGACCTCCCGGAGGTCTCCATGGTGGCCATCCTCGATGCGGACAAGGAAGGGTATCTCCGTTCCGAAACCTCGCTGATCCAGACGATCGGGAGGGCTGCCCGGAATGTCCGCGGACGGGTCGTCATGTATGCGGATCGGATCACCTCTTCGATGCGCGTGGCGATCGACGAGACGAACCGGCGTCGGAAGATCCAGGAAACCTATAACCGGGAGCGCGGAATCACGCCGGAACCGATCACGAAATCGGTCGCCCAGGTGATGGCGACGACCGCCATGGCCGATTCCCGGTCGACGATCGGCGTCCGCGAATCCAAAGTCCCCTACCGGGGCGATCTCCGGGGCGAAGAGCTTCTGAAATCCCTGAGAGCCGAAATGGAAGAGGCTGCCCGGAGGCTCGATTTCGAACGGGCGGCCGTCCTGCGGGACCAATATTTCGATGTCCTTTCGGCAATGGAGGGCGAGGGCCGCCCGATGGGCCGGCGGAGATCGACATGAGCCGCGAAGGAACCGATCAAGGATACCGGCCGATTTCCCTGAGGGGTCTGGGTCCGGGAGATGTCCAGCGGATCGGGGTCGCGGTCGGACGAAATCTTTCCAGCGGGACTACCGTGGCCCTCTATGGACATCTCGGGGCCGGAAAGACATTCCTGATCCAGGCCATTTGCAAGGGTCTTGGCGTGACGGAACGGGTCACGAGCCCGACTTTCACCATTGTCAATGAATACCGTGGAAGATATCCCATCTTCCATATCGATCTCTACCGTTTGGAAGGGGCCGATGAGCTCCGGGAGATCGGGCTGGACGAGATGGCACGGGGCGAGGCGGTCTGTCTCATCGAGTGGGCGGAGAAGGCGGCCGGTTATCTGGAATCCATCCGGCTCGATATCGAGATCGAGAGGAGAGCCGAGGAGAGGAGGGACCTCGGGTTCTCTTTCACGGGTAATGGGGTATGGGCGGGAGTCTATCGGGCGATCCAGGGATCCGGGGAGGAGAAGAAATGGGGGGACTGATCCTGTCCATCGAGACCTCCTCACCCTGCTCTTCGGCAGCGATTTCCGAACCGGATCGGGTCCTCGCGGAGGCCACTTTCACCATGGCTTCCGAGGGTGGGCGGCGCCTGCCGCCGGCGATCCGCCGGATGATGGATGACCTCGGTCTCGGTTTTCGCGACTTCTCGGCGATCGCCTGTTCGCAAGGGCCCGGCTCATTCACGGGCCTTCGGATCGGGTTATCGTTGGCCAAGACTCTGGCACTGGCGAATGGGATTCCGCTCTATGCAGCCGGCTCGCTCCTTCTCGTTGCCTACAACGCTTGCCGGTCATCCGATGATATTTACCCCCTCCTCGATGCGAGAAGGGGGGAGGTCTATGCGGCCGGTTACCGTTTCGGAGGGAATCGGTTCATCGAGACGATGTGCCCGACGGTTATCGCCCCCGAGGTGCTCGCCCCCCTCCTGCCCGACCGCGCCGTACTGGTGGGGGAAGGGGCCATCCGGTACCAAGGGGTATTCTTGGAGAGCGGCCCCCGGGTCCGGACGATCGCCCCGCTTTCGCTCGCGCTGCCGCTGGCATTTCGCCTCGCCGAACTCGTCCATCGGGGTTTTCTATCCGAGTATGTCGGGGATGTCATGGCGATCGAACCCCTCTATATCCGCCGGCCTGAGGCGGAGTTGAGATGGAAGGGGGAGAGATGATCGATCGATTCGATCTGAGCGTCGCGTCGATGGGGGAGGAGCACCTCCCGGAGGTGACCCGGATCGAATCCGATTCCTTCGCCAATCCGTGGAGCCCCTCTCTTTTCCGGCAGGCGTTGAAGGACGGAAGGACCACATCCTTCGTCGCCCTGATCGATCGGAAGGTCGTCGGTTATGCCGTCCTCTGGGTCGTGGGGGATTTCGCCGAACTCGGCGATATCGCGGTCGATCGGCCTTGGCGGGGGAAGGGGATCGGCGACAGGCTCCTCGTCGATGTCATCGATGCCTGCCGGGTGCTGGGAGCCAGGTCCCTCTTTCTCGAGGTCCGCGTGTCGAATACCGTCGCTCAGCAGCTTTACCGGAAGGCGGGATTCAAGGAGATTTCGCGGAGAGGCCGGTATTATTCCGATCCCGCAGAGGATGCCATTGTCTTCGGATTGGATCTGGAAAGAGCAGGGCGACTCGACGGATCGGCCTCCAGGACCGTTGACAGGGAATGACCTTTTGAATTAGACTTGATGAGGCGTAGCCGGAGCGATCGCACCGCATCGCCGGCCAGCCCATTGAAATGCCGCGCGTGAGGAATTCCTTTTGGACTGGTTCAAGAAAGAGCGGAAGAAGCTGATCCCTCAACCCAAACGGGAGGTCCCTGACGGGGTTTGGGTCAAGTGCGAAGGCTGCGGGGAGATCATTTACAAGAAAGAGCTTGCCCGGAACCTCTGGATCTGTTCGAAGTGCTCTCACCATTTTCCGATATCCAGCGAGGACTACCTGGGAATCCTCCTCGATCCCGGATCTTTCCAGGAGGTTTACGGCGATATGCGATCGGCCGATCCGCTCGGCTTCAAGGACCGGATGAGGTACACCGACAGGCTGAACGAAAACATCCGGAGGACGGGAAAGAACGAAGCGGTCGAGATCGGCACGGGCATGATCGACGGCCGTCTGGTGGGCATCGCGGTGATGGACTTTCAGTTCATCGGGGGGAGCATGGGGTGCGTCGTCGGGGAGAAAGTGGCCCGGTGTATCCGGGTTTCTCTGGAAAAGAAGATCCCTCTGATCACGGTCAATCGTTCCGGAGGCGCCCGGATGATGGAGGGGATCCTCTCTCTGATGCAGATGGCCAAAACGAGCGGGTGTCTCAGCCTCCTTGCGGAAGCCGGAGTTCCCTATATCTCGATCATGACCCACCCGACGACCGGCGGGGTGACGGCCAGTTACGCCTCTCTGGGCGATGTGATCATCGCCGAGCCCAAAGCGCTCATCGGTTTTGCGGGCCAGCGGGTTATCAAGGATACGATCGGTCAGGACCTTCCTCCCGGATTTCAGCTTTCGGAGTTCCTCCTCCAGCATGGAATGGTCGATATGATCGTTCCCAGGAGCCATCTCAAGGAAACCGTCTCAACGCTCTTGGCCTGCCTCTCCCCGGAGAGCGAGGGGAACGGGATCCAGGAGTGACCCGATCGATGACGCATGGATTTCCGGGAAGCATACCGGTTCATCACCTCTCTTAAAAGATTCGGCGGGGGAAGAGGACTCGACGCGATCGAAAGGTCGCTCGCCTCGATCGGGAATCCACAGCTCCACTTTCCATCCATCCATGTGGCCGGCACCAACGGGAAGGGAACGGTCTCGACGATCCTGGAGACTGTCCTCCGCCTCTCGGGTCTCCGCGTCGGTTTGTACACCTCTCCCCACCTCCTGAGGATCAACGAGCGGATCCGGATCGACGGAAAGGATATTGAAGAGGATGCCTTCGCGAGGTTGATCGAGGATCTCTCGCCCATCATTCAACGGGAAGGGTTGACCGCATTCGAAGCGCTCACCCTGGCGGCCTTCAAGGCGTTCGGCGATGAGCAGATTGATATCGGTGTCATCGAGGTGGGCCTGGGGGGGAGGCTCGATGCGACCAATCTTCTCCGATCATCCCTGACGGCGATCACCACCATCGACCGCGACCATACCGCCTATCTCGGGGAGAGCCTTCGGGAGATCGCCATGGAGAAGCTGGGGATTCTGAAGAAGGGGGTTCCGCTGATCACGGGAGTCGAGAGAGTGGAGTTGCGGGACACCTTCGACCGCACGGCCCGGGAACGCGACGTACCGATCCACTATCTCGACGACGAGGCGGAGTACCGGCTCGATGAGATTTCCCTCGATGGGATCCGGTTTTTCTATCGCTCGGCGGATCGCGTGCTGCCCGATCTCTTCTTTCCTCTCACCGGTCCGCATCAGGCGAGGAACGCGGCGCTCGCTGTCCGGGCCCTGGAACTCATGGGACCTCTCTTCGGGGTGAAGGAGGAAATCGTGAGGAGGGGGCTCGGGGCGGTCGTCCTGCCGGGGCGTTTTCAGGTCGTCCGAAGGAGTCCCTATCATCTGATCTGCGATGTCTTCCATAATCCGCACGGGGCTGACGCGGTCCGGCGAACCCTATCGATGCTGTTTCCGGGCAGGAGCGTCCGCCTGATTATCGGGATGGCCGGGGATAAGGATCTCTCGGGAGTAGCAGACGCGCTCTCTCCGCTCCTTTCCACCGTGATCACGGTAAAATCTCACCTCGAGATGTTCGACCGAGATATCCAATGGGCCGATCCAGGCCCCGTCTTCCGGGAGCGGGGGCTACCGGTCGCCGAAGCCACTTCCATGGCCCATGCCCTTGACCTTGCCGCTTCCCGGGCGAAAGGAGTGGATATCATCCTCGTCGGGGGATCCTTCCGAACCGTTGCCGGGGCCATTCTGCACCTGAAGAACGTTTGACGATGTGGCCCGGCATCGCCTTCGAGTTCACCGATGATCCCCTCCGCTTTTCTGCGGCATTGGCCCTGTCCATTTTCGGGACCCTCCTGATCGGATGGGTCACGTTTCACGGGCGGCCCGCGCGAACGGGGGGGTTCCGGGCGGCCCTCTTCATCCTCCGCTCCCTGGCGATTACGGGCATCGGCATCCTTCTTTTGGAACCCCGGGTGGGGCTCCGGCAAACGAAGGAGGTCCGGCCTCATTATCTCCTTCTCATCGATCGGTCGCTGAGCATGGAACTTCCGCTCCGGGAAGGCCCCGACGGGGGAATGTCGAGGATGGAATGGCTCGAGGACCGCTTCGTCAGGGACGGACTCTTCGAAGCACTCGCCAGTCGCTCGGATCTCCGGCTCTTTACCTTCGCCGACCGAGCCGATCCCGCGGCTCGCGATTCGCTCTTCGCGATGGTCGATCGAAGACCTTCCGGCCGGACGGATCTCTCGGCGGCCATGCGCCGGGCCCTGGAAGAGGAGCCGAGGCCTGATGGAATCCTCGTGGTCACGGACGGTCGGGTCAATGCGGGGGAGGACCCTCGCTCATATATCCGTGAACAGCCCCCGTTCTATTTCATCGGGACCGGAAAGGATACGAGGAACCCTGACACCGGCATCTCGGAGGTGAAGAGCCCGTCCCGGCTCTTCGAGGGGTCCCCGATCCCGCTCATCGTGACGATTCACTCGAGGAACTCGCCGGGGGGAGAAACGAGACTGCAGGTCTTCGAGGGAGAGGAGCGGATACGATCGATACCCGTTTCGCTGGGGACCGGTTATCGTGAAGTATCCTTTTCTCTCGAAGGCGCGGCCGCCGGAAGACATATTTACAGGCTGGAGCTCGAGGGGATTCCGGGCGAATCCTTCGTCGAGAACAACCGTCGCCATGTCGTCGTGCAAATCCTCTCCTCTCGGCATCGTGTTCTCGTCATCGGCGAGGCGCCCCAGTGGGATCTGACGTTCATCCTGAAGGCCTTGCGGGATATGGATGATCTGGCTGTTGACCTCTACCTGCCGGATCCCCTGGGAACCGGGGGCGTTTTCGTGACGGGCAAGGAGGAGGCCTCGAACCGGCTCGCGCCGGAGGCGCTCCGATTCGACCCGTACGATCTCATTTGCCTCCAGGGGGGAGTCAGCGCGGTCCGGGTGTGGGGGGATATGGCCAGGGATGCCGGTTTCCATCGAACCGGCAAAGGAACGATCTTCCTGATCACAGAAGGCATCGGGGAGCCTGAGGCGAGCGAGGTCCCATGGTCCGACCGGCTTCCCTGGCCCACTCCGGGGCCGATCGGGATCGTCGCTGGGGAATTCCCCGTTCTTTCGCCCGTTGTGGATCCGACGGGCCTGACCCGACTCCTTCGGGATAGCAGCGCCAATCTGGCCCTTTGGTCCTCGCTTCCTCCCCTGACCGGGCGGATTGACCGGCCGCTGGGCGGCTCTGGAGAGACAGGCGAGATCACGATCCTCAAGGTCGAGGGGGAAGAAGGGGGGGAGTACCCGGCTGTAGTCTGCGAGGACCGGAAAGGATTCCGGATCGTCTCTCTTCTGGGAAACGGTTTCTGGAGGTGGGCTTTCCACCGGACCGATGCCCGGCCCGGATTCCGGAGATTCATCGAAGCGCTCGCGCGATGGGGGCTGGGCGGGTCCAGCGAGGGAGGGGCCTTCCATCTCGCGCCGGCTCAGGCGCTGTATGAGCGCGGTGAGCCGCTCACGTTCATATTGAGGAGAGGAGAGGAAGCAGGGGAGAGGTTCTTCATGGTCATCCGGTCACCCGATGGATCGGCGGTCCGGGATACGATCTGGGTCGATAGCGATAGGACAGCCCGTGAGCAGGTCATAACGGTCGGCTCTCTCCCGCCGGGCGGGTATCGGGTCGCTTACGGGGCCGTTAGCGGAGAGGCCATCGGCCAGGCCGATATTTTCGTTGACTCCTACTCGACGGAGTACGCGGACCCCCAACCGGACGATCGGCTCCTGGAGGAGATGGGGAGCATGTCAGGAGCAGCCTATCTGGACCTTTCTGTATTAAGCGGGGGAAATCTAGCCAAATATATTCCCTTAGATAAGATTCAACACCAGGATACGAGAATAATTGTGCTCTCAACAAGCCCTATAGCTTATATCATGTTGCTTTTTGCCCTTATCTCAGAGCTCATTTTGCGAAAGTGGAGAGGATTTCCTTAGACACCGTCCTCGGACGAGTCGTGGGGATGGAAAGCTCCTGGAACCCCGAAAAGAGCAGGATCTACACGACGGTCGTGCTCGTTGTCGAAACGGGGATCAAGGGAGATTTCAAAGCGAACGAGAGCGTTCGCTTCCAGACGATCGGCGGAACGGTCGATGATATCACTCTCTCCGTCCCGGGTTCTCCCCAGTTCAAGTTGGATGAAAAGGCAATCGTATTTTTCGGCGGTGAGTCGAACATCAATACCCCGGTGACGGGATGGGAGCAGGGGAAATTTACCGTCGAGAACGGCATCGTGCTCGAGAATGGCCGTAACATCGATGACTTCATCGGTGAGATCAGGGCTCTCATGAATCGTCTTTCGGAAGAATAAGGGCTTTGTCTGCCCCTGACTGGCTTGGAGGAAAACCATGAAGACGAAAACGATCCTTTCACTGGCAGTCGCCCTGCCTTTGATCTTGGCCCTGGCGATCCCCGACATGGTCTGGGGATGGACGTCGTGGGGTCCCGTGTGGTCGCAGAGCGAGATACCGGTCCTCCTGGAGGCACGGGGATCGGGGACACCGGACTGTTCCGGGACGACCGAGTTTCCGCCTCTGAGCAGGGCCGGGAGGACCTGGAACGAGGTGACCTGCTCCAATTTCGCTTTCTCGGTGGGTCCTGGCCATCCCAATAGCCGGAGTGCTCCCGTCTTCGACGGCGTGAATAACATCACCTGGGACTTTGGCTATGGCGGTCTGGCCGTGACGTACGGCTGGTGGTCGGGGAACGACCGCCAGGAGTGCGACACCATCTTCAACGAGCAGTATTCTTGGAAGTGTGAAGGGAACCCCGGACCTGGCCAGTACGATACGGAGACCGTCGGCCTTCACGAGATCGGTCATACGCTGGGCCTGGGCCATTCCAGCAACTCGCAGGCGGTCATGTACGCCTACTACCAGGGTGTCCGGGGAGACCCGCACCAGGATGACATTAACGGTGTCTGCGGACGCTATCCCTCCGTCAGCGGCGCCCCGGCTATCGAAGTCAATCTGGAGAACCCCGGCTTCTAACCCCATCTCCGAAGGATGAACCCACCCCGTCCCGACGGGGTGGTTTTTTTTGGAACTCCTCCCATCCGAAGCGATTGCAGACTATGATCGCCCGGCTCCGGCCGGTCGTGGTTGGCGGGATCGGTGCTGACGAGGACTCGTCGTGCTGCACGATGTCCCGTCTCACCAAGCTCCCTCGGTCGTCCGACATCCCCCGGCTATAGGCCGATCGTGGGGCATCACGAGAATCTCGCCCTCTTGTCACCCCCTGGCAGCGCGGGACAATTTGGCCGAATCGCTTGAACCCTATTCAATTGAGGCCGATAGGGCCCCAGGGTGGCCGCTGTTGGAACATCTCTTGCCTGTTCAAGCCCGTCGTCCACGTCGACCGATCCTCGCCTGATCACCCTCTTCCCTCTCTCATCCCGTACGTGCGAGCTGGCTGATCTCCTGGACCGGCGTGCAGGTTTCCGCTGCTTATCGGTCTAGTCCGATGAGACGGGCACGGCCCCGGCGACGGGATCGAGCGGCGCATGTCATCCTTGAACGATGGAGATCGTGATGGTCTGGTGGCATCTCTTCACCTTTCTGGGTTGGGCTGTGCTTCTGAGCGCGGGTGATTCTCCCGCCCAGGTGGTCGTCAATGAGATCATGTCGAACGTCCGGGGATCGGAGAGCGGTTCCGGTAGTCCGGGCGATCGCATGGAGTTTATCGAGCTCTTCAACACCTCCCCGGCGGAAGCCGTCGACCTGGAGGGGTGGTCCGTCGCCGACGATGACGCGATCGACCGCATCACGGCATGGGATGGGGTGGCCGGGGATTCCGCAGACTTATCCGAGGTGGTCTTCGGGACCACTCGCCTGGAAGCCGGGCAATTCGCCCTCATCATCGATCCGGAGTATTTCCAAGGGGGGGATGGAGGATGGTATGCCGTGGGCGATGGAGCCCTCGTCCTGGTGGTCGAGAACACGACCCTCGGAGATGGGCTCTCGACCGGGGATCCCGTGCTGCTCATCGAGGACGAGGGGGATACGATATCGACGTTCGGGACGCCGGGTTGGGACGATGGCTTTCCGGACGATCCGGGAGACGGGGTATCCTGGGAACGGTTCGATCCGGCGATCGGCGATCAGGAGGGGAACTGGATGACCTCGCGAGACCCTTCCGGATCGACTCCCGGCAGGAGAAACAGCCTTTCGATACCGATCAACCTGACGATGGTCGACTCGGCCCTGGTCGTCGACCCGGTCGAGCCAGGCGAGGGAGAGACCGTGAAGCTCTCCGGAGTGGTTCGGAACCGGGGACTCCTTCCTGTCCAGGGACTCGAGGTCCATTTCTTCCTGGATCAGGACGGCGACGGGCAGGTCGACGGCGGTGAGATCCAGGAGATCGATCGGCTCGACGATCCCCTCCTCCCCGGTCAATCGATCCAAATGTCAGGGGAGATCAGGGTCGAGGGGAGTGGTTATGTCACCGTCGGGATGGCGGCCATTCATGCGGAGGAAGGCGACCAGTCCGATAATACCGCGACCAGGGAGATACGGGTCGGCGGGGCGGCCCCCCGGATTATCGTCAACGAGATATACTACCATCCGGAGGAGGGCGAGGTCGAGTGGATCGAGATTTACAACCGGTCAGGCCATCCGGTCGACCTCCGGGGATGGACCCTCACGGACGGGAAGGTGACTGGGGAGATCCCGGAGGTGCCGACCCCTTTGAGCCCCGGCGTTTACGCCGTCCTGACGGGGGATTCAGCGATCCTCGTCGAGCGATTCCCTTCGTCGCTCGAAGGCAGGGTCGTCGGAGTCGATCCCTTTCCTACGCTGGATGATCGTGGAGACACCGTGAGTCTATCCTCGGCGGATGGATATCTGTCGGAGCGGATCGCATACACCTCCCATTGGGGAGGGCGGGAGGGAGTCTCTCTGGAAAGGGTGAACACCATGGACATCCTCTCGGGAGCCGCGAACTGGGGGTCGTCGGTTGACGCGAGGGGTTCGACCCCGGGGGTCCGGAACAGCATCTATCAGGGTGAAGCGGGGGGCGAGACGTCCCTCTGGACGGTTCCCGAGGTCTTCTCGCCCGATGGCGACGGCCGTGAGGACCGGACGGTGATCGGATACAGTCTCCCCGTCTCGAGGGCGAGGGTCCGGATCGAGGTGTACGACGTCACGGGCAGGCGTGTCAAGGTGGCCCTGGATCAGGCTGAAAGCGGGGGGCAAGGACTCATTGTGTGGGATGGCCGGGATGAGGGTGGTCGAGTCCTTCCGGTCGGGATCTACATCGTCTATCTGGAGGCGATCGAATCTTTCTCCGGGTTCCATTCGCGGGAAAAGGTGGCGGTTGTGCTGGGAGCGGAGTTGTGAGCCGGTGGCATCAAAGATGGGAGGCCTTTCTCATCATCCTGGCCATCCTGTTTCCGGGGCAGCCGCGGGCCGCGCGGGCGGCATTCGAACGCTGGGGGATCGGTGCCGATGTGTGCGGGATGTCGATCACGGGAGTGGCTCAGGCGGATCCTCTCTTCCTTCCCTTTATCAATCCGGCGTTGGGCACATTCGAGGGAGGGTGGCGTTTCTCGACGTTCTACTCGCGTCGATATCAGATGCAGGAGCTCACACAGGCGGCGCTGGCGTTCAGTGGTTTTAAATGGAGGATTCACTGGTCCGCCGGAGCGGAGCGCTTCGGGTACTCCCTTTACCGTGAGGAGCGGATCGTCGGCGGGGTCGGCATTCCGCTCGCGCGGAAGACCCGTGTCGGCTTGGCGGTTCGTTTCCATCGGCTCGGGATCGAGGGTTACGGGAGCGCATACGCCCCGGGTCTCGATCTGGCCTGGAGTTCCGTGCCGGTGGAAGGATTCCGGGTGGGGGCGGTCTGGTGGAATGTGAACCGCCCTCTGATGGGAAGGGCGCGTGTGCGGGTTCCGGGAGGACTGATCGTCGGGATGGCCGCGGAACTTTCGGATCGGCTGACGGGAACCGTGGAGGGGGGAAGGACGACGGATGGGTGGGGAGGACTCGGCCTCGGGTTTTCCCTCGGGATCACCCGTGGACTGGGTTTGCGGATGGGATATCGTCGCGAAACCGGGGAATATAGCCTGGGAGCTTCCCTCCTCCTTCAGATTTTCCAGTGGGATTACGCTTTCTCGCTCCATCCCGCGCTTGGGGGGACCCACTACTTTTCGGTCACGTTCGGGAATCGATCTCAGGATCGGTTGAACCGGTAACCGGGTCATGGATTATCGAAGCGCGCCGGCTGCGGGCCTTCTCCTCCTATCCATCTTTACCGCGTCCCGTGGCGCCATCGGGGAGGATGAACACGAGGGAGAGGAAGGCGCTATCGAGTATCTGGAGGAATTGCGGGCCTCCCGTGTCGATCTCAACCGGGCAGGCCGGGAGGAACTCATGGCGATCCCCGGGATCACCGCGTCGGTCGCCGCCCGGATCGTGCAGGTCCGCCTAGAAGCCGGGGGGTATCGAAGCCCGGCCGATCTCGTCCGATACGGGGCGATTTCCGAAGAGCTCTACCGGGTGGTCGTTCCCTATCTCCAAATCAGCAGCGAAATCGCCCGGCAGGGGGAGGAGCTATCGATCCGGATGAGGGAGGTGGCGGAGTCGCCGGATGGCAGGGGGGGATCGATGGAGAGAGGCCGGTACTTCCGCGCTCGGTGGGGCCGGGGAGAGTTCTGGAAGGCCGGCTTCCTGATCGAGAGGGATACCGGTGAGTCGGAAGCGCTGACCGGATGGAAGGGCTCCATGATGCACAGGACCCGAAAAGGGCCCCTCGATCGCGTGTCCGTCGGCCATCTGAGCGTAGAGTTTTCGAGAGGGCTCCTCTTTTTCACGCGCAGTCGTTTCGATCAGCGCTATCTGATGAACGGCTCGGTCGGGAGGAGGGGGAGAGGAGTGGGCTTCGACCTCTCGGCGGCCGATGGCCTCATCCTCCAGGGGCTGGGCTTGGACATGGTTCTCCCTTCCCCGGCCACGCTGACCCTTCTGGCTGCCTCCACCCCGCTCGACGCCTCCCGGGACGGTAGAGGTGCGGTAACCTCCATACGACCTTCCAGCGATCGCTCGCTGTTCGGGGGAGACCTTCGGCTGATCACCCTGGCCGGCTACCTCGACTGGAGGTTCAGCGGGAACGGATCCTTCGGGGTCCTCCTGGCCGATCTCCGCTATTCGGAGCCGTTATCACCGCCTGTGGACGGTGATCATCGTCATGAACTCCGGGGATCGGAGCAGCGCCTTCTCGGCTTCGATCTCGATATGGCCGTTTCCGGGCTGGGCCTCACGGCGGAAGGAGGACTCGAGATCGGGCGGGGTTTCGGCCTCCTCCTCGGTCTGGAGAGGGGATCCGGGCCGGCCCGCTGGTCCGTCCTGTTCCGCCATTTTGCCCCTGATTTCCACGCCCCGTTCGGAAACCCGTACCACGACGCAAGCGGTCCGCCAACGAATGAGCAGGGATTCTTCATCGGTGCGGGCGCCCGGGTCGGTCCCGATGTCCGGCTCTCGGTCTACGTGGATACCAGCCGGAGGTTATGGAGGAGGCCGCAGGAGGCGTTTCCCGCCTGGAAGGCCGACCTGGGTATCGAGGGAAAATGGCGGCCAGGGAAAGGAGTCTGGGTCACGTTCCGGGGCGAGGACGAAATGGGCTTTCGAGGTGTTTCAGGAGAGATCCTGCCGGTCAACCGGATGAGCCGGACGAACAGGTTCAGGTTCCAGCTGGAATGGGAAGACGACCCCGTCGAATTCCGGGGGCGTTACGAGTTGGCCGTATATGAGGCCGAGGGTGAAGAACGGGAATATGGAGATCTCCTCCTCTTCGACAGCCGATATCATCCGATGCGTCCCTTGACGCTTGATCTGTGGGTCGGCTTCTTCGGGGCGAGGACGATCCATTCCGCCGTCTATGCGTATGTCAGGGGCCTCCCGGGCGCCATGAGCGTAGTGCCCCTGGTCGGGGAAGGATTCAGATGGTATCTGACCGGGCAGTACCGGTTGGGGAACGATCTCTCTATCAGCTTCAAACTGGGTCAGGCGACCAGGGAGCCGGATGAGGATGGGGGCGAAGGAGGAGTCGCCGGCACGCAGGAGTGGAGCTTCGGCCTTCAGTTCGATTACACGCCCTTATCGTAAACGAGGGAAGGCATTCTCGGCCTGGGCGGACCGGCCTGGCATCGTCTAATCCCCGGTCCTCATGAATCCCCGTCCACCGCTCCCGGCGGGGAGTCCCGGTGGAATCCGATATTTTTCTCCTCCTTTCCAAATTGCGGGATGGTGCCGTATTGGACTTCGTACTTGGCGATGTTGTCTCTGAGGGCCAGGTGGAACGATTTGAGGTTCTGGGGGGTCATGATGATCCGTGCCTGGACCTTCGACTTCGGTGCCCCCGGCATCAATCGGGCAAAATCGATAATGAATTCGGAAGGCGAATGGGTGATCATGGCCATATTGGCATATAGTCCCTCGGCCTCTCTTTCGCCGAGCTCGATGCTGATCTGACGCTTGGGCTTTTCGTCCATTTCGGTCTCCGTTCACGGGACATATCCAAGGGTGAGCGCATCTAACCTTATCAAATGCGGATTGAGGTGTCAAGGCGATGTCCTGTGTCAGCCTATAGGCCATGGGGGCGCTCTCCCGAGGAGAATGGTTCAGGGCGGATGGAGAAGTGCCTGCATGGAGGTTGACGGAACCGGAGCGTCCTATTATAGTAAGACCCAATGTACCTTGGGGTTCGAACGAAATGACAGAGCTCGCGAAGCGATACGACGCATCCGGAATCGAGGAATCGACCTATCGGTGGTGGGAGGAGAGGCGTTTCTTCACCCCCCATTCCTCGGATCGCCGGACTCCGTATACCATTGTGATCCCTCCTCCGAACATCACCGGGGTCCTCCACATGGGCCATGCCTTCAACGTGACCTACCAGGATATCCTGATCCGCTGGAAGCGCATGGCGTCCTTCAAGGCCCTGTGGGTCCCCGGATCCGACCATGCCGGGATCGCCACTCAGAACGTGGTCGAGCGATCCCTGGATCGGGAAGGGTTCAGCCGAAAAGACCTGGGGAGGGAGCGGTTCGTCGAGAAGGTCTGGGAGTGGCAGAAGAAGCATGGCCAGACCATCGCGAAGCAATTGCGACGGTTGGGTACCTCCTGTGACTGGACCCGGGAGCGGTTTACCATGGACGAGGGGCTCTCCCGGGCGGTTCGGAAGGCCTTCGTCCTCCTCTACCAGAAAGGATTGATCTATCGCGGAGAGTACATCATCAACTGGTGCCCCCGCTGCTCGACCGCCCTCTCGGACGAGGAGGTGGAGCACCGTGAGGTCGACGGGAAGCTCTACTACATTCGATACCCCTTGAAGGGTGAGGACCGGTCCGTCACGGTGGCGACGACACGCCCCGAGACTATGCTGGGAGATACGGCTGTCGCCGTCCATCCCGACGACGAACGGTACCGCGAGATGATCGGGAAGACTGCCATCCTCCCCATCATCGGGCGCGAGATGGCCATCATCGCGGACCCCTTCGTGGACCGGGAGATGGGAACAGGCGCGCTCAAGGTGACGCCGGGACACGATCCCAACGACTTCGAGATGGGGAAGCGGCACGGCCTTCCTCTCGTCAATATCCTGAATCCGGACGGGAGCCTGAACGAGAAGACCGGACCCTTCAGGGGCCAGGACATCCTGACGGCGAGGAAAGAGATCCTGAAGCGACTGGAGGGTGAAGGGTTCCTCGAGAAGATCGTGCCCCACCTCCACATGGTCGGGCACTGCTATCGATGCCAAACGATCGTCGAGCCGTATGTCTCCACCCAGTGGTTCGTCCGGATGAGACCCCTGGCGGAGCCCGCGCTGGAGGCCTTCCGGCAGGGAGAGTACGCCTTTCATCCGAGGCGATGGGAGAAGATCTATATCGAGTGGATGGAGAATATCCGGGACTGGTGTATCTCGAGGCAGATCTGGTGGGGCCACCGGATTCCGGTCTGGTATTGCGGGGAGTGCGGCGGGTTGACCGTCGGGATGGATAACCCATCCAGATGTTCGCATTGTGATTCCCGTTCGCTGAGCCAGGATGAAGATGTCCTCGATACGTGGTTCTCCTCGTGGCTCTGGCCCTTTTCAACCCTGGGCTGGCCGGACGAGACGGCAGACCTCGAGGAGTTCTATCCGACCGACGCCCTGGTCACCGCCCACGAGATCATCTTCTTCTGGGTGGCCCGGATGATCATGGCCGGGATCGAGTTCATGGGCAAGGTCCCGTTCCGGGATGTCTATATCCATGG
>Ga0214473_10003139_pt1 | contig 20153 bp, 27 predicted proteins | sample RVTome_7_FD_203509 | JGI IMG/M metagenome (GOLD analysis project Ga0214473, IMG submission 203509) | Soil microbial communities from uranium-contaminated site in the Upper Colorado River Basin, Wyoming, United States - RVT98D197 | ecosystem: Environmental > Terrestrial > Soil > Contaminated >... | reverse complement strand
GAGCCACGGCAGAGGATGAGCAGCTATTGCGCGCTCAAGAAGAACTTATCAAACTGATAAAATAATATTCTTAAGATGAGCAAGAAAATCCAAGTAATTCTCCTGGAAGATGTCAGCCCCTTAGGCTTAGCGGGGCAGATTGTTACGGTAGCTGAAGGCTACGCCCGTAATTTCCTATTCCTTCAAGGCAAAGCCGCCCTCGCCACCGCCCAAGCGGTAACAGTGGCTAAAGAAAAGGACAACCAGAAAAAAGCGGTCGTTGAGAAGCAGTTATCCGAACTGCAAACTAGGGCCGAGGCCCTGCAAGGCACCGAACTCACTGTGCCGGCCAAAGTCAAAGATGGCGACGAGATTTACGGCAGCATTAATGCCACTCACATAGCCAAGCAGTTAAGCCAACAATCAGGTCATCCTTTCAAAACCAAGGACATCGGTCTTGTAAAACCCCTAACGACTCTCGGCTCACACCAGATAACAGTCAGTTTGTCACCAGAAGTTGAAACTACTATTCACATTAATGTTATTTCTGAAGAGGCTCCCACCGCTACTGACGATGCTCAAACTTCACAAACCAGTTAAGTACATTTTTGTTACCGGTGGCGTCCTGTCCGGCCTCGGTAAAGGCATAACCGCCGCCTCTATCGGCAATATCCTCAAAGAACGGGGGCTGAATGTAAACATGCAGAAGTTTGATCAGTACATCAACGTCGACGCCGGTACTTTGAATCCCGGCGAGCACGGCGAAGTATTTGTCACTGACGACGGTGCCGAGTGCGACCTCGACCTCGGTCACTACGAACGCTTCCTGGATCAAAATCTTACCGCTGATTCCTCGATTATGACCGGCCAAATCTACCAGTCACTCATTGCTCGCGAGAGAAGAGGGGAGTATCTGGGGAAAACCGTTCAAGTCATTCCTCATGTCACCGACGAGGTCAAACAGCACGTCCGCCGCGCCGCGACCAAAAACAGCTACGACGTACACATTGTCGAGATCGGCGGCACTGTCGGTGACGACGAGGGTTTCCACTTCATTGAAGCAGCCAGGCAAATGCGGCTGGAAGAGGGGAAGAATAATGTGCTCTATGTACACGTTGTCTTCTTGCCCTACCTAAAAGCCAGTTGCGAAGTTAAAACCAAACCGGCTCAAAACAGCGTCCGCGACTTGCGCAGTATCGGTATCCAGCCGGATGTTTTAATTGCCCGCACCGACTACCCCGTCAAGGAAGGAATAGTAAAAAAACTATCGCTTTACACCAACGTTGAGCCAGAGGCTATTCTGCCCCTTCCCACCGTTCCCAGTGTTTACGAAGTACCCCTTATTATGGAGCAAAATAATCTCCATGAAGTCATTGCCGGAAAAATAGGACTCAAACTAAAGCGTCGGGTCAACGGCCATTGGGCCAACTTTGTTAAGAAAATAAAAGAGGACAAGCCCAGACTGACTATCGCTCTAGTCGGCAAATACACCACTATGCTCGATACTTATAGCAGTGTCGTTGAAGCCCTCAAAGCCGCCTGCTGGCAAAATGACTGCGATCTCAACCTACGCTGGGTAGATGCCAAAGAAATTGAAGACCAAGGAGCTGAACTCTTTCTCCACGACGTGGCTGGCATTGTCGTACCTGGCGGCTTCGGCGCCCGTGGCCTGGAAGGCAAAATCAAAGCTATAAAGTTTGCCAGAGAAAATAAAATTCCCTATCTTGGACTGTGCCTGGGTATGCAGCTGGCCGTTGTTGAATTCGCCCGCCACGTGGCCGGTATAGAACAAGCCACTAGCCAGGAAACAATAGACGAATCAGGCGCCGGCGCAGGGAAAACACCAGGAGTTGAGGAGGCGCCGGCGTTAGTCATCCATATAATGGCCAACCAAAAAACTATTACCGACAAAGGAGGCACCATGCGTCTCGGCGGCTGGGACTGCGTACTGAACAAAGATTCGTTTTCCTATCGGGCCTACGGTAAGTTAAAAATCAGAGAACGCCACCGTCATCGCTATGAATTTAATAATGATTTTCGCGAGCAATTAACAAAAGCTGGCTTGCGCCTTGCCGGCACCACTCCTGACAATAAGCTAGTGGAAATAGTAGAGGTGCCTGACCACCCTTGGTTCGTCGGCGTCCAATACCATGCCGAATTCACCTCCCGCCCCATATCCGGCCACCCCTTATTCAACGCCTTCGTTGAAGCCTCAAGGCGATATGAAAAAGACAAATAACTTCAATCCCATCGTTGACTTCCTTTTTGAAGTAGGCATTCTGTCTAAAACGCCGCGTAGCGGCTTTTATTTCCTGGGCAGCGGAGAGCAGTCTGTATCGGAACACACTTGCCGCGTCGTCTATATCGGCTATGTGCTAGCCGCGCTAGAAAAAAAAGTCGACAACGCCAAAGTGATGAAAATGTGCCTCTTTCATGACCTGGCGGAAGCCAGAACCAGCGATCTCAATTATGTTCACCAAAAATATACTCAAGTGAACGATAACAAAGCTACGCAAGATCTGACCACTACCATGGAGTTTGGTCACGAGATATCAGAAATACTGAAAGAATATACGGACAGAAGAACCAAAGAAGCAAGACTGGCTAAGGACGCCGACCAACTCGAGTGGATACTATCTCTCAAAGAACAAATGGATATTGGCAACGCCCGAGCTAAAACTTGGCTACCCTCGGCCATCAAGCGCCTGAAAACAGGCAACGCTCGCCAAATTGCGGAGCGCGTAACTATAACAGATTCGGACCACTGGTGGTTTGCCGATAAAGACGACGATTGGTGGGTGACAAAAAATAAAAAATAGCACAAACTACCAATGTAGGAGTAGGGGGTTACGTTCTTTTTTCACACCAAAATCAGAACAAGGAAAAGCGCATGATACGTCAAGCCGACAGCAAGAGACCCACCATGTCAGAAAAACCCGTTGCCCAACCAAACCACGGCGCCGCATTCAGGCGGAGAATTTTAGAAAGACTGCGCCATGATGAAGAAGAATTTGCTCGCGAACATCCTTGGAGAAACGCCTGGGCCATGGCCGCGTATTATGCCAGCAAAGTGTTCGTTGTCCTATGTTTTCTAGCTGTGTTCCTCCTGGCCATTGTCTCCTCGTGCAGCCAAAACACAGCCTGGTGACCACGCCACCCCATCCTGCTGAACACCCCATTCACCAGGATTTTTCTTTTTAGAGCTATTTTATATTAATGACGGTTACCCGTTTCAAGCGCCCGGTAAAATTCTGCAACTTGCGGCGGCTAAACTGCACCAGGCCGTCTATTGCCGCATATAAAGTATCGTCACCACCTATCCTAACCCCTACTCCTGGGCGGTAGCGAGTACCCCGCTGGCGAATAATAACCTGCCCTGCCCGCACGCTCTGGCCGCCATAAACCTTCACGCCTAAGCGCTTACTCTCCGATTCGCGTCCTAATTGTGTCGAGCCCCCGGCTTTTTTATGTGCCATAATGTTAGCTCTCGTCCCACTAATGCATCCGGCCGAGCATAGATAATACTGCCTCGCTCGGACGCCGCATAATATTGCTTAAGTTCGTAAGGTAAGAGCTGATCCAAACAGTACCCAAGCTTCTCGACCTCGTCAAGAAAACTAGCGGGGAACAGATTAAAACCGCTGTTCACAGAGAGGCCTTGTCTGAAGGCCGGTAAGGCAAAAACTACCCAACCATCATCCTTCAAAACCGGTCTGACATTAGTAAAAAATTCCCCATACAACTTAGCCGACTTCCGCATCCGCGCCTCCAGCCCCGCCCGGGGCAGGGGAGTACTTATTGGCTCTCCCAAATCCGGCTCCGTTACCACCGCGTCAACTTTCCCAGCTAAATCTTTTGGAAAAGCTTCGCGGACATCATGTTGAAACAAGTAGCAAGAGACACCAGCAGATTCTTCGAGCGGCTTGAAGCGAGAAGAATCCTGCTGGTGACTCTTGAGCCAAGCAACGTTCTCCCGCGATGCCTCTACCATCCTCTCACTCACATCCGCGCCAATCATCTCATATCCCATCAGATAACCCTCCTGCAGCACCGTGCCCACGCCACAAAAGGGATCCAAAATAACCGGTGGGCTGCCCGCAAATTCCGGCACTAAGTTCAACATAATCTGCGCCAGCTTCGGCGGCAGCATCCCCACCCGAGCATCTCTGACCGGTCGCCCCGTATCTCTTTTTTCATAAGCCTGAATATCCTGTACCTGTAACGTCTTAGCTAAAAGATAGTCATCGCCGTTTTTGATAACTGCCAGCTCCCTATTAGGCGGGGAGGTAAGCTTATTAAAAATAACTTGCGCCGCGTTCAGTCTGCTCGTTTTCCCTTGCGGCAGAATAAACTTCACTCTTACATTTTTTTCCTTGAACAGTTTCTTAACCTCAAAACCGATTTTTTTAGCATAGTCACTTTTAACATTAAGTGTGCTGATGCCCAGGCTGAATTTCTTGGGCCATACTTGCCCAGAAGCAGGGGATAGGACCTTAAGCAATTCCTCCGCCTTCCATGGGTAGCTCTGTCTGCCTAGTAGAAGTGTAATCCGGTCAATACCTCCCAAACTTTCCAAAAAATCATCCGGCAAAGTCTTCTCCGGCCGCAGCATTATAAGCTCCGCCGTGGCTGCTTCCAGGCGGGGGATATAGCCCTCCCGCTTCAGCTTTGTCCAAAGCTCCGCCGCCGACAAAGCGGGATTGCTGCCCAACCGAAATAAGTAATCATTCATGTTATTATTATAACTGTGCTCGACCTTACCACTTTGTGGGCTTGGCTGCAAAAAAACAAGCATCACGCCGGCCGGCTCCTCCTCGCCGTCATCATTTTTGCCGTTGGCTGGCAGACAGGAAAAGTTATGTCGCCCTACTACGCCGCTAGCCCAATTGTCTTTGAAGATAGACCATGCGCCGGACAGGCAAGTTCCGGCGGTAGCCAGGAAGAACTGCAAGCCTTACAAGAAGAGGGGATACAACAAGCATCAGGAAATAAGCCGGCCGGGAAAACGCCCTCCTCCGCTAAAGCTTCGGAGGGCAAGCCAGGTGTATTATCACCCGATATTCCAGCCACTAGCCCCGCGAAGCCAGAAGGGCGAAGTGGAGTCGCCGGCACTTCAGCCCCTACGTCGCAAAAACAATTTGTCGGCAGCGTTAACTCCAGCCTGTATCATCACAAAGACTGCGCCACCGCCAACAGAATAAAAGAGGAGAATAAACTCTGGTTTGCATCAACCGAAGAAGCCGAGGCTGCCGGCTACCAACCCAGCAAATGCACCCGCGATAAACTCGGCCTTTAAATTATCCGTGTTAGTAGGGGACTACCCTTCCCCGGCCACATATCATAATTATGATTTTTTCAACCACCGCTACCCCCACAAAACTCCATAACCTACAGGTAGGGGAGTGAACAATATTCATTTCGTCGCAGTAAAAAAGCGATAGAGCCCAGCATAAAAGACAACATATAAAGCATGGCTTGACATACGTGACAATATGGTCAACTACCTGTGGATAAACAAAAAGGGGGAACCGGAGACCCTAAGCGTCGTGAAAGATACCTTGTGCGACGCTACACATTGCGTTCTTAAATACAGCGTGGTAACTTCCTCCCCCCCACAACACACGATCATCAACCCTATATAACACACTGTTGCCACTGGGTGTCATACTGTTCCCTGCCAGCCCCCCGTTACTTCGCTATTAGATAGTAGTTAACGAAGGTAAAAACAATAACGGCTGCTGCCGCAATAATCAAAAACCACTTCAGAGTTTTAAAAATAAAGCGCGTTATCACCGCCGTCAGCAACGCCAGCACGCCACCAATCACATACCACTTGTATGGCCCCTCCAACTTCAGAAAAAACTCTATCAAATCACCGGCTGTCGGCATAACAAACTATCATCTTTAGTCCTCTCTCCGCTTGAACAACTCCTGCACGATCAGACGTATAATATAAAATACAGCGTAAAAAGGCCCCCAAATGGGAGATAGCCAAACAACAATCTTTTCAAATATATTGTCAGGGTCAACGGACATATCAATAAACTAAAGATATTTACGCGGATTTATCGGCACATTATTCTGGCGTACTTCAAAGTGCAGGTGGGGACCCGTTGATAAACCAGCGCCAGCGGTGCCGGGCGCTCCTCCCGTATACCCAATAACCGTGCCCCGGGTGACCATATCCCCTTCCCGGGCCGCGAAGCCTGATAGGTGACCGAACACGCTTGAGATATTATCCCCATGCAGCAGCAAAATATAGTTGTAGCCCGGTCCCCCGGCGTCATGAACCCGCGCCACATAACCGTCGGCTGGGGCCTCAATAGGCGTGCCCACATTCGCTGGAATATCCATCCCCGAATGGGGGCCGATAAGATATGCATAGGGATAATCCACACAGTTAAATTCACAGGAGATGCCCATGTTTGGCTGCACCGGCCAGTCAAAAACACCTACCGAGGGAAGTCTGCTAATCCCCCGCCGGCGCAACTCCTCCCGGATTTTTTTATCAAGAAGCCTGATATCTGACTCAGCTGCTTCATGCGCCCTCTTTGCCTCTTGGAGTAAACGCTCAAATTCATCTTCCTGGGAGCGCGTCAGTTTCAGAATACGCTCCTTTGACTCTCTATTTGTCACTAGCGCGGCTTGCTGTTGCTCCTGACGTTCTCTCAGTTTTTCCAATGTCTGTTTAAAATCTTCCAACTGCGCCCTGTGGCGTTCCAGTTCTTCCTTAAGCTGTTTTATTGCCACCAACGTCGCCTGGCCGCGTGCCTGCAGCTCTTCCAGTGTCGCTGCTTCGTTCACGGCTTCCGAAAACGTCGAGTACTTAAGAAAAACAGTAATACTCGATTGCTGGTTGAGGGCGTACAAAGAACGCAAATATTCTGTCAGGAGCTCCTTTTGGTGCGCTATCTCGGCCTCCTTGGTCGTTATGTCGTTTTCCACAGCATCAATCTCTGCATTTGTTGCCTCAATTTCAGCTACCGTCTTATCAATACTCAAAGTCAGTTGAGTAATATTATCTTCAATGATGCCGATTTGATCTTCCAAAGAGCGCGCCTCCCTTTTCTTGAGTTGAATATCCTCCTTAAATTTCTCAATACGTTTCTCCACGTCAAGAAGACTCTCTTTTTTAGACCTAAGATTTTCACGTAGCTCTTCCACCGTGTCTGCCCCCGCACTCGTGGCGCCGAGGCTGAATATAACTACCAGCGCTAGGATCAGGAGCAAGCTTCTGCGCAGCATAGATAAATAGAACTAAAAAAAGCCAAGAGCCACCATACCCAGGGCGACGAGCGCAGTGATAATGATATACACAATACGTTGCCATCGCTTCAGTCGCCTCATAGGCCAGCCATCTTAGCTAACGCATTTTTAAGACGCCTGATTGTTTCTGTCTTGCCCAGCACCGCCGCCACCTCAAAGGGGCCCGGTGAGTATTCGCGGCCAGTCAGCGCTACCCGCATCGGCCACAGCACATCTCCCCTACCCATTTTTTTCTCATCAACCCAAGCCAGTAGTGCATCCTCCAGTGTTTTCTCCGTAAAATCTTCTGATGAAAATTGTTCCAAACATTCTGTTAGCTGCTGCAAATATTGTTGTGTTTTTTCCATATCACTCTTCCGCCATACTAGCATAGTTGTCAGGTATGCTCCCTTCCAACCGGGTAGGAAGAAATCCATAGCCTCCCTGAACTCACCCAAGGTGCCAACTCGCTCCTGTTCTGTGGACAAAGCTGCTATGAGATAAGCGTCATCTATAGCCTTAGCTTTGGTGTGGGCTAGATAGGGCCGCGCTCGCTCCAGTAGTTCTTGGCCTGGCAGCTTTCTTAGATAGTGCTTATTGAATGCTACCAATTTCGTCACTGAAAAAACAGCCCCTCCTTTTTGCACGCCTTCTAAACTGAATGCTTTAATCAATTCATCGTGAGTATAAAATTCTCTGTCATCTCCCGAGCTCCAACCCAATAGCGCCAAATAGTTAAGCAGCGCCTCTGGCAAAAAGCCAGCCTCGCGATACTTAAGCAATCCTGTCTCCTCATCCCTCTTAGACAATTTGCCTCCCCGCCCATTAAGCAACAGAGGGAGATGAGCCCATTTTGGCTCTTTATAGCCCAACGCCCGCTGCAGCAATATATGCTTAGGCGTGTTGCTTAAATGGTCCTCCCCGCGTATCACGTGAGAAATTTGCATGGCCGCATCGTCAACCACCACTGCCAGATGATATAAAGGATCCCGGGGAGTCCTGGCTATCACAAAATCCCCACCCCACGCGTCCGTATGTATCTTTACCTGACCTCGGACAAGATCATTAAACACCACTTCTTGTGGTTCAATCTTAATCCTTACTGCTTCACTCCCCTCTTCCTGATAAGCCGCACCGCTTGCTAGCAGATGCTGGACAGCCGTGTGGTACAATTCTCCTCGCTCTGACTGGCGGAAAGCCTCATCCCAGTGTATGCCAAGCCAGCTCAATCCTTCCTTTATCTCTTTTTCGTAGCGTTTCTCTGAACGCTCGCGGTCGGTATCTTCGATACGCAAAATAAAAGACCCACCGTGGTGGCGAGCAAATAATTCACTGAAAAGAGCCGCCCGTGCCGTTCCCACGTGTAAGGGACCCGTCGGGCTCGGTGCTATACGTGTGCGAACCTCACTTCCGGCCATAAAATAATTTCCTTAATTCTTCTTTCTTCGCCAAATCTAGCCGTGCTTCCAGTAGAATAATTCTAATTACTAAATCACGCATCTTGGGATTATTACTCAAAGCCAAGAACTCTTCAAAAGAAAAAAACAACGGCTTAACCCTCTCCCCCGGTTCTGGTTGTGGCTCCGCTACCTTAACCAACTCTCGGCCGATGAAAGCATGCACCGTCCAGTCGATTTTGCCGCTGGGCTGGTAACTATGCCAAAACACAAGTTCTCCCGCCTGGTATCCCGTCTCTTCCAGTAATTCTCGCTCCGCGCCCTGCTCCGGGCTCTCGCCAGGGTTAATAGAGCCTCCCGGTGGTGTAATCACAGCTTGCCTGTCAGGCTGCTCATCCTCCGTAAGGAAGATGCGACCATCCGGCAATATTCCCACCGTATGCGCTACGTCATTTCGCTTCAAGCGCTCATAAGTCTCAGTGCTCCCATCGTATAGTTTTTGTTCCCACTGCCAGGCACTGAATACTTTGCCTTGCCACACCTTCTTTGCCCTATCCGGCATAGGACGGTGGTACCTTGTGATGGTTGTCATAGCTCCAGTATAGCAAAAACCCCGACAGATCGGGGTTTTTGCCTCCCCCCAATTACTTATTTTATTTAAGAGCCCCTGTATATTGGCTGAGATTCTTCAGTTGCTGCTCGTTTAGCTCTCCCGCTGCCGCTACTGCTTCAGTGATAAGGTCAAAGGAAACTGTTTGATTCTCACCCAGCTCCAGTCCTCGTGCCCCCAATCGGTTCTGTATATAGTCTTCAATATAGATGCGATGTTCATCAGTCACTGCATAACTAGCCTGATTTTCTGACAGCCACCGGGTAGTCGCGCGCCGGGCCAAATGCGTGTAACCATCTCCAGCTTGGGCTATCTCCACATACCCCTCGTTTGTGCGCTTAGCCTCCGGTAACACCACCGGCTGCCCACTCTCGTTCATTCCCGCCGCTATCTGTGGTTCTTTTTCAACTATTCCCTCAGCCTCCTCATCAGTTAATGCTGCCTCCCCCCCCGTCGGTATGCCGGGCGGAGTAGCCTCTTCACCGGAGAAAGCATAAATAGCCGCCGCCACAATCAGTATAATAATAAGAGCTGACACTGTGCGTGGTGACTCCTTGATACGTTGCCACGCCCCCCCCTCACTCGAGCCATTGTCATCATCCATTAGCGCCGTCACCTCCTTTACAAAAGTCTATCAGCATAAGCAAACATCATAGTACCCTACGCCACACAGCCTCATGCGTCAATAACCACTTGGTGTGTATAAGCTTAATTATAACCTTAAATTAGCCATTATTATAATGATAACTTCTTTTGTCTGCGCATGAGTAAAGGAAAGCGCACCGTGGCTTGCCAGATACGTGGCCAGCGTCGTGGCTCCAAATACAGACGCCACAGCCATTCTAAATTAAGAGCGCGCAACAACCGTGGAGCCCGCGGTAAGCCCTCACTTAACATGGCAAACGCACCACCCACACCCATAGCAATGCGCACACTGGGCATGTGCCCCCGCTGCCGCTCTATCCACAATGTCTGCTTAGGCGCTCCATAAGCTACCAATAACACCGCCGGGTGCTGGTCACGAATACGCTCCGGCGGCATAGCAACGCTAAGTTTGGCGAAGCGGGAGGTAAGCCTAGCTGCTGTTTTTTGGCGTTGTTTTTTTGTTGCGCCTAGTAAATATATTGATAGTCCCTGCTCCTGGCATAGACGCCCCAGTGTCATGATGGCATCAACGCCTGTTACGCGCTCAACCGGCTGCCATAAAAAAGTTAGCAGGCTAGGCAATAGCGGCCAGTAGGATGAGCGCAAATACCACCGGGCCCAAACTAAACCGGCACCATCTGGAACGCGCGCCTCGGCTGCCTGCACCGCTTCCCTAAAAGCACCATTACCTTCAGCCAGCATAACCATTTCCGGGTTAAGCGTCACTACATGATGAAAATTGTCCGATGTCAACCAGCCTTTACAAAGCCTCATAAATTCTTCTGGATTCATAAAGTCACATGACACGCAGCCTAAGTGCACAGTCTCTCTCATGGCACAAAATTAATGGTCCCCTCGCTGGTGTACCGCGCCCCGTCGGGCAAAAGCTCACTGCGCCAGATAACAGCTTGTCGCACTGTGAAAGTCATTCCCACCGGGTAATCAGCCAGGCCTATGCCGCAGGTTGCCGGGCACAGTGTCGCCAGGCGCACGTGCGGCACAAACTTCTCTTTTTGTTGTTTGGCCGCCTGCACCATTGGCATATGCAGTTTGCTGACGCGCCGGCAAATCTGCGCGCGCACGTTTTTCAACACATTCGTTTCGTGCGCGTATGCCCACAATTGACCGCGGTGCAACCCCCGTCCCACATGCGTTACGGTTATCACCGGAAGATATGGTTGGGGCAAATCCTTCGTTAAGCGCCGCCTGTACCAACTGTAATTTTTGACTTCGCCCAAAAACAATAGCGTTAAGTGCCAGTTACCAACTGGTGTCACCCTCTCGATATATTGTGGGTAGTGACTGAGGGCTTGCTCTAGTGCTCCGGCCACATGATCGGGGATCGGTATAGCAATAAAGAGCCTAGCTATCATACGATTAATGGTATATCACATAAGCACATGAACGCATATGTAAAACTAGCCAAGGCCGCTACCGAGTATTTTATCCGCCAGCGCCAGGTTCTACCCCTCAAAGGTGCCTTATCCCCCGAGCTAGCTCGTCAGCGCGCTTGCTATGTCTACCTCTATGCCAACCCCGGCCACAGACTGCGCACTATGTACGGTGAGCCATTTCCTCGTCAAACTTGCTTAGGTCAAGAAATCATCAACCACACTGTTTCAGCGCTAACTCGAGTCACACTTCCAGACATCCGTCGTTCTGATCTGCCATCAATCGTATACACGGTGGCCGTGCTTGAACCATTACAGCGCATCAGTGACGCCGCCCAGCTCCAGCCTGACCATTCTGGTCTCTACCTGCGTTCCGATCAGGGAAAATCAGCTATTATTCTGCCGCGGCGTGCTGGCGTCGACACCGCTCAAGATCAAATTGCCACAGCGATGCGCGAGTCCGGTGTCAACCTCCACCAAGATACCATTACTATGTACCGTTTCGGAGTGACGTATTATGAGTAAAGTCCCCCAGTTTGCCGAAGTAGCCCCAGCCGTTCCCCTACCCGCTACCGGTCCCCAAGCCTATACTTATCAGTTGCCGCCGGAGGGCCAGATGAACATTCATAAATATAGCTCGGTTACCATCCCTTTTGGCCGCCGGACTGTGTCTGGCGTGGTGACAAAACTACACAATACACCCCCCGCTACTCACCTGAAGACGCTATCCGCCATTTCTCCAACTATACTCACTAAACAACAAGTGGCTTTTGCTCGCTGGCTGGCCCGCACCAGCCATGGTGGTTTTGGCTACACACTTAGACTATTTCAACCACCAATTAAGCGACTTGCCAAGCAGCCGGTCCTTCCTATTCCCCGTAACGTCCCTATACCCAAACCTGACTATCCGGCCGCGCTTATTGATGGCCACGCGGCTCGTCGTTGTGACAGGCTTAAAAACCTCATTGAGCAGCATGTTAAAAAAGGGCAGCAAGTACTCATACTAACACCCGAGAAATGGCTGGCCGAGCGGCTAAGCTACCTTCTAAAAACTATTTCGCCCACCCTAATCCATACCGATCTTCGCGTTTCACAAATAGCCACTATTTGGCAACAAATTCGCGCTGGTCACCCCCACGTCATCGTTGGCACTCAAAAAGCCCTATTTCTGCCCTTCGTTAACCTCGGGCTTATCGTAGTCGAAGAAGAACAGTATCCCACTCATAAGCTTTGGGATCAGTATCCACGCTTGCACAATATCTATGGCGCCAAACAACTGGCTTACCTCCATCAGGCAGCTCTTATGTATACTGCCTCATTTCCTTCCCTTCGCTTGCGCCACGCTCTACAAAACAGCACGGTTAAAGCCTTAGTTAATAAACCCATCACACCGCGCACCTCGCTTATCAAGTACAGTTTCGAGGACAAAGTTAAGCACTTCGCTCTCCCCAACTCCTTCCTATTTAAACTGAAGAGATGGTTTAAAAACAAAGACCACATTCTGCTGTTCTATAATCGGCGCGATGCTAACCGTATCAAGCAGGCCCTAGCCTACCTTTCCCTGCCTCTAAGCCACATTACTTTAAGCACCAGCGCCATTTTCACAGCTAAACCACAACAAAAATTCGACCGCGTCGCCTGGCTCTTGCCTGAATACGACCTCACCTACCCCGATTTTCGCAGTGGAGAACGTGCGCTCATAACACTGGCCCGCCTGCAGCAGATCTTAAACAACCGTCGGAGCATCGTCCTTGTCACACGTAAGCCGGAGTTAGTCCAGGTAGCGCTCACTAGCCCGCCCGCCGCCGCGTTTGCTAATATATTAAAACAGCGTCGCCAGTTTTCTTATCCTCCCTATTTTGATCTCGTGCGTCTCACCGTAACTGCCAAAACCGAATCTGCCGCCATGAAAAAAGGCGCCTCTCTGCGACATCAACTAGATGAGCGCTTAGTAATGAATAAAAAAGAGTCAGTCAAAATCCGGGGCCCATTCCAAAGCTTCGCTCCGTCTAGTCATAACCGAGCCGAAGCTCATATTCTCCTCGCTGGCTCCCTTAATACTCTAACTACCCTTTACAAAGACATACCCATTGATACTGCTGATCTAGCCCCGGAGCGTATATTGTAGCTATATCAAGGATATGTGCTAACATATTCTTGTGACCCGAGGCTTAAAAACAAAGGGCATGGCGTTTATTAGCAGCGCCTATTCCGTCGCTCTAGCCCTGCTTTTTGTTCTACTGCTGCGCAGTATAGCCGTGCAAATCACCCCTCCCCCTTCCCCCCAGACCGAACCCTATCCTGACACCAGCACCAAGGAGTTGTGTGAAGCAGCCGGCGGCCGTTGGTTACAAAGTGCCCAGGAGCTGAAATATGAAGCAGTTCCAGGATCTGATTATCCTCAACCGGCCGGTCAGGCCGTAAGTCAGTGTCAGGGTCCTCTCAAATTTGAGCGGGCCAGGCTTACCCAACAGGATGCCAACACACAAACATCACTGTTTGTTTTCCTTATTGGTGGCGCCATCGCCGTGTCCTTGAGCGCCTTCCTCAAAGGAAGCCGTGTATTGTCGCTGGGGTTAATGCTAGGCGGCATATTCTCGTTCTTCGTCGCCGGCACCCAGTTGTGGATGCTAGCTCCCGGCCTAGGCCGAGTTATTACTATCGCCATCCTGTTCCTGATTCTCACCGGCGTCGGCCTCTACGTTTTTCGCAATACCAGCCAAGAAGAACCGGAGCAAAATTTTACCAACTCTTCTTAGTAAAGCGCTTTTATGCCGGCGATATCTCCCGCTTCCAATGTCTGTTTCTTAATCTCTCCGAAGTCGGCAAAGCGGTACATGGTTTCTTCCGTACAGGAATCACTGGGATGTCCCATACCAGCAGCGTGTCCTAACTCGTGCGTAGCGATGTTTTCAAAGTCCATTTTACCTGCCTCCCCCGAATACTCCCCACACAATTGTCACCGCAATAGCTCCGGGGCTGTCGATGTCACCGAAGTACGCTTCGTTCACGTCATCCGGCGTCACCGTGTCCGCCGCTAACACATCACCCGTTGGCAACCCGCTACCCAAAATATCGGCTCCTTCAGACGCGCTTTCCCACTTGGCAATATCAGCTGCTAGATTACTGGCCACAAAACTATCGTCCAGTCCCTCTATATTAGACGGGTTCACCACCCACGGCTCCACTATTTTCCACTTAGCGCCGCTAGCCAAAAAGCTGTAGCACACCCCACTACCACCCCTAGGCGGCTTGGCTGGGTTGCCTCCCCTAACCCCCTCGTCCCGGTAGTGCACGAAAGCATAGCCTTCCACCACTTGCCCCGTTCCGGGATCAATCGCCTCTCCCAAGGAAATGACCGGCGCTCGGTCAGCTGCCGCCGGCAGCGTTAAAGACCGTTCCGTGCCCGGAGTTAATAAAGTAGCCACCTGACGCGGGGGCGCCGCCCAGACCGGTGTCGACAGCACAAATAAGCCTAACACCACCACCGCCAACTTATTTAACATAATTTCAAAATTAAAAGTAAAGTGCTATTTGTGTATACCACTTTTTAAGATTCGCCACAAGTGGTAAGGCGTGGCTGGCCTCTAAAACATAAAAACAGGGCCAGATGTTAATCCGGCCCCACGTGCTCTTTTTAGCGTGTCGTTTAGGATGCTTGTGCCTCCCAAACTCCTCCCGCCTTACGCATGATACGTGCCACAGCCTCGTCGAACTGTTCTCTCGTTATTTCACCGGCGTCCCATCTGTCGAACAGTTCTCCCATCTCTCCGCATGGCATCTTGGCATGTTTTGACGCCGCGCGAACGTGCCCGCAGTCTGCGCAGCGGTCCTCCACCTCCGCACAGAGAAGGTTTCCTTCACACCCATCACCTTCGGCGCGGCGTACCATCCAGTGGCGATAAATCTTGCCCCCACAGTCACAGTACTCGTGTAGGAAAACGCTTGCTGGAGCTTTCATGATAGATCTCCTATTAAGTTTCTCCGATCCGGCGCGTCGGCATTGGAAATGTCTTGGCCGCCTCGTCGGCAGCGAGGTTAACAAAAGGAAGTTCACGAACAGCCTCGAGCACTCTTTGCGCTAACGATGGTCGAGCCGCAATGAGTGTCAAGGGATCACCAAAACAATGTTTCTGCCAACCGACACCATTCTCATCCGTGATGGTAAACCCCAGTCCGTCCAAGACAGGCAGAATGCCACCAACGTCCCAGGGATGCAGCACTTCGTCGCGACCATGCGTGCCCCCCGGAAATAAAGCCCGCAGGTCTACATAGCCGTCAATCTGGTTGCAAAGCATGTTTAGTAAGTCCTGCAGCGACGACCGGCAACCTCCAGTTGGCCAGGCACCAATTGCTTGGATTGCTTCTTCCACCTGACAACGAGCCTTGATATTGCCGTGAGAATACCCTGGTACTACCACGTACTTTTGGGAATCGCCGCGGGTTTCCCTCACCTCCTGTTGAGGAATTAGTTTTCCATCAAGGAAGGGAAGAAACGAGCCCGGCTCCGCGCGCACGGCTGAGTACACCTGCCTACTAGCGAAGTCATACACGGCACAGGCTACGATACTAGATAACTCCCTGTTCTCCAGTACCATTACCGAAGTGCCTCCCAATATCGGCCGGCTAATTGCTGCCGTTAAGCCACGCTTAGTATTTGTCGACCCCTCCACCGCATCACCAACCAGGATCGGGAAGTTTAATCCCCTACTAGCAGCCCGCAGCGCTTCCGCCTCCTCAACAATATCACCGACAAAGCCTGACATAACCGCACTAATGCACTCAAGCAAAGCGCTGCCTGCTCTCGTGTCCACTGTTGAGAACTGATGCCCACCCACTTCTTCCGTGTCGATGATCGTGCTCGCCGGCATCCCCAGTACATAACTTCCCGTTCGCTTTACCACTTCACACAGGTCTAACATCATCTCTGTCCGCTGGCTCTGGACAAACGGCCTATATTCACGTTCTTCTGTGCCCATAAACATCGTCCTCCTCCGAGTAAATTGTCAAAAGATCATGTGTTATAGCACCCACTCAAATTGCACTCCCGTAGGCAAGTATTGTCAATAACCCCCTACTGCCTACCAAAAAACCATTGCCTTACACGAAACGCAATGTTCTTAACTCTCTTTTTTACGCCAAAACCAGCTACCCGCTGGTTTTCTAATGCTAGATTTTCTCGATAACGTCCTTGGCTCCCTCGACGCCACTTGACAGTACGTCTTTTACCGAGTCTGCCACCTCTGTGCCTACTTTGCCCGCTGCCTCAATAGCCCCGGTTACTGCATCTGTTGTCGCCTTACCTACGTCTCCTCCTACATCTCGCACGGCCTCAATTGCGCCCTGCACCGCGCCTACCGCTGCTCCCGTCACATCACCACCCAATTCACTCGTGCTTGACACAGCCGCCGCTACCGCGTTCTTCACCACACTACCAGCTTCACCACCAGCTTCTGACACGCCTTTAATGGTTCCGCGCACCACGCCGGTCACAGCTTCCGTGCCGGCCGTGCCCACAGATTTAGCTCCCTGCAGTGCGCCGACCACCACGTCGCTCACGCTTTCCATAGCTGTCGTGGTTACGTCGCCGGTGCCCTCTAGGAACGAGACAACATTACCTCGCACCGTGTCAAACAAGGTATCATACACCTCATCGACACCCTCCAAAACACTAATAACAGTGTTTTTCATTTTTTCGCCGAGTTCTCCTAAAATACTTTCTGTCATAATAAAAATATTAAATATTTAACAAATTAATTTATCCACAACTACGCTTGCATTGTAGCACATGGTACCGCCGCACGCCTATTTTAACACTTCGAACTCACCGACCGACGTGCGGTAGCAACACCAGTCGCAGTCGTCGCTAGCTTCCGGTAGCTCCTCGGCCACCAGACACGTCCTAATATCCTGCAGTGCCTGATCCACCCAACTGTCATTACCAGTGTAAGGCAGAATAACCACGTCAAACTCCAGTTTACCGTCAAAAGCCTGCCGATCTGTCCGGCCGTTGGCATAAACAAAATAGCCCGTATCCGATACCTTAAAACTATTATGTCGCAGTAACCACTGGTATATTTCTAACTGGCGCTTGTAGCTGACCTGCCACGGCGCATCAATATTCACCGCCCCCTCCTTAGCTGTCGCTTTGTAGTCGACAACTATCAGCTCTTCCTTTTCGTTCACCCATACATCATCAAGCCCGCCGGACACGATAAAATTCGTTTGTTTATGGTGATGACGCACACCCCGGAAAGGATCACGCCATTCGTTCAGTTGTTTATGTTGATAAGGCACGGCCTTTATTCCATATGCCTCCATCAACGGATGCCGTTTTTTCTCGGCCCGGTGAATATCAAACTCCTTCTTGAGCAGCGTGTCAACCGCCGAATTTAAATTAAAAGGAAATCCCGGCGGGCGGGCCACGCCCAGCCGTCTGTCAAGATAAAAACAGCGCGGGCAATCCCGGAACAAATCAATTTTCGAGCGGCTAATATTAAACGGCTCTGGGCTTACTGGATCAAACACGTTTCTGGTCCGCTTCGAATTATAGTACTGCGACATGCCGCCATAGTAACCAATTGCTTCGTAGCAGTCCACATGGTATCCTAAGCAGTTGTTCGTTTGCCAGTTCTTTTTAACCCAAGTACCAGGAGTACTTTGTGAATGTCAGTGAGCTGCCCCCCGTGCTTCTTATAGCTACGCCCAGCCACGAGTCCCTACGCACAAGCTATTGCCAGTTTCTGAACCAACATTGGTCCGCCGGCGTTGGGGTTTGGCCAGCCGCCCCCAGCTGCCTCGCCGCCGTCATAGTGTTTTGTCATAACGGCGACTTGAAAAATGGCCAAGCCACCTTACTCCGGTCACTCGTAGATCAGCATGTACCAGTTCTCGTTGTTGACACCAACAGCCAAAGCAATCGTCTTTGGAGTGATTTATCCCAGCGCAACAGACTCGTTAAGTATACTATTGTTGAGGGAGAAGCCTGGTATGACACCTGTTTTCATTTCTTAGGCTCACTCCAGAATAGTTTGCGCACCGGCGGACCCGTATTGCTAGCCACTTCAATCAAGGAGCGCCAGCAGAAACGCCCCCCAGCATCAGGCTAAACCTCTGGTGCTTTTTTATTTAATCAACTGGATTTTGCCAATCAATGGCAACGGCTTCATTTGCCCGTTAGCCGCGTTGATGACACCCATCACCAGAAAGATAACTCCGCCGACATACACCACCACGTATAACAACGCCCCAATCAAAATAAACATTAGTATGGCTGCCACCACATGTCCCACTACCCACCACAGCAACAGATTCAGCTGCTGGTTGGCGTGGAATTTAGCGTAGGCGTTCTTTTTGGCATCTGATAACAGTGGAATAAAGAATAAAATAGGGATAATGTAGCCCACAATAGCGATTGCCTTGTGCTGCGCATCTTCATTGCCTCCGGCCTGGCTTCCTTCCCCTGCCGGCGGTACCGGGGGAGGGCTCGGCTGGTTTACTTGATCTCCATTCATAAGAAATTAGTTAATTACGGTTAATACTCTCAACATATCACACATTATAATCAAGAGCCATAACTTCCCGGCGCATGTCTGCTGGCCCAGTCCTTTAGCCACGCTTCCTGTAAGCTGCTTATCCCCCCCTTAAAAAGTTGCGACTCTTGAATAGCCGAATCTAGTGGCCAGCCCTGCACGGAGTAGCGGTACAGCGCTATCATAGCGCCGGCCCGTCCTATGCCGCCTCGGCAGTGGATATGCACTGGTTGGTTAGCTTCGTTGGTTACAAATGCTAAAAACTGTTCCGCTTGCTGCTCCGTCGGCGGATGACCGTCTACTATCGGCAGGTGTAAGTAATTAAACCCCAGCTCATTAAAACCGGGCAGTTTTTTGTCATCGCCAACTTCATCTCGCTCGCCATCGACTCGCAAATTAACCACACCTTTCCACCCTTTCTCCTTCAGCCACTCGAACTCCGATATGAGCGGTTGTCCCGAGCGCGACAACACACCTGTCACCGGCATGGCAAAGGACCAAAACCCATATGCCTCCGGGGAATCTGCCGGAATGTTTTCCCGCGGGCCCACAAACAAAATTGTCGGCGAAACAATTGGCTCAACCTCGGCCGTATCCAAACTGGTCTCAATATCGATAGTAGTCACAAAACCCACCCCGTCGTACGTGTTTAACACCTGGCCAGTGTCAGGCACAACTTCAATTACCCGCCCGCGCCCCGCTTCGGCAATTAGCACGCTGCCTCGTCCCAGTTTAATGATATCAGTCGGATACTGCAGGTGTGATCCGTCAGCCAGTGCGGTCAGCGTCCATAAAATATCACCGTTACCACTCACCTCAAACACTTCGTTTTTCTGCCGGTCCTCCAACACAAACGTTCCCTCTGGCGTCGGCCACGCGTGCTGCAGCCATTTGGCATCCGGCTTAACCCATTCCCAAACGATTTCTTTGGTTGCCCGATCAATAATCAATATCTTTTTTTCCAGTGTGTCGGTAATAAGAAACCGTTGTTCTCCTGGCACGGGCACCACACTTGTATTGCCTCTAAGCAGACCCGGGCTTGAACCCATCTTCAGTGTCTCGCCATACTGCCACACAATCTTGTCAGTTAGCTGATCAACGATAATTACTCGTCGATTATTGCCATCGTTAATAAGCACCTCATGATCATTAATCTTGAAAGCCTTATCAGGTTGATGAAGCAAGCCGTCTCCGGACCCTTGCACGTCTTTAACGCCATATTGCCACACTACCTCATGCGTTTCCCGGTCAACTTCTTGCACCATCATACCCTCGCCGTCCGCCACGATAAGGTTGCCACTTGGAGCCACCGTGACATATTCCACCGCAGTGTTATTGCTCATGTGCTGCTCCC